>Ga0268265_10000777_pt1 | contig 30719 bp, 26 predicted proteins | sample KBSSwiS52_FD_190355 | JGI IMG/M metagenome (GOLD analysis project Ga0268265, IMG submission 190355) | Switchgrass rhizosphere microbial communities from Kellogg Biological Station, Michigan, USA - KBS Switchgrass S5-2 (SPAdes) (version 2) | ecosystem: Host-associated > Plants > Roots >...
TGCCGACGCGGTACGCGTGTTCGCGCCGCCCCGGAATCCCCCCGAGTCAATCCGTCACGCCCACAGATTGCGATTCACTTGGCTCTGAGGGCGTCCTTAGCTCATTGTAGACGCGAGGAGACAACGAGCGGCATGCGATATATTTCGGCATTCATCGCATTGCTGTTGACCGCGATGAGCGCCGCCAGCGTGTAGCGCCCGACGGGCAAGCGTTCGTTCAGGTCGACCTGGAAGCTTGCATCGGTGCCGAGCGGAAGAGTGCCGGCGAGCGCGACGCGCCCTTTTGCATCGATCAGCACATAGCGGCACTCCGGCGCGGCGCGTCTCAGCACTGGTCCGGGAACCTCGTTGAGGGCGGTGCGCACCACGCGATAGCTGCGCTGGAACTTCTCCACGACCTCTATGTCGCCGGAGATCGTCAGTCGCTCGCCTTGCCAATCCACCTTGGTGACGAACCCGCGCCGCGGGATGGCGTAGGCGTCGTAGGAGCCCACGCCCAGCGGATAGGTGAGGTCGCGAAACGCTTCCAGCGTTGCGCTCTCCGGTGTCCAGCTCTTGAGCTTGTAGGGCCCGTTGGTTACCAGGAAATGGCCACTGGCCTTGTGAAACGACGCCAGGGCCTGCCAGCGTCTGCGCGCCTCGTCCTCGGTGACGTAGGTCTGCAAGGCGCCCGGGCGGAAGGCGGTGCGCTCGAAGTCCGCGACCAGGGACGCCAGCCTGGCATTCAACTCGCTTGAGCGCACGAGATCGAGCCAGGGGACGCCGCGCCGCTTCGCCTCGACCTCGGAGAAGGCGGCCCAGCCGCGGCTCACGGCCTCTTCCATCAGGGCGAGGACGTGCCAGGGAAGCGTGCTCCACGGCGGCGCCACGACCGCGTTCCACTCCGGATCGGCGGGGGCGATGTCCAGGTAGACCTCGAACGTGAACACCTCGCGCACGAACTTAACGTCGCCGACAAGGAAGGACTTGGAGCCCGCATCGACGCCGACGGGGCGCAGCGCAACAAGATGCTGCCGCAGAGGGGCGGTCGCCGCGTCCACGAAGGGGTCGTAGCGAATATCGCTGCCCGCGTCGCGAATGCCCCACCGATAGGCGAAGGCGTAGGCGTAGAGCAGGTCCGCCGCGGTCGTCTTGGTGCCGTCGTGAAAGGCGGAGCCCAGCACCTTGTAGGACAGCTTCACCCTGGCCGTCGTCTTGTCCGGCGCCGCCAGCTCGCCGTCCGGACCGCGCGGAAGCACGGCGCCGGGCGGAATGGAAACAGCCTCCCCCATGTCGGTGGCGACCGCCGAGGGCGTGGCAGCCGCCCGGCTCTCGACGATCGGCTGGGCAGCGATGGACAAGCCGAAGACCGTGTAGGCCACCATCAGCACCGTAAGCGGCACCTGGGATCTCAGCGCGGCGCCTGGAGCCTCGAACAGCCCGATCGCCTTGACGTGGCCGAGATAGACGGCGGTCACGTGACCGATGACGATCGCGGCAACGGTCGCGTACCAGGCGAAACGGGCTCCCACGAGCCCGATGTCGACGCGATACCCGCTGGTGCCGATGAGGTTCCAGCCGAAGCCGAAGGGGTCGGAGAGGAGCGGAATGATGTACTGTCCCTGCACCAGCAGGAACACCAGGTAGTGAGCCACGTGGTAGCCGATGGCGATCGGCACCAGGGTCAGGGCGAAGCGCTGCGCAGCTTCGATGGTGCCCGGATACCCTCCGCCGAGCCGGCTCATGAGGGCGCTGATGCCGATATAGGCGGCGAGGAAGATCAGCCAGGTGGCGACGAGCCCCACCGTCCTGATGGCCGTCGAGGCCGGGTCGCCGGCAACGGGGAGGAACGGACGCAACCCCTCCTCGAGCATCGCCCACTCGCCGGTGCCGATCAGCCCATCGTAGAGCACCGTGGCGAGCAGGAGCAGCACGAAGGCCATCATCGAGGTTGAGAGGGGCGGCGCTTCGCGCAGGCCGGTACCGAAGGGGCGCAGCAGCAGCCGGCCCTCTCTCACTTCGGTAGGAGAGAAGCGGGTGAGCGTGCCGAACACGAGCGAGAACACCTCGCCGTGCTGCAGCCACGCATCGCGCCCGAAGGCCAGCATGCCGGCCCAGGTGAGGATGGAGTAGCCGACGGCGAGGCGGGCGATGAGCGCCGGCTCGGCGGCATTCGGAGAGATGAGCTCGATCCAGGAAAAACCGAGCAACAGCAGGCAGGCGGGCCACGCCCCGAGCCACGATGGATAGGGCAGGCGCAGCGACAGCTCGCTCTCCCACCCCAGCTGCCGGTAGAGCCAATTGGCGCCATCGTAGACGGTGCGCCACGGATTGATCAGGCGCCACAGATCGCCCAGGAACGCCTGCACGTAGGCGAGGCCGACCCACCAGACGATCCACACGAGCGTCGGCGCGATGTTGCGATATGGATTAGGGGCCCCGATCAGTCCAGCCAGCACGGTGACGATGAAGAGGCCGAGCACCGCTGCCCTGAGCGCGAGAATGACGGCGGGGTGCGCGATCGCACGACCTATGGGAATCGAGAGAAGATCGTAGCCTTTGCCGACGCGGGCGGCGGGGGTGTGCCGCACAAACAGGGCGAATACCGCAAACGAGAGGGCGACGGCCGCCGCCGCACCGAGCAGGTAAAGCGACAGCGGCACGGGCAGCTCGTAACGCTGGCCGAAGCCGTGGGCGTCTGCGGGTGTTGCAATAAGGCAGGCCGCGACGGCCAATATCTGTCGTACGACTACGCTCCTGGCGCTAGCGCGGGAGCACCTCGATGCGGACAAGCGCGGCCTCACCATGCGAGTGACCACCTTTCGCGTCGGACTTGTGCTCCTCGACGGAGAAGCGGCCCGTAGCGCGGGCGACGAATGCCATCTCGCTCACTATGCCAGGCTCGACCTTGTTCTCGATGTCGTAACCGTGCAGGTGCAGGATAATGGGCCGATCGCTGGTCCAGCGCAGCTTCACAGCGTCGCCCTGCTTCACCCGGACGAGACGCATATTCGGCGGCACCCGGCCGCCCTGGATTTTGAGATCGAAGGTGAGATCGGCGGCGCTGACCACGGCCGTCGAGCTGAGGAGGGCAAGGGCAGTGGCAAGGACCCGCAGCGTGCCGCAAATGCCGCGCGTGAGGGGCAGCCGCCGGCGTACCGCGCGGAGAGGGAGAAGGGGCCGGAGATCGTGGCTCATCGCGGGGAGGCCTCCACCTCGGAGATGCGGTTGAGAACCCAGCCATGGTCGTAGGGCGACGGCATGGCGGCGGGGTCGCCGACGGCGGACCACATCAGGCGGCCGAAGTCGTCGGTGAAGCCGCCCGCGGGATTCCACGCGGACTGCGGAGAGGCACCGGTGCCGAGCTTCAGCCAGCCGTTCCAGGGAAAGTCCTTAAGCTTCACGGAACGGATGAACATGGGTGAGTTGAGCCCTTCCAGCGCATCGTAGGCGATGTTCTCGATGCCGTCGGAGAAGGAGGCGTTGTACAGCTCCCGCTTGACGGTGTAGCCGACGACGGCGCCCCGGCAACCGGCCGTGAGCCGGCGCACCACATCGCGCTCCAGGTTGGCGCGCTCGGCCGGGTCCACGTTGTCACCCGACTGCAACCGCGCGGCGTCGGCGTCCACGCCCTGTCTCGTCTCCGGCTCCACAATCGTGTCTGCCAGCAGCCGATAGGCATGGAACCAGCCCGAGCGCACCCAGCGCGGGCCTATCCAGCCGTTCGTGACCATCATGGCGGACGCGACCAGGCGGCCGGCATCGATCTCCTGGATGACGGCGTCCCAATCGTGCCCTTCGGCGCGCCACTCGGGCCGAACGAGGCTTTGTGCCAGTGCGCTCTCAGCCCGCAGCTTCAGGCCGTCCGCCGCAGCGCCGCCGAGTCGCGCCTTCGCGGCCTCCGCTAGGTCGACATGGTGCAGATAGTCGCCGTGCAGCGGCGTGACCGGATAGGGATGGGCGACCACATCGCTGCCTTTGCCCTCCAGCTCGCGCATCACGGCGCCGACGACGGCGCAAGCCGAGATCTCCTCTCTGGCGAGTGGGGAATTCGGGTTGAGCTTCACGATCAGCCAAGAGCCGAGCGACGGCGCGGACGCAATGTCCTTCGGGAGCGCACCACCAAAGCTCGGGACACCGCCAACATAGGCGTGGAGCTTGCCGCTGGCGAGCAACGCGCCCGCCTCCCGCGGCTCCAGCGCCGCAATCTCGATCTCGTGCGGGTAATAGGACGGATAGACAGGCAGCTCATGCCCACTGCGCGCCACCGGCGTCAGCAGCAGAGCCACAACCGTCAGACCGAGCGCAGGCCGCAGGTTCATCGCAAGCTTCCGTGTCACTGAGGCCGCTACATCCAATCGGGTTTGCTAAGCCCGGTCAATGCTCGGTAACCGCTACACATTTCGGTCCTCCTCTATCGGATAATCCGGATCCAGCTCGGCGAAAGAACGGAACGCCGCGAGGAAGGATTCAAACTCCTGGTCGTGGCGCCTTTTTCGAACTCGCAATATCGATCCGTCGTTCAGCAGTATACTCAGGGTCGGCTCAGTCCAAGGGTTGCGATTGAGGCGGAAGCCGCTGATCTGCCGCCGCGGGATCCGACGCTCCACCCATGCTCGTCTGAGCATTCGGTTAAGCAATGTGCTTCGACGCCATTGCAAGCCACTGTCCTTCATAGAGATTTCGAACTGAGTGAGCAAAAGGAGAAGGCCCACTGCCATGAGCACCCACCCAATTCCAAAGATGAGCGGGGCCAGAGCCTGAGAATCCGGATAGTTACGAAACAGACTGATGAGCGCCACAGTGCTGGCAACGGTCACGACCAAGAAGGCTAACAAGCCAAGGGTCGATGAGTCGATCCAAGTATATCTACCCCGCTGGTCCAAGTTCGACATCGCCACGCCCGTTCACGTCAAAGTTGGCTCGTGAAACGCGACCGAGCCAAGCATCCTGCATCACCCCCTGAGCGCGCGCACCACCTTCTCTTCTGCCAGCGCATCCTTCGGGGGGCCGTGGAAGATGATCTCGCCGCGGTCGATGGCGTAGAGGCGGTCGCCGATGCGGGTGGCGGCGGCGAGGTGCGACTCCGCCATCAGGATCGAGACGCCCAGCGCCTTGATCTTCAGAACGGCCTCGGTGAAGCGGTTGACCACCACCGGCGCCAGGCCCTCGAAGGCCTCATCCAGGAGCAGGAGCGTGGGCGACAGCATCATGGCGCGGGCCACCGCCACCATCTTGCGCTGGCCGCCCGACAAGTGCAGGCCCTGGCGCGCGAGCAGATTGCGCACCTCCGGGAATACGCCGAACGCCTGCTCCCGCGGGTCGGCGCCCTGCTGGCCGCGTTTCTTGACGATCTCCTCGCCGAGCCACTGCCCGATCATCAGGTTCTCGTCCACAGACAGCTCCGGGAACACGCCGCAGTCCTCGGGCGAGAAGCCGATGCCGCGCCGGGCGCGCTCGTGCGGCGGCAGCTTGCTGATGGTCTCGCCCTGGAACGTGATCTCGCCCGCGCTCAGCGGCAGGAAGCCCATGATGCTCTCGATGGTGGTGGTCTTGCCGGCGCCGTTCCTGCCGACGAGGCACACCACCTCCTGCGGGCCCACGCTGAGGGAGACCCCGTGCAGGATGTGGGCCGGACCGCGGTAGGTGTCGATCGCCTTGACCTCGAGCACGTGCGTCACCCCTTCTGCGGGCTAGTCTGGGGGAAGGCATCTTGGCCGAATGCATCGGGCCCGGAGGTGCCGAGCAGCGTCATGGCGACCTGGTCGTTGCTGCGGATCTGGTCGGGCGTGCCCTGGGCCATTACCGCGCCCTGGGCCATCACCACGATGCGGTCGGAGTATTTGAACACCACGTCCATGTCGTGCTCGACGATCACCGCGGTGATGCCGCCGCCGCGCACCACCGAGGCGATGGTGTCCATGATCTGCGCCTTGTTGCGCGTGGAGACGCCGCTGGTGGGCTCGTCCAGGAACAGCAGCTTGGGTTTCAGCGCGTAGGCCAGCGCCACATCCAGCAGCTTGCGCTCGCCCTGAGCGAGATCGCGCGCGTCGTCGTCGCGCTTCGCCGCCAGCCCGAACCGGCCGAGGATGTCGTCGGCCTCGGCGATCACGGCCTGGTCACGGTGCGCGAGCGCGGCGAGGTGCGCCGTCTTGCCCTCGCGAGAGAAGATGGCGAGCGCCACGTTGTCGAAGGTGGAGAGGTCGTCGAACACGTTCACCAGCTGGAAGCTGCGCGCGATGCCGAGCCTCACGCGCTCCGTCACCGACGCGCTGGTGATGTCCCGGCCCTGGAACAGGATCTTGCCCGAGCCGGCCTTCAAGTGCGCGGTGATGACGTTGATGAGCGAGGTCTTGCCGGCGCCGTTGGGGCCTACCAGGGAAACGAACTCGCCCTCCTCGACGCTCAGGCTCACGTTGTCCACGGCGCGCGTCTCGCCGAAGTAGCGCTTGAGGTCGATGGTCTGGAGGAGCGCCATGTCAGCTCTTCCTCAGCTTGCTCAGCTTGTCGGCGAGGCGCCCCAGTGTGCCGACGATGCCGGTCGGCAGCAGCATCACCATGGCCACGAGCACGCACCCCAGCACCAGCTGCCAGTACTGCGAGCTCGCGACCGCATAGACCTTGAGGTAGTTGAAGGCGATCGCGCCGACGATCGGGCCGAAGAAGGTGCGGAAACCGCCCAGCACGGTCATGAACACGATCTCGCCGGAGAACGGCCAGTACAGCACCTCGGGCGTGGTGAGACCGTTGAGCGGCACCCACAGCGCGCCGGCAAGGCCCGTGAACAGGCCCGAGATGATGAACGCGATCCAGCGGTAGCGCGACACCCGGATGCCGACGAATCCGGCGCGGGTCTCGTTGTCGCGGATCGCTTGCAGCGCCTTGCCGAAGGGTGAGTGCACGATCACCCACATGACCAGCGCCGCCATCACGAAGATCGCCAACACGTAGTAGTAGTAGGAGTAGACAAACCTCTGGTAGGCGCCCGGCCCCCTGAAATCGAGGAGGCCGGCCAGCAGCGTAATCCCTGTGCGCGGCACGCGGATGCCGTCGGTGCCGCCCGTCACCCAGAAGAACTTGAAGGCCAGGCTCCAGAGCACCTGGCTGAGCGCGAGCGTCAGGATTCCGAAGAAGATGCGGGTGTGGCGCACGCACACGTAGCCGAACAGGGCCGCGATCAGCAGGGAGCTGGCCAGCGCCCCCAGGATGCACAGCTCCATGGAGTGGACGTGCAAGTCGCGCGCGATGAATGCCACGGTGTAGGCGCCCGCGCCGAAATAGGCGGAGTGACCGAACGAGAGCAGTCCGGTGTAGCCGAGCAGCAGGTTGAAGCCGAGCGCGGCGATGGCGAAGGCCAGCCCGTAGGTGATGAGCTCGATCTGGTAGATGCCGGCGAACCGCGGCAGCAAGGCGAGGGCCGCAATGACGGGCACCGCCACCGCCAGCAGCCTGAGGAACGAGGGAACGGAGTGAGCGGACGGCATGGCTCAGGCCCGCCCGAACAGCCCGGTCGGGCGTACCAATAGCACCGCGGCGGCGATGAGATAGAGCACGGCCAGCTCCATCTCCGGGTAGAACTGAATCGCCGCTGTCCTGACGAAGCTGACGATCAGCGCGCCGACAAGCGCGCCCTCCAGGCTTCCCAGGCCTCCGATGACGATGACGACGAACGCAAGGATGAGGAAGTCGAGGCCCATGCCCAGCACCGCCGCCTGCGCCGGCACCACCACGGCCCCGCCCAAGCCCGCCATGAAGCAGCCGATGGCGAAGGCCTGCACGTAGACGCGGCCGACGTTGAGCCCCAGGGCCGATGCCATGCGCCGGTCTTGCGAGGTGGCGCGCAGGATCACACCGAAGCGCGTGCGATAGATGAACCACCAGAGCGCGAGGCACGCGAGAATGCCGATGCCGATCACCACCAGGTTGTAGGTCGGGTACTTCAGTCCCCCGATCCGGATGATGCCCAACGCGTCCGTAATAGAACTGGCGGTAAGCGGCGTGCCGCCGAACAGAAGCTTGATCACGTCCTCCAGGATCATCAGCAGCCCGAAGGTGATGAGCAGGATGTACTCCTCGGGCCGCTTGTAGAGCGGGCGCAGCAGAGTGGGCTCAAGCGCCGCGCCCAAGGCCGCGACCGCAAACGCCCCAATGGGGAGAAGCAGGAGTTGCCCCATGAGCGCGAGGCCGCCGCTCCCACCCGTTCCAAACAAGCCGCCGACGGCCCAGGCCGAGACGAAGGCGCCGAACGCGAAGAAGTTGCCGTGCGCCAGGTTGACGATGCGCATCACGCCGTAGATCAGGCTCAGGCCCGCCGCAATCAGGAACAGCACCGCCGCGTAGAAAATGGAATTCAAGACTTGGATGACCAGGATTTCCATCTTCTTTCCGCCTGAGCAAGGTCGGCCGAGCTTACGCGGTTGCCGCAAGCTCCGCCACGGGATCGGTCGCCCAACCCGCTAGCCCGGCGAGCCTGAGGCGCCGATGCGGCGGATATGCAACGCCCTGGCCGACGGCTCAACCGCGTTGCCGTCCAGGAAGACTGCCAGAATGACGGTATAGTCGTCCGGCGGCAAATCCTGCGGCAGATCGATGGTGAAGAGCCCGTCCTCGCGCCATCCCATCTTGTCCGCCTTGAGCACCTTGCCGGTGCCATCGATGAGGAGATAGCGCGATACGACGAGTAGCGGATAGGTGCCGCGCGCTGTCGTGTGCTTGAGGGGCTCCCTGGCGTGCATGGTGCCGCGCCCGCCCTTCAAGGTCATGTCGGCGCTGATGCGTACCACGATGTTGCGCTCGTCCTGCACCACCGCGTCGATGATGGCTTTCGGCGGATAGACGAACCGGTCGAAGGTGCCGAACCCGAGCGGATACGTCATCTCGCGCACGGCATCGAGCACCGCGCCGTCGGGTGTCCATGACTTCAGCCGGTAGGGGCCGTTGGCGACCAGGAAATGCCCGTTCTTCTCGGCGAACGCGCCGAGCGCCCGCCAGCGCGCCCGCGCTTCGTCCGCGCTGACGAGGCCCTGCAATGCGGTCGGGCGATACCCGTCCCGCTCGAGTTGCTCGACGATCGCGCGCAGCTTCGCCTGGAGCGCCGGATCGCGCACCAGGTCCAGCCACGGCACGCCGCGGCGCCGGGCCTCTCCGGCCGAGAAGGCTGCATCGCCGCGCGCGACCGCCTCCTCCATCAGCGCCAGCAGGTGCCACGGCACCGTGCTCCACGGCGGCGCCAGCGCCGCCACCTGCCGCTCATCGCCCGGGGCGGCTCGGAGATAGACCTCCACGATGGGGGTCTTCGTGACCACCTCCAGGGCCTCGGCGATGACGTGGCGCGTCTCCTCCACGCGCACCACCCTGAGCCCTGCGAGCCGCCCCTCCAGTGTGGCGAAGGCCGCCGCAAGATGCGGCTCGCCGGCGCGATCGCTGCCGCTCGCCCGGGCGCCCCAGCGGTAGAGGAAGGCGTAGGGATAGAGAATGCCCGCTACCCCCTGCTCGGTCCCATCCTCGAACGGCGAGGCCAGGACCTCGTAGGTCACCTTCTCCGAGGCGGACGCCCAGGCGCCCACGCGCTGCAGCGCGCCGGTCCCGGGCTCCGGCAGCAACGCGTCGGTGGGCACCTTGATGCCGCCGGAGCGGCCTTCCACCTTGATCAGCTCTGATTGGATGCGGTTCGGCATCCAGCTCGCGTTGAACGGGAACGGAATCATGGCCGGATCGCCGACGGCCGACCACATGAGCCGCCCCATGCCGTCGGTGAAGCCCGCCACCGGGTTCCAGGCCGAGACCGGCAGGTCGCGCACCCCGAGGTGCAGCTTGCCGTTCCACGGGTACTCCTTGAGCTTCGCCGTGCGCACGAAGATCGGGGTATTGAGGCCGGAAATTGCGTCGTAGGCGATGTTCTCGGCGCCGGGCGGATAGGCGTCGTTGAAATGCTCCTCGCGCGTCGTGTAGCCAAAGACCATCCGGTTGCAACCCACAGTGAGCGCGGCCGCCAGCTGCCGCTCCAGATCGACGTGCTCGGCAACTCCGGCGCGCAGCGTGCCACGCGTCAAGGCCTCGAAGGCCGTATCGGCGACCGGACGCTGTGCGGCATCGAGACCGGGCGCCAGCAAGCGATACGCATGGAACCAGCCCTCCTTGAGCCACGGCGGTCCCGACCAGCCGTTGAGCTGCAAGCTCGCCTCAGAGAGGAGATCGTCGATCGGTACCGCCGCGAGCACGACATCTGCGTCCTTCTCCACCGTCCCGAAGCCAGCGCGAACGATGCTCTCCGCAAGCTCGCCGCGGGCGGCGATGGGCCCACGCGGTGCCGGCGGCGAACCTGGGCTGACAGCGGCTTTGGCCGCCTCGATGCGGTCGAGGTGGTGCAGGTAGTCGGCGTGATAAGGCGTGAGCGGATAGGGATGGAAGATGAAGCCACCGGCCTTTACCGCGCTGAGCTCGGCCATGAGGCCGCGCGCCGCGCTGCAGCGATCCTCCGCGGAGGCAAAGCGCGTCGACGCGGGGTCAAACGAGAGGACCAGGAACGCGCCCAGCGATTTGGCCGATTTGACATGGTCGGGGATCGGCGCGGGGAGCTTCGGGATTGCGCCCAGATAGGCGTGCAGGGTCTTGTCGACAAGTCCGGCGGCGGCAGCCTCCGGCTCGATGGTGTCGATGCGGATCTCGTCTGGGTAGTACGACTGAAAGTGACCGACCGAATGCCCCGCCCCACCCCGGCCGCTGGCCACGATGGCGGCGACGGCCAGGGCCATCGCCGCGGCGCCATGGCACCGTCGGCGGGACAGCCAGCTCCAGGCCGTCTTAGTGCTCATGGCCCCGGCGCATCCGCCGCTCCCGCGCTTTCCGGTTTGCGTAGGTTCGGTAGCGGAGCGCAGACCCAACACCAACAACGGTTGTTCCATCCGTCGTGTTGGGTCTGCCGCCGGCTTGCGCCGGCGGTGACCCAACCTACGTCGCCTACGTCAACCAGGTCGTCTTCAGCCAATTGGCCGCTGCGGTCGACTCGTTGTGTGAGGTGCCGGGCTTGGGCCAATCCGGCGGCGCGGTGATGTCGCGGATCGGAATGGTGATGATCGAGGCCGGATCCCAGACCGGGAAGTCGTACTTCGGATCGTTCTTGGTCATCCCGATCACCGTGTCCTTGTAGCCCTGGTGGTTGTCGGGCCGGATATAAGTGTACCCTGACGGTGCGTTGATCCCCATGCCCTCCAGCATGGCGATGATCATCTCGTCGTCCGGCCAGCCGCCGGCAAGCAGGTTGGCCTTCTCCACCGCTGCCTTCAGCAGATAGAGCGATGTGTAGGCGCCGTCCGCCTCGAAGCTCGGATATTCGTTCCAGCGCTTGTAGTAGCGTTCGACGAACGAATCGTTGATCGGCCAGCGACCCTTCGCTGGGAACGTGAAGAAGTAGTTGGCGTGGCAGCCGGCGAGGACGCCCTCCGGGTGGTCCTTGCCGATGGCGTGCGGCTGTCCGCCGAAGGCCAGCGTGGTGGCCACCTTCATCTTGTCGAACAGGCCATAGCGCAGGGCCTGCTTGTAGAACGCCACGTAGTCGCCGCCCCACACGCCGCAGATCAGAAGATCCGGCTGGTCGGAGATGATCTTCGTGATATGCGCGGTGAAGTCGGTGGTGCCCAGCTTCGGCCACGCCTCGGAGACCGCGGTGGCCCCGGGAACGAGCTTCTGGTACGCGAGCATGAAGTGCTCGTGCACGTTGCGGCCGTAGCTGTAGTCAGGCTGGATCGAGGCGACCTTCTTGGCCGTCGGCCAGGCCTTCGCCGCGCCTACCGCCGAGGTGATGCCGTCCGCCGACTGGATGTTCGTAACGCGGAAGGTGTACTTGGGATTGGGCACCGCCTTGTCGAACAGGAAGTCGGTGCAGCCGTCGTTGAACATCGTCAGCACCTGCAGCTCCTCGGCCACCGGCCCGAGCGCCGGCGTGTTGCCGCTGGAGATGACGCCGGTGAAGAGGTCGATGTTCTCCGACAGCTTCATGCGGCGCAGCTCGCGCACGTTGGCGTCCGTGCCGGCCGCCTCGTCGGCGAAGATGGTCTCGATCTTGCGCTTGCCGAGCAGCCCGCCCTCGGCATTGATCTCCTCGGCCGCCATGATGTGGCCTTTGCGGCCGGGCTCGCCCAGCAGGTTGGCTGGGCCGGTCAGGAACGTGATGTGGCCCGTCTTGTAGGGTTTATCGGGGACTGTCCCTTTAACCTTGGGAGCAGCTTGGGCCGGGCGGGGACCGGCAAAGTACGTACCGGACATCGCGCTTGCAGCGACCGCAGCACCCGCGGTGACGCCGAGGCTGTTCAGGAAGGTCCTGCGATCCATGGGATTTTTCATGGGGTTACCTCTCCTTGCGATTGTTTCTCGCCCAGATACAGTGCTCTGGGGCCGGCCCTTGGTGCGGGCTTCTCATGCCTCAAGATAGCACTTTGTCGCAGCCTCAGCCATCCCACTGGGCGGCGCTGGCCAGCGTGTGCTCGTGCCGTGCCACCTGTTTAACTGTGCTGCCGATGCTCGGCTCGTTGCCGCGGCTGCGATCGCCGTGATCGACCTGGACCGCAATCGACTTCAGATCGCACCGCTTTCGGTGCAACGCACACCATCAATATTGCGGTGACGGCAAAGCTGTCGACGAGCGTGGCATGACCTCGGGCTTCTCACCGAAGCTGCCGCTCAGAGCGACGGCGGCGATCAATGCCTTAATGGCCCTTCACGGAGGAAATGAGAGCCGGGGCAATGCCGGACCGGCGCAACAGCAGGATTGAGGCGACGAGGAAGGAAAACGTGATGAGGAACCCGATGTCATCGAGGCCAGTGCCCGTCGAGACAACATGATTGACTGCCATTTCCTCAAGAAGACTTGGGCCTCCACACCCGAGTTTTTTATAATCTAGTCTAGTGACCACGCCCCTCTGCCGAACGGCGAACGTCGGGTTCTGAGTGTCTTGCGGCCTTCGTCATCGACGATGGAACGTTGTCGAGAAGCGCCGCTGACGAGGTCCGCTTCCTCTGCTTCGCGTCGCCGTCACCCAACCGCTCGCGATATCGGCGATGACGCCAAGCGCCCGGCGGCCCCGATCAGATGCTTCCTTCTAGCGATAAGGCCGAACATTGCCGCGCGCGGCCCAGCCGGTGTAGCCCGCGTCATGCATGAGCTCGAGCCAGCGGCCGTCGCGACTTTGACCGCCGGTGGCGGTGAGGCGGCAGCTGGTGGGCAGGACCTGGACGATCGGCGGGGCGCCCGGGGCGGGCCGCGCGCGCAGCGGGAGGTACGGCCCTTCGAGGCGCCACCGGTCGACGCAATAGCGTTGACCGGGCCTCGCCACGGGCACGTCCGGCGGCGGCGCGACGCTGAATGCCGGGCCGGTGGTCCCTTCGCTCACCGATGCGGGCGGAGGCGGTGGTGGCGGGGTCAGCGACGGTGGCGGAGGTGGTGAAGGTGGCGGCGGTTTGGGACAGGCCGCAGCGTCGTGCGCGCAGGGATCGAAGGCATCGGCGGGCAGGGCCGCGCGGGCGATCGCCTCGATGGCCTTGAGCAGGAGATCTTCGGGGACCTTGCCGTAGAGCGGCGGCAGCGGCTTCGCGAGCGCGGCGAACGCCTCCCCTCCCCGCTTGAAGGCCTCGATACGTCTCGCGAGCGCGTCGGCCTCCACGGCGGAATGGAGGGTTGGTTCGTCGCGTCCCTTCTGCGCCTCGCGGTCGGCGGCGTAGTAGTCGGCGGTGAGCGCGCGGGCGCGGGCGAGCGCTTCCTTGCCGGGCGCTTCCCTCTCCCACTGCTCCTCCTTCGTGAGGTGCTGGAGGCCGGGAAGCTTGCGGCGGAAGGCGGACGCCGTCTCCACGAGCTCCTCGAGCGCGGCGGGGATGTGCGTTCTCGCCATGACCGCGAGATGCGCCTCGAGTTTGGCGTGGTCGGCACGCCGCTTCGCCTTGCTCCGTGCGTAAGCCTTGCTCTCCCGGTCGTGCTCCGCGGCGCGCTCCCAGACGGAGGCCGGGCCCTTTTCCTTTGCGGGCGTCTGTCCCGGCAGCAGGGCGGCCTTCTTGGGGGCCTGCAGCGCCGGCTCGCCGAGGCGGCCGCACTGGCTGAGCACGAAGGCGAGAAGGATGGCATAGAGAAGGACGAGGCCGGCTTTCATCCAGTGGTTGAGGAGCATGGCGGGCGTTCCGGGGAGCCTGGCGGTCATGGCTTGAGGAGGAGGTAGAGGGCGCCCAGCACGGCCATGACCCGACGAACCTGCCGGGCCCGCTGGTGACGATCCTAAAGAGCAGCGTGACGATCTTTGGCGCGATCTTCTGCTGGATGTCATCTGCCGGAGCTGCTGGCGGGTCTGGTGGTAGTGGACGTAGGCGGCAGCCCGCTGGTCGGGCGGGGCGTTGCGCCAGGTCGGCGGATGCGCCATGAGGCGCGAGGCCGTGGTGTGACCCCGGCAGGGCGTCGCGGATGCGCTGGATGAGGCGGCGCAGGACGACATCGAGCGCGGGCATGGTCCCCTCCCCTCGTTCAGAGGTTCTGCCGGTGCCAGAGCCGGCTGACGGCCTGCTCGAGCTGCACGCTGAAGATGTCGAACTCGCGCTCGATCGCGAACGGCGGTGTGGCCAGCACGTCATGGATGCCGTAGCGCAGCGTCAGGCCGGTCTCGAAGTCGACCTGGCGGGACGCGATCGCGCGCTGATCGAAGAACTGGGCGTTCTTGGGCTTTGACGCATTTTGGATGATCGTGAAGCCGTCCGGCCGCACCTCGATCCAGGCGAGCCGCACGCGCCGCAGCGCAAGATAGAGAAACGGGTCCAGGGCCAGAAGCAGACCGAGGAGGCCCAGGAAACTCCAGAAGCCGTCGTGGCAGAGGACGGCGAGCCCGACGCTCTTGAGCGGGAGGGCCAGGCCGAGCCACAGATTGCCGGGATGGGTCGTGACCTGGAAGCAGATGCCGTTGTCCGTCGGCCAGACGTGAGAGCTGCCGTAGGGATTGGTGGCGGCGGTGCGCGGCGCGATGTGGAAGAAGGTCGCGGCCATGGGACTCCCCTGCTCGGCTGGCACAGGGAGTCTCTATAAGAAGGTCTTCCCACTAGATGCGAGCTAGACGGGAAGGTCCGCGGCACGCCAGCAGGCTGGCGGCCGTCCACCGATGGGCAACAGCACAGATGCACAACCGCACTGATGGGCCCTCATCCTATTCCGGCGATCCGGTCGGACGCTGCGGTCTTGCAGATCTGCGCTCATGGTCATGTGTACAAGCCAGCATGAGCAGATGCGCCCATCTGCATGGACGCACATGTGGACAATCGCACAGGTCAGCAGTTGAGCATGGGTGGACTTGCTGAACTGACCTGTTGCCCAAGTACCCATCTGGACAATGGCGCATGTTCCCACTTGCCGGGATGCGTAAACGTAGGGATGAACATGTGCGGGTTTGCACATCAGCGCAGATGCCATGATGGGCAGATGCTGATCTCCACATCGCTGGTCTCCATATCGTGCGCCTATCACGGGTTTGGCCGCGCGCCGAGCGCCGCCGAACGGCGCCAGCCGCGGGTGGTCCTGATCGGGGCGGCGGATGAGAACGCGCGTGGCGTAGATGGTCCGGTGATTGTGGACGTCGGCGGCCTGATTTACGGCCAGCTATACGAGCAGGAAGTGCCGGTTGAGCGACACGGCTACATGACGAACCTGCTCGGCGATCGGGCGGTGCAGACGATCGAGGGATATGCCAAGTCGAGAGAACCCTTCCTGCTGAGCCTCCATTTCACAGCTCCCCATTGGCCATGGGAGGGTCCGGACGACGCGGCCGAGTCGCAGCGTATCAAGGACGTCTTTCACTGGGGCGGCGGGTCGCTGAGAACCTACGCCGCAAGGGTGCAGAGCCTGGACGCCAATATTGGCCGGGTGGTGCAGGCGCTGGACGCGAGTGGTCTCGCCGGCAACACCATCGTCGTCTTCACGAGCGACAACGGCGGCGAGCGGTTCTCCGATACCTGGCCGTTCTCCGGCATGAAGGAGGAACTCCTCGAAGGCGGCCTTCGTATTCCGTCGATTGTGCGCTGGCCTGGACGGATCGCAGCGGGGTCCACCTCCGAACAGGTCATGGCCACCATGGACTGGATGCCAACGCTGCTGGCTGCCGCTGGCACCTCGCCGGACGCGGCCTATCCATCCGATGGTGAGGACCTGGGACCGATCCTGAACGGCCGCGCGGCGCCGCATCCGCGCAAGCTCTACTGGCGCCATTATGCCGGATCGCAACGCGCCATCCGCGATGGCAACTGGAAGTATCTGCGCATAGCCGGCAACGAGTTTCTGTTCGATGTGGTTGCAGACCCGCGTGAGAGGGCCAATCTCAAGAATCGCGAGAAAGATGTCTTCGGTCGGCTAAGGGGCGATTGGGAGGCCTGGAACGAACCATGCTGCCCGAGCGGCAGCGACCGATGTTCTTCGGCAATACTGGCCGCGGCATCGCCGATCGCCATGGCGTCACCAACCCAGCGCCTGCAGATCCGCCGGTCAGCCTGCCCAAGAACTGATGATGAGTAGGTGCAGGGCGCTTGCTACACGGATGCTCTGCGCCTTCGCCGTCTGCTTCGAGGTCTCCTCCTGGCACAAGGCTGAAGACTTCGGCGGTGCAGCGATTCCGGCAGCTTTCTGAGGGCCTTGGACGTACTCTACGCGTCGCTCGCGTCACCGTCCCGGCGACGATGAAGTTGCATCAACTCGTACACATCACCGTTCCGGCCTACCGACCGTTACCCGAAGGGCCGAGACCGCGGCTTCCGGCCAAGCGGGGCTCGGTCGCGCGGCCAGCTTGCCGCGCGATAGGGCGGGACGCCGGCCGTAGGCCGGCGGAGGCCCCAAAACATTGGGCTGATTCACAGTGATCGCGACAATTCGCGGCCCCTTCCGAGCAACAGCTCGATCGTTCTTCCACGGAAATGACCCATGATCTCGCGACCGCGGTGGAGCTCGAGGGCTGGTTTCCACGGGACCATGGTGATGCCTTCTGCGGAGCGCAAAACGGCGAGCTTCATGGTCGGGCGTACGATTGCTGCTCGTAACGGCCGCGGACCATCTCGTCCGGCATCGGACGCCACGATGGTGTCCCCGTCTGTTGGACGAGGCTCTTCTCGACCGGTCCAGGTCGCGGTTGATCAGGTCGGCAACGAGGCCCGGCTTCGGGGTGACGCCACCATCAGGGGCACGCGTGGGGAACTGTTGCGACAGTAGCCATTCCTTCCGAGCCGTCAGCGCAGCCTTCACTTCTGCCCCGAAGCCGTGCTCACGAAGGGGCATTTCCTTGTTCTCGGCGATCGTCTTGTCCAGCCAGTCAAGGCGTCGGCACCCGGTAGCTTCTCCAGCTCCCAATACGACAGGACCTCGACGCGGACATTGCGCATCCTGCCCTTGCCTGAGGAGCCGGAGAGCGCCACGATCATTCCCCGCCCCGGCATCTCCTCGGGCGCCAGCTTGCTAGTCTCGGCGTAGTGGACGCGACCATCGATGCCGTCGACGACGACGTACTGCCGGTCATAAATCTCATCGGCCAGCCCGACGCCGACGACCTTGCCGATAACCGGTCTGTCCTTTCCGGCACCATCAAAGATGGCGTAGTCGCCGGCGGCGCGATCGAGCCCCGCCTCGCGCATGACCCGGAACATGGTGGCCATCTTGTCGCCCCGCTCACCCATGCGGCGCAACTTGGTCTCCAAGCCTGGATCGGCGACCCACACGCCGGTTTGCTTCTCTTCGGCCAGTCCCATCTTTTCGAGCTTGCGCAGCCGGCCGATCCGAAACGCATGGCGCTGCGCATCTGGCTCGGGCGCTGCGGAAAGGGTCAGCACATTGTCCTTGGCGGCGGCGCGGATGCCGTGGTCAAGCATGGTGAAGCGCTCCTGCTCCATGGCCCTGTAGAGTCTCTGCCACCGCTCTAGGTCAGTCTCGGGCCCAAGCTCCAGGGAGACGAGTTCGCGGGCGCGGTTGCGAATACCATGGCTGATGTAGTTCCGCGCCATGACCAGGTCCTGGCCCTGGTCGTCGCGGCCGCGGACGATGATGTGGGTGTGTGGGTGGCCAGTATTGAAGTGGTCAACGGCGACCCAATCGAACTCGGTCCTGAGGTCCTCCTCCATCCCTCGCATCAGGTCCCGCACGAAGGGCTTCAGATCCTCCATACGGGCACTGTCCTCGGGCGAGACGACGAACCGGAATTAGTAGCGGTCTTCCTTCTGGCGCGCGAGGAAGTCGCTTCCGTCCGCGTCGTCCCGGTCCTTGTCGTAGAGCTGACCTGGCTGGCCATCCCGAGTGACGCCGTCCCTGAGGATGTAGTGCTGATGCGCACGGGCGGCGCCAAGGTCAGACGTTCCGTGCCGGGCGATGCGGGCCTTCACGATGACATGCGCGTCCCTGGTCGAGGCGGGAGGAGTGCGTGAAAAGAACCCTTGCCGCGCGCCAACTCGGCTACAGGCCGGCTTGTGAGCGGGTCTGCCCGCCGGCGGCCTTTACGCAGGCTTTTGCCGGCTTCCTTGGCGACGAGTTTGAAGACACGCTCGTTTCGAGGCGTGCGCTTACTGCTGGCCCTGCCGAGCTTCGGTTGAAAGGGATCGTTCGCCATGGCGGATCAGGCGATATTCGGTTATCATGCTAGCATGTGGCTTGGCATCTGCAGGAAATCAAGATCGCCTGCTTGATGCCGATCGCGATGTTTTCAGCGACAGTCTTTTGGGGCGATAGAATTGGATTTGGCGCCATCCTGGCTCAATTAAATCAATAGGTTAGATGACGATTGGCGCTAACTATTTATATTGCTTTATATACCAATGTCTCTCTCCCCTGCAAATCATAAAACATTCTCCGGCCGCGCCGACGAATTCGCCAATGACTGATCACGCAATATTTACTTAGAATTCTTCAATTCGCCATTTTCCATCTTAGCTTTGGCATTAGGCGGAAACCGCGCCCGCGCTAATTAAATAAGCCTCCCGAACCGGAAATATCGCTCAAAATGTCGATATCGGATATTCTCGGACGTCGTCGGACAAGGATGGGAGGGTGGGAAGTCTCACCGAGCCGATGTCTGGGACATCGCGCCTCGCCCTGCTTCCCCCCGGAGCCGCCGTCGCTCGCTCACTCAGTACGGCGAGCGATGGCGGCGGAGGGGGGAGCGCGCTTCCCCTTGGTGAGCCAGAGCGAGCGCGCATTGGCGATCGGAGCGAACGATCATGCGCAGGCGGCAACGAGCTCTTCAGGTCTATCCGACCCAGGACGGGGATGGTCAACAGAGCAATCTTAGCGGCCTGCAGCAGGAGCAGAACGGGAAGGCGCTGAAGCGCCTCGAGCGCGATGTTTCCATTGCAACAGAACTATTGGCAACGTTCGTGGGGTACTTCCTCACGATCACGCCGCCGCTGCCGGCAAGCGAGACGGAAGCGGCGCGTGCGCTCGGCAGGCTCCGGTTCGACCAGGTCATTGCTGGGATCGCGCACCGTCTCAAGACGGATCGACACCTGATCGCGCGCGTGCTCGCTAAGTTACAGCAAGGCGATCAGCCGACGCCAACGGCGGGTGCCCGTGGAGCCGCGCCGGCCGACGCGCCGGTAAATCGCCCCCGACGGTCTGCTGGGTAAGAGCGACACCGACAACGGAGACCAAGACGGAGACAGGTATCGATGGATGATCCGCCTAGCAGCATAGGGCCCAACGCCGACGCCCTGATTGAGGATGAGCTGTGGAGCATCAAAGCCATCATTGCGAGAACAGGCCTGTCGCGATCGACCGTCTATGACTACATCGCGCAGGGCGCAGCGCCGGCTCGGCCCCCGGCGCGTGGGCTGGCTCGCCGGCCGCCGAGATAGGTGCCGTCGGTTCGAATTGCCTTGGTGGATTAGCGACTTCGGCGTCCCACCTGACACAGCGCGTCGACCCCTGCGCGGCGCGAGCGAGACCACGCCCTTGATATGAGATAAGGCCTTGATATTAGTACACTCCTCATTGAAGAATGTCGGGTTTTTGACTATATTGCGTGTCGAGTTTTTGCAAGGTCACGTACCATGCCTCGCCGCAAGACACTGAAGGAGAAGATCGAGCAGCGGATGGCCCGCAAGGCGGGCGATGCCGTGTTCCTCACGCGCGAGTTCGCTCATCTGGGCGGCGAGGACCAAGTGCTGCGCGCGTTGCGTGGGCTCGTGCGCGAAGACCGGCTGGTTCGTCTTGGCTACGGCGTCTATGGCCGTGCCGTTAAATCCAGCCTCTCCGGTAAGCCAATGCTCTACAGCCCAGACGGCTTCGTCGGTGCGGCGCGCGAAGCGCTGGACAAGCTTGGTGTCGAGTGGGAGCCAACCGAAGCCGAGCGGGCCTACAATGAAGGGCGGCCAACGCAGGTGCCGGCGAACCCTGTCGTGCGGGTAAAGGGGCGGTTCCGTCGTCACCTTCGCTACGGCAATGCGGAGCTGGTCCTTGAACGATAGGCCCACTCTTAAAGAGCTCTTGGAAATCCAACAGCTCTTCGGTCTGCCGACGCCGGCGCTGGTTGAGAAAGACTGGCATGTCGTCAGGGCCTTGGCAGCAAGCGCCGCGGCCCGCTGCCGAAGGAAAGGGGGCGCTGCGTCCCGAGATCCAGATCGAGACGGCTGTGTTCCCGATGCGGCGGCCAGTGGTGGTGCGCGCCGTGAGCTCGTTCGTCGCCCAAGGGTACAAGCGGCCTCCGGAGCTGGCCGCAATCGAGTGCGCATCTATCGCCGAGACGGCGGCCGAGAAGCTCGTGGCACTGACGCGCCGCGCCGGGGCCGAGCTGGCAGGCCTGCGCCAGAAGCGCGATTTGACGCTGGTCCGCCATGTCTATGATCTTGACATCATCCGGGAGCACTACGATGCCGCCGACGTGGCGACGCTCGTGGCAGAAATCATGCATGCGGACGCAGAGCTGCGCGGCGAGAAGTCTCCGGCCTATCAGAAGGACCAGCTCGGTGAGACAGTGAAGGCGATCGAGGGCATCGCGGCTCATGCCGAGTACGCCGCCAACTATGCGACGTTCTGCCGGGACATGGTCTATGGCGATGCGCCCGACTTCGCCAAGCATCTCGGGCGCAGAGCGACGTAGGCACGTAATCGGCGTCAGGCACGTACACCAGCGGCCGTGGGCGCGCGGCCCTGGCTCACGTTGGGTTTGACTTTCGGAAGTTCGACGACATTGACCATGCCCTTCCCGGCGATGATGCGCTCCGGCCGCGCGCTCCACGCATCCAGCGCCTCCCGCTTCTCGCGGTCGAAGCTGTACTGCACGTAGACCTTGCCGGTGATGGTGCTCTTGCTGGCGCTGACGTGGTTCAGCACGAGGCTGATCGTGTATGGGTTGATACCCATCTCTGCCATGCGTGTGGCTGCGGTCCGGCGCAGGTCGTGTATTCGAAAATGCGCCATGCCGAGCTCTTGGCGACCGCGAAACAGGGCAACAGTCGCTGCGTGCCCCTCGATCGGGCCGTTGCTGCCGTCCCGCTTGGCACGCGCAGGAAAGAGCCACGGGCTCTCAGGCTCTTCTTCCTTGGGCTTCTGCAGGGCCAGCGCCTCCCGGATCAACGACAGGGCCATGGGTGATAGTGGTACGCGGTGGCCTTCGCTGTTCTTCGAGCGCTCGCGCGGCAGCATCCAAACTGGCGCGGGGTCGTCTAGGACAAGCTCTACCTTGGCGATGCCGCACACCTCCCCGATGCGTTGCGCCGTCACCAGCGATAGCTTCATCGCAATTCGAAGAGCTGGCGTGGTTGGTAGCTGGTCGAGGTTGCGCCAGAATGCTTCGATTTCAAGAGGCGACAGCTCGCGATCTCGAACGGCCTCCTTCTTGATCGGCTTCTTCATGCCGTACGTCGGATCGTTGGCAATGATGCCCTGCCCGAGCGCCCATCGCATGATGGAGCGCACGCGAGCGAAGACCGCGTTTGCCCGGTGTGTCAGTCGGCGCGGAGCCTTGCCTTTCTTCGTATGACCCGCGCGGCGATCAATTGCCTTGCGGGCCTCGGCCAGCTCACGGAGATTTCGCGGCGGCCTATGTCGTGCACCTTCATGTCGCCGATCACGGGATGCACGTAGAGCTTGAGGATGGAACGATCGTCCCCCCTCACCTTTCCAGAACGGTTGAGTTCGGCGTGGTTGCTTTGCCATTCGGCGGCGAGCTCCCGGAAGGTCGGTGCCGCTTTGCGTGCCTGAACACCGGATGCGGGATCACCCCCTCGTGAGACTTCCCGGCGGATCTCCTGAGCCCACAGGCGTGCTTCAGCGAGATCGAAATCCGGGGAAACGCCCAAGCGCGATGACGCGCTTCTTCCGGTCGCTGTTTCGCCGACAGCGGAAGGCCCAGGACTTCGTTCCGGCACGCGTCACACGAAGCTCCGGACCTTGTTCTTGTGTGTCGCGATGCTCGTCCTGCGCCTTGTCTGTCTTGACGCTTTCGACAAAGCGGGCGGTCAACTTGCGTTGCGGCATTTTTGCTTCCCCCTCTGCCCGTGTAGGTACCCGCACGGCTGCCTGGTCGCACATCTTCTCAGCCATGCCGGCGCTTTCCTAGGTACCACCTAGCTAGGTACCAGCGGGACGTAAATTGCGCTGGACGTTGTCGAGCAAACTCGCACGAATAAACAGCTTCAACATACTGTTTTTACTGACTATTACTACGTTCTACAAGATGCGCGGTGATCCGCTGAAATCCGTTCTAAATCACTTTCCCAAGCTGAGTGTCGAGGGTTCGATTCCCTTCGCCCGCTCCAATGATCTCAAGGACTTAGGGGCCGTCCGTAAACAACTGAGTCAATGCTGCCACAGACGGCGAAGAAAGGCATGGTGGGGATTCACAGCGAGGAATCGAGCGACATAGCGTCGGTGCATGATTCGCGCCGCGCAAGCCCGAGCCGCACGCAAGCGATATCGGCAGATTGCCCCGGTTCTGAATGAACAGAGCCGGCGCCGCTTTGTCGCCCTGGAAGCGAGCGCGCTTGGACGTGGCGGCGTCAGTTTAATGGCCCGCATCACGGGTCTGGCTCGCTCCACCATTTATCATGGTCTTTGCGATGTTCGCGATAATGTGGCGGTGGCGCCCGGACGTATCCGCAAGCCTGGTGGCGGACGAAAGACGAAGACGCTTGAGGACCCAACGCTGCTGCGCGACCTCAAGGCTCTGGTTGCGCCCATGACGCGCGGCGACCCCATGCGACCACTGTTGTGGACCTGCCGGAGCCTGCGTAATCTCGTCAAAGAGCTGGCGAAGCATGGCCATACGGTCTGCCCCACGGTTGCGGGCAATCTGCTGCGCGGGATGGGCTACAGCCTGCAGGCCAACAGCAAGACACGGGAAGGCAGCAACCACATCGATCGCGACGCACAGTTTCGGTATATCAACGACCAAGCGGTGGACTTCCTCGGCGCCGATCAACCGGTCATCTCGGTCGACACCAAGCGCAAGGAATTGGTCGGTAATTTCAAGAACCATGGTCGCGAGTGGCGCCCCAAGGGCGAGCCTGAGCTCGTCAATGTCCACGACTTCATCGATCCCAAGCTGGGCCGGGCAGTCCCGTACGGGGTCTACGACATCGACGCCAATGTCGGATGGGTCAGCGTCGGCACCGACCACGACACGGCGTCATTTGCGGTCAACGCCATCCGCCGATGGTGGTCGACGATGGGGAGGAAGCGCCACGCCAAAGCCAAGCGTCTGATGATCACGGCCGACGGCGGTGGCAGCAACGGCTACCGCGTACGCCTGTGGAAGGTCGAGCTTCAAAAGTTGGCAGATGAGCTCAATTTCCCGATTACCGTTTGCCATTTCCCACCGGGAACGAGCAAATGGAACAAGATTGAGCATCGGCTCTTTTCCTTCATCACGATCAATTGGCGGGGAAAGCCGCTGCGCACCTATAGGACGATTGTCCAGCTGATCGCCGCCACGACCACCGAAGCGGGCCTCAAGGTGCGCGCCGAGTTGGATGAGAAGAAGTACCCCAACGGGGTCAAGGTGTCTGACGCCCAGCTCGCTGCGGTCAACCTCACACGCCACACCTTCCATGGCGACTGGAACTACACGATCGCACCTCGGCGAAGAACCAAGTGACTTCCTTATTTATGGACGATTGCTTAGGCCGCCAGACTGGCGGCGGTTGTACAAATTCCTGAGCCGGTTGTACACGCCCGGCCCTCCTCCTCTTCTTTGGCCTGGCCACACGGGCCTCGTCGGCGGCCTCCCATTTGAGGGTGGCGGCGGCCGCAAGGCGGCGCTGGTTCACCTGCTTGGCGTAGTTGCTCCACGATACGCGGAACTGGCCGGTGATGGCGGCCGTCTCGGCATCCGAGCAACCGGCCTCCAGCAGGAAGATGACCGCCGACTTCCGCAACCCGTGAAACACCAGCCGCCGGCTGCGGAACTCCGCCATGCGCGGCGCATTGAGCTCCTTCGCCAAGGAGGCCTTGAAGCCATCGCGCGTCCAGGGCCTGCCGCGAGTGTTGAGGAGGATCGGCTCGTGATGGCGGCGGATGTCGAGGTCCTTGCCGGCTTTTCCGAGCTTCTTGCGCAGACGCGCTTCCAGGGAAGGGAGGAGAAGACGGAGCTGCTTGTGGATCGGAATCCATAGCATCTTGGTGGTCTTCGCCCGTAGGCTCAGCATCAGGTTCGCCCAGGCCGGACTCTCGTACCGAGCACGACGTGCAGCGTACGACCCTGGATCTGCGCGTCAAAGAGCTCGCGCGGTCAATGCAGGTTGCAATCCCGGCTTACGAGTGGAAGCCGCAGAGCTTGCTGGTCCTGAAACACTGGTGCGGGACCTTGCAGCACCGGGCGGTCGCTATCGGCCTCGATCTCGTTCCCTTGCTCATCATTCTTCTCGCAGCGCGTCTCCACGACGGGGTGATGGGCTGGGACGACGATGATGAGGGACAATGCGGGGATCGGTCCAGCTCCTGCGGGACCTGCGGTTCCGCCGTTGGTTGAATAATATCCAGTAATGCGCGCTTGGATGTGCTATTCTTTGTCTGCGGGCCGAGGACGCCCGTTCATCATGTCGTGTCGTCATGAAATCGAACGAGCCGAGCAAAAGATCCAGCACATGCGATCGCGCATAGTCGATCACAAGGCCGGCCTGAACGGCACGACTGTTCGGGGTTTTCCGACCCAATCCACCACCGACGTGCTGAACAAGCTGTGCGCAGAACTCATTGTGCTGGAGCGCCGCGCGCAATTGCTGCGGGATGGATTCCAATCCAGACATTGGTAGTGCTTTGCTCAGAAATGGATGGATTTCCTGCACTTTGGGCACTCAGCTGGTGAACTCCTTGAAAAATCGTAGGGAGCGTCCCATTTACGTAATGCTGGGGCGTTTCGTCGAAGCGCGCCGCTGATGATCTGAGGTTTCGCTTCAGCCTTCGGGCATGCCTTTCCCCCGCATCTGAGTTGCCGGGCCGACCGTGTGGCCCTTTTAACCGGCCTCTCGTCCATGCCACCGCGATCGAGGCGGCCGGCATCCCCTCGCTCCACGAAGGCGACAAGGTCAGCTTCGTGATCGAGGACGACAGCAAGGGCCGCGGCAAGCAGGCCGGACAGGTCAAGAAAGACTAGGGACTCATTCGCTCCAAGGAAGGCTCTTAAGGAAGCGCCGCCGGGCTCGCCTGGCGGCGCTGTTGGCGTCCGACAAGCCCTACGAGGTCCACTCATGAGCACCGTACATGACCGCCGCAAGGCGCTGCGCGGAACCAAGCGCACCTGCCAGGCGTGCGAGATCCGCTTCTACGATCTCGGCCGCAACCCCATCGTGTGTCCGACGTGCGGGGCCGACTACACGCCGCCCGCCGAGCCCGCTGTCGCAACAAGGGCGCGCGCTGCACCCTTCACCAAGACCGGCTGGCACCGCCAGCCCCTCAAGCGCTTGCTGCCAGTGCTGCCGGTCGAGGCCATGCCCAGTAGTCGCTTTGCCACCGCGGCGGCTGACGAGCAGACCGAGGAAGCGGAAGCGCCGACCGTCGATACCGACGAGGACAGTGGCGTCCTGAAGCAGCAGGACGACACGGACGTTGCCGGCCTGGTCGAGCACGTCAATGACGATGAGAAAGAGCCGCGCTGACGCCGGGGTGGCGGGAGCTTTGCCTCAGGAGAGTTGCCAGAAGGTTCGGGTCTAGTTGTGGCACTCCTACCCCGTGCGCGATGGTGGAAAACCGCAACTGATTTCGGGCATCGGGTCGAGAGGCTGCGCTGGCGTCATTTAGACTGTGCCTCCAAAATATTTGCTCTCTAATGCGCGAACGCAGCAGGAAATAGTTTAAATGAGCCTCGAATTCATTGGGTTCGCAGCTGACTCTCAATCAGCGGGTCGAAGAGTCCTTCTTTATGTCACATTTCGATGAATCGGGGACTGTGGATCGCTGGTTCAACGCCCGCTCAACACCTGCGAGCCAGACCCCTCCGATCCGCGGGGTTGATCCGACTCAGTGATCGCGCCAGACGTTCAGAAGATTGGGTTCGCCGTCGAAGACCTTGCTGAGATCGCCGCCCCCGATCCTCTGCTGGTCCTTCTAGACTTGAACGTCCAGCGGCACCTTCGCGTCCGGCGGCAGGTCCACCTCGATCGCGACGCGATTTGCCGTCCACAACCAGAACGCGATCCCTGCGCGCAGACCTCCTTGCCCGAGACCTTAAAGCTCTCGTTCGCTTGACCCTCGTACGGCATGGGGCGGAAGTCTGTCGCGACTCCTTCTATGACAGCAACGTCCCCAGAGGCGAGCGCGTTGCGGGCGCCGATGTAATCGCCCAGCGTGACGGCGAGGGCGCCCATGGTCCACATAAGGCTGAAGATCAAATAGCTCCACACGAACCCTTGGCGTCTCGGGCCCTGAAGGCCGAAAGGGAGTACGGCTCTCGTGAGTCCTGGGAAGAACACGAGGAGCGTTCCGATCGCAACGAAGATGAGGCCCAACGCGGGGAACCACCAATGTCAATAACCCGCCTGCGCCACGTCGAAGACTTTCTCGAACCGCATGCCCCGCACACCCTCTAGTTGGCGGTCCGCAGTCGATCACCAGCGCTTCAGACCATGATTTGGGGGTGGAGCCCTCCACACTGTCGATCAAAAATCAGCAGGGAAACCGGACGGACAAGGATCGCGCGACATTGCTGCCACAAAGGTTAAGGAAGATGAGGTCCACTTGGTGGGAGGGCAACTGACATTCCATGTGGATCATCGCCATCTTGATGCTGCTTTGGCAAGCAGTGGCCGCACACGCCGGTCCGCTTGAGGACTGCGAGCAGGCGCAGGACATCGACCGCCGCATCCACGGGTGCACCGACCGCGTTCACCAATTCCCCAGAGACGCCGCGGCCCTCTTCAACCGCGGCTCCGGCCATCTGAGCAGGGGCGATCTCGACAACGCCATCGCCGACTATACCCGGGTCATCCAGATCGATCCGGCCTACTCCCCCGCCTACTACAACCGCGGCATCGCCAACGAGAGCAAGGAACAGCACGATCAGGCCATCGCCGACTTCAGCAAAGCGGTCGAGATCAATCCCAGGCATGCCGGAGCCTTTAACGCCCGCGCGCGCATCTACCTTAAGATCGGCCAGCGCACGCTTGCTCTGGGTGATGCCAAGCGCGCCGTGTCCCTCGACCCCTTCGACGGGCAGTTCCTGCACACGCGCGCCCACGTCTACGAGGCTCTGGGCCGTGCCCAGGAGGCCATCGCGGATTACCGGCGGGTGCTGGCCGGCAACCCGTCGATGAAATCGGCGATCGACGGCCTGGGGCGCCTCGGCGCATCCTTGTCGGCGTCGAATGCGCCCGCAGGCGCCGGCGGCAAAGTCGATCGCAGCGTGCAACAGCACCACTATGCCGCACAGGCGCGCTATTCGCAGGAGGAGGCCGAGTGCGAGCGGGCGCGGCAGGACGATCCGACTGGGTATTTCGCGGGCTATCCGTGCTGGGCGCGCGAGGCGCTCAGCCGCAGAGCACGCCGATGAGCCGAAGGCGCAGTCCGACGGACATCTTCACGCACCGTGCTTGGGCTTGGGCTTGGCCGCCCGGGTTGGCGAACGCACATTCTCATGGCTGCGCTGCAACCGCCGCCTGATGGCCGAAGCTCTGTTCAGGCCCCTCTCCATCTCGCCAACCTGGCCAAAGCGACTGACCTGAATCCGGCCTTGATCTATCAGCCAAAATCTCCGCTTCAGGCTCTTACAGCTTGGGGCACGATCTTGATGGTCGACAATCTGACCTTGCTTACACGGGCCAATGCTCGAGAGATCCTGGCAGCATTCAAGCTCGATCGCCTGGGGCGCTTCCAACCCCTGGTGGATTGGCTGGCGAGCTTTCCCGCGCGACGGCTTTCTCGTCAGATTCTGCGCTTCGACGATCTCGTTGGCCAGCACGGGCTCGCGGCTGCTGGGCGCTACATATTGGACGAGTTCACCGGCAGCACCCACATTGAAGGTCAGCAGCATGTCCCGCCATGCGGTCCCATGCTCGCAGTGGCGAACCATCCGGGCACGGTCGACGTTATGGCGATTTGTGTTGCGTTGGAGCGTCGGCGTGATCTGAAGATCATCGCGGCTGAACGCGAAATCCTGCAGCTGATTCCAAACATCCGCAGCAGACTTCTCTTCGTCAACCCACGAGCAGGAAGTCGATCAGGACTGCTGCGCGATGCGGCAAACCATCTGCGACAAGGCAGGGCCTTGCTTACCTTCCCGGCAGGAGCCATCGAATCTGACCCGTCGGTGCGGGTTGTCGATACGGTGGCAGGATGGTCGGACAGCTCGGAATTGCTTGTCCGCTTGGTGCCCGAAACATTGGTGTTGCCGATCGTCGTGTCTGGCGTGATCTCCCGGACGGCTCAGCAACATCGAATAGCAAAGTGTTTCGCCGACCCAAGAGAGCGCGAGTGGGCGGCCGCCACGTTGCAAGTTCTGTATCGACACTTACGCGACACTCGAACTCGTGTGGTAATCGGAGAACCCATCTCGGCAGGGCAATGCAGCCAACGGTCAGCGATCCACGCCGCCATGGCTTCGTTGCTGGCGCGCGTCAACGACCCTCGCGATGAGGGCCTCATGACAGACAACCAAGTCTACCACGAGCTCGCCACAAAGATGTAGGTCCGCTGTGATGCACTCTGCGCCGAGGCGGCTCGCTGCGTAGGAGCTACATCATCCCTGCGGGCGCCAGGTCCGTCGGTCAGCATAGGCCCTGACGCTGGCAACGCCCAGGGCCACTACGCCCAGCAGCGCCAGCAGTGCGATCATCGCCCACGCCTCGTTGACAGCCTCGACGGTCGCCTGCCGCTCCACGGCCTTGCGCACATAGGCGACCACCGAAGGATCGAGCGGAGTGCCGGGAATGTGGGCGAGGAACCGATCGAGCGGCAGCCCCACTGCCTTCGCCGCTTCCACATCGCCACGCTCCAGCGCCTGGCCAAGCCTCTCGCCGATGACGGGAGCGCGGCCGTAGATGACCGTGTCGATCAAGGCGAGTCCGATCGCGCCGCCGAGATTGCGCATCAGATTGAACACGCCGCTCGCATCGGGCACGGCCTCCGCCGGCAGATGACCGAGTGCGATCCGTATCGGGGGCAGCAGGCACAGCATGATGGCGAGCCCGCGAACGACCTGAGGCAGGAGCATTTCCTCGAAGTCCGTCGCGCGAGTCTGAAAGGCGCTGGCCGCAAGGCCGACTGCGAACAGCCCGAAGCCGGCGGCTGTGAGCCAGCGGGCGCTCACACGCCGCTCCAGGGCCACGGCAACGGGCGCCATGATGAGCTGCGCCGCGCCGGTGACCATCATGATTTGGCCGATCTCCATTGCATCGTGATTGCGCACGAACGCCAGGAACACGGGCATCAGATAGACCGCGCCGTAGAGCCCGATACCCAGAATGAAGCTGAGCAGGCAGCCAAGAGCAAAGCCGGGATCGGCAAGCGTGCGCAGCTCGACTACGGGATGCTTCGACTTGATCGACCGCGCCACAAACCAGGTCCCGGCTACAAGGCAAGCCACGAACAGGACCGCCGTGTCGACCGACATCCAGCCGGCCTGTGGCGCCTTCTTCAATCCGATCTCCAAGCACGCGAGCGCGACAGCCATCAGAGCAAGCGCAATCGGATCGAGCTTGCGGAGCAGACCGGGCTCGGGCTTGTCCTTGGGAAGCAGGCACGCGCCTATTGCGATGGCTGCGACGCCGGGGCCGACGTTGATGAGAAATAGCCAGGGCCAGTCGTAGGTGTCGGTGATCCAGCCGCCGATGAATGGACCGACGGTTGGGGCAAGAACGGCAAGCATGCCGGCGACGGTGGTGGCCAGCGCCTGGCCGCGGTCCGGAAACAGCACGAAGCCAGCCGCGAACACTTGAGGGATGAGAAGCCCGCCGGCCAGCCCCTGCACCACGCGCCAGGCGAGAAGGCTCGCGAGAGAGCCGCTCCACGCGCAGCCTATGGACGCGACCGTGAAGACGACGAGTGTCGCAACCGAGAGCCAGCGCATCGTCAAGGCGCGTGTCAGGAGGCCGGTGAGCGGAATGGCGATGACCTCGGCAATCAGGTAGCTGGTTTGCACCCAGCTCATTTGCTCCGGCTGGATCGCCAGCGCCGTCTGGATGGTTGGCAGGGACGCGGCGACGATCTGCACATCGAGAATGGCCATGAACATGCCGACGCACAGGGCGGCAAATGCCAGCCAGGTGCGCAGGTAAGGCGCCGCGCCCGCTTGCGATACGCCGAGGGCTGTCATCGTGACACC
>Ga0268265_10000778_pt1 | contig 30665 bp, 45 predicted proteins | sample KBSSwiS52_FD_190355 | JGI IMG/M metagenome (GOLD analysis project Ga0268265, IMG submission 190355) | Switchgrass rhizosphere microbial communities from Kellogg Biological Station, Michigan, USA - KBS Switchgrass S5-2 (SPAdes) (version 2) | ecosystem: Host-associated > Plants > Roots >...
GCTCATCGACGTGGAAACTTGCGGTTTTCTCCGCATGGAACGGGCAGCACGCCCAATAGTCGCCGGCTGCCGGGCGCGCCTTCCCTTTGGCCCACTCGACGCCGCCGCGCTCAGCCAGAGAAACAATGCGCTCGCCAGCAGCGCGCCGCGCGTCTGCGATTTGCGCATCTGTGAAGCGCGCGGCGTCCCGTTGTTTGGTTGCGAGCTTCATGCGCCCATCTCCGCCGCAAGCGGCTTCGCGAGGCGCAGGCGCTCGACAACGCCGGGTGTTAGCTCAATGTGATGTTCTGGCGGCAAGATCGCGCCGAGCGTGACGCACTGCCCCGCCGTCTGCGGCGCGCGCATCGTCGGCGGCAAGCGCACCAAATAGCGCTCTCGCGTCCAATACAGGCCAGCGGCCAACTCCGCGAAGGTCAGAACGCCCACGCGGCCGAGGCGATCCGCCGTGAGCCCCCAAGCCTGCTTTTCAATCGCCGCGAGGGGCCGCCACGCGGCCCAGGCTTCGCGAATTTCGCCGCTCTCGACGTCAGAGAACACGCACGGCGCCGACGCGAAGCACGCGCGCCAATCGTCATCCGCGAGCCGCGCTAGCCCATGCTCTATCAAATCGGCGAGCTTAGGCACGAGCGCCCCCAATCCGAGACGCCGCGCGCTCCGCGCTGCGCATCCGATTCAACACGTCGCCCAAGAGGCCCGCAGCCGCGCGCAAGTCGCCGCGGTCGCGGTGCGTCGGGCCGTAACAAGAAATTGCCGAGATCAGCTCGAAGGCGCCGGCCATCAGCGTTGGCGTTAGGCCGCGCTCCTCAAGCCGGAGATTGATGGGGCCGCGATTACAGTTCGCAGGCACGGGCAGTGCAGACGTGCTCGCCTTGCCATCGTCGGAGAATTGAGCCATTGATTGCTTGTCCTTCCAGTGGACGAACGAAAATCCCAGCGGCGCCGACCCTGTGCAGGGGCCGGCGTCGCCGTCGTTTTGGGGTTGGAGCGTGTGGTTCATGCCGCGACGCCTTCGCCGCCTGCCGCGCCTTCCGGCGGCAGTATTGAGTCAGCCCAAGCGCGGCGTGAGCGTTCCGTGATCCGAACGGCTCCGCCAATTTTCACGGTTTCGAGAATGCGCTTCGCCACGAGCCTACGCAGCGTCCTGGGGGAAAGACTGTAAGCCTTCGCCAGCGCTGAATAAGTCCAGAGTTCGCGCGCTTCGTCGCTGCTCATTGCCTGCCGCCTGTGCTTTGCGCGGCGCTACGCTTTGATGCGCTCTCGCCGCTGGCGGGCAGGGTCTCAGAGACTAGATGGGGGATGCAGTGGGGGCATTCCCCACAAATCAAAGCCGCCATTTTTCCGCTCGCCGCCCCGGACAATCCGAGGCGAGAGCAGCAGGCCACTAACCGCCGCGCGGGTCATTCGCGACGCTCCAAATCCCCCTAGTTCACCCTGTCTTTCCCTGTCTCGGCCTGATCGCCAGCGGCCGGCGCGGAAGAAGATCGCCGCGGTTTGCGGTGATAGGCGAACCGCTCGTCACTCGCCAAAACGGTTTGCAGCCCGTCCATGTCGCCCAACCGACGACAAACCGGCGCCGGAAGCGTCTCCCAGATCAAATGAATGTAGATGCTTCGTGGAGTGCGTGAGTTATCGTCCTTGCGCCCAAGGCGGGGAAACTCCGCCTTACACGTTGCCTTGTTCGCAGCGAACCAGCGCGGCCAATCGGGCGCAAACACCAGCGCCGCGTTAAACACCGTTTGGCGGTCTTGCTCCGCTTCCGAGAGCGGAGCGTCAGCCGGCGACTCCAAGGCTTCGGAAACGGGCGTCGGAGCGTCCGCGATGCTCGACACCACCCCGGCACTGATCTCACTGCGCTCTAGCAACGCCTCCGCGTCATCGCGCCGAACGAAGCACGCTCGATAGTGCGCGTCCACGTCCGGCAGCCAGGGCTGCGTTTTCTCATCAGTGCGCGCCGGGCGCATCAGATCCCCGAACGGCTCTAGCACCACTTCCGCCATGAGATAGCCAAGCGGGATCGCATCAAGCGCGGCCAAATCGAGATCGTCATAGCGTGCGCCGAAAAGCGCGAACTTACCCGCGCGGGCTTCCTCCAGAATTGAGCGCGCGGCGTCCCTGGTGTCGCGTTTGAACGCCGCGCGGGCCTCACACCAGGCACAAACTTGCGCCTCATGCGCCCGCAATTGCTCCAGCACTTCAAGCGGCGATTGCGCCAGATGAAACAGCCGCGACGCAAGCAGCGCCGCCGCATCGTCCGCATTGAGAAAAGCGAGCCCAGCGCCCGGGCTCAGTGCGGCCCACGCTTGCAGCCGCTCAATGACCGCCCGGAAGGCGGAGCCGTCGCTTTCCTCGCCCCCATCCGACGCCCAAAGGATCGGCAGCGTTTCACTTGGCGCACAATGGGGCGCATGGATCGCTCCGCGCAGCACGGCCAGCTTGCGCGCCAGCGTTCCAACGGTTTGCCGTGCGTCATCGGCTGGACTGTCATGGTCCGCCTCCGGCGCCGCGTAGTGCTTCGCTAGAATCCGTCGCGCCGCTCGCTTCAGGTCCGGGTCTTCCGTTTCGTCGTCAATTTCCATTGTGCGCCTCCGCTCGACGCGATCCGCTGAAAGTGACGACGAGGGAAACGCGAGCGGAGCGCGCTTATCGGCCGGCCAGCCTATCCCTCGCCGATTCTGCTCAGTCGCACTGCGCTCCCCGCGTGATCGCGCCCGCGTCTCGATCAATCGCCGCGCCAAACAGCGCGAAGGCCAGCGCCCGCAACGCATCAGCGCCGCGCGGTTCTGTCTGGCCAATCAACTGCATCAGCTTGCGATAGCGCTCCTGCACCACCGGCAGCTTGGTCCAATTCTCGCGCCCTTTGCCGAGCGCATCGCGCCAGCCCTGAATCTGTTTGAGCGAAATTTGCCGGTCTGGCGCTTCCGTGAAATCGTCGGGATCGCAAAGCGCCATTTCCTTCTCAGCGATGGCCAGCGCGTCGCCCTCGCTTTGGCCGCCGCGCATCAGCGCAGACACACCCGCTGCGATCACGGCGCGCTTAACGGCGCGCGTCTCGCCCAGGCCACCGGCGCGGCCTTTCGCAGCCTCCGGCTGGAATGCATAGAAATGCTGGCCCATGTGGACACGCACCAAGCCCTCATAGAGCTTAATCAGCGCCGAGCAGTCAGCCGCCGAGCCGCCACGCTCGCGCACGAACTCCAGCACGCTCCAAAGGCTGCCTATCATTAGCTCGCGCTCAGCGCTGGCCTTGTCCGCCACCGTCAGCCCTTCGCGGCCTTCCGGCACTTCGGAAAGCGTGCGCGCGCGGGTTCGCATTCCGCCAACCGACGCCAAGCGCGCGTCTAGCCGATCGTCAGCGGCCAAGCGTTTCGTGAGGTTCGCGTGCAGCGTCGCCATGGCGGAATCTGGCGAGCGTTGGAAGGCGCGTTCGCCGGCCGCGTCCAGCATCTTTAGGGCGCGTTGGCGTTCGCTCGACGCCTCAACGCTACCCGGCAGGCCTGGAAGCGGCGCAGGAGCAGACAGCACCGCTAGCGCCTTTTTGAGCTTGCGCGGATTCCCGCCGTTACGCCTAACCATACGTCGCCTCCCTGTGTGGCGCGTGTCCCTTGGCAGTGCAGGCGCGGCAATCCGGCAGGGAAACCGGACTTTCAGGAGCTACCCTAGCCGCGCTCGAATCCAACTTAAGCGCGCTCGCACCGTTCGCCAGTGCGTCGCCTATTCTGGCAATTTTGACAATTACGCGGACGGTCTCGATGTTCACGCCTCGCCCTCCCGCCTGCGTTTTCCAATGGCCACAACGGCGCCAGAGCGGCCCACGGCGGGCTTGTCCGAATAATCGGCCCACGCCTGCATGAGCCGCCGCCGCTTCTCCAGCGCGTCGCTACGCCGGTAGGCCTGCTCCGCCTTATCCCCGATCACATGCGCCAGCGCGGCCTCTACGACTTCGCGCGGAAACGTGGTGGAGTCGCCGGCCCAATCGCGGAACGTGGAGCGGAAACCGTGCGCGGTCAGATCGCTACGCTTCATGCGCTTAAGCGTCGCCAGCATGGCCATATTGGAAAGCGCCTTGCGCTTGTTCGGGCTGGGAAAGACCAACCCCTTGCCGCCCAGCTTGCGCACCTTGTCCAGCGCCGCCAGCGCTTGAGCCGATAGCGGCACCCGGTGTTCGCGGTCACCTTTCATGCGTTCAGCTGGGACCGTCCAAACCTTTTCCACCAGATCAATCTCGGCCCACGTCGCGCCTATGGTCTCGCTCGTTCGCGCGGCGGTGAGAATCGTAAATTCCAGCGCCAGCGCGCCCATGCCGTCCTGGGTCCGAAGCCCCGCCATGAAAGCGGGCATGTCCGCCGGCGGCAGCGCCGCGTGATGCTTCACCTTGCGGACCTTGCCGCGCTCCGGCAGCGCTTCCGAAAGATGCCCCGCCCACCGCGCCGGATTCTCGCCCGTCCGATAGCCGCGCACCGTCGCCCAGGTCAGCACCGCCTCAATCCGCCCGCGCAGGCGTGACGCTGTCTCGGTTTTGGTTTCCCAGATCGGCTCCAGCACGGAAAGCACGGCGCCGACGTCGACAGCGCCGACGCCCAGAGCTCCGATTTTTGGGAAAGCGTAAGTCGCGAGCGTGGCGGTCCACTGGGCCGCGTGCTTCTCGTTTTTCCAGCCTTTGCGGTTAGCCTTAACGTACGCCTCGGCCGCTTGCTTGAACGTCATCACGCGTTGGCGATTGAACGCCGCCGCGGCTTTGTCCGCCTTCCGCGCTTCGATCGGATCGACGCCGCCAATGAGGATCTTGCGGGCCGCTTCGGTCGCTTCGCGCGCGTCCCCTAGCGAGACATGCTGCGCACTGCCTAACCCCATTTCCCGCCGCCGGCCGTCCGGCGCCGTGAACACGAACAGCCAAGACTTATTGACGGCTCCGGGGTTCTCTTCCGCTTCCGCGCCCTGCGAACGGGTCACGGCGAGGTAAAGCCCGCCACCGTCACCGTAGCGGCCGACCTCGCGAGCGTTGCGCACCTGGAGCGCTGTTAGCTTGTGCTTGCCGCCCAACTCCCGCCCTACCCTGTTTCCTATCATGCTTCCGCGCGTGACCGTGGCAGTCAATACCTGTCCACTTGAGGCCACTATGCCTTGAGCCGCTTGGGAAATGAAGGGGTCGGAGGGCGGGTCATTGTCAGGGCGAGTCACCGCCTGTCCGGCGGGTTTGGCGGAGACGCAGTCCGCTTGCGAAAAATCCGCGTCGCCTTGTGGCGTAAGGGCTGGCGGGGAATCGGAGAAGGCACGTTTTTGCCCTACCCCGCAGCCTACCCCACAGATGCAGCCCGAAACGATCACTTCGGCCCCTCGATTATGCACGCGTTCGCTGGTGGCGCGCCAGTGATGAGAAAGGCGGCGCCGTCCGCCATTGCGTTGTCCGAGAGCGCGCCCGGCAACGGTCCAGCAGATCGGATCGCCCACGACTCGCCGTTGAGTGTCAGCGTGGCGCCAGCGTGCGCGCGAATGTCCGCCGCCAATTGCGGCGGGTGAGCCCGCCCCTCGCATTGCCAGCCGCGGGCGACATGACGCCAACCCTCGACGACGAACCACGAAGGCGAAGCGCTCGACGCACCAACTGCGGCCGGCGCTCCCGGCTCAGCAGCGAGAGCCAGCGCCCGCGTGACGGCCTCCGCTTCGGCCACGTCGTCGCGCGCCGTCAGCGTTGCGAGATGCGCGAGCGCGGCTGGCGGCAGAAGGTAGGTCTTGGAAGCGTAGCCGGCGGCGAGCTTTGCGGCCCGGCTTTCGGCGGCACGAGCGCTGGCGGTTTTCGCCTGAGGCTTGGGAGGTAGCGGCTCGTTCACTTGCGGCGCTCCGTCAGGCGACGCGACACCATGCGCGCCAGCTCAGCATTCGACGGCTCCGCATTGCGATCACGCGCGACGCGCAACGCGGCCTCGATCGCCTCCGCTTCGCTGCAGTCGTCACGCTCCACCAGCGCGGCCAGATCATCCGCCGCCGATGGCGGCAGCAAGAGCGACTTGGAGACATAGCCAGCGGCCAGTTTCGCCGCCCTGCTCTCGCTCGCCCGCTCGCTGGCGCTTTTCGTTCGTTTTGCCTTCGCCATGTCGCCGCTCCGCTGTTTCGCAGCCTTGATAGCCCATGCCGAAAAATAACGCAACACGTTGCGCAGCATGTTGCTTTATGCGCGGCGCAGGAGTATGCTTAAGGCGTCGGCTCGACAGAGTCGGGCTGTTGCGGGTTCGGAACGGCGCTCTTTCTCAGAAACATAAGGCCCACGGAAAAGGCCGGGCGTGTCACCGCCCAGCCTTCCGCAACCCTTCCGGGCCGCTACGGGGGATTATCCCGATGCAAAAGAATATCACGCCCAGCCCGGAGGCCAAACCGGGCTGGCTTACCGGATCAGCGGCAACCGCCGCCGTGATCCTCTCCGCAGCGCTCGCTGCGTTCGGCATCGCTTCCGCTTTCTGGCCTCGGCTGGTTGCGGGCGATCCGATCGCGTGGACCGCCGGCGCCGTTATCGTCGGCGTCGTCACGGTTAGCGAGATCGCCGCCGCCCTGCTTCTCGTTCACGCAGCCAACCGCGCAAACGAAGGCGCACACGTCTGGGCATGGGCGGCACGCTTTGCCTTCATCGCTTGCACCGCGGCGAACGTCCTAGCCGGACACGCTGGCGCGGAAGCGATCAGCACTCGCCTGGTTGCGCCGCAACGCGCGCCCTACGAGTCCGCCGTTTCGTCAGCCGATGCACTCTTGACGCTGGCGAACAACACGAAGGCAGACGTTGAAGCGCGGCACGCACGCGAGGTGGCAGGCCTTGAACGCGAGTTTGAGGCGGAGCGCCAAGCTAACCCGACGTTCGTAACGTCGCGCGGCCGTCAACAGGAGGAGCAACGCGCCGCCATGCGGACGCGCCAAACCGCCGAGCTACGCGAAGCGCAAGGAGAGATCAGCCGCGCCACGGAAGCGCTCAGCACTGCGCAAGCAAACATGAGCCGCGCTCCGCAGGGTTTCAGTCAGATGCAAATGTGGGGGTTCGCGCTCCTGCTTGAGCTTCTGAAAGGCCTGTTGGTTCGCGTCGCTACTCCGGTGCGCCGCCGCATCAGCCAAGCGAGCGGCGCGGTGTTGCCGATCGACCCGGCAGCATACGAAGCCATGACGGACGACGAATTGAGCGAGATGGAAAGCCGCGCCAGCGCGGCCAAGGCTCTCGCCCAACACGCCCGCCGCCGGCGCCAACGCGCCGCCTAACTTGAAACCTTGAATACAAATCAAGCCCCGCCCTGAGAGATCAGCGGCGGGGCTCTTTGTTACGCGCTACAGCCGCAGCGGAATGTGCGAGATTTTCACGCGCTCATGTGCGTTGGAAGCGCCGGCCTCCGTCAACAGTTCCACGAATCCCTCCCACATCAGCACCGGATCAGGGCACGGCCCAATGATCACTCGCTCTAAGAGTTCATCGACGGTCATTCCCACCAAGCCCTCATCCGGCGCGTTCTCCAGCGGGATGCGATACACCCGCTGCGGCGTGCCGCCGATCGTTTCGACGCTCGTTCGCAGTCGCTCCGACGGCTCCAGGCGCGGATTGTGAATCACTCGCCACTCGCGCTCCTCTGCGAAGCCCCGATGCTTGGTGCAGACCATCGCGTAACGCATCATCGCAAACGCGTTTCCCAATATCGTGTCTTCGTCGTGCTGGCGGAGCAGATCGCGCGAGGCCTCGATGTTCTCAGCGAAGGCGGCAAACGCAGAGCCGAACTCAGCGCGCGACAGGTACGCCACCGGGCTGGAATACGCCTTAAGCGCGTCCGTCTCTGCCTCGAATGGCGCTGAGCGCACGACGAGCGCGACGCCAGCTCCCTGCCCGTAGGCGCGCCACATTGAGAGACGGCCCAGTTCATTCTCCGTCGAAGGATGCTCCGAAAGACAGGTGACGAACGTGTCCTTCTCGAAGTGCGGAAGCCACCCATTGAAGGTGTCTTCGAGCTTTCCCGCGAGGCCGGGAAACACACTGTCCAGGGCGCTCGCGAAACGCTCTCCGGCCTCGCCATTGTACGCCTCAATCAGGCAGTCCTTGCCGTGCAGCACTTCGCTTATGTCGTTCATGGAGCGCGTTTTGCGCATCCATACCTCGCGGGACTTGATGATAAGCGCCGCGTTGGCCGCGGTCGTGTAGTGAACCAGGCGCTTCTCCTGCTGGAGCGCCGCCATTCGCTCCATGGCATGTGGAAAGAAAAGCGTGCGCAGTTCGGGCGGGTTGCTCATGCGCTCACACTGCGAGGATTCGCGAGCCCGTGTGTTGTTAGGCGCATAGTTTGTAACAATGGCTACTCGTGACATGCAGTGCTTGCGGGGGCGCTGCCGACGCGCGTAGCTAGCGCTTCTGGTTCTCGGGAGGCCCGAATTGCGCACCGCTCTACTTGCCGCCGCCGCGTTCTTGGCGATCAGCACCACCGCCGCCGCAGAGGATCTAGCGTTGGCCTGCCACGGCTCCGGCACGTATCAGGCCGCAAGCGGGCAATCGGCAGTTTTCCGCGACAGCGCCACCGGCGACACCACGACCGCCTACGGCTCAACCAGCGGCCAAGGTGTTGTCCCGGAGGCCGCTGTAAGATTCGAGATGAGCGGCGATAGCGCGCGCATCCTCATGCCTCACGTTATGACGCCAGGGCTCAACAGAGGATCAGACGCAGGCTGGTGGGCGGTTGAGCGCCTCGCCGTCACGCCAACCGAGATCACCGGCCGCTTCACGCTCAATTTCTTGAACAAGCCGACCATCCGCATTGATCGAATGCGCGGCGCAATCGAGGTGGACGGGAGTTTCTATTACTACTTTCAGGGCGAGTGCGAGCGCATCGAGGCGCCCACCGCTCCGCGCTTCTAAGCCGCCGCGAGTTTGCGACTGCGCTTCGCCAGGAGCCGCCGACGCAGGCGCGGACCATGCCATGACTTGCCGCCCACGACGTTAATGGGCGCTTCGATGAAATCGACCGCGCGAAGCGTGCGCCCCAGCCGCTGCTCGATGCAGCCAACGCACAGAAAGCCGCTCGCGCCCTCGCCTTTGCGCGGATCATGCGCCGGCATTCCGGCCGCGGCCCAGACCTCCGGCTTGACCATGTAATCCTCGACGCCGTGCGCCTCCGTCCATGGTGGCACCGAACAATCACGGCAGCGGTGCAAAATCACAGGGCGCTCCGCGTTATTGCCAGAATTGCCAAAATGCACTCCGTCGCGCGCCTTTTAGGGCCTGACAAAACCTCCCGCGCGCGTGTGTCGGTAGGGAAAATCAACGTTGCCACTCCGGCGAGCGCAACAAGCTGCGCTGTCTTTCGGCCTCGCGGGCCTTAGCCTTGCGATTCCAGCCGTAGTTTAAGCGCAGATCGAAAATCAGCGAACGCGAGAAGCGCGCCGGATCAATGAGGCGATCGTGGCGGTCTATCTCCATGCGGAGCTTGGCGCGCTTGTAGATGCGCCGAAAGCGCGGCCCTCGCTTCGAGTACGCCACGAGCGCGCCGCGATCAGCAAAGCCCAGGAAGGCGCACAGATCGGCCATCGACGTTAGGCCGCCGTCCTGTTCGCGGCAGGCGAAATAGGCGTCCACGCTCACCGCTAAATCCGCCGAGCACCGATAGCGGCGAGACCGTCCGCCCCGCTCGCGCGCGCACGTTTTATTGTGCGGGATAACTCCGGCCGCGCTCACATTCCGGCTCTTATCATTGCGCCCCAGTAAGCAGCCGGTCCGCGCATTGATGCGCGCAGGAGCCGCGGCTGCAGGATCGCTCTTGCTTGTCGGCATAGATCCTCGTGGTCGCGCGCCAACCGCTCGAATTTATCCCTCCGCATCCCTTTGGGACGATCCGTAATTGGCCCGTACCAGTTTTCACACCCGAGCTGGCCGGCGATGGCGTCAGCCTTCGCAACGATCCGCTGAACGCCAGACTTGCGCTTTGAGCGGTACGTGATCGAGCCGCAGCCACCGCAGCGAACGCCCTGCGGCAAGAGCGCAAGCCTGCGCACAACGCGCCCACAACAAGGCGCAAAGAATAGGACGCGTTGGCCGTCCTTGCCCTCGATGCGGCAGGGCTGGCGCTTCAGCGCTATGGCTGCCGTTCGCATGACGACGCGGTCAGGGTCGCCATTGTGCCCGTTGTAGATGATCGTCAGCCGATCGCTTGCGCCATCGTGTATGGTTTCGACCGCTTCGACGCCGGACACATCAAAGCCGTCTGGCTGCACTGTGTGTTGCCGGCCATCGAACGCCTGCCAGCTCGACTGCAAATAGTCGGCGCTGAGTGTTGCGACCTCTTCCCAGACCAGCCGAAACCGGCGTTTCGTCATGCTGTTTCCGCCAAATCAAGAATTGCCGAAATCGTGCGGCGAGTATCGAAAACGTGAGTGATTGTCCTATAGGGGCGCAGCACTCGCAACGGCGCATCGCGCAGCCGCTGACGATTGCCGGAACGGCTCCGCGTAATTGTCAAAATTGCCAGAATGCACGCGAAGGCCTGTTAATTCGCGGGTTAATGGCGTGCGCGTGCGGTGCGCAAGTGCGCAACTTGCTGCGCTTTGCTCGCCTCAGTGTTTCCAACGAAATGTGCGCAGAGTGCGCAACGGCGCCGGCAAAGAAATCTCGAGCCGCGTTCGCGCCAGAGTCAATCTCTCCTAACGATCAGACGCCATGAGGTGCGCGCCGAGCTTGGCCCGATCGATCGCCGCGGCCAGGTCTGGCGCAGCGTCGTCATCATCGAGCGTCCCGAGCTCGAAACTCACGAGCCGCGCCGTCTCGCCGGGCGCCAGCTCTCGCCACGTTTGGCCGTCGTCATCAGATCCAAGCCGCCAGCGCATCGGCTGCGGCCGTTCGTCGGCGTTGGGTTTGTCCACGGCCGGAAACCTACCAGACCCACGCGGCGTTCCCTATGTCCGCCCCTGGGCATGGGGTCGGGCCGGCGCTGGGGAGCGCGGGCCGTGGGGACAAAGAACTGGACGCCCGAGCCGCCCCCGGAGCGGTTCGGCCAAATCCCGCTAGGCCGGGGCATCGTGTTTATCTGCCTGCATTGCTCGCGCCCCACGGCCACCGGCCGCGACGCGGTGTTGCGGGCATGGGGCGAGCGCGGCGTGATCGCAGAAGCCGCCGCGCGCATCCGGTGTCGCTGGTGTAAACGGCGCGGAATGAGAGCGGCGCTCACGCCGCATTGGGCCGGACCAGAATTTGGCTCGCAATCCGAACTCGGAAAGCTGGTGGCGTCGATCCACAAGGTGAGGCCGCGCGGGCGCATAGAGTGACGCGCGCACTTGCTCACAATGGCGCGCATTGTTTCGGATCGTTAAGCGGCAGGGATAACGTGTCGTTAAGACCTCGGACTAAAAGTGGTTGGCGTGGTGCAGTCCGGCCACGCGCAGCCAATCCAAAGCCTTGTGGTGCATCTCCCTTGGTCGCGGTGCGGGGTTCGTGGTTTTCTCGAATGTTCGCAGCAGACGAGAAACGAACGCAAAAGCGGCTGCACTACGCCCTTCGATTCCGTGCCGAAACACTAAAACCGCGTTGCGCCTAATGAAACCTTAACGCACGCGGCGCTGCAACATTAAACGCACAACACACATGATGACACAGTCGAGAATAGCGCGTGGCGTAGCGCTGCTGGCCGGCAACGGCATCATCGCAACCGAGATGTATCGCGGCTTTCGCGATAGCTTGCCGAACATAGCGGCGCTGCACACCCAGACGCTCGCCGCTAATCTCGTGATCTGCGCCATTGGCCTAGCGTCGGCATATCAGATGGTTGCGCGAGCGGAGGGTGACCATCCAGATTGGGCGGGGCACCAAAGCGCAGCAATCGTGTTAGTCGCGATCAGCGGTTTGCTTTCCACGCCACTCGGCTCAATGGCGATCAGCTCGCTACTTCCCTGACAAGACCGGTTCGCCTCAGCCGCCTTTGTCCAACATCGCCAGCTCAAGCTCGCGCGTGAGCAGATGCATCCTGCGCACCGGCACTGAGCCCCGTAGCGGAGTATCAACGCAAAGGCCCAGGCGCCTTAGGTGGCCGGCGCTAACCGCGGCGACGAGATTCCACATGGTGTCAGGCGGCACATGCACTCTCGCCACGCGCGTTGCAGCCCATTGAAGCTCACCGATCGGCGGTGACGGTTGACCCGCCATCAGATTGCGCCATGGCAGCGTGAACCCCTCGCTGCCGGTCAACGTGGCCTGCAAATCACGACCAGCCTTTTCTCGGGGACTTGTCACCGTCCCCCAAATTGTGACCGACAAAAACTCGGTAAGACCGGGGCTGTCGCGATCCTGCGGCCAGCGCTCGCCAAAGGCATAATGAGCCAATGTCTCGTCGATATCGACGTTGAGCCAAAGGTGCTCCGGTTGCTTGCGCGCCCGCTTCGCCATGCTGCCGGTGTAGCATCAACGCAAAGCGCCCGCCGCTGGGGGATGCAGCGACGGGCGCAGACGTAGCGGCGCAGGGCGGGGAGCGGGTGCGCGTGGCCCTAGTGCTACGTCAAGCGATGGAGCCCAGCGCGCGCTCTACGTCAGCGATCAGCGCGGCCCATTGGGTCGCGTCGAAATCGGCGCCGTCCTCGTTGGCGTGCAAGCGCAGCTTGATTAGCAGCGCATCGCCCGTGCGCACGGAATAGCGACGCACCCGCCGCAGCGCGTCACCCGCAACTGTCCAGGCTGCGTCATCGGCCTCGGCCAATTCGGCCACCATGTAGTGCGCGCGTGCGGCATCCTTTGCGGCGCGCCATGCAGCGTACTCAGCACGCAACTGCGCTTCCGCGACCGAATAGGAAACGCCTGCGGCCTTGGCGCGACGGTGCGCCATGTTCCAGAGCATCGACGCGCGCACGCCGTCCGGCTCGCAAGTCTCCGTCCACGTATCGACTTGGCCCGCGCGCTCGCCTTTGGTGTGCGTGTAGCGGCAGCTATAGCGCAGCCCTTCGGGATAAGCTGGCGTGGCGCGTTCGGCTGCGTCCGAGGCGTCGCCATAAAGGCGCGAGGCGGCATTAGCCCGCGCAGTCGCTTCGAAAGCCGCGCCGCAAAGGCGCGCGAACTCCGCATCAGCGTTGCGCGATCCAAGCTCCAGCAAGCCCGCCTCATCCAGCGCGGCGAGATCAGCGGCCGGAGAGATCGCAGAAGCGACGCCGGCAGCCGCGAGAAGCGGCGCGCCAGCGATTGCGCCGAGCAGCGCACGGCGGTTGTTGTTCGTGTTCATTGCACGCCCTTTCCTTTGGTTGCCTTGAGCATTGCGAAACGGCGCACGTCCGCGACGAACAGCGGCCACGTCTCCGCATCAAAATCGTTGAACCCCCAAGCGTCGCTCACCATGTCCAGCTTGAGCATGAACGCGGTGAGCGTTGGCGCGCGTGTGCCCAACGCTTCATCGACTAGCGCGCCTTCGGTATCGCTAGCAGCGTCTTGCAGCCCTTCCGCGATCGGCACGCCGTGCAGCGCCTCAATCGCTTCATTGGCCGCATGGACTGCAAGCGACGCCTCGTGCGTCGGCGCGTCGCTTGGGTTCTTGTGTCCGGGGTCAGCGTGCGCGCGCGCCTCCGCCGCGTCGAACTCGTCTATTGCGGCGTCACGGTGAGACAGCGCCACACGCCACGCGGCGCCCAGTGCGTCCCATCCTGCGGCGGTTTGTAGATTGAACATGCGTCAGCCTTTCTCTGCGGCTTTCGGGGGATTGAGCGGGGAGGCGTTGTCACGCATGGCGCGGCCTGCGGACTCGCGGAGCTTCGCCATCAGATGCGGGCCAAGCGCGAGCGAGCCCTTCAGCGGCCCGCTTTGAACGTCGATGAATGCAACGCCGCCCGCCCAGCGCGTCGCGCCAATGTCAGTGAGAAGCAGCGGCGACGATTCCAGCCGCAGGCGCTTGCTGTGTTTCTTGCTCATGGCGCGCCCTCCACGTGAACAGGCGCGACGGTGCGCGGCAGTGGCGTGCAACGGCAGAGCGCCAGCGCCGCGAGCACGAGCGCGAACAAGATCAGCACCCAATCGCCATCATCATCAGAACGGCGCGCCATTACTGGCCCGCCTTCTGTGCGCCGGGGCGATAGCCGAACTTTGCGCCGTAGCTTTTGAAATGCGCCACCGCGTCCGGGCTCTTATCCAGCGGCGAATAGATGCCGCGAGCGCGCAGAGCGGCGTATGGATCGGCGGGCTTGTCGCCTTCGCTCATCTTGCGGCGCGCCCAGGCAAGCGCCTTGCGCAACGCGCGCGGCCAGCTCAGCCCATCGCTCGCCTGCATATTGCGGGCAACCTTTAGGACGGCCGGTTTCCCGATATTTCCGCCCCAGGGCCTGCGGCTCGTCGTCATAGCGTTTGCTCCAACTTGTTGTAGCATTGCTACAGCGGGTTCAGCAGTTGTCAACCAAATTGGAGCAGTGCTACAGATTTGACCAGTGCAACGGCCTATGTGGTCGACTCGGAGGATTGCCCTTGGCCAAGCTCACACCGGAAGCCTGCCGCGCTGGGCGCGCGCTGTTGAAATGGGGCGTTCGCGACCTCGCGGACGAGGCAGGCATGAGCCAAGCAACCGTTGTGGCCTTCGAGTCCGGCAAGCCCCACAATTCGAGCACAGCCGACAAGATCCAAGCCGCATTCGATGCGCACGGCGTTGAGATCACCAACGGCACCGGCACCGGCGCAAAGCTGTTGACCGATCGACCGAAGCCCAAAGCGAAGAAGGCCGCGAAGAAAAAGAAGTGAGCCTTTGGGCTTCACAATGCGCCGCCCCGTGGGACTATCGGAACGGAGAGTAAGACCAATGTTTGCGGCCCTCATCCTCGCCGCCGCCGTCGCCACCGCTGCACCGGCGCCCGCTTGGGAGCCGTTGGCGTGCATCTACTGCGACGCGTCCGAAGCGCGCGCGATCGGCTGGAGCTTTGAGACTGCTACGGCATCGCACGGCCCGAGCGCCTGGGCGGACTACATCGTCCCCGACACGCTGCGCCGTCGCCGCTTTGCTTCGCAAAACGAATGCCTGCGCGCGTTGCGCCAAACCCTGCCAGTCGCACATGAGACGGATGATACGGGGCAGATCACGACGCGCAGGCATCAGCGCGACCATATCACGGAAACGCAGACCATTCCTGGCTCACAAACCGGAACGACGCTTTACGGCTGCTTTCAACACTTAGCCGCAGTGGGTTAGCCGGCCACCTTCGACGGGTCGGGCGGCGTTTCGGCACTCGCCTGGGCCAACAGCAGCGATGGATATTCCCGTATCTTCGCCTCGATCGCGTCGATGTGTTGTCGTTGCTCTTCAAACTCCGCTTCGGTCAAGAGTTCGGCGCGCCAGTCCGATCCATGTTTTTGAAGCACAGCGATCTGAATCGGCTCCCCTACGCCGCCAGGGGCGTATTTGATGCAATGTTCGAGCGCCCAGAGGACGCCAAACTTTGCGTTCTTCACGTCGGGGGCGCTATCATTCCAAAGCACACGACTGACGAAAGCTAGAAACGGTTCCGACAGTTGCTGACCAGACCCCATCGACACTGAGAAGATTTTCCCGCGCTTCACTTCCGGTTGGAACGATCCGAACTCGAACTCGACCAACTGTCCTTTCCCTTCGCACCCGATGGCGAGCATCGCGCCGTAGGGGACACCCTTCTGCGGGAGAATGGCGCCTGTTGAACTAAAGTCGGCCATTGCTTCGCGGCAGAGCAGCTTCGAGCCCTCAACGGTCTCGTTGCTCGCGAAGGTTCTCTTGCCGACGTGGTTTGTGACGATCGCCTCGAAGCGCTGACCCAAGCCGACGGCGCCCGTGCCCGCTAGGATCACCTTGTTGCCGATGATGGCAATCTTATCCATCGGCGCGCCTGTCAGGCCGCTTTGGGCAAATGAGCTAGTAGCCATACTATCGGCGCCAACAACGACGCCATCCGTGCAGCGGACACCGACTAGGACGGTCATACTATCCCTTGAAGATGCTATTCTCTCGCATCTCGGGATATGCCTCGTAGATCGACTTAACAAGCGTTGCGAAATCGAGACTCAAAACCCAATCAGCAACGGCACGTATATACGCTGCGGCGTCTGCGCCGGCTCTTTGGGCGATTGCGTTGCCGTGCTCAATACCTTCCGCCGTGGCCGCATAGACCCGCCAGCGGCCATTCGGGACGATGTCTGCCAGTCCGCGGCGCGCGAGGTTTTCAGCTTCGTTGTACACACCAACGTCAAACGGACCGTAGTCGTACGGCACGAAGCCGAAATTCGGTCCATCGGTCACGATCCGCGGCGCATTGCGCGCCACGAGGAAGGCCGCTTTCTGAATTTGTGCCGGCGTAAATGAGCGCCCGCCAGCGGCGGCCAAAATCGCCAAGAGCACATCGCCCCGCTTCATGAGCGTTTCTCCAAGGCGCCGTCCCGGTTCCGCATGCCACCGGACGCTAGCAAGGCGACGCGGCCATAGCGAGGCGATTCGGTGAACAAAATGACTCTGCGGCAACACGTCTATCCGTCCCGCTCTTTTAAGGTCGCGTTTCGGAAATCGCGGCCCTGTAGCTCAACGACTTCGCGCGCCGTGCGCGGCCTTCCATCCGGGCGGAAGAATATCGAGCGGTTCGCATCGACGGCCGCCCGGCTCACGAAGCGCCGCGCATCCGGCAAGCGCGCCTCAGATGCCGCGATCAGGTCCGCCGCATCATCCGCGCCGAGAAAATGGCCTAGATACGCCTCGCGCTCAGTGATCGGCCGGCGCAACGCTGCCGTCATGGTTTGCCGGTTTTCGTGCGTGTATTCCGCAGCCATCAGCGCGGCCCATTGGCGATTGGAGCGCAGGCCTAGAATCTCCAAATCCGAAGCGCTCGCCGGCAAGCCATAGCGCGCACCGTGTTGGCGCATCATGCGCAGCCACGTGGAGTCTATGAATTGAGCGGGGCCGGTGGCGCTGGACGTGGACGCCTTCGCCGTGTCGTCGCCGCCGCTTTCGTGCTCGATCAGCGTTTCCAGATAGGTGCGCGGAATCCCTGTCTCTGTGCTCGCGCGCGTGCTGGGCGAGGGAGAAACGATGCCGCCGGGACCGATCGGCGGACGCTGCCCGCCAAACTGCATTGCAAGCTCATCCGGCGCATTGCGCGAGTAGCGCGGGGTAAAGCGTGAGCTGTTCGCAAGATCCCCAGCGCGGCGGCCGAAATCCTGCACCGACTCCGCCCAGCGCGCGTCCTGCGCTTCCTCTGCTGGCGCTCGCACAAAGCCCGCTCCCGTGACGCCGCCCGGCCCAATTGGAAACGCTGGCGGCTGCTCTGGCAGCACCGCGCCAGGGCCGTACACCGCGCGTGGCGGCACGTAGGGCGCCGACCGCGGGCGCGGCGCTGGAGGCGACGCCGGCGCCGCGCTCTCTCCGAAGCGCGCCAAGAAATTGAATAAGGGGTTAGTGGTTCGCACCATTACGCTCCCGCATCCTTGCCCGCGCGCTGACGCCTCCTTAGGTTCGCCATCGTGCGCGCCTTCGTCTTTGTCCTGTTCGCCCTCATCGGGCTCGCCGCGTTCGCTGGCGGTCCCGGCGGCATGTTCTGGGGCGTCGTCATCGGCGGACTGGCTCTAACGATCGCTGCGGATGCCGTGATCCGTCGCCAGGACGAGAAGATTCGCCATCTTGAGGCCGAGCTAGCTCGTTATAAACAGGCACCAACGCAGGATCGCGCGCCGCAATATCGCGCAAGTCAGCAAGCCAGCGACGCGTTTGTGGAGCGCTTGCGCGAGACTTCGGCGCGCGGGCCAACCAACGAACTGCCGCCGGATTCGTAAAGACCTCACCCAGCAAACCCATTGCAGCGATACCAGCGAGCACCGGCGCAAGCGCCGCGCCGCCCGTTGCACCCGCGGCGCCTGCTGCCGTAGCCATCGCTGCGTTTTGTAGATGCGTGGCGCTGCCGGAGAAATTGGCCATGCGCTCCACCCCTTTGAGGCGCGCGGCTACTTCCATGAGGTTGTCTAGTTCCTCCGCAAGCATGTTGGCGCGGGCGCCAGCGCGGCCGCCAGTTCCGCCGCGTCCGCCAAAGATGATCCGGCGCGCTTGCGGCGTCATCGATCGATAACCCGTGACCAAGCGGTCAAGACTGAATTGCAGGCGCGCCGTGAAGCCTGCCGCGCCGGGCGTTGGCTGCGCCATGTGCTCGATAAGAGACGCAACGACTGTGCGCCACTCGTCGTCTTTCAGCGCGCCGCGAAGCGTTGCCAGCGCGCGGGTGTCGCCCCGGCGCGAAGCCAGTCGCATAATGTTTGGTAGCGCGGCCGATGCGTCGCCGTCCGCGAACTCGCGCAATACGGTGTCGATGCGTTCGCGGCCTTTTCGATACATGGTGTCCACGCGGCGCAGGGCGTCCGCCTGTGGTCCGGCCGCTTCGCTTATGTCCCGCGTCAACGCGGCCTCAAGCCGTTGCAGAGCCGCGTTATCGACAGACTGACCGAGGCCGGGTGTTTCCTGCGCTTCGCGTAGCGTGCGGCGCAGCTCGCGCAGATCACGCATTGCAATAGGTGCGTCGCGGCCCACCAGTGAGTCGGTTTCCAAGAGAGGCTTAAGCTGCGCTTCAAGCGCGGCGCCGCGGCGGCCGGTGTCAACGCCGCGCTGTTCGTACCAATCGAGCACCTGGCGCGCCTCAGGACGCCCAGGAGACGCCTCCACCCGGCGAGCGGCGTCCACTGCATCCACGAACTCGCGCGCCGTGGGCGGGCGCGTGTGGCCCGGGAAAAAGCCATCCTCCCAGGCGGCAATGGCGAGATCGTCAATGGTGCGGCCGTTGCCGCGCAGCGGCGCAGAAGCGCCGCGCCCACCGAGATCCATTCCGCGAAGGTCGCCGCGATCATCGACAGCGCCGCGACGCCGAAGCCACGTTGTAAGCGTCTGCTCATCTCCGGCATTCAGACTGGCGCGGGCGTGCTGAATATCCGCCACCATCGCGGCCAGATCGTCAGCGTTCGCGGCCTCGAAACTATCCCGCGCGCCGCGGTTCAGCCGATTGGCCAGCATTTCGAAGCGCCGCAGAATCGGGCTCGTCGCAAACTGGCGAACCGCTCGATTGCTCGAACGCTGCGAAAGCTGCGCGAGCGCGGCCATGGTATTCGTCAGGCTGGCGGCATTGTCCAAGATCGGCTCTAGAACCGCGTCGTACATCGCACCCATTTTGGCCTTGAATGACCAATTCCGCGCGGGGACGTTCATGGGTGGCATATCGGGCAACGGATTGGGGACGTTTGAGTCCCTCGCATAACGCTCAACGCCTTGTTGAATGACGCGGCCCGCGTCCTCTGGCGATCGAGCGCGGCCGTAGCCGCGTGTAATTCGGGCGGTCGTGTCAGCCACTTGCGCGGCTTGGCGCTGCGATCGAGCGCGCACGGCGCCACCAGCCAACCAGTTGTCGCCAATGACGCGCTGCATGGTTCCGGCAATGCCGCCGCCTTCGATGCCTGCCAACGACGGATCGACGTTGGCGCGCCGAAAGCGCCGCGCAATTACGCTTGGCAGTTCGAAGCGCGGAAGGGACGGCGCCATCTCCAGGCCCCGAGCGATAACGCCGGGCGCTGATTGCAGCACCGCACCCGTGGCCGCCGCTCCGCCCATTTCAGTCAACGCGTGCGGCAAGCGTTCCTGCAATGGTTGGTCCGCGTTGTGCGAGAGCGCGAACGGCGCATCAAGCGCCGCGGCGAAGCCTGCGGCTTGCAAGGGCGTGCGCACCAACGAGCCCGCACCGAAGCCGACGACGTTTAGGCCCGCTCTGCCTGTTTGCTCGTTCGCTTGTCGCGCTGCACGTGCTGCAGCTTCCTCATCACCACCCGCGCGCGCCAGATCGAGCTGGAATTGCGCGTCCTCCTCACGCTGGAATGGCCGGTAAGTCATCTCTGCGGCGAGGTCCGGCAGATGCGTGGCGACTGTGCCTAAGGTCTCCGGCAGATTCTGGACCGCTTCGCCGCCCGCTCGCAGTGTGTCTTGTGCCAAGCGCCCCGCATCAAGGTTAGGCACTTCGCGGAGATCGCGCGCAACGCGGCGCGCTACATTGGCGGTGGAACGAGATAACTCCTCCCGGCGCGTCGGATCGCCAAGCATGTTGCCAATCGGTTGCGCGAGAATACCCATCGGCAACACGCGGAGTAACTGTCGTCTTTGAGCGCCGCCCCGAACTTGCTGTTGCTGCTCTGGGCTCAGAGCCGCCCACCGCTCTGCCGTTGACGGCGCGCGAACCTGTGCGGGCGGAGGGCCCTCCGCGTCGGCCTCCTCCAGCGCCGCCGCTACTTCTTCGTCTGTGGCGTCATCCGGAAACTCATGAACGCGCCCGTTGAATTGAACTCGCCGCGTCATCTATTCCTCACCAGCCGCCCGTTTGCGTCGCGCGTCCACTGCTCTGCGCTGGGATCGACCGCGCCGGCATTGCCAGCGGCCCCGAACATGCGGCCCACGTCTTCACCGATCGTCGTTCCGGTGCGATAGCGGCGCGCCAACTGTTGCCGGACTTGCGGCTCTCGCGTCTGCCAGTGTTGTGCGAAGCCGCTCAGCGTCGGATTGCTCTGCAACCAACGCTCTTGCTCTGATACGCGCGCGGCTTGCAAATCGCGCTCGACGTGGAGCCCGATCATGCGTTCGCTGTTTGCAGGCCCCACCGCCGCGCGGTTTGGCGTCATCTCCCGCAATAGCTCTTGCTCAAAGACGCTGTTAGCTGTGCCGGACGTGCCCGGCGCGATGTTCGCACGCACGAACTCCGATTCCAGGCCCGCCATGCGATCGAGCCGCGCCCGCGAGCGGCTTTCGAACGGATTGAGGTTCAGCAACCCCCGGCCCGTGTCACCCTGAAACCAACTGCCCGTTGGCTCGTCTCGATTGAGCCGGTTGAACTCTGCCGAGAGCGGCGCGAGCCGATTGAGTACAGCCAAGCGCCCTTGTTCGCCCTGCAGCGTTTCGCGATCCTGCTGCGAGGCGTTTCCGCTGTTCATCGCAACCCAACGACCACGACCGCCGGGGCTGATGCGGTAGATGATACGTTCACCCGTGCGCGGGTTCGTCGCGGTCTGTCCATCCCAGCGCGAGTCATCGCTTTGACGCGGCGCCAAGTCGGGCGCAGCGGTTGCAAGGGCGTCTGCCAATTCATCAGGGTCCATCGTCTTGCCCTCAATCCAACTCGAAGCCATCGGGAAGCGGTGGCGTAGAATCGACGCCGCCGCGGCCGGTTGCGCGCTGTGGTGTTGGGAAGCGGTGGCGCATCATCTGGCGCACGTATCCCTCAGGATCGAGCCGCGCCATTTCGCGCTCGCCCGCTGGTAACTGCTCAATGATCGCGTCTATCTGCTGCTGGCGCTCCAGCGCGCGCTGCTGCGATGCAAGCTCGCGTGCCCGATCCTCAGCCGCCCAGGCGCGGTCTTGCTTGTGCTCGCCCATGGCTTGCTGCTCCAGCGCGCGGCGCTGTTCGTCCGCCAGCAAGTTATCAAGCGCCGGCTCGTCGCCGTTAATCTGGCGCAGGCCAGCGCCAATCACGTTGAGCGAGCGCGGCCAGTTTTCGCGGGAGAAAGCGCCGCCAAAGACGCCACCAAGCCCGCCGCGTCGCCCTTTGTTCTCCGCCATCGGATCGGCCGGATTCGGCGCTGGTCCGCGCACCGCGAAGCCAGGGTTAGCCGCTTGCACCATCGAGCGCAGTTGATCGAGCGAGAGCGGGTTAGAATTGCGACGAACGCGGCCAAAGAGGTCTCTTGCCATCTCAAAGCGCTCCGTAATCGACCATCAGGAAGCCGCTGGGGTGCATGTGGACCGCGTGCGCGGGCGCTTCGTCCGCCATCACGCCAACGTGCGGCTCTGCGTCGTCATCGTCCCAGACGTAGCGATAAGACCACCAGCGCAAGCCGCGCTCATCTTCACCCAGCAACACCGCGTCCGTTTTCAAGCGCCGATCAGAGGGCGTCATGCCACCGCCGCGCAGTGCAGCGATGGATTGCAGGATCGTTCCGATTCCGCCGAGCGGGTCGCTTGTGGTTGTGCTGCCGCTTGTCCTGCCGCTGCTGTTGATCGTTTGGCCAATAAGCGCGCTGGGATCGAGCCCCATCAGGCCTTGAATCAGGCGCAGATATTCAATGCGCTGTTGCTGGGGGTCGTTTTCGTTCGCAATCTCGCGCTGCATCGAACCCAAGCCCGCCTGCAAGCCAAGATCAGCGCGCCGCGCATCGTCGCCCGCGAGCGCCTGCGATCCGAGCTGATTAGATGCGCCCAGACGCAATCCCGCGCCCGCCAGGTCTTGCGTGCTGTTGAACGTGTCGGCATTCAAACGATTGCCAATGTCTGTGAGCGCCGCGCCCTGCGCATTTTGGAAGCCTTGGCTACGCAAGCCCGCTGCGAGGTTGCCCGCTACGTCGAAATAGTTGCGGTTCGTTTCCGCGTCCGCGATGCCGTGACGGCTGCCACCGAAAGCGCCCGACATAGTGGCCGCGCCCTGGTTGCCCGTGATCGCGCCTTGCCTCATCCGGTCAACGTCCGCGAGCGATCGGCTGACGACTTCGTTTTCCCACGGGTCCGTGTATGGGCTTAAATCAGTATTCGAGAGCTGGCCCGCATTCACTTGCTGCGGCTGGAAACTCATAAGGCCGCTTGTGCCGTTCATGGCTTCCGCAAGGCGCGCGTTGAGCCCACCCAGTGACGACGCGCCGTTGAATGCCTGCGTCTGCAGCGGCGACGCCGGACGTGAAATCCCCGTGGGGTTTTGGTTCACGAGACCGCCAACGCTGCCAAAGTAGGACGACGCAGCGTCCGACAGATAGCTAGGCAGGTTCGGCGTTGTGGTCGCCGTCCCCGTGCTTGCCGAGTTGGATTTGGTCTTTTTTTGCGACAGGCCCATTACAGTAGCTTTCTCAACAACACGGCCGCCGGTTCATACCCGTAAGGCGCAAGCGCCTTTTCCCAACCATCGCGCCCGGCAAGCGCATGGATCTGAGTGCAGCCGCGCTGACGCGCGAATGCTTCAATTTCGACAGTTCCCAGCGAGAGAATTTCCGAGAGATCGCCGCCCGCAGGCGCGGCCTCACAGATGCGCTCGCCGTTCTCGCATTCAGTGATGCGCAGAAAGACCACGGAGCGCTCGCCACGCCAGAGTGCAGCGTTTGCTGACGTGCGCAATTCGTGTTGAAGCTCGCTAACCAGCGTGATCGGACGCGGATCATCCAGAGCGTCGCCCAGGAGCGCCCAAGCTTCGCTCAGCGGCAGATAGGTGCGGGGAGTTGCAGCGAGCGCGCTCATTGCTGCCCCGCTTGCATCACGGCCAGGATCACGCCTTGGCTTCGCAGGCCGCTCAGAAACGCGAGCGCAGAGCGGTCGTCTGCTGAAACGCCGCCAGCTTCCGCTATTTCGGCCAATCGCTCCCGCTGCGCCTCATCATAGACACCGCAACGCTTATCGAGCGCTTCGAGAAAACCAATCGCCTCCGCCGCGCTCATGCATTCGGAAACGCCCGGTAGGCCAAGCGACGCCAAAACCGGATCGATCGTCGCCGCCACTTCCCCGCGCGCCATCGCCGACAGCGCATCGGCTGAGCCCTCGTCTGCATCATCGAGCGCGGCGAACGTCTGGGCATGAACGCGCAGGCCCTCTAGGTAAGCGTCATCAGGCAGCGAGAGCGGATAGGTGTTGCAGCTTGCGAGCGCTTGCACATAGCCTGCGATGCGTTCGCGCTGCGATGCGTCGAAGCATTCGCGCGCCGCGTCCTCCGCTTGCAGCGTCGCCAGGAAGGCGCGCCGCCAGCCGATTACGTCAAAGGTTGCCGCTTGCGTCATGGGCGCCGCCCCATCATTTGCGGTCGCGGTTGGCCCTGCTGTTGCTCGTGCTGCGGCCCGAGCATCATCAGCATGAGATAAAGCGTCAGCTCGTTATAAGGCTGCATTCCCTTTGGCAGCGCCGCGGGGTTTTTTTGCGTGCCCGGATCGCCTGCGCGCACCGTTCCCTCCGGCGCCCAGCCGGGCGGCGCATCTGGCGGACGTCCATTGGACGCCGCAGGCGCGTTGCGAAGATCCAAGCCCGTGCGCGTCATCACACGCGCCGTGGTTTGGCCACGAGCCGAGAAGGGAAAAAGCGGGCGCTTCATGTAGAGCGCTCCGGATCAGGCCAGTCTGCTTCCGCGTCGAACGCCTCGACGGCCGGACGCTCCGCGTTAGTCAGGAATGCGACTTTGGTGCGCTCTGCAAATTGAACATCGCCAGCGCGATTGGCCCATTGCTGCAGCTCATTGAAGCGCTCGAATAACGCGGTTGGCCCTTCGTATCGGCCGTTTATCGTGTCGTGCATCACTTGGCCGGTTAGGTCGCGGAACTCGTTTTCTGTGGCGCCCGCAAGCGCCCAGATCGCGCCTTGCTTGGTCCGGCTGATCCGCACCACGTCGCCAATGCGCTGCGAGCGGAGCGTTTCGAGATGATCCGCAGGGGGTCCGAAAATATACTCAGGCCCGCCCGCTGCCGCTTCCGCCTCCGCTTTCGCCTCATCCTCAGGAGCGCTTGCGAAATTCTCCAGGGCCAAGCCATCCGCTTCGCTCAGATCATCGAGCGTCGGGAAATCAACGTCCGATAAGTCCGCGTCGCTCACCACATCAAACTCAGCGTCTGCGAACTCGTCGCCCAGATCGGAAGCGGGCTCGAGATTTTCGGCCGGTGCTTCCTCCGTCCAGTCCGCGCCCTCTTGCGCAGGCTCCGGCGCAACGTGCGCAGACGGCTGCGCAGGCTCGACAGGGACAGGCGCGGACACGGCCGCCACGCTCACGCTTGCGCCTAGCTGCGCCCGCAGACGCTCAATCAGCCGTTCGCGATCCGTGATGCGCGGCGCTTTGACTGGACGCGCGCGCGGTTTCTCATTGCGCTCAAGCGTCGCGAGCGCTTGGCGCGCCAGATAAACCGGATCGTTCGGCGTCGCGGGATTCTTGGCGCTGCAAGCGTTCACGAAGAACTCGCCCGGATTATAGCCGCACCAGACGTGCCAGCTTTCGCCGCTGCCCTCGATGCGAATTGCCTTGCAGCCGCCCGCCTCCAGCACGGCGCGTGCTTCTGCGGCCATCTCTGCCTCTTTGCGCACCGCAGCTTCCGCCAGTGCAGCGGCTTCCGCGTCTAGGCGGGGTTCCTCGGCTGCGCTCATCTTTCCGCCTCAACCGCTTCTGCGCCTTGCGCCGGCTCCTCCTCCGCCGGTGGCGCGTTTCGTCGCGCTTCATAGTCGGCGCGGCGCACCGCCACGGCGGCCTCTTGCGCTGCGATGTTGAGGCCCTCGGCTTGCGGGAGAAGCTGCAGCACAGCCCACGCGATCGGGTTAGCAAACCAGCGCGCGTGATCCGCCTCCGCCATGTTCACTTTGAACTCTTTGGAGCCGAGCGTTTCGCTCGTGTCTTTGTCGGTGAGCGTCACCGTTACCCAAACGTCTGTCATGATCTCGCTCCGTTATGGCCTTGCCGTACCGCTGCGAGCGGTCGCGACGTTGGGTGGGGTTTGCTCGTCAATGGACACAATCGCCCATGTCGTGATCGGCTCGCCCGCGTCGTAGCGCTCCTGCAACCGCTCAACGGCCGCCGCTTCCGAAGAATGGACGCTGGGATTCTCTACGCCGTCGTCCGCGTCAGTTTCGAGTTGATAGCGCTCGCTCATTCTCAGCTCCCCACAATCGCGGTTAGATCATTGTCGGATTTGGTTGCAACGATGTTCGATCCGCCGGAGTCGGTCGCTATGTCGAACGTGCCCTTGCACGTTTTTGAACCGATCGAGGTTCGAACAACGGTGACGGACCTATCGCTGTTGAGCTGCGTCCAAGTCCCGCTTGTCAGGCCAGAGCTGAGCGTCCCTGTGTTGCTCGTCCAACGCACCCAGTGCGTATCGCCGGGGTTTGTGCCAGCGGGCGTAATCCAGTTTCCATAGCTGCCAGAGCCGTTGATGTTGGTAGTCCACGTAATCGAGCCATTGCGGCCAATCGTGATCGACGCGGAGCAGTCATCAGGATCAATGCCGTTGTCTGCCGTGTCCAACACGCCAGCGAGCGAATAAACCGTGCCATAGGCTTTGAATGTATCGACGACAGGCATCAGCTAGTCCGCCTCACAACCATCCAGACCTTGCCGCCCTTCCACGTGCCAGTCAGAGAATCCACGTCGACGGACATTTCTGCGCCGGCCGCAATCGAGGTGTCAGAAATGACCGGCGGTGTTGCGGCTGTCAGCGTGGTCTTTTCGCCTGAGTCAATCGTGATCTTGGTCGAGAGAATGCTTGTGCCGCCCTCGTTGATATCGATCTGAATAGCCGTGCCCGCGGTGTTCGCGCCGGCGCCAACCGACACAACGGTCACGTTGTATGGAAAGACCCAATACGCCTTGCCTGTGGTCGCCGTGAGCGCGGTCGTTTCATCGCTGATCGCGATTTCCCAAAGCTCATCTTGCAGCAGCGTTGTGCCGCTAATCGTGATCCCAGACGACATTGACGTGATGCCGACAAAATCGCCCGCGCTGTCATCCCAGAATAAGAGCTGGTCCGCGTTCGGATCAGTGAAGTTAAGCACCGACAAGCCCGCAGCCGTTGGCGTGTTGCCGGTCAGGTTCGCCAGCACGGTTGAATACGAGACAACCGCCATCGTATCGACGCCGGTAAAATCCAACATTCGGTCGTCTGCGGTCGTCAGCCCCGCAAACGCCGTTAGCGTCGCGTCCGATGCCTGATAGCCCGCAAGCTCAGAAGCCAGCACTTGCAGGACGCGGAAGCACGTTCCCGCGCTGTCATAGACGACGAACGCATATTGACCGCTCACTAGATCGCTTGCGGCTACGTTGGTTGTGCCGTCGCGCTTTTTAAGGGTAGTAGCGGTTAGACCATCGACGGCTAGCGTCGCTGAACCGCTGTTCGTGAAATTCCATTTGAGCAGGAACGATTGGCCGTTGACCAACGCGGCAAGAGAAAGCGTCGTCGTCAAAACGTAGGCGTTTGCGCTGCCCGTTGTGACGATCGCGCCCGACAACTTGTCCAGGTCGTCTAAATTGTTGTTAAGCTTGGTCCCCCACGTATCCGGGCTTGCGCCAACCTCGGGCTTCACCAAACCAAGCAGCGTTGTGTTGCTATCGGCCATTAGCTCGCGCCCCTATCGTCGAAGCCGTCGCCCAGGTAGCGCGAGCCCGCAGTGCTCACCGGCTTAGCCAAATGCGCTGCGCTCGCCGTTCCCCAGCGCTCGACAGATGGAATCATCGCCCACGCCATCGCGCCCGCTTCATCGACTGGCAGCGGCCCGTTAGCTTTGATGCGAGGGCAAAGCAGCTTGCCGAGCTTGCGCCCGGCGCGATCAATGCGCGCGACCACGACGACATAAGCGCCTTGCGCCGACACGAGCGCGCCGCTTGGCATGTCGCGCTCTACATCGAGCGGCAGGCCCAGCGCTTTCATGTCCGCAAGCCAGCTTCCAGCGCCGCGGCCGAACAGCTCGAAAGCCTCCGGCTCACGCACGAGCACGTTACGCCCCGCGAGCCCGTTGCGGTCTGCTAGGTCGCGCTCTTTAGCTGCAGCCTGCTCTGCCTCCGCGAAGCAATCAGAAAAGCCGAGCGGCTGGCGATCGAAATGCACCATATCCAGCCAATCCGAGAGCACGCGCAGCGCAGGCGATTGCGACGCAAAGCGCGTTAAGAGCGCATCCGGCTCGCGCGTAGGTTCGTGTCCAGGCTTCATCAGTGCGCCCTCTCGTGCGTGCTGCGCTGGCTGCCGCGCTCAAACGTGATGCGCGTTGGCGTAATCTCGACAATGCGCGCCTCCGGCGCGAGCCAAGCGGCACCGCGCTCATCCAGCCGCGCCCAATGCTCGCCAACGCCGAACACCTCTTCAAACGTCCAGCCATTCGCAGCGAAGTCTGCGCCGTGCAGATCAGCGCGCAGCCAGAGCGCATCGAGACGCCGGCGCCAGTCGGGGAAAGAGATCGCCTCCGGCTTCGGACTGCGCTCCAGCATAGAAAGCGCGGCCGCCCACTCTGGCGGCAAACCGCCGTCCATGATCGCGATGGCCTCCCGCTCCGCGAGAGCGTCGGCGCGATCATCCAGCGCGACGCCAGAAGCGTCCGCGTTATTGTCAATATTGCCGCAATCGATCGAAAGCGCTTCGCAGTCGATTGCCTCGCGTTGGACGGCCGCGCGCGCCACTTCTCGCCAACTACTCATGCGCGAGCCCTCCCCTTAAGGAGTCGCGGGTTCACGACATAGGCAATTTGTTTGCGCCCGCGCTTACCCTCGGGCCGCTCCTGCTCCGCCTCGCGGATGCAATCGCACTCCGCCAGCACTTCGCAGACCGCGCGCATATCTTCCGACGTGGAGACACCCGGCACGCCCCACTCCCGTTGCGCTTGCCGCGCGTTGAACGTGCGGACGTTTCGTTTTTGCAGTTCCTTGATGAAGCCAATCGCCTTGCGCTCCGCCTCCGGTAGCGCTGCGTCCGCGTACACGCGGAGCGCCATCGGCTCGAAATAGTCTGCGAACATTTCACAAGCGCGCTGCACTGAGCGCGCGGAAACGCTCGCCGGGCCGTCCTCAGAACCATTCACGCCAGCCGCCCAATCCAGCAACTCAAACACCAACGCCACGCGACCGCACGCGCCCAGGCTCTTGCCGAGAAACTCAGACATGAACCCGCTGGCCCCGTCGATTTTCTCCGATTGCTCCAGATACCAAGCCGCGAAGATGCCCCCCGCCTCTGGTGTTAGAGGCAGCACACGCGGGACACGTTCGCCGGTTTCCGCGTCAGTATCCATTTGGAGCGAGCGCAAGCGGCGGAAGATCTTGAGCGCGCGCGCTTCGTCGCCGTGCGGCACTTCCCACTTACGCGGCTTCGGATCAGGCCAGACAGGCAAGAACCGGGAGACGAGCCCGTCATTCGCACGGCCGTAGAGTAGCGCCTGGAATTTGTCGGGCTGGATACCGCCCACGAGCGAGAGATTCGCGCGTGCGGCGTTGATCGTTCCCCCTTTCTGCCGATCGACGGGCGAAAAATCCCCGTCATAAGCCGAGAGGTAAAACGGCTCATCCACGCCGCCGTACTTACCGAAATTGCCGAGCAAACCCGCCAACTCGTCACGAACCGAGATCACGCCGCGCTCATTGTCTGCGATCAGGCGCGCCAGCTTCTCCGTGGTGGCGTCGGCCACCACCAACCGCGGCGCTTGCGGCTCTGGCGGCTCCTCCGCCTCAGCCGGCAGCGGTACGGCCGCGCGGCCTTGCTTGGCCGCTTCACGCGCGCCGGTTTCCCACTTCTCTCGCGCGGCTTGAGCGTCCATCTTGCGCGCTTCGTGGTCGCGCCGAAGCTCGACCAGATCGCCCGCTAGATCGCGCTCGATTTGCGCCACGCCGCGTTTCAGCACTGCCAGCGTCGGCGACTTGCCGCACGACGGATTGCCGACACTCGCAACCCACAGAATACAAGGCTGGCGCCAGCCTTGGCGCAATTCGACTTCCCGTGCCGCGCCGACAACGCCCGCCGTGAATGCAAGCAGTGGAACCGCGACGTAATCGACGGCCGCGCCTTTCGAGGCGGCCAAGTCAGCCACCCACGGCCCAAGCGAGCCCAGACATTCAAGCGGAAACTCCGGCGCGCGACGCGGCCCACCGTTCAACAAACGCGCGTCCGGCTCTGGCCAGACGTCCGCCGCATCGAACACGCGCGGGCTTGGCGTTTGGCGCGGCGACGGCGCAGCCGTGCTGACAAGATCAACCACAAGCCGCCCCCCGCGTTTGCAGAAGCGCGCCAGCTTGCGCTGCGTCGTTCCAATCTTTGCAGCCTTCGGGCGGGTCCAACAGTTCAGGCGCCCTGCCCTCAGTCCAGAGCCGTTCCGCCAGCGCGTTCGCACTCAATTCGCCAACGCCCTTAGCGTCGCGATCATACGCAATCACGACGCGGCGCACGGATGCGGGAAGCTGGATTGCGCGAAGGTTCGCGGAATTGATCGCAGCGAGCCCAGGAAGGCCGCACGATTCGGACGCGCTTAGCGTCGTCTCGATACCCTCGCCAATGACCACCGCGTCAGCAACGCGGCCAAGGCGAATGAATCCGCCGATATGTTCACCGCAGATCAGGCGCGAGCCTTTAAGGTGCGGAAGATCGGCTTTCGCCATGCCATCGGCGCGGAGAAAAGTTAGGTGCGAGCCGATATGCTCGCCCGCAGCGTTGCGGATGCGCGCCACCATCGCCGGACAGCGCCCGGCCTTGGCGTGATCGTATGGCGACAACGGCGCCCGGCTATGGAATCGCAAGTCAGCGAAGCCAAGCGCCGCTTTGATCGCACGCGCCCGGCGCAAATAGATCTCGCCCAGCGTGCCCGCGACATGGACGCCCGCGGCGAAATAGACCGCCTCCGCCGCCGCGCGTTTCGAGACGCGCTCTTGCGCCGCCATGGCCTCACGCTCGCGGCGTTGCTGTTCGATATGCTCCCGCAGTTCTGGCGACGGCTCCGCGTACTCGCCGCCTAGCACCATCGCCACCGCCTCGCGGAAGCTGCAGCGATGCAGCTTTTGCAGCAGCGCCAGCGCGTCGCCCTTCTCACCGCATCCGAAGCAGTTGAAGAACGCGCGGCGCTCATCGACGTGGAAACTTGCGGTTTTCTCCGCATGGAACGGGCAGCACGCCCAATAGTCGCCGGCTGCCGGGCGCGCCTTCCCTTTGGCCCACTCGACGCCGCCGCGCTCAGCCAGAGAAACAAGCGCTCGCCAGCAGCGCGCCG
>Ga0268265_10000780_pt1 | contig 30471 bp, 63 predicted proteins | sample KBSSwiS52_FD_190355 | JGI IMG/M metagenome (GOLD analysis project Ga0268265, IMG submission 190355) | Switchgrass rhizosphere microbial communities from Kellogg Biological Station, Michigan, USA - KBS Switchgrass S5-2 (SPAdes) (version 2) | ecosystem: Host-associated > Plants > Roots >...
TCTTACTGTAGAGACTGCCACAAAACTCATTACAAAGAAAATGCCGATAGGCATAAAGCAAATGTTAAAATAACTAAAGCAGCACATAAGAAAAAGCTATTTGAATGGCGAATTGCATTTTTAAAAAGGTCCGGAGGATGTTCTTGGCCGGATTGTAACATTACAAATCCAATAATGCTTGAATTTGATCATTTAAATCGTGAGGACAAAGAATATAATATTTCATATTTAATCACGGCGGGTCATTCAATTGAAGCTCTTGAAAAAGAAGCCGCGAAGTGTAGAATATTATGCGCCAACCATCATAGGTTGCACACTGCCACTCAGATGGGATACACTGCTTTACAGTTGTTAGATACATAAGCCCCGTCCGGCGGATTCCGGACGTGAATCTTCTAAATTTGCTGTCATAGGTTCGACTCCTATACGGGGTACTTAATGTCGTTGTAGCCAAAATTGGCAAAGGCGCGCGTAAAAAGGATGGCGGGCATTAGAGAGGGTTGCAGAAGCACCGAAACAGGTTAACGGCTGTGTAGGGAAGCGCATTTCCTAGCTCTAACAATTGTCGGTTCGAATCCGACCAACGACACAGGAGTAGATATGTTTCTATTGGGAAGTGCACGTAGTAGCTGGACTTATTGCTGTGTACCATGTCGTAAAGTATCAAAGGTAGAAATTTGGCCATTACCTAAATGCGGTATGTCTTCTATGAATTGCCCAAGTTGTAGGTTGCCAATGCAGAATATGGGTTCCGATTGGTGTCCACCAAAGAAGAACAACCATAAAGCTTGGCGTGCTATAGCTAATGGTAATGTCAAATGGGATGCCAGTCGGGTTGCAAAACAGGGCTTGCGCGGACACTTTCGCCGTGCTAGGATGGGTAAGTACTGAACGGGGGAGCAGGAATGAAACGAGACAAGCGAGCGGAAAACCTTGATAAAGGCGATATTGTTCTCTTTGCTAATAATACACTTAAGGTAAAAAAGGTAGTCCATTTTAAAGAAGATAAAGCCAACAAGGTTCGAGTTTCATTTTATGAATTTCGTGATGTTGAATTTAACCTTGAACAGCCGATTACCGTAATCGATTAGGAGCGCATATGAAAAAGTGTTCCAAGTGCTTAAAAAAATGTAATATTTTGCATAAAGCTGTCGTAAAGCTTGGTAGTAAAAAAGTTAATCTTGAACTTTGTACGGATTGTTACAACGGACATAAAAGAAGCTCCCTGTAGCTCAGGGGATAGAGTGACCGCCTCCTAAGCGGTAGGTCGAAAGTTCAAATCTTTTCAGGGAGACACATGTTTAGTAATTGGAAAGTTTATACCGAAGCAGGTAATCCCATCGGTTCTATGCTAACTGAAAAGCAGGCTAGAAACTGGGTTGACACGTTAGAAGAAGCAAGCTATGCTGTAGATCCTAACGGCAATACCTACCCGCCAGATCTACACGATGATGGCGACAATGATCCAGCATTTAACTAAGGGGAGTAATAATGCCATCACTACTTAAAAAGGGTCAAATTTGGAAGAACTCCAAGGCAACCTTTGAAATTCTTAAGCTTGGTTCAAAGATTGAAGTTAAGGTAACCAAGCATGGCGAATCAAATTCAAGCACTCAGCATTTGTCGCCTGAACAATTTAAGGGTATGACCAAGATTCACGGTTGACACCCTGCCGACGAGCTGCTAAGCTAGTCGCAACAACTTGATACGAACCGCTGTAGATCTGTTCTCACTTATGCCGAAAAAACGGATTTACGATACCATGTTCGTGTTTAGACTTTTCGGTGCGAGCCGACTGGATATCCGTTATCACACTAAATTGGTTAATGTATATGGTGGTATTGTCCACTTCTCGGATTCCTAACCCATGTTCGCGCTGCAACAACTTAAGTACGAGTCGAATGAAGTTCGGTTATCATCCTACAAATTGACATGCCGGGTTCGATTCCCGGAAGCTCCACTCTTGGGGCTTGCAGGTTGCCTAGAAACCCCGAAATTCACTAACATATTCGTACAAATGGAAGGTAGCTCAAGAGGTGATAAACTGGTTTTGAACGCCAGGCCAGGGGTGAAATCCTGAGGGTTCGATTCCTTTACCTTCCGCTTAATAAAAGTCCGAGCCGAATATTATCGTTTATCAAACAAACACTACAACTGTTCGCAAAACAACGATAATAACTACACGCTCGGACTTTTTGTTTGTCCAAAAAGGAGAAGAGATGGCTAAAAAGGGCGACCTTGTCGGTTGGAAGAACGAAAGTAAGCCATTTGGAGTGGTTGTGAAGATTCTAACCGAAGGGCAAAATGCTTTCGGTCCCTTTACGCCTGGCAGTAGAGGATTATTCGTGAAGCTCTTTAATAAAAAATTTACAGAAGTTCATGAAGCACAGGTAAAAGTTTTTCCAAAGCCTAAGGAGCGAAAGGCGCACCTGAGTAAGGGTAAGATCGATTTTGATTGAGGTGTAGAAATGCTCAAAAGGGGCGATAAAGTAACTTGGAAAAATAACCCTTCAGGAATTCTCGGAACAGTTACTTGCCGGGTAACAAATGGAACTTGGCGTGATCGTGGTCAAGTAAAGCCAGTAACAAAACCAGTGGTTGAAGTGCGATTGGTAAGTACTGGTAAATGTGTAGATTTTCTAGAATCGGATCTCAAGAAAGCATAATGCGTAAAGACGACAACATTAAAAAGGCTTTTACGGTATGGGCAATATTTGTGTTCATGCTAGCAATGGGAATACTCGGATTGGGTATCTGGGGATTCATAGAATTAATTAACTGGATTATTACTAAATAGAAGGAGTTGGACCATATGTCCAAGGCACTAAAGGCAATTACCGTTAAGAGCGACAAGGCTACCGAAAAGGGAAGCCCAAAGCAGGTTCGCAATAACGGCGGGGGATTTAGTTTTAAGGTTGATGCTTGGAATCGGCTAGACCGCTTCCTTATCATCGGTACTGACGGCGGAACTTATTACGTAAAGCAAAAGGACCTAACAAAGCAGAACGTTGACTTTGTTAAGGAACTGCTTGCAAATAATCCGCAGGAAGTAGTTCGACGCACTGTTGACGTCAGCGTTAATGGTCGCGCAAAGTCGAATTCACAAGCGCTATTTGTTTTGGCCCTGGCCATGCAACTTGAGCTTAATGACAAGGAATTCATCAAGGAAGCTGTTCTAAAGGTTGCGCGTACCTTTACGCACCTTGCAGAGTACAGCATGTACCTGAAGAACCTTGGTGGCGGGGGACGTGCAAAGACCGACAGTATTGCTCGTTGGTACACCAGCAAGACCGATATGCAGCTTGCTGTTCAGGGCGTAAAGTACCGTAATCGCGAAGGCTACACTCACCGTGACCTTATGCGCATTTCACACCCAAAGGGAATCAATCCAGCACTTGGTAGCTTCCTAAAGGGTGAGGAATTCGTGGTAAGCGAAGTTCCTTCGATCGTTATTGGTTTCGATAAGGTACAGCACGCAAAGACTGAAAATGAAGTTGTGGCATTGGTTCGGGAATATGGTCTTCCTTGGGAGGCTGTTCCTACCGAATGGCACAAGTCATTGAAGGTTTGGCGTACACTTTTTGAGGCGGGAATGGGTCAGACTTCTCTATTGCGTAATGTTACTCGTTTTGCTCGACTTGGTGCCTTCAAGGACCTCGTTTTTGCAAAGCAGTATGCAGATAAGCTAATGGATCAGGAGGCAATCCTTAAGGGTCGCGTACACCCAATTAACTATTTGCTTGCTTCGGTTACCCACGAGCGTGGTCAGCTAAAGAAGGTCAAGGGCTCATATGGATACGAATATGAAACCTTGGTTAAGGATTGGGACACCAACCCTAAGGTACTCAAGGCTTTGCAGGACGGTTTTTATGCTGCCTTTGGCAACATTGAGCCTGCCAACAAGCGAACCGTTGTTGCATTGGATGTTTCTGGCAGCATGGGAAGTTATGCCAATGGCCTAAACCTAACATGTGCTGAAGCTGGCGCGGCAATTGCAATGTTCATTCTTCGGACTGAACCATATTGCGAAGTTCGCGGGTTCTCAAGCCACTACGAAGACCTTGGTCTAAGTGAAAACGATTCGTTTGATGCTGTATTGCGCAAGACCAATAAGTGGAACTTCGGTTCCACTAATGCGGCACTGCCAATGCAGTACGCAAAGCAGAACAGGCAGGAGATTGATACTTTCTGCGTTATCACCGACAATGAAGTGAATCAGGGACAGCACCCATTCCGAGCTTTGCAGGATTATCGTAATGCCACTGGTATTGCGGCCCGCGAAGCAGTGTTTGGTATGACTGCAACTGATTTCACCATTGCAGATCCTGACGACGCTGGAAGCCTAGATTTTGTTGGCTTCGACGCTAATGCTCCGAGGGTACTTGCAGACTTCTCAGCAGGTCGTCTGTAAGGTAGTTGCGCCGATCCTAGCCAAGTGCTAGGATCGGCATTCTACTGAGGAGGCCATTATGCAGGTTACAGGACATGCTGCCACCGGTGCCGCTGGGTGTGCAGCACTAGGACTTATACCAGGTCTCATTACATCTAACTTTGTATTAGCAATAATTATATTGGGTGGGGCCGGTATGGCATTACTTGCCGACATTGACCACCCTAAGGCTACAGTGGCCCAAAGTTTTGGTTGGCCTACCCGAACCCTCGCGCAATTAATAGAGACGCTGACAGGCTGGATCTACCTAGCAACACGCACCGGTAGAGACCAGGTACGAACGGGCGGGCATCGAACACTAACGCATACAATCCTATTTGCCTCAAATATGTTCTTTCTAGCTTTATGGCTGGGAGATAATAAGCTTGCTAATCTAATCATCTTGGTTTTGGCATTATATTGGGGCATTAGAGGATTCTTACCAAAAACAACCAAAAGATTGCGAAAGCTCTTACCTAAGGCTATTCGTTGGCTTCTTACTTCAAAGGAATTTGTATTTGCTCTAGCGGCAATGATTCCATTGCTAATGTGGGTTGATAGAATACCAATGCTTTCAAGTTGGTCCTTAGCCTTGATGGTTGGGTGGGGAACCTTGATTCACTCTTTAGGTGACTGTTTGACCGATAGCGGAGCACCACTGTTCTTTCCCCTTCCCATCCATGGTCAAGTATGGTATCGTATCAAGGCCCCAGTGCGGTTTAGCACGGGCAGCAAGCATGGAGAGTTGCTAGAGCGGAGAATTAAGTTGCTCTGTATATTCTTCATAACGCTAACATTCTTTTTAAGGTGGTTTAGTAAATGAGCAATTTGAAAAAGATAGGTATCATTGCGGTAATTGCATTGATAGCCTTTCTTTTGTTGTCTCAACCGGTGGAAAGCGCTGGTTGGGTGCAACACGCGCTTGGAAAGCTTAAAGACGCTGCATATCAGATCGTGACCTTCATCAAGGTCCTATTTTCTTAAGAGGTAATAATGGAAGAAGTAGAAGGTTCGCTTGGCGAACCTTTGAAGTCCTATGAAGATAAGACTCAGCTTGATAAGGGAGTGGTTTTGGTCCGGGTAGATGGAAAAGCTTTCCACACCTGGACCAAGCTAGCTAGGCTAAATCGACCATTTGATCTGAACATGCATAACGCTATGGCGTATGCAACTTTTGAAACAGGCAATCAGATGCAAGGATTTCGCATCGCTTATACCCAGTCGGATGAAACTACTTTTCTTCTGGAAAATCTGAATCCAGAATCTGGTGCATGGTTTGATTATAAGGTGCAGAGGCTAGCCAGTATCACAGCCAGCATGTTCACTTATTACTTCAATCAGTGGATTCAAACTTCGGGATTGAAATATGTACCACCAGCCTTCTTTGATGCTCGTGCATTTGGAATGCCGGTTGAGGATGCAGCAAATAATTTCGTGTGGCGTCAACAAGATAATACTCGAAATCACATTCAAGCCAAGGCACACCACGTATTCAGCCATTCTGAAGTCCAGAATAAGGATTCCTTTCAGCTTGTTCAAATGCTCTTCGATGCTGGATATGGTGTAAACACCTTGTCAGATTGGGTGCGCTATGGTACGTTCGTAGTGCGCACTTCAGATCGTGGCTGGAATAGTTTCGATGAGCGTTTGACATATGATGAGATCAATCGATTTGCAGGACTAGAGGAGCAAATGAATGCTGCCAACAACAGCTGATGTAACAATTGAAAGTACGCTTGTAGGTGAAGAAATTGCAATGGGTATCGACACCAAGTCGCTGGCCTTTTTGCAGAAGGTTCTTACAGACCTTTATTCTGATCCCATTCTAGCGGTTATTCGTGAATACAGTACAAATGCCTGGGATAGCCACGTAGAAGCGGGGCAGAAAAGGCCGATTGAGGTCGAGACACCTTCTAGTCTAACTCCTTTTTTCAAGGTGCGAGACTATGGAATAGGACTGTCGATTGAGGACATGCGGGAGATCTATTCCCAATATGGTGCGAGTACAAAGCGTGGAACAAATGCGCAAACCGGTATGCTTGGGCTTGGCTGCAAGTCTGCACTTACTTACACTAACCAATTTACAATTAATTCAGTAAAGGATGGCATTAAGACAAGCGTTGTAGTCTCACGTAATGCCGATAACGTTGGTTCAATGCAGGTTGTTTTTAATGGACCAAGTGCCGAACCGCAGGGCGTAGAGATCAGTGTTCCCATTAATCGAAAAGACTACAATGAATTTCGTACCAAGGCTGAAAAGTTTTTCCGAGTGTGGAAGCCTGAGCAGATTAAGCTTAATGGTCAAGCTCCGGAGCCAATGAAGGGTGAATGGCTAAACGATAAGATCGTTCTTGCCGAAGCCCGTTCACATTATGGTGATGGTGAATATGCCATCGTTATGGGTGGAGTTACCTACAATGTAACTCGTACAGAGCTTTTTGGTGAGCAATATACCAACGCATACAACGCGCCAAATATCCAAAACTCAACTGGTATTACTTTCTTTGTTGAGATGGGTGCAGTTGACTTCACCCCTTCACGTGAAGAATTGCATTACACTACCCGAACCCGAGCGAAGCTGAAGGATCTAGTTAACGACTTTAATAAGCTCATTGACAATGCTATCATTGACGATATTAATTCACAGCCAAAGCCTAGTGATGTTCTTGATCGGTATATGCAATGGTCAAAGCGTGTATACAACATGCCAAAGGATTTGACCTATAAAGGTCAAAAGATCCCTATGCGTTTTGACTTCGAAGAAAGCTATGCGATAAATTCATGGGGCTCAAATAGTCACAATGCAGCAAATGTTCGTAGTAACATTTCAAACATTGTTGAAGAGATGAAGCAAGGGCAACTTTATATTGTAACCGGCCGGGAGAAGATTGTAGATGGCACAGCAGTAGACCTAACTACACACCAAAAGGCAAAGCTGCGCACATGGGCCAACCTAAATGGCTCTTCAAGTCCAACTTTTTACTTTTCGGAAAAGGACCTGCATAAGGAATGGATTAGTGATGTCCCTAGGGTTAAGTGGCAGGATATTCTTGATACAAAGATCAAGCGTAACCCGTCCACGGTAGACCTTAATAAGGTTTATGTTGTTGAATCCTATGCTCGTGAAGAAATTGACCTAAGTATGGTTGATAAGACCAAGGATATTCTTTGGGCTAATATTAGTGACATCAGTAAGGATAAGACCTACCAGGTTTATGAATGGGCGCATAAGCTCAATGCGCAGGTTCTAATTGTAGCTAAGAATAAGAAGAAGAACTTTGATACTGTATTTCCAAATGCAGTATATTACCTTGACTGGATCAGGCAGAAGGTTGCAGCATTTAATGCAAGTCTTACTCCAGAAAAGTATGAAGCGCTTGGATTCCTTGAGAATGGCAGCTACCACAGCTTGGTCTATTTGGATTCGCCACAAATCAAGGATCCAGATCTTCGCCGACTAGCGCAATTAGCTAAGAAGGTTAATGACCAGGTTAGTGACAAGCAAAGTGATTACGCTAGGCTTCGTCGCGAATACTTGACTATGCGTTCAATGGAAGAGTCAGTAGGTACTTCTAACCTAAAAAGGCTGGTCAACCCGGTACAGGCTATTGACAAGTACCCGCTGCTAGGGTATATTGGACAAGCGTACAGGTCTCAGCACTTTAGTCACATTTTGTTGTACATCAACGCAGTTTACGAAAATGAAGTTCAAGGAGTCTAATGAAGTATACGCTTTTTGGCAATGGCGAAACCAAGAACATCGTTGTTGTTGATGACCGCGACCCATCAAATGTTCAAATGCATTCAGCTACTGATCAGCACCCCGCGTGGGATCGCATTATTCAGGGAGTTGTAGCAGAGGATGACGCTGTTTACAAGCTTTTCGATGTCGGTGCAGTAGCCGCCGAAGCGTTTGAGCGCCTATCTGATCGAGTTACTATTTCTGGTGGCAATGTCTATTTCGATAACGAAAAGATGGACGGCGCATTGGAAGAGCAAATCTCTCGATTTGTTGAAGCTGGTTCAGAAGCTGATTGGCTACCACTAATCAACTTCTACGAAAAGGTTATGACCAACCTTAACGAGCACACTCGTGAGCAGCTTTACCGCTGGCTTAGCCAGCAGCAAATCAGCATCACACCAGAAGGTGATTTCATCGCTTACAAGGGCGTAAAGCCACGTAAGACCGATGACAATTACGAGTGGGAATCAATCAGCCGAGGACGAGCAATTGTCGACGGCAAGCCTTATGATGGTAGTATTCCCAATGACGTCGGCGCGGTGGTAGAAATGCCACGTGGTGAAGTCCAGCACGATCCTAAGGTTGGTTGCCACACTGGTCTACACGCCGGTACCTGGAAGTACGCAAAGGACTTCTCACAGGGTGCAGTTCTTCGGGTTGCCATTAATCCACGCGATGTTGTTTCAGTTCCAACTGATTGCAATGACGCAAAGCTTCGTACATGTCGTTACACTGTTCTTGAGGTTACCGATAAGGAAAACCTTGAAACTGTCTATCGTCCAGCACAAACCTGGGGCGATGCAATTAACGACACCAATCGTGATTACGAAGAAGATTTTTACGAGGAAGATGATGAAGATAGCTGGTACTGATCTTCGTTAGGGGTTGTGAGCAAAGGGCACCCGAAAGTGCCCTTTGCTATAATAAATATATGTTTATTAAAGGAACCCCTAAACCCGGGGATATGGGATTTAGTACTATTAAGGGAATGCTAGGCTTTTGGGTAGGCTTAGGACAGTACCTTAATGGTGATGGAAGTAAATATACCCACGTTTTTATTGTGCTCGATGACAATACCGTTATGGAAGCAATGCCCAAAGGTGCACAAATTGTGCCAATGGAAGAATATGCCGATAAGGCAGTATTCATTGACTGGGGTATTACTGATGAGCAACGTAAAATTATTGTTGAAGAAGCACGCAAGTGCAATGGAATAGGCTACAACTTTATTGATTACCTTGCATTAGCACTTGCGCGCTTTGGCTTTAAACCTAAATGGCTCATTTCTTATATTAAGAAAAGCGATAAGCTAATTTGCTCAGCCTTAGCTGACATGGTTTATAATAAGGCTGGTATTAAGCTATTTAGCGATGGTCGAGTTTGGCATGATGTTACACCAGGTGACCTGATCAACAGATACCTTGAGCGAAACTGGTTCGAGTGAGGTCTTGACAGCGCAGCGTTCGTAGACTAAGCTTGGTTGCACAAGCCACCAAGACTTAGGAGTCACCATGGCTGACCTGGATGAGCTGTTCGACGAATACGTTGTCATTAAGCCTGAGTTCGATCGTTTGAAGAAGCGTATGGACGAGTTGAAGCGCGAACTTAAGCCTTATTTTAATGCGCGAGGCGAAGTTTTGACCAGTAAGTCTGGTGTTCAGATTCGCATGGATGGTCGCTGCCAAATGAACGATGCGAAGTTGCTTGAGCGCATTGGAGCCCGGGTGTTCCGAGAGATCTCAAAGCGTGTCAGTGTGGCTGCCCTTATCAAGGCAGCAGTTCTCAAGGGTAAGATCAAGCAAGAAGATGTTGACGCATCGATGGAGCCAACCGAGAACTGGTTTAAGATTCTCTGAATCGTGGTAAAATAAATGCAGCTAACGAAAGGAGGCTGCATTTATTTTGGATACACTACTTTGGATTCTAGGAGTAATCCTTATTGTAGCGTTGATTTTCGCTATACTACGAAGGGTTTGAGTAAATGGAAGAGTTTGTAACTAATGCTGGGGACAAGCTAAAGGTACATTCTCTTGAGGATTGCCGAGGTCCCGTCTGTCCCATTCATAGGCCAACACCACACCACATGCGCGAATGGTCTATGATTTGGCGGGGCGATAGGCAAATCTTTGAGCGTTTATGTGAGCATGGTATTGGCCATCCAGATCCTGATGACCAGGAAGCAAAGCTATTCATTCAAGGATTCATGGATGGTGTACATGGTTGTGATGGTTGTTGTGCCCGCCCACGGGAAGGTGATTGGGTAAGGGCTCAAGAGTATTACTCAAGTAAGGTTTGTGAAGGTTTTCTAAAGCGGGATCTATTTTTTAACTTCGGAAAGCCTGATTTTCGATACTTTGCCATTGGCAAACGTGGGTTGGCCACTAGAATTAAATTTGAAACTGTAGTAGAAGTACGCGAGCCTGACTATACAATGGTTGACCTTGACCCTGAGCTACGCTAATGTTAGAATAGGTAGCAATGGGAGGTGAAATCCATTGACTACAGCACAAGGTGCACCAACGAAAAATGCACGTGCCATGAAGCCAGGAGTAGGAGCCGGTAAGGACGGCGGTAAAAAGGGTGGTAAGGTAACTTCAGTTCCAAAGAAGGCTCCTGCCAGAAAGCCTGCTCCAAAGACTAAGCCAGGCACTAATACCCCTCCAACTCCTGGTAAGAATACCCAAGAGGCTCCACCAAAGCCTGTTGTTGGTGCTCCAAAGAAGAGCGCTAAAAAGAAGAAATAAGTTTGCTGCTAGGTGTTCTCCGGAACTACCTAGCCTTGCCTGAGTAGCTTAACGGTTAGAGCGCCGGATTCATAACCCGGTAGATGTAGGTTCAAATCCCACTTCAGGTACATGAAAATGGTCGGTAAGAAAATGGACTGGGGCTATTGCGTCTGTTTTGATTGCGGCGGTGGTAGTCGAGGTAATGGAAGACGTATTGCTAAGCACCAAGTAAAACGTAAAGAAAAAGCCGACTGGAGAAAAGAATGGCTAGAAAGACACTAAACGGCCGGGTCGCACGCTATGGTTGGCGCAAAGCTATTAATTTAGGAAGAGAATCCAAAAGACGGGAGCACAGCCGTGTTCGACAAATGGAAACGAAGGAATGGCAAGAAGAAGCGTGGGAAGACATCTGGGAGTTCTTCGGATGACTTCTGGTTATTTCTTCTAATAGAAGGAATCTTCGAATTCCTTGATTGGAGCTAAGGATGGCCGACGATACTAAATGTAAGTGTGGCCATGCATGGACTACGCATACGAAGCGAATACCAGCGGAATTCATTAAGTACATCATTAAAAATATTGATGTTCAGCGCGATAAGCCTAAGCACACTTGGTGCATTCTTTGCAAAAAATGGTGCAGCACTAAGAATGCACCAAAGGATCTAATTTAATGCCAAAGCAAGAAGTAACAGAAACATATTGCCATTGCAGGCATAAATGGGATTCGCATAGTAAGCATCGTTTTGGAACGGTGGCGAGAAAAAATGGTCATGGATGGTGCATCATTTGTATGAAATGGTGTAACATCAAGGAATTTCCAAATGTTTATAAAAGTTTAAAAATCTAAATTTAAGCTCAGTGGTTCTGGATGACTTCTATGAAAGGAATTCACTGTTCAGGGCGTACGTAGCAATCAAATGCTCCCTATCCGTAACTAAAGGTAGGTAGTCAACATTAAGTTTTCCGATCTTGCGTACTTTGAGGAAACGCTAGCGCTAGCGGCCAAAGGCTGCTATGATTGTCGGAGCAGGAACGCTAGTCTTCTTGGCTACCAACTTTGGTCCCTTAGCCCAACGGCAGAGGCAAACGGTTTAAACCCGTTCAAGTATCGGTTCGAATCCGATAGGGACTACGTTTTATATAAAGTTGTATTAGCTCACAGGATAGAGCCCCTATGTGCTGTCATTAGTGGTGAGGCTAGCCATGAGAGTCAGCCCCTTACGTTGAGGCCCCGGCGGGGCTGAGTGAGTTTCGGAGAGGGAGAACCTGGTTCGATTCCAGGATACAGCACGATGCTCTTCCGAAAGGAACAGCAGGGGCGAAAGCCCAGCTTGCGGATATAGGTTTTACGGACTTCAAACACCTGTATTTGAAACCTCCGCAAGCCTTGGCTCAGTGGCGAAACGGCAGACGCGCCACACTCAAAATGTGGTGCTCGAAAGGGCGTGTGGGTTCGATTCCCACCTGAGCTACACCAAACAAAAGGAGCTAAAATGCCAAATTATGTAGAGCGCGTACGAAATGGTCTTGCAGATCTACTTCCAGATCTTCCGCAAGATTTGCTAGACCTATATACGCTACTAGCACTAGTCAATGGTGAAGCCTGCACTCTTGAAGATGTGCATGACGCATGGGCTATTTGGCGTAATAATACAAATTCAAAGCACAAGTCACTTATTCCATTTGATGAGCTGACAATTGAAGTGCAAGAGCTAGATCGTAAGTACATGGAAGCGATTCACCAGGCCAGTGCTCTTGACATCCGTCTACGTTGACTGTAAGCTCTGTATACAACCCGGGCGAAAGCCCACTGTCCCTTTGGCTGAGAGGTTTTAAGCGCAGCTCTGCAAAAGCTGATAGACCGGTTCGATTCCGGTAAGGGACTCTCTATAAAAGAAATGACCCAAGGGGGTTTCATGTCCAGAAGTGAAGTGAAGTGCCCAAAGTGTGGCCAAGAAGTTCAGGTATATGGTGTAGTTCTTGAAAAACATAAGGTATACACCAAAAAGAAAAATACCGGTCCATGGAAATGGTGCCCACAGAAAACGGTGAATTAATGTCGCTTTTTGAAGATAGATATGGCAAGCCAATAAATATTGGCGATACAATCGCAATGGCATTTAGTAAGTCCAGCTCAGCAGAAATTCGAGTTGGCAAAGTAATTGAATTTGTTAAATCGAAACCAAGGCCGTATGTTACTACCGTAACAGATAAAATGCGGGTTCGATGGTTAGTTAAGGGTGGATTTACCCCCAAGCTTTCATTGGTTGAAAATACGCATAGTTGTGTGGTACTTGAACATGGATATGAACTATAGTCTTACGGTTGGTGAACCATGTCTTTCTGCCACCGGCGATAAGGAGCAGCACTTTTATGTACAATTTGGACCTAAGTTTGAATTAGCTTCGGAAGGTGCATATAAGCGTTGGGCACGTCGCCGGGTGGTGCAAGAATGGGGAGCGCCAGTTAAAAATCCAACCCAAAAGCGTGCATGGTACACCACCTATTTCAGCATGACCGAGCTTATTGGCGATAAGCATTGGCATATTGTTGTTACTCAACCTAAGGTAGGATAATGCGATACGAAGGTCATGGGCTAGATAAAACCAAGCCTGAATTTGCACAGGCTATTGAAGAGCGTACAAAGTACGGCGTGAGTACTGTAGATACCTGGGGATTCGATTCCTACCTACTCGCGGTATTGACTAATGGTTTACAAAAGCTTGCCGATGAAGCACATGGTTGGCCCGCAAGCCCAGAATGGCCAACTTTCGAAGGTTGGTGCGATGCTTTGAAAACCGCATCTGATGATGCCTACTGGCTTCTGGTGACTGTTGATGAGCTAGAAAACAAGGCTTATAGCAAAGCCTATCCAAAGGAACCAGAAGACTTTAAGAGCATTGAGGATTACCTTAATGCTGAAGCGGTAAGTCCACAAGCAGTTCTGGAATGGAAAAAAGAACTCAGAGAAATTAATGGAGAACGTGAAGTCCGTAAGGATCGTTTGTTCACCTTTATTTCAAAGAATCTATGGGCATTGTGGGATTGACATGGGTAGGCGCAGAAAGCGAACACTTTACCGCAGGCATTGTACGAAGTCAATAGATTCATATGAGCAAGCGTGCAATAGAATGAATAGACTGTTGGATCAAGGCGCAATACTTTTGCACGTGTATAGGTGCACTAGGCACGGCGATTTGTGCTACCATGTTGGACATATACCGGGATCGAGGGCAAAACGATGATGACCTATCCAGAGCTTTTCAGAGCGCATATTGTATATTCCCTTGAGCACCCAGAACAGCGTAAAGGTCAAGCACTATTTAATTACCTTCATGAAAATAAGCAAACGAGAGCATTCGCGAATGAAATTCGCGGAACAAAGCTAGACCCATTTTATAATGATAGTGTCATTGGTGATGTTTTAGCAAAATTGTGTATTAGAATGATCAAAGCAGAAGAAAGTGCTTGACAAGTCCTTGCTCGGGTGCTAGAGTAGTACTCAGCAGGGCGTCGTTCTGGTTAGTCGAAAGGCTAACCTTTGGGGATAAAGTGTTAACGGTTGCACATCAGTGTTGCATACTGAAAGATAGGGTTCAACTCCCTATATCTCCACGTACAGTTTACTAGGTTAGAAAGAAAGCTGCGGACCCGTAACCCTACACGACTGGTAGGACTGGAAACAGGCCGAGGGGGTCAGAATCCTAGCGCAATTATTATGCGGGCGGTTACTAGTTCTCCCCCTTATAATTGCTATAAGAGAACTAGTATCAATAGGTGATTCCGTGTTCGCCTCTGCTTGCAAGCGGCCGTTAGGAAGATTCGCGATATTCCTAAACCATATGCGACTATGGTGAATCGGTTTGGCAGTTTCCATTAATAACTGTCGTCGCACCAATCTGCCTGTGGGAAAATTTGGTAATCCGCTCGGTTTGGGTCCGAGAAACTGCTGGTTCGAATCCAGTCAGGCAGACTTGCAGAGTAGACCATAATGATATGAGCAAAGAGAAAACGTGCTCGGTACGGGATGAATCGGTAGTAAGTTGAAGTAACCCGGCACCTCATGAGCGAGCGGTTAGAATCCGTATCTGCATTCAATAACTACGACCAAAGGATATGCAATGGCCGATGAAACCAAAGATCCAATCACACATATATTTTATAAAGCAGTTGGGACTCTTTTAGGCATCGGGGTTGCTATCGGTGTAGTTTTGTCAGTGATCATTGGATTTGTAGTATGGCTAATAATTTCATGATCTACAATCCAGATGATCCACCTACACTTGATTGCCAGGATTGCGGAGAACCAATTAGGGTGCTTACGCAACGGCAAGCGCGAATGCTAGCAGAGACACCCTACGAATTCATTGCCTATTGTCCAGACTGTAAAAAGTACCACAAGTATGGAGGTCTGTAATGGCTAATATTTTTGACTACTATGCAGACAGCAAGTCTTTTCTTGGCTGGGCTCTTATCAATATGCTGAGTGAAGCTCGTGAAGCAGGCCGGGACGCAGAAGAAGACTTCTTTGAAGAGCTAAAGCGCCGAAGCAATACCTTTTCAGAAGTTGAAATGTCCATCAAGCTAAATGGCCTTGAGGTTGATGCTTCAAAGTTTATGCAGCGCATTGATACGCTCATTAACACCATGGTTGAGCGCCGGACAGCTGAAAAGCTTGAAGGTATTCGTGAAATCACTGAAGTTGAGGATGAACTAGCTGAATTGCGTGATGTGCTTAAGCAGCGTGTTAACCAGCTTGCTACTAAGTACGACATTGAGCTTTACCGGGAGGACTAATGCCAGTTAAGGTGACGTTACACCATTTTGGTGAAGGCACTATGTTTGGTGGAAAGCTTTTTAGTAAAGCCGATGCTGAGCGAAAAGCTAAAGAGTTTGTTAAGAAAAACCCGGGTGAAATCGTTCAGTTGATAAATCCTGAAACTGGTGCTAGTATAAAGACTGTTCATTAAGAATATCGGGCCAAATAGGTATTGCTGTATTCTCGGTCGCAGGAGTATAGAAATATCACACGGTAGCTAAGAGTAAACTAACGTGGTGGATATTAAGGAACATCTAAACTGGTCCTAGCATCAGGGGTTGAGAGATCTCATTTGTTCCATTGGGGATGTAGTTTTAATTGGCAAAACCTCTGACTTCCAATCAGATGTTCTCGGTTCGAGCCCGAGTATCCTCACCAACCCTAAGTGTGAAACAATAAGGGAAAAGCAAATAGTAGCGCTACAATGTTTGCCAGACCATTATTGCTATAAGCAGGTTGAAATGCCTGCGGGGATGACCACTTAAATTAGTCGAGAAACCGGTAAGGTACTTGGCCACAGCCCATTCGCTGGTTTTTTGTAAGAATGGTGCGTCGTCCCAAAGGCTCAAGTATACTAATTAAAGTTCGCTGGTGTTCACAAAGCCAGTAAGCGGCAGAAATCTACGCAGTAGACAATCCGGTCGCCATATCGGGGTCGTGGCCCGTGTACAAATACCCTATAGTGTAACAGGCAGCACAAGAGATTCTGGTTCTCTTAGCCTTGGTTCGAATCCAGGTAGGGTAGCAATGCACTATGCGAAGCAGGAGGCATCATGCTTATCCCATGAAGGGATGCTCGTAGGTTCAAATCCTACCGTTATGTGCAGAGTAAATGGGGGTTCCGGGTAGATGCAGCCGCCGGAACTTAAATGAAGCAGGGCTCGCCCCAGTATTGTCCCGTAGTGTAATTGGCAAGCACGTGAAATTTTGGTTTTCACAGTCTAGGTTCGAGTCCTGGCGGGATAGCTTAAAGATGGTCATTTTTATGTTATAATTCAGCTAGGTGACCATGATGACTGACATTGAACTAGAAGATAAGTACGAGCGATTCTTTCGCAGTACTGACATCGATCTATTGGCTGAAATTGCCGCTGGTGGATCTGGAGACGGTCTAGCAAATTATTATACTAAGACCGAAACAAATACGATAACAAACGCACTAGATGCGCGCATCACTACGCTTGAAAATGGCGACGGTGGTGGAGGAGACCTTAGTAATTATTACACAAAGGGAGAAACTAATGGATTACTAGCAGCCAAGCAAAGTACTAATACTGTTCTTACTCAGCTTATAGGCTTGACTCCTACTAACGATGACGTTATTCAACGTAAGGCTAATGCATGGACTACTCGTAGCCCGTCGCAATTAAAACAAGACCTTGGCTTAGATAACGTCAATAACACTAGTGATGCTAGTAAGCCAATTAGTACTGCGACCCAAACTGCATTAGATGCACTTGATGGTCGAGTTGATACACTTGAAGCTGCTACTCCCGATCTTTCAAACTACTACACCAAAAGCCAGGTTGATACTTCGCTGGCTGGTAAGCAGGCTTTAGATTCGGATCTTACTGCTATTGCTGCTTTAGCTCCAACCAACAATGATATTATTCAACGAATTGCTGGAGCTTGGACAAACAGAACACCAGCACAACTAAAGACCTCACTTTCATTGGTTCCATCTGATGTAGGTCTTGGTAACGTAAACAATACCTCAGACGCAAGTAAGCCTATTTCCACCGCAACTCAAACAGCACTGGATTTGAAGGCTGCATTGACCGTGACTAATGCACTAGACACCCGAGTGTCAGCATTAGAAACTACAAGCGTTTCTACTTTGACTTATTCAGGTACTGTTACACCTGATGCAAATACAGCCAAGAGCTTCAAGCTTACAATGACAGGCGATGCAGCCTTAGCTATTCCAAATAACGGTGTAGAAGGCACAAGACTATTTATTGCAGTAACTGCATCCGGTGCAGATCGCACCCTAACCTTGAATGGTAGCTATAGGCTTACAACTGGTACTTCAGCTACTATTGTCATTCCAAACAGTAAGACCCAATACATTGGATTGCGTTATAACGGTACCAACTGGACTGTTGTCGCTTCTACCCAGGAGCTATGATGGTTGCCACCTTAGAACTTGCTTGCAATTTTGATGAAACTGGAAACACTGTTCTTGACTGTTCCGGTCTTAATAGAAACTGGTCCATTGCTGGAAGTGGCTTAAGTAGAGCTATTGATAGTAATACTAGGCAGGTATTACAGGTAACCGGAGGAACCATAGCCACTCCACCAAATGTTGGCCAAGCTTCGAATAGAACGATCATGTGCTCGCTCAAAGGTGTACTGAGCACCGCTGGTTGGCCTTTGCAGTGGTACAATTCTTCGGATGACACTGGAGTATGGGGTATTTTGATTCTGTCCGGACAGGTGCACATACAGGCTCGCAATGGGTCTGGAATCGCGCGCGCTAGCTTTGCTAGCCCGGGTGACTGGGCAACTGCTTGGCACCACATAACCGGAACCTATGATGGAACTAATATTAAACTTTATATTGATGGAGTACTTAAAGCTACAACTCCTATTACAGCACCTTTGCGTACCGATGGTGTCTTACAGCTATTCGGCTATAGTGAAAACAATTTCATTGACGATCTACGAATCTTTAATGATGTATTAACTGATTCACAAGTAGCGATGTATGCAAATATTCCTGTAGGAGCAGAAGCATCTGCCGGGTTCCTCAATCAAATATGATTGTGCGCCTGGCGATTGTGTGCTAAGCTTTCTGCATGTCAAGTGAAGAACTTCCAGCGGACGTTCGCTCTGCTGTAGAATTAAGCACCCTGGATATTGCAATAGCCGGTAAAAAGCTAGATGAGCTGGCATCCTATAAGGGTGGTCCAGAATTTGCTCGTTACGCTCGTTTAGAAGTAAAGCGACGTGAAGCGTATAAAGAAATGTCCACTATTGAAGCAATTCGCGATGTCTATAGGCTTATAGCTGGCGATAAGTTAGAATAAATTGTAGGTCGGGGAATGGAAAAAATTAAAAACTTGGTGACCGTAAAACACGGATCACATTTATATGGGTTGGCACGTCCAGATTCAGACATAGATTTATATACTATCTATGATTTCTTGAACAAGAACTGGAGACCGCGCCGACAGGTTAAGCAGCATATTGAAAACGAGACTGATCAAGTAAAGATCAGTCTCGATAAGTATATAGAGCAGCTTAAAAAGGGTGTTCCACAGGCAGTCGAGGTCTTATTCGCACGGCCGCAGCATTGGCTGGATCATGACGCTAATTGGCAAGAAATTGCCGGGACACTAGAACAGCATCTCGTTATCGCCGATGTGCTAGAAACCTATAAGCGTACTGTCATGAACTTCTTCCTGGAAGATAATTTTAAGAAGAACAGGCATGGTTTCCGGCTATTGCTTAATGCCGATGAATTAAAGCGTACACATCAATTCAATCCTACTCTATCTCAATATCAAATTGATATTATCAATGAATTGGCTGAAGAGGGATGGAAAGAACGTCAGGAGAAGTACAAGGATATGCTTTGGGAAGTGTTCCAGTGAACATCAAGAATTTATTCGATGTTGACAAACTAGACAAGTATATACGCGATGGTTATATTTCTGCTCGTAGACATCCGCACCTTCCACTCACCATCTACAATTACACTGCAAAGACCCAATGGGAACACCTTTGGGATGAAGTTACTAAGCATTGCCGTGGGCTTATTGTAGATTGGCGGGGTGAAATAGTTGGTAACTGCCTGGTCAAATTCTTTAATTACAATGAACCAGATGCACAAGATGTTGATACTACGGGTCCTGTTCAGGTTACCGATAAGCTTGACGGTAGCTACCTTGCTGTGTGTATTTATGATGGCCAGATAGTAACTGCAACACGCGGTTCTTTTGAATCGGATCAAGCACTTGTGGCAGAACAGATCATCGCTGCCACCCCGGAATATCAAGCAGCATTGCGGCTTCTGTGTGCGGATAGTACCGCTGTATTTGAAGTGATTTATCCAGAAAACAGAATCGTATTGGATTACGGTAAGCTTCGGGACATAGTTCTTATTGGTACTGTTGCGAACTTCGAATTAGCAAATGGAAAGCAGCTTTGGACTCCTGCGGCTAAGCTTAATTGGCCGGGACAGGTTGTAAAGACTTTTGATTGCACAAGCTTTACTGAAGCTCTAGCAATGCCACCAAGAGATAATGCAGAAGGTATCGTAGTCTATTTCGAAAACTCTGGTGAAAGGTTAAAGATCAAGCAGCAGCGTTACATTGAATTACATAGGCTTATATTCGATCTTACACCAAAGCGCATTTGGGAACGTCGTATGGCTGGTGAATCCCTAGCAGATATCCTACAGGATCTTCCAGATGAATTTCATACTGCCGTAATTACGTTCAATGACGAATTGCAGGATAGATTCGATGGAATAATGGAAAGTGTAGAAGTTTCATATCAAAATGTACGTGCAAAGCTAAGGGAAACTAAGAACTTTACACGTAAAGGATTTGCTATGGCTGCTAGAGGAGAGCCTTACACGCACATGTTGTTCCAGATGCTTGACGGCAACGAGGCTGGTCTGCTAGAGTCTGCCTGGAAGTTAGTAAAACCTACCAAAGATACCCTCTAGGAGTGTTATGCGAAAGTTACTTGCTATACTTGTTCTACCTGGGGTGCTACTGGTAGGCTGTACTACCTGGAAGCCTAATGAAAATGATTACCTACATCTATTAGAGGCTACCAGCCCCAACTATTATGGTAACCATAAAAATAGCACTCTTTTGGATAGAGGGTATGCTGCATGCAATATGCTTAAGGCAGGGATGCCAGAAATATATGTCATGCAGCAAATTCCTTCGGATCGTAATCCAGAAGAGTGGAATAAGGAAGTTAATTACGCAAAGTCTTTCCTTTGCCCTGATGTATTAAAGAAGGAGCAAAATGCCCGGTAAGCTTACTATTTTCCGTGGACTCCCGGGGTCGGGAAAGTCAACCGAAGCACAGCGACTTGTGCAGACCCTGCTTTCAGTAGGTATTACTGCAATCAATATTGATCGTGATATGTTTCGCCTTGCGGCGGGGTTTGGAGTTGCCCCTGCTGGTAGCTTTGAAGAAGCTATTACAGATACCCAGCGAGCGGTAATTGAAAATGGGCTTTTGCAGAACTGGAATGTCATTGAGTCTTCTACAAACCTCAATGCAAAGTTTCTTAAGGCTCTCGTTAAGCTTGGTGCTAATTGCGGTGCTGAAGTTGAAATTATTGACGTAAGTACTCCACTGGACGTTTGCGTTGAACGAGACGAGAATCGTAGGCTTGCTGGTGGACATTTCCTTGGTGAAGATATTTTGCGAGATTTCGCCAATCGTGTAATGCCAAAGGGTAAGTTTCCGCCCAAGCCTAAGCTTCCAGAAGTAGTTAACGGAACGCTTTATGTAGCTCCACTTGATAAGCCCCGTGCAATTATCGTTGATATTGACGGTACTGTTGCGGAAGTAGATGGTCGTAGTCCTTACGATTACACGCTGGTATCAACGGATAAGCCGAAGCAATGGGTTATTGATTTGGTTGAAGGTGCAGCTCGAAACGGCGAAACAATCATTTTCATGTCTGGTAGAGATTCTATGTGTCGCCAAGACACACTCAATTGGATTCGAAAGTACACCAATGTAACCGATTTCAAACTGTACATGCGTGCTGAAGGTGATGAGCGAATGGACGCAATTGTCAAGCTTGAGCTTTTTAATAAGAACATTCGTGCCAATTACGACATTCGTTACTGTGTTGATGATCGTGCGCAGGTAATCAGGATGTACAGGTCTATTGGTCTGAACGTCCTTGACGTAGCAGGACACACATTTTGATGCTAAGCTAAAAGGGACCCCTTCAGGGGTCCCTTTTAGTATGGAGAAAATATGTTCAATGAAAAGCTAATAAACGCTATGCGTAATAAGAGCGTACTTAAAGTAAGGTATGTTGATGCCACTGGAAGTGCGCATTTTGATGTAGATTTTAAAAAGGCAGAAGAATTTTTTCCGCAGTTTGTAGAAGAATTAGTATTAATGAATCTTGGTGCATATGATCGTGAAGTCTATGACCTAGGCTTTATGGCCTACACGATTTTGCCCGATGGGATCTTGCAGTGGAAGCCAACCAAGAAGCTGAATGCTATAATAGACGCATGCAAGAATATACATTCAACGTGACTATGCAGGTTAAACTGCTAGCTTTTAGTGCCGATGATGCGAAAGAGGTTATTACTGAAGGAATTGAGGATCTGGGCTCTGGTGCCGTGGTTACCAATTTGTTAGTTGACCTTGCGCCGGACAAAGGCTAAGATCATGTTACAAGAAAAAGTCGGGAGGCAGTATGTTGGTTGAGGATACACAACAGGAGGTACTAGTACCAGGATTCTGTGATCGATGTGGAGCAAAAGCAGCCTTTTTGGCAACTAAGGGAGAATTGGTCCTTCTATTTTGTGCGCACCATAATCGTGAAAATGAAATAGAGCTGAAGGCTAAAGGCTTCTCGATAACCAATGTCGACAGCTGATGAACGTAATATTTGTTGTAATAGTTGTAGGTTTTGTTGCTGTAGGAGGGTATATTTTCTATGAGCGCAATAAGCAGCTTTGGCATAAACGTAAGAGAGAAAAGTACTACATGAACAATAAAGATATTGAGCAACAGTTTGTTGAGATCTCTAGGAATGTATATGGAGATACTAAAACTGATGATGAATTCTTCCTTGGGTTAGCGTTAATAACAGTATTAGATTGCCTTGATAATCCTGAAGAATATGACGACAAGGCGATGGGCTATGTTTTTGAGCATGCGGATGATCTAGCAGCATTTTTCAGAATGAAGTACGATAAGGAAATTAAGGCACTAAAAGATGAAGACGATGAAAGTACTGATAACCGGGTCTAGAGACTGGGATGATTACGGAGCTGTAGCCAAGCAGATGGCTATTGCACTTGGTGATGCCAAGGAAAAGGGTTACCAGAAGATTGTCTTTTGGGATGGCGATTGTCCTACAGGTGCAGATGCCATGTGCAAAGAGTTTGCTAATAAGGTAGAGCACAGCGTTCCAGGACTTATTATTGAACGCAAAGGTTTTCCTGCTAAATGGGAGCAGCACAAGCGTGCGGCGGGGCCAATTCGAAATAAAGAGATGGTAGACGCAGGACCAGACATCTGCTTGGCCTTCATAGGACCATGCACTAGCCCACGTTGTACCCGCCCCGGAAAACACCCTAGCCATGGGGCCAGTAACTGTGCTAAGCTAGCCGAACTAGCCGGGGTGCCGGTCGTGTACACAAGGAGTTAATATGCGCGGATTCCTATTTATTCTCATTGCAATTGGATCAGTCTTTCTGGATGCATTCCTCATTCAATGGATTGCACATACCATTGTTGGGCCGTACGGTCAGCATGGATATACCTTTGGACAAGCATTCGAGATTAGTTTTGCTCTAACTACTTCTGCTCTAGCTGGAATGGTAGTGCTCATTTTTATTAAGTTGATTCTCGATGACTAAGCGAACAATGTCCAGGCAGGATATTGACACTATCTATCTCAGTTTGACAGCTCTGGTGTCCTTTATCCACCCAATACTCATGCCAATGGTCGGGGCGTCTTGGCTGTTCATGTGGTTTTTCATTTACCGTAAGGAACCAAAGAATGCAGAAAGAAACTAAGCTGAATATCATAGAGGCAGCACTCCTAATACCATTGTGTATTTTAGGACTGCTGGTTAACGTATGGTTTGTTATTTCTGCAATCTTTCTTTTTATTGGGTTTTCCCTATATCGTAGATGGATTGCGCCGGGAGGTTCATGGTGATTGATGAAGATGACAATCATGATTGGGGTCCTAGACCAAGCATAGAGCTTGCGCACAAGTCTATTGACTTTAACCTGCTTCTGTGGAAGACTGGCGCTAGATACAGTATAGTGCTATGGGAGCGTCGAGGTGATGCAGACAGGATGCTTAAGGCTCTCAATCCAACAGACTATGAAGATGCTATGCATCTTTTTGCATTGCAAATGAACGAATTGGAGATTTACTAATGTCCCCTCTACTATTCAAAGAGTAAGTACGCCTACAAAGAAGTTATTCCTGAGCGTAGCTCTAAGCTCTCTCGCCGGGAAAAGGCGTGGCTAAAGCGTGCCGTAAAGCTCGCTACACGTTCCACAGAACGCCACCAGCACGCATGTATTATTGTCAACGGGGGTAGTGTACAGGCTTTTGGAATCAATTTTAATCGGAATATTCCGAACAACGTTGAGGACATTACGCAACTGGCCGTGCACGCAGAGGAAAGTGCCCTAAAGTATTGCAATCGGACGAACGGTGCTGTAGCATACGTAGCAAGGGTAAGCAACGGCAAGTCTATGCAATCCAGGCCCTGCCCCCGTTGCATGCAGGCCTTGAAAGATGCAGGAATCAAACGAGTAATTTACACCATCAATGGAAGCGAGTATCTATGACCGCCAAGACGACTGACTTTGTTAATATCGAATTTATTGATGACCGACATTCCTTGGGGATTTATGTTCATTCTGATGGACTTTCTCCTGAAATGTGGATGCGAATTGTTCGGAGCATGCCAGAGGACGAAGCACTTAGTGGTTATGATTGCTTTTTTGCAGAGCCTGAGTGCATGTCATTTGACACTGATGGTTTCTACGTAATTCGCACTCGCTATGCTCGCCAGGCATGGATTGACAAGTACAACGAACGACAAAGCAAGGAAAATGCAAAAGATACCATTACTGTTTAAGACAGACGAAAAGCGCAAGTATGTAGTACCAGAAGTAAATGTACTAGAAGTATTTGACGAGCCAACTATTGCACATCGTAAATACGACGGTACATGCATGTATTTTGATGGACTTGAATGGTTTGCGCGCAGGTCATTCAAGCCTATTAGTGAAGCAGCAAAAGTATTTGATTTCACCCCTGTAGAATACGACTACACTACAGATAAGGTGTTTGGCTGGGAGCCTATTGCACGCTCACCTTTCTTTAAGTTCTGGCAGGAGGCCATGGTTAGGCAGCCATTGGATTGCGATATCATTGATACTCGTGATGGCATGTATGAGCCGGATACCTATGAACTGCTTGGTCCAAAGATAAATAATAATCCAGAGCAAATAAAAGGGCATCGCCTAATGCCGCACGGCCGGGCACAACAACTTGGCGATATACAAATGCTAGAATTAGACCTTGTGCAAGATCCAGAACAGGCGTATGCTGAGCTTAAGCGAGTGCTCTTCTACCTTCCGATAGAGGGTGTAGTATTTAAGGATCGTGATTTACGACCACTTGCAAAGCTTCGCCGAAAGGACTTTAATTTTGCCGAGGAAGAAAGAAATAAGCTCATTCAGGAATCCATCCAACGCAAGCGAGAAACCGCGTCCAAGATGCTCGACGGGTCGGATCATGACTGGAAGGCAGGCACAGTTTAACCCCCGTAGTAAAATAGACGGAACGCAAATATGTGTAGATTGCTTGGTGGATGAATTCTATGTCAAGGTCGAGAAAGCCGAAGTGGAAGGTAGCATTTCTGAATAACCCTAAGCCACTATTTTTGTATGACTTTAGGAGTTTGGTTAGCTGCTTTTCGATGCGTTGGAGGGAAACCTTTGACGTGTTCTATCCAGAAGATGAAGATTGGATTCTCTGCCATACTAATTACCCAACAAAGACATGTAATTGCGGCAGAGCATACAATGGATTCAGATATAGAGATGCATTTTTGAATGGCCCTCAAACTCAAGAAGAAGCTATTGCCTGGATACATAAGCCATTGCTGTGTGAGTTTTGCTATTACAAACGTGAGCATGGTAGGGGCAATTGGATTCCTCGCAAGCTGCGCCGAGAATTAGGTTTGGAAGATTAGTATGTTATAATCTCTAATAGGAGGTTATGACTTATGGCTGATGCAACACCAGAGACAGCCGCACAACGTTTTGTGCGTGACTGGGATAGCATGCTGGATGACCGTAAGGATCGCGGGTTGGATCACCAGTCCCTAGAGCGTGTTCAGCGTGAATACGTTGCGCCTAACGGAAGCACTCCAGCAGACGACGATAACGTTCACAACTGATCGTTATCTTAATCAAAATTAAAGTAGCCCCGCCTAATGCGGGGCTACTTATGTACCGAAAACAAGGAGAGTATAATGGGTGTTACCCTAGAACAAGCAGAAAAGCTAGTCGAGAACTATGACAACCTTTTCTGGGATGGTTGGGATCTAGTTGTAGTAAATCCAAAGATCAATGGCTACACCAAGGTTTCGGGCATTTTCTTTGAGGGCAAGTGGTGCGTACGAAAGGTAATTAAGGCTGATGTACAAGGACTCTACGAAGTTCCACAGCGATACAAGGTCAATTCTTGAGCAATTAGGAATTGATCCTCGGGATTTCGATTGGCAAGATCTAGCCGCTTGCGAGGGATATCCAACAAATTTCTTCTTTGAGGATTACGAAAGAGATACACGGTTGGCAGCTCAGGTTGACGCTTTGTGCCTGAGCTGCCCCGTGGCACGTGAATGTTTTAGGTTAGGCGCGGATAACAAAAGTACAGGTGTTTTCGGCGGTTTCTATTTGAACAACGGTGAACCAGTTAAAACACGTAATGCACACAAAACCCCAGAAGTCGCACAGAAACTAGCAGCAAAGGTACTGGGGAATGTCTGATTATTGTGAAGTTTCTAAATGGATTTTGGAGACTAATCCGCCACCATATAAGAATTTCATTTGTGACATATGGGAAATGCCAGAATATCCAGGCGTTATGTTCTTACGAATGTATGCCGATAATTTAGCAGAATTCAGCGATAATCAAATCGCGGGTATTACTGAATGGCTAAACAAGGTAAAAAAACAACTCAATGAACACCCATTAGTTTGGGCGAAGTGGGCACATATTATCACTGAAAGGAATCCGACATGAAATTTAAGGTCGTTCTTGTACATGAAGACAATGTGCTGGGCATCGTTGTGAATGAATACAGTAGTGGGTGCAAGGTTGTTTGGCTTGTCGACGGACTTCGTACTGAAACGTTTCTAGAGCATGATGAATACACTCCGATTACAAATTTGAAAGAAGATTTTAATGAATGACGGTAGATTGCTTTGCCAATCATGTAATAATCCAAAACGTAATTTGGAGCGGGTAGAGTCTAAAATCACGGGTTGGCCACTAAATATGTGCCAAGACTGTATAAAGCAAAAGTTTGAACCACGCTGGCTAATCATTCTTGCCATCAGGCAATTTGGTAGAACACCGCTGACGGATGAGTTTATTAGAAAGCACCGCTACGTAGGCGAACCTATACCCGCAGTGGATGTTTTATAAACCTAGCATTGACTGCTAAAACGTTTTCATATAAAATGTTAATATGACTATGAAAATGAAAGTAGGATTCAACAGGTTCGTAGAGCATACCAATCGCTACTTTCAAGAGTTGATTGAAGTAGTCTTGGTTTTCGCCATGCTTGTGTTTGGAGTAATTACTCTACTACCTGTTGAACTACTTCCTGGCAACAGCTCAGTCTACCAAAATAACTTTGCTAAGATTCCTTTTGGCCTACTCTTGCTTCTGCCGGGGGTAGTATTACTTTATCTACGAATAAAGCATTCCATACAGGATTATGTCTTTGTCTACAAAGAAGCGCGAAGGCAATGCTTGTTTTATATGCTTCTAGGCTGGCTATATCTCGCTATTCTTAGACTATCTATTGCAGTATATCCACCATTCTATATTACTTACTTTGCCCTCGGCGTAATTACGTACTTCTGTTACCTGAGGTTGACTAAATGAGTAACTGGCAAGACGTAGGTGTCGCACTTATCTCAGCTTTGACTGGTGGTGGATTCATTAAGCTGATGGAAAGTTGGCTTACTCGTAATAAGCAGAAGACCGAACAGGATAAGCAATTTAGAGATGAGCTGCGCGGGGAAGCAGAAAGCCTACGTAAACAAATTGAAGGACTAAAAGCAGAACTCAAGCTTGCTGAAAAAGAACTAGACGACTTCAAGGAAAAGTATTGGAAAGTATATACTGAATACAAGCAATTTAGATTCTCTGTATATGCTATACTTTTGGCAAATGGGCTAGATCCTAAGCAGGTTCTGCCGCCAGATGAAGCACAGGGAGTTTAAATGTCAGGGCATCAATTTACAGAAGGAGCCATTCGTAATGGTAATACCTATCGGTATTGTAACCACTGTGATTTGATGCTCTTTTTCTATAAAGATTCAAGGCTCGCACAGGTCAAAAAAGATATCGATCGAGCTTATTATGCAGAAATGGCGAGGCAGAACAATAGTGAATAAGGAAGATTTAGATTTTCTCATCGAGTTTTTCCTGCTACGTAATATCAAGTGGAAAATCGGCGGGGAAGTACGAAGACCAACTCGCGCAGAAGTAGAAGTAGCTCTTGACGACATGACCCGGGTTGTGCAAGAATCTGGTGAAAGCATCCTGGTTGAGATCGGCAGTCTGCTGGTTAAGCGATCAGATCAGCATATCGATATCTACGTACATGCAGGAGCATTACCTTATGGAAAAGAAGAAAATTGAAATTCCGCCATTTACTTGTGGTGGTTGCACCAATAAGTGGACAGGTGTAAATCGAGCACATTGCTCAGTTTGCCATATTACATTTGGTGGACCAACTAAATTTGACTCCCACCGCCGCAGAAATAAGTGTATGTCACTGACACTTATTGAAAAGCCAATTGAAGAAGGCGGGCTGGGCTTGAGTGACAATGGTAAAGGCGTTTGGACATCCGTTTATACAGGAGGCGACGATGAAGCCGGTAGTGATTTTTCGGACGAATAGCCGATTCAACATGGTTACGCCGAAGCAATGGAAGAGCAGTGCGAATAGGTTTGAAGCTGCTGTGCAAGAAACTGCACGTATGCGGAAGATTTCTGATGATACATTTAGGCAGTTTAAAAACCTCACACACCGCCGGGAGGTCCAAGCCTATCTTAAAGAAGTTTGGATGGGATGATATGTATATTAAAGCTCAAATGTCCGAAGCTTTTAATGCAGGCTGGTTTCCCGAGGATGACTCAGACCCCCACGAAGAACGCGATATCGTGCTGAAGACGCTCGCAAGGGAGCGTAAGCTTGTCCGTAAACCCAAGGTATGGTACGCTCGTTCGGCACACTAGGAGGAGTTATGGACAAACCACTTAAGATGGGACCACCAATTATTTTATCGGCCGAAGCTTTCGATTGGCTTGTAGCCTATCTTGATGAACCACCGAGAGACCTTCCTAAATTGCGAAAGTTATTTCAAGGAGAAAGAAGGTTCGAGCGTGGAGAGGATACGACGGACGCAGGAACTTCGTAGATCTAACGCTGCGGGGGTGCACACAGGCCATAGACGCGGCGATATTTTTACTGATGACCTAGATCCAGCGCAATATTTCGATGAAGGTCTTGACAACAGCGATCTTGACGTCTACAGTTGGAAGCACCAGGGCAGCCCCCGGAAGGGGGCTGCTTCCGTTTATCGCCGTAGTAAGGGAGCATCGATGCAGATTAAGAATGACGCTGGTTTTCTTTTTGTTTGGCCCGTTGATAGTGATGTTGTTGAGGTATTCCACAAGGATGCCGTGTTTCCTGGGGAAGTTTTTGAAGCAGTTCCAATGGGAACGCTGACTCGAAATGAGTCAAATCTTAAGCAGCTTGCCAATAGCATCCGTGAGTACGCCCGGCTGTAAGTAAGCTTGCAAATAATCAATTGTAATTAACCCAAAATATGGGCTTCATTGTGCTGATGTAAAGGAGTTAGCGATGCCACGTAGTCGTGATTGGCTTGTCCAGCAGGGGTTGGCCAAAAAGGGGAAGGGCAGGCTTAGTTTCGCTGCCAAGGATGCTCTTGCAAAAGCAATTGCCGATGGAATGACTTTCGACGATATCCGCCAGGATAATCCGGGAGATAAGCTCACCATTGCCCGCCGGAAGGTTCAGGCAGAGGCCATTGTAAAGACCCTTGAGCCTACCCGTGACGAGACAATCTTCTATGTGGTGGAAGCTGCTACCAAGATGGGTCAGTCGGACCTAGTGATTGCCTTTGACATTTGCTTTGCTTGTAACCGCAATGTCAAATATTGCATTCATGATAAGCCTAAGCCTCCCAATTGGATTAAGTCCGAAGAAATCTTTTTTGAAAAGCCGGTGGTGTAATGTACGATGATGGAGATGGCTGCCTTACAGTTGTTGCAGGCGCAGTAGTAGCCCTATTGTTTAGCTGGTTTTTAGTAGTAATATTCGGAGGGACGTCAGAAACCCCAAAGGGTTATACCGATGTCGGAAACCACATTTCATATAAGTGTGACCATAGCTCTATTCTTTGGTATGACGGTTATAACCATCGCCAACTAAACACAACTCTTGATGACGGAAGGTGTCATGCAACGCCTTAAGAATGGTACTAACGTTTATCTTGCTGGTTTGCGTTTTGAATACGACCATCGGGGGTGTGTACCCAAGGTAACCGTATATGACACGGAAGGCAACCATAACAGGATCACAACGTTTGATGTTGAGCTATTGACAAGCGAACAAGATCTTCAGAAGGAAGCTGCCTGGTGGGTCTATGAAAACAACCCACATGCGCTCTAGCGCAAACGGCCTAGTGCACAAAAGGATACGGCCTCCATTCGCGAGTTATCAACACGTT
>Ga0268265_10000781_pt1 | contig 30469 bp, 36 predicted proteins | sample KBSSwiS52_FD_190355 | JGI IMG/M metagenome (GOLD analysis project Ga0268265, IMG submission 190355) | Switchgrass rhizosphere microbial communities from Kellogg Biological Station, Michigan, USA - KBS Switchgrass S5-2 (SPAdes) (version 2) | ecosystem: Host-associated > Plants > Roots >...
CGGGATCATCGTGGTGTTCGGCGGCGCCACCCTGCTGCTGCAGGACGAGACCTTCATCAAGTGGAAGCCGACGGTGCTCTACTGGCTGTTCGGCGCGGTGCTCGCCGGCGCGATCGCGCTGCGCCGCAACCTGGTGCGCAGCATGCTCTCCGACCAGGTGCAGCTGCCCGACGCCATCTGGACGCGCCTCAACTGGAGCTGGGTGGCGTTCTTCGCCTTCATGGGCGCGCTCAACCTGTACGTGGCCTACAACTACTCGACCGACAACTGGGTGAACTTCAAGCTGTTCGGCGGCATGGGGCTGATGCTGCTGTTCGTCGTCGCCCAGGCCATGGTGCTCTCAAGGTACATAGATGAGAAAAAGCCGGCGGACAGATGAGCGTCGCAGCGAGAATCCGTGAGCGCCTCGCCACGCTCGAGCCGCTCGACCTCGACCTGGTCGACGAAAGCGAGCAGCACATCGGCCACGCCGGCCACCGCCCGGGCGGCGGCACGCACTGGCGGCTCTCCATTACCTCGGCGCGCTTTTCCGGCAAGCCGACCGTCGCGCGCCACCGCATGGTGTACCAGGCGCTCGGCGAGCTGATGCAGGATCCCATCCACGCGCTCGCCATCAGCGCGCGCAGCCCTGAAGAAACGAAAGGAAAACAGTGAAGAAGCGAATCTTGCTGGCCACCGCCCTGCTGGTTCCCGCGCTCGCGATGGCGCAGCAGATACTGGAAGAGAAAAAGCCTGACGACAAGAAGGCGAAGCCCGCCGCCAAGGCGGCGCCGGCCAAGCCGGCGGCCAAGGGCGGCAACATCGCCACGGTCAACGGCGTGGCCGTGCCGCAGGCGCGCGCCGACTTCCTCATGCAGCAACAGCAGCAGCGCGGCGCGCCCGACAACGAGCAGATGCGCGCCGCGGTACGCGAGGAGCTGATCAACCGCGAGGTGCTGGCGCAGGAAGCACAGCGCGCCGGCACGGCGAACACCGCCGAGGTCAAGACCCAGCTCGACATCGTGCGCCAGGAGATCGTCGTCGGCGCCTACCTGCGTGAGTACGCGCGCAAGCACCCGGTGACCGAGGCCGAGATCCAGAAGGAGTACGACCGCGCCAAGGCGCAGCACGGCGACAAGGAATACAAGGCGCGCCACATCCTGGTCGAGACCGAGGACCAGGCGAAAAGCCTGATCGCGGAGCTGAAGAAGGGCGCCAAGTTCGACGACCTCGCCAGCAAGAACTCGAAGGACACCGGCAGCGCGCAGCGCGGCGGCGACCTCGACTGGAACGTGCCGGGCACCTTCGACAAGATGTTCTCCGACGCGATGGTCAAGCTCGAGAAGGGCAAATACTCCGACGCGCCGGTGAAGACGCGCTTCGGCTACCACATCATCCAGCTGGACGACGTGCGTCCGGCCAAGTTCGCCACCATCAGCGAAGTGCGGCCGCGCATCAGCCAGATGCTGGTGCAGAACAAGATCGAAGAACTCATCAAGGGGCTAAGGGCGAAAGCGAAGATCGAGTAGGAGTCTTCATGGCGAGAAAGTACGGGAAGAAAGCCCAACGCAAAGTCCGGCAGGTGATGCGCGAGCGCAAGCGCGGCACGCTCAGGAGCGGGCGCTCGGGCAAGAAGGTGACGAGCCGGAAGCAGGCGATCGCGATCGGCCTGTCCGAGGCGCGCCGCGCCGGCGCGAAAGTCCCACGCAAGCGCAAGTCCTCACGCAGGAAGAAGTAGCTGCTGGTCGTTCCTGGCTGGTCGTACGAGGCGATCTCCTCGACGAGCCGGTCGACGCCATCGTCAACGCCGCGAACGGCCACCTCGCGCATGGCGGCGGCGTGGCGGGAATCATTTCGCGCGCTGCCGGTCCGGAGCTGCAAAAAGAGAGTGATGTGTTAGTTCAGAAACATGGCCCCTTTGCGACCGGAGTGGCGGTGGTCACGACTGCCGGCAGGCTGCCGTTCAAGGGCGTGATCCACGCCGTCGGCCCGCGCCAGGGCGAGGGCGATGAGGAAGCCAAGCTGTATCAGGCGTTGACCGCCGCATTTGCCCGGGCCCAGGAGCGTGGGTGGACATCCGTCTCCTTTCCCGCGGTGTCCAGCGGCATCTTCGCGGTGCCGCTGGGCGTATGCGCCCGCGCCTACCTGAAAGCGATGCGCGCCTCCCCCTTGAGTAAGGTCAGGCTATGCTTGCGCGACCAACCGGTCATCGACGCCGTATTAAAGGAGCTGGGGAAATGAGAAGACTGATTTTCGTGCTGGGCCTGTTGCTGGCGCTGCCGGCGCTCGCCCAGAAGACTGAGAAGGCCACGTTCGCCGCCGGCTGCTTCTGGTGCACGGAGGAAGCGTTCGAGAAAGTGCCGGGGGTGATCTCGGCCGTATCCGGCTACACCGGCGGCACGGTGAAGGGGCCGAGCTACGAGCAGGTCTCGTCGGGGCGCACCGGCCATACCGAGGCGGTGGAGGTGACGTTCGATCCGGCCAAGGTGAGCTACGAGAAGCTGCTCGACGTGTTCTGGGTGAACCACGATCCGACGGTGAAGGACCGCCAGTTCTGCGACTCGGGCTCGCAATACCGTCCGGAGATCTTCTACCACTCGGAGGAGCAGAAGAAGCTCGCCGAGGCCTCCAAGGCGAAGTGGGAAAAGCAGAAGCCGTTCCGCCAGCCGTTGCTGACGCCGATCACCCAGGCGAGCGCGTTCTACCCGGCGGAGGACTACCACCAGGATTACTACAAGAAGAACGCCCTGCAGTACAAGTTCTACGTCACCGGCTGCGGACGTTACGCGCGGCTCGACTCCCTGTGGGGGCCGTTGCGGAAGTAGCCTCTACTTCTTTTGCTTGAGGGCGGGATCTTCGCCCTTCGCGTGCTGCCTGCCGGCGCGCTCGGCCTTCTCCATTTCCTGCTTTTCCTGCTCCGACTTCGGCTCGGCGTCGTGCGCCGCTTTGTCGACCTTGCCCGATTGCACGAACTTCTTCGTGCGCTCGTTGTAGTCCTTGCTGCCCGAGTAGCTGCCTTCGCCTTCGACGCCGTTTTTCCGATCGTTTGCCATGAGGGGCTCCTTTGGATCATGGGCGTCGAGCAAGCGGCGTGCCTGGCACTCGCCAATCGTTAACGGCGGCCGAGCTCCTGCCCGGCCTCGCGAAGACGCGCCTGCAGCACATCCTGATCCTCGCCACCACGCTGCGGGTGCGGCTCGAATTCGGCCGCGTCGCCGTGGTGCGCGAGCCGGACTAGAACTTCCGCACGCGCTCGATCTGGTTCACGCGCCCGCCGATCACGCTGATCGTGGTGGTGAACGGGTTGGCCGGCGTGGGGAAATACGTGTAGCGCTTGTCCGCGAACACATCCGAGGACGTGAAGTCCGGCGCACCGGCGACGACGAGCAGCTCGCCTTCGCTCATGCCGCGGTAGAGCGAGATGTAGCTGCTGAAGGCGAGACCGCGCGGCGGTATCGGCGCGGCCGCGGCGCGCTCGGCGGCGAGCCTGGTCTCGAGCTCCTCGCGCCGCGCGAGGCGCTGCTCCATGCGTTCGCCCTGGCAGCGCAGCGTGTAGCAGTCCATGCTCTCCGGCGACGGCGTGCCCGGCTTGCCGTCGGGGTCGATGACCTTCGCCTTCACGCCGGGCGGCGGGGTCGCGTTCGAATAGTGCACCGTGCCCTTCTCGTCGACCCAGCGGTAGACCTGCGCCGAAACCGAGGTTGCCGAAGCAACCACGGCGGCAACCAGAGCGAGCTGCACTAGCGGGCGGATGTCCATGGCGTCACCTTGCACCTGTTGGTCGGCCGCGTGGGTAACCATTTGTTTCAGTCGTAGCGACCCAGCCGCACCATTGTATTCCCGGGCTTCACGTGCGCGGTGGACGGCATCACCAGCACGCAATCGTCATACGGGGTGCGCCAGACCTGGTCGCCGTCGGTGGCGAGCAACGTCCCGGCCTTGGGGATCACTTCCAGGCCTTTCCAGGAGCCGGCGAAGCGAAAACCCGCGCTGCGCGCGGTGATGGGCTCGGTGACACGCACCACCCGCTGCCGCGCAGGCGGCTTGAGCTTTAGCCGTGCGTCCACCCATGCGGGGTCCACGCTGCCCGTCACCTTGAGGAACCGGAGCGTGGTGTCGATCGCGACGTCGACCGCGCTCTTCTCCCAGTGCTGCCCGGCCTCGATGAGCAGCGCGTTCTTCGGGCTTTTCGGGTCGCCGAAGCCGCCGCGGTCGCGCATGCGCAGGCCGGCGGGGTGGCCGGTGTCGATCAGCAGGTCCGCCGGCACGCCCACCTTGCGCGCGAACTCGGCGCCCTTGTCGAGCATGCCGCACACCATGATCGGACGGCACGCCTCGGTCATGGTGTGCAGGTCGAGCAGGTAGTCGGCGGCGTCGACGAACGGCCGCAGCTCGCGCGCGCGGCGCAGCTCGGCCGAGTCGCGCTTGCCGAGGATCACATCGTCGGCCCAGACGCGGTTGTAGTCCTCGTCGATGTAGCGCGAGCGGTCCGGATCGTCGAAGTCGAAGCGCTCGAAGGCAGCGGCGTTGGCGAATGCCAGGACCAGCTTTCCCCTGGCGGGCTTGATCTCCTGCTTGAAAAGGTAGTCGAGCGCGATCGCCCCGGAGAACTCGTTGCCGTGCGTGAGCGCCTGCACCATGACGTTCGGCCCGGGCTTGCCCGAGTCGAGCACGTGCACATAGTCCACGCCCGCATTGCCCTTGCGGTACGGCTTGATGTCCGGCGGCTGAATCTCAATCCGATAGCTCATCGATCACTGCCTTCAGGAGTTCACCCAGGTTCTGTTGCAGGCGCGTGAATCCCACGCCCTTGCGCAGGCTGCCCTCTTCCATGTAGAGCCGCTTGTTGATCTCGATCTGCAGGCTGTGGCGGCCGCGCTTCGGGTCGGAAAAGGCCCGCACCAGCTCGACGCCCTTGTAGGGATCGTTCACCTTGACGCTGTAGCCCATGCCGGCGAGCGCCTGGCGTACGAATTCGGTGAAGCGCGCCTCGCAAGTGGTGCCGTCGCGGTCGCCGAGCACGAAGTCGGCGCGCACCGCACCCTGGCCGTCGTCGCTCTGCCTGCCGGCAACCGCGCGCATCGAATGGCAGTTGATGTGGTAGACCCGGCCGAATCTCTGGTGGGTCTTGTCCAGCAACGCCTTCAGCGACTGGTGGTACGGCGTGTGGAAGCGCTCGATGCGGCCGCGCACGGTCTGCGGCGACAGCTTGTGCGCGTAGATCGGCCGCCCGTCCTCGAGCGTGCGCCAGATGAGCGACTTGCCGATGCGCGCCTTGCCGCTCGGCCGGTATTCCCACGGCCACTCCCCTTCGATCAGCTCGAGATCGACGTCGCCGGCATGGCGGTTCGGGTCGAGATAGGTGCGCGGAAAGGAGGCGGCAAGCAGGGGCGCGCCGAGCTCGTGCGCCGCGGCATAGAGCTCGTCGACGTAGCAGTCCTCCGACTCGCGCAGCTCGGCCTCGCCGACGATGGCGTCGAAGTCCGCCGGGAAGTCGTGGCCCGAATGCGGCGAATCGAGGACCAGCGGCACTGCCGGATTCATCGCGGTAGGATACCTCTCAATGGAAACCTACTACGCCAAGCGTGCTGCCGAATACGAGAGGATCTACCACAAGCCCGAGCGCCAGGCCGACCTCGCCCGATTGCGCGAGGACCTGCCGGCGCTGTTCACCGGGAAACGCGTGCTCGAGATCGCCTGCGGCACCGGCTACTGGACGCCGCTGATCGCAGAGCGCGCCGAGGCGGTGGTGGCGATGGATTACAACGAAGAGACCCTGCAGATCGCCCGCGCCAAGCCCTACCCGAAGAAGAACGTCAGCTTTCAGCAAGGCGACGCCTATGCCCTGCCCGGCTGGCCGCACAAGTTCGGCGGCTGCTTTGCCGGCTTCTGGTGGTCGCACATGCCGCTCGCCAAGCTCGACGCCTTCCTGCAGGCGCTCAACCGGCATCTGGAGCCCGGTGCGACCGTGGCGTTCCTGGACAACCGTTACGTCGAGGGGAACAGCACGCCAATCTCACGGCGCGACGCCGAGGGCAACACCTACCAGCAGCGCAAGCTCGGCGACGGCACCAGCCACGAAGTGCTGAAGAATTTTCCGACCGCGGGAGCAATGGAGAAGCGCCTCGCCCGCCATGGCAGCGACGCGCGCTTCACCAGCTACCAGTATTACTGGGTCGCGTCCTATCGCATAATGGCCGGCTAACGAGGGGGATTTTCAATGAAATTCGTTCACCGCATTCTGGCCGTAACGCTATTTCTTTTTGTCGGTGCGGCGGCGGCCCAGGAGCTGCGCGTCGGTCTCGCGAACGAGCCGACCGCGATGGACCCGCACTACCACAACCTGTCGCCGAACAACTCGCTGCTCAATCACATCTTCGAGCGCCTGGTCGGACAGGACGAGCGCCAGCGCATGGTGCCGGAGCTCGCCGAGTCGTGGAAGACGCTCGATCCCAATACCTGGGAGATCAAGCTGCGGCGCAACGTGAAATTCCACGACGGCTCCCCGTTCACCGCCGACGACGTGCTGTTCAGCTTCGAGCGCGCGCCGAACGTGGAGAACAGCCCGTCGAGCTTCGGCATCTACATCAAGGGCAAGACGCTCACCAAGGTCGACGACTATACGATCCACATCAAGACCGCGGCGCCCTACCCGCTGATGCCGAACGACCTTTCGACCATCTACATCATCTCGAAGAAGAACGCGACGGGCGCGAAGACGCCGGATTACAACTCGGGCAAGGCGGCGATCGGCACCGGCCCGTACCGCTTCGTCGAGTACACGCCGGGCAACCGCATCGTCGTGCAGCGCTTCGATCAGTACTGGGGACCGAAGCCGATGTGGCAGCGGGTGACCTTCCGTCCGATCAAGTCCGATCCCTCGCGCGTCGCCGCGCTGCTCGCCGGCGACGTCGACTTCATCGAGGAAGTGCCGGCCACCGACATGGAGCGCCTGAAGAAGGACTCGAAGGTCACCGTGGCGCAGGTGGTGTCGAACCGCATCATCTACCTGCACCTCGACCATTTCCGCGATGATTCGCCGTTCGTGCGCGCCAAGGACGGCGGCCCGATCAAGAACCCGCTGCGCGACGTGCGCGTGCGCAAGGCGATCTCGATGTCGATCGACCGCGACGCGATCGTGAGCCGGGTAATGGAAGGCATGGCGATCAAGGCCGGCCAGCTGCTGCCCGACGGCTTCTTCGGCGTGAGCCCGAAGCTCAAGCCCGTAGCCTATGACCCGGCGGGCGCGAAGAAGCTGCTGGCCGAGGCCGGCGTGCCGAACGGCTTCCGCCTCACCATCCATTCGCCCAACGACCGCTATCCGAACGACGCCAAGATCGCCGAGGCGGTGGGCCAGATGCTCAGCCGCAACGGCATCGACACCCAGGTGGTGACGATGACGCAGGGCGTGTTCTTCCGCGATGCCTCGACCGGCTCGCCGGACAAGGGCCCCAAGTTCAGCTTCATCCTGGTGGGTTGGGGCTCGGGCACGGGTGAAGCGTCCTCGCCGCTCAAGTCGCTGCTCGCGACGTTCGACCGCGACAAGGGCATGGGCGCGTCGAACCGCGGCCGCTTCTCCAATCCGCAGGTCGACAAGCTGATCAACGACGCGCTCGCCACGGTGGACGACACCAGGCGCGCCGCGCTGCTGGCGCAGGCCACCGAGGTGGCGATCGAGGACGTCGGCATCATTCCGCTGCATTACCAGGTGAACACCTGGGCGATGCGCAAGGGCTTCGGCTACAAGCCGCGCACCGACGAGTACACGCTGGCGACGGGAGTCACCAAGGCGAACTAGATGGTTTTTGTAATCCGGCGGATTCTCCAGAGCCTGGTCGTGGTTCTGGTGATGTCGCTGGTCGTGTTCGTGGGCGTGCACCTGGTCGGCGACCCGGTGCACATCCTGATCTCGGACGAGATGACGCAGGCCGAGATCGACGCCTTCATCCACCGCCTCGGCCTCGACCGGCCGGTGTACGAGCAGTACTTCCACTTCCTCGGCAACGCGCTGCGCGGCGACCTCGGCAACTCGTTCGTGTTCGGCGAGCCGGCGCTCAAGCTCATCCTGCAGCGCATGCCGGCGACGCTCGAGCTCGCCTTCGCCGCGTTCATCCTCGCGGTCGTGGTCGGCATCCCGTTCGGCGTGTACGCCGGCCTCAAGCCCGAGTCACCGGCGAGCCGCGCCATCATGGCGGGCTCGATCCTCGGCTTCTCGCTGCCCACCTTCTGGGTCGGCCTGATGCTGATCATGGTGTTCGCGGTGATGCTCGGCTGGCTGCCCTCGACCGGGCGCGGCGACTTCGGCACCTGGGACGGCATCCGGCACCTGATCCTGCCGGCGTTCAACCTGGCGCTGTTCAAGATGGCGCTGGTGACGCGCCTGGCGCGCGCCGGCACGCGCGAGGCGGCGCTGCAGGATTACGTGAAGTTCGCGCGCGCCAAGGGCCTCTCTCCCTCGCGCGTGGTGCTGGTGCACATTCTCAAGAACATCCTGGTGCCGGTGGTTACGGTGCTGGGCCTCGAGCTCGGCGGCCTGATCGCGTTCTCGGTGGTGACCGAATCGGTGTTCGCGTGGCCGGGCATGGGCAAGCTCTTGATCGACTCGATCCAGCGCCTCGACCGGCCAGTCGTGGTGGCTTATCTGGTGATCACGGTGATCATGTTCGTGGTGATCAACCTGGTCGTAGATCTCTTGTATTCCGCTTTGGATCCCCGCGTTCGACTGAAAGAGGCCAAGGCATGATTCGGGGTCAGGGTCACAACTCGCTTTGCGAATTCGGGGTCAGGGTCGCAACTCAGTTTTCACGTACGCAAAAACGAATTGCGACCCTGACCCCGAATTCGAAAGACGGACGGCGCAAGGGGATGAAGGCATGAGCGCGGTCATCGAGGCCCTTCCTCACGCGAAACCCGAGACGCCGTTCCGCCGCCTCACGCGGGAGTTCTTTTCCAGCCCGGTGGCCACCGGCGCGTTTGGCGCACTGATGGTGATCGTTGCGCTGGCCCTGTTCGCTCCGCTGCTCTCTCCGCAGAATCCCTACGACCTCGCCAAGGTCACGGTGATGGATGCGCGCCTGGAGCCGGGCGAGACCGGCTCGGCCGGCTTCAACATGTGGCTCGGCGCCGACGGCGCCGGGCGCGACATGTGGAGCGCGATCCTCTATGGATTGCGCATCAGCCTCGGCGTGGGCGTCGCCTCGGGCGTGGTTGCGCTCGCCATCGGCACCGCCGTGGGCCTGCTCGCCGCCTACCGCGGCGGCTGGATCGACGCGCTGATCATGCGCGTGGTCGACCTGCAGCTCTCGTTTCCCGCGATCCTGGTGGCGCTGATCCTGGTCGCGATCCTCGGCCGCGGCGCCGACAAGGTAATGATCGCGCTGATCCTGGTGCAGTGGGCGTACTACGCACGCACGGTGCGCGGCTCCGCGCTGGTCGAGCGCCGCAAGGAATACATCGAGGCCGCGCAGTGCCTCGACCTGCCGCCGCGCCGCATCGTGTTCCGCCACCTGCTGCCGAACGTGATCGCGCCGATGATCGTGGTCGGCACGCTGCAGACCGCGCACGCCATCTCGCTCGAAGCCACGCTCTCGTTCCTCGGCGTCGGCCTGCCGCTGACCGAGCCCTCGCTCGGCCTCCTCATCGCCAACGGCTTCGAGTACATGCTGTCGGGCAAGTACTGGATCAGCTTCTATCCCGGCCTTGCGCTGCTCGCCACCATCATGAGCATCAACCTGGTCGGCGACCGGCTGCGCGACGTGCTGAATCCCCGCCTTGACCGATAAGACTCTGGTTGTCGAAGACCTAAAAACCCATTTCTTCACGCGCGCGGGTGTGGTCAAGGCCGTCGACGGCGTGAGCTTCTCGGTCAAGCCGGGCGAGATCCTCGGACTGGTGGGCGAATCGGGCTGCGGCAAGACGGTCACCGGCTTCTCCATCCTCGGCCTGGTGGATCCGCCAGGACGCACCGTGGGAGGACGGATCGTTTTTGACGGAACCGATCTCCTCAAGCTGGGAGAAGACGAGATGCGGCAGATCCGCGGCGCGCGCATCTCGATGGTGTTCCAGGACCCGATGATGACGCTCAATCCGGTGCTGCGCATCGACACGCAGATGGTCGAGGCGGTGCGCGCGCATCAGAACGTCGACTCGAGCGCCGCATTGAAGATCGCGCGCGACGCGCTCGAGCGCGTCGGCATCCCTTCGCCCGACTCGCGCCTGCGCTCGTATCCGCATCAATTTTCCGGCGGGATGCGCCAGCGCGTGGCGATCGCCATCGCGCTGCTCAACAAGCCGAAGCTGATCATCGCCGACGAGCCCACCACCGCGCTCGACGTGACCATCCAGGCGCAGATCCTGTACGAGGCGCAGAAGCTGTGCCGCGAGTCGGGCACCGCGCTGATCTGGATCACGCACGACCTGTCGGTGGTGGCCGGGCTCGCCGACCGCATCTGCGTGATGTACGCCGGGCGCATCGTCGAGCAGGGCTCGGTCGACGAGGTGCTCGACAAGCCGCTGCACCCCTATACGCACGGCCTGATCGGCTCGGTGCCGAGCCGCAACCGCCGCGGCTCGCCGCTCGCGCAGATCCCCGGCATGACGCCGGCGCTCCTCAACCTGCCGCCGGGCTGCGCCTTTCGCACGCGCTGTCCTCGCGCCGCCCCTGCCTGCGCGCAGTTGCCGGAGCTGGAAGCGCGCAACGGCCGGCTGGTGCGCTGCTTCTACCCCCTGTGAAGCTGCTCGAGCTCGAGCACGTCTCCAAGCGCTTCGTCCAGCCGCTCGACGTCGCCGGCAAGATCGCGCGCGCGCTCGGCGCGGACGTGTCGGATGAGGTGGTGCATGCGGTCGACGACGTCTCGTTCGGCGTGAAGGAAGGCGAGGTGGTCGGCCTGGTCGGCGAGTCCGGCTGCGGCAAGTCCACCCTCGGCCGCATGGTGGCCGGCATCCTGCCGCCGAGCGCGGGCACGATCCGCTACCGCGGCCAGGAGCGTATCGGTTTGAAGGTGCAAATGATCTTCCAGGACCCGTTCGCCTCGCTCAACCCGCGCATGCGCGTGGACGACATCGTCGGCGAGGCGCCGCTGGTGCACGGCATCGTGCAGAAGGCTGATCTGGTTGGCTACCTCGACGAGCTGCTGGTGCGCTGCGGCCTCGACCCGAGCTACAAGCGCCGCTATCCGCATCAATTTTCCGGCGGGCAGCGCAGCCGCATCGGCATCGCGCGCGCGCTCGCGGTGAAACCCGAATTCCTGGTGTGCGACGAGGCCGTGGCCGCGCTCGACGTCTCGATCCAGGCGCAGATCCTGAACCTCTTCATGCAGCTGCGCGCCGAGCTGGGCCTCACCTACCTCTTCATCAGTCACGACCTCGGCGTGGTCGAGCATCTCTCGGACCGCGTCGTGATCATGTACCTGGGGCGCGTGGTGGAGTCGGCCGAGGCGGATGAGATCTTCCGCGCACCCAACCATCCCTATACCCAGGCGCTCCTGAAGCAGGTGCCGCGCCTCGACACGCGCAAGACCCAGTTCAAGCCGATCGTCGGCGAGATCCCCTCCCCGCTCTCCCCGCCCAGCGGCTGCCATTTCCATCCGCGCTGCCCGCACGCCATGGCGCGCTGCCGCGAGCAGGCGCCCGCGCTGAAGGAAGTCGGCTCAGGCCACCTGTCCGCCTGTCATCTGAACGACCGCTAAGCTATTTGCCGGTCAGCGCGGCGATCTTCTTCTTGGCTTCGGCGACGAAGGCGCCGTGCGGGAACTGCTCGATGTAGAGCTCGATCTCGTCGGCGTCGGTGCTGTCCTTGACCCCGTCCCAGAATTCCTTTTCGGCCTCCGTCGGCTCGACGGCCTGGCCTGCGGCCTTGGAGAACACGTCGTCGTGTCCCTCGAGCGGCTTGCCGTCGGCGAGGCGCTTGATGGCGTCGGCGAATTCGCGCGCGGTCTGGTAGCGGCGCTCGGCTTGCTTGGCGAGCGCGCGCGCGACGATGCGGTCGATCTCGACCGGAATCTCGACCAGCTTCGACGGCCACACCGGGTCGTCCTCGACGATCTTCTTCTGCAGCGCCCACTGCGTGCCCTCGAACGGCTTTTTCCAGGTGAGCAGCTGGTAGAGGATGACGCCGGCGGAGAAGATGTCGGTGCGCCTATCGAGGGTCTGGCCCTGGATCTGCTCGGGCGACATGTAGGACGGCGTGCCGACGATGGTGCCGACGCGCGTCCTTTCCATCTGGTCGCCGCCTTCGGGCTCGGTGAAGCGCGCCACGCCGAAGTCGGTGAGCTTGGCGTGCCCGTTGGCATCGATCATCACGTTGGCCGGCTTGACGTCGCGGTGGATGATGTTCGCCTCATGCGCGAAATCGAGCGCCGCCAGCAGCTCGCTCATCATGCGGAAGATGGTCGCGAGGTCGAGGCGCTCGTTGCGGTCGAAGAAGTCCTTGAGCTCCTTGCCCTTGATGAACTCCATCACGATGTACGCGAGATCTCCCTCCTGGCCGAAGTCGTACACCTGGACCACGTTGCCGTGATTGAGCCGCGCGACCGCGCGCACCTCGCGCTCGAAGCGCACCTTCGCCATCTTGGCGGCGTCGGCCGAGAGCTTGGCGGTCAGGATGGTCTTGATCGCCACGCGGCGGTTGAGCTTCGGATCGTGGCCGTCGTAGACCAGGCCCATCGCGCCCTGGCCGAGCACGCCCTTGATCTGGTAGCGGCCGAGCGACTTGAGCGCTTCGCTACTCATAGAGCGACACCCTGGGCGTCCATTTCGCGTCGGCATCGAGCGGGAACACCGGCCGCGGCAGGCCCTTGAAGGCGAGCCGCTCGAGCACCGGCGAGGTCAGTCCCGGCGTGTCGACCTCGATCACGCGCTCGGGGGCGAAGAACTGGTCGAAGCCGCCGCGAAAATGGCCGCGCGACTTCACCACCACGGTGCGCGCGCCGGCGATGTCGAGGCCGTGCATCTCGAAGAACACCGGATCGGCGCACTGCTTGCGCTTGCTGACGCAGACCAGCGTGATGCCGCCGATCTGCAACGCCGCGGTCGGGCCGAGCTCGAGCGCGCGCCCGGCCCAGATGCCGCGGCGGCCGACGCACTTGCCGTCGGTCAGCTTTTTCACTCGCGCCCTGGCCTTGAGGCCTTCCGTGAACTGCACGTCGATGTCCTTTCCCTCGCCTGCGGCGTGCGCCGCGGCGGCGATCTGTGGCTCGAAGAAGTTGCCGTACAACACGTTCTCCGCCTTGGCCTCGCAAAGCTGTTTCAACAGCGTGGTGGTCTGCCCGGTACCGCCCCCGCCGGGATTGTCGCCGGCATCCGACCAGATCGTCTTGGCCGGAATGCGCATCGCGTCCTGGAACGAGGTCAGGCGCTTCACAAATCGCCCCCGCTCTTCCCAGGTGCGGGTGGCGATGTCGAGCGTCACGCCGCGAACGTCGGCCCCCTGCTCGCCGTTGACCACGACCGCCACGCCATTCTTCGGAGTATCGCTGAATACGAAGCCGCCGACGACCGACACGTCGAGCACGCCGTTGCCGACCTTGGTCTGGCCGTAGTTGATGGCATCGGCGTAGGGACCTTCCCACGTGAGCAGCGTGACCGACGCGGGCGTGAGCGGCAGGCGCGCAAAGGCGCGCTTCGATTTCTTGCCATCGAGGAAACCCAGCAGAAGCTGTGCCGCATCGCGCGCGCGCTCGGCCTGGTCCATGTGCGGGTTGGTGCGGTACGACACCAGCGCGTCGACGTTCGCGACCATGCGCTCCGAGATGTTGGCGTGCAGATCCACGGTGGCGACCACCGGAGCTTTCGGTCCGACCACGCCGCGCACCATCGCGTAGAGCTCTCCGTCAGGATCGGGCCCGGCGGTGGAGATCATGGCGCCGTGGTTGCTGATGTAGACCGCGTCGAGCTTGCCGGCGGCAACAAGACGCGAGCGCATCGCGCCGAGCGTGGCCTGAAAGAAGCGTTCGTCCACAGGCCCACCCGGCTCGCAGGCGGTGACGATGATCGGCACCGGCTGCCATTTGCCGCGGGCATCCATCTCCCGATAGAAGCCCGGCACCTCGGCCGGCATCGCCGGCGCCGCCTTGCGCGCTTCGCGTGCGATTTCCTCGCCTTCCAGGTAGCACAGCGAACGGAAATGACTTTCCGTACTGACCGGCGCGAAGGCGTTGCTCTCGAGATGGAAGCCGAGGATGGCGACGCGCGGGCCCGGAACTTGCAGCGAACCTGGGGTCATCCCTTTACGGAGGCTCCAATGAAGAGAACGCTTGCTGTGATGTTCATTTCAGCCATCGCCGTCACCGGCTGCAGCCGTCCTGTAGTGAAGGAAACCGTGGTCGAGAAACCGGTCGTGGTCGACCGCGCCGCGACCGGCGGAAGCGCGCCGGCCTGCACGTACGCGTCGCAGTCCTACAGCCACGGCAGCGTGTCGTGCCAGGACCGCAACCAGTTCCGTTGCGACAACGGCATCTGGAACCGCACGGCCAACGCCTGCTAGCAGCCGCATTTTCTCGAGGTCATTCCGCTTCGTCGATCCACGACTGCTGAATGGCCTCGAGAATCCGCTCGCCGCAACGCTTCGGATCGTCGCTGAAGCCCGGCAGCGCCAGCACCCACTTGTAGAGATCGACGAAGTTCACTGCCTTCGGATCCTGCTGCGGATGCGCCTCGCTCAGCGCGATGGCGATGTCCAGCGTGTCGGTCCACTTCACTTCTTTCCCCCGCCCTCGCGTTCGTAGTTGATAGTGTATTTGGGAATCTCGATCACGAGGTCCTGGTCGGCGATCTTCGCCTGGCACGAAAGGCGCGAGGTCGCTTCCAGGCCCCACGCCTTGTCGAGCATGTCCTCTTCCTTCTCGCTCGCGTCCTCGAGCGAGTCGAAGCCCTTGCGCACCAGAACGTGGCAGGTGGTGCACGCGGCCTGCTTCTCGCACGCGTGCTCGATGTCGATGTGGTTCTGGAGCAGCGTGTCGCAGATCGATACGCCGGGCCTGGCGTCGATCTCCGCGCCCTGCGGGCAGATCGCATGCCCGGGCAGCACCTTCAGCTTGGGCACTACAGGCTTCCGATCTTGCGGCCGGCGAGCGCGCGCTTGATACCCGCGTCCATGCGCCGCGCCGCGAACTCGTCGGTCGCGCGGTTCAGCGCCTCAACCGCCTGCTTGATCTTGCGGTGATCGGCACCCGTCAGGAGTTTCTGCAGACTGCTGATCGCGCGCTCGATCGCGGCTCGCTCCTCCTCATTCAATAATTTCTCATCCACCGCCAAGGCGGAGCGCGTGGCCTCGATCAGCCGCTGGCCGTCCACTCTCTGCTCGGCGAGCGCGCGGGCATGCATGTCCTCGCGCGCGTGGTCGAATGAATCGCGCAGCATTCGCTCGACGTCCGCGTCCGCCAGTCCGTACGACGGCTTCACGGTGATGGAGGCTTCGACGCCGGAAGTGCTCTCCTTCGCCGATACCGACAGCAGGCCGTCGGCATCCACCTGGAACGCTACGCGGATGCGCGCGGCGCCCGCGGCCATGGGCGGGATGCCCTTCAGCTCGAAGCGCGCGAGCGAGCGGCAATCGGACACCAGCTCGCGCTCGCCCTGCACCACGTGGATGCTCATGCCGGTCTGACCGTCTTTGAAGGTGGTGAACTCCTGCGCGCGGCCGGCGGGGATCGTGGTGTTGCGCGGAATGATCTTCTCGGTGAGGCCGCCCATGGTCTCGATGCCGAGCGAGAGCGGGATCACGTCGAGCAGCAGCCAGTCCTCGCCCTGCGGCTTGTTGCCGGCGAGGACGTTCGCCTGCATCGCGGCGCCGAGCGCGACCACTTTGTCCGGGTCGAGGTTGTTGAGCGGATCGCGGCGGAAGAACTCGCCCACCGCGCGCTGCACCTGCGGCATGCGCGTCGCGCCGCCGACCATCACCACGCCCTTGACGTCGTCCGCGGTCAGGCCCGCGTCGCGCAGCGCCTTGCGCACCGGGCCGAGCGTCTTGTGCACCAGGGTCTGCGTGATGCTGCAGAAGGTCTCGGTATCCAGCGAGACGTCGACGAACTCGCCGCTCGAAAGCTTCGCGGTGATCGCCGCCTCGCCGTGCAGCGTCAGGTATTCCTTCGCTTCGCGCGCCTTGACCTGGAGCAGGCGCATGTCGCGCGCGCCGAGCGGCGCGAGCTTTGCCTTCTCGGCGATCCAGCAGAACACCCGCTGGTCGAAATCGTCGCCGCCGAGCATCGAGTCGCCGCTGGTCGCCACTACTTCGAATACGCCCTTCGACAGCTTGAGAATGGAAATGTCGAACGTGCCGCCGCCGAGGTCGTAGACCGCATAGGTACCCTCGGAAGAGTTCTCCAGACCGTAGGCGATCGCCGCGGCGGTCGGCTCGTTGAGCAGGCGCAGGACGTTGAGCCCCGCAATTCGCCCGGCGTCTTTCGTCGCCTGCCGCTGCGCGTCGTCGAAGTACGCGGGCACGGTGATGACGGCGCCGGAGATATTGCCTTGCAGGGATAGCTCCGCGCGCTCCCTGAGGACCCTGAGGATCTCGGAGGAAACCTCGACCGGACTCTTTACGCCGGCCGCGGTGCGAAGCTGCAGCATGCCGGGCGCGTCGACGAAATCGTAGGGCGCGCTCTCCAGGTGGGCGACGTCCTTCACGCCGCGCCCCATGAAGCGCTTCACCGAGACGATGGTGTTCTTCGGATCGTCGGCCAGCCGCGCCTGGGCGGCGTAGCCTACTTCGATTTTCCGAGAATCCACATATCTGACAATCGATGGCAGCAGCGTTCTGCCGTTGGCATCCGCCAGCACGACCGGAACGCCGCTGCGCACCGTGGCGACGAGCGAGTTGGTGGTGCCCAGGTCGATGCCGATCGCGAGCCGCGCCTGATGCGGCTCGGGCGACATCCCCGGCTCGGAGATCTGCAGCAACGCCACTATTCGATCTCCTCGTACGCGGCGTCGATCTCCTCGTCGAGCCGATCCAGGAATTGCAGCTTCCTCACCAGGCCGGCGGCGGCGTTGTAATCCTTCTTGTGATCGATGGAGTCGCCAATTTGGCGGTCCATAAAGGATTTTTCCTGGCGAAGGCGCTTTCGAAGTTCATCCAACGCCGAAGGATCCTTGGCGTTCTCGAGCGCTTCGCGCAGCTCCATCTGCTGCATCAGGAACTCGGGCGGCATCGCCGTATTGGTCTCGAACGCTACGTCGACGCCGTGCAGTTCGAGCAGGTGCTTCGCGCGCTGCACCGGATCCTTGAGGGTGCGGTAGGCCTCGTTCACGCGCGTAGTCCACTGCAGTGAGGCGCGACGCTCGGCGTCGCCCGCGTGCGCGAAGCGGTCGGGATGGACCTTGGACTGGATCTCGCGGTAGGAGCGCTCGAGAGCGTCGGTCTCCAGGGCATACGCGGGCGCGAGTCCGAAGAGATCGAAATGGCTTTGCATCACATGCAGCGACGTCTCACGCGCCTCCGCACACGTATACCGTGTGTCGGCCGGTCGCGCGAGCGTCGTGCAATCAGTTAGGCGACGTTAAAGGATTCCCCGCACCCGCATTCGTCCTTGACCTTCGGGTTCCTGAACTTGAAGCCCTCGTTCAGGCCCTCGCGGGTGTAATCGAGCTCGGTGCCGTCGATGTACTGCAGGCTCTTGGGGTCGACCAGCACCTTGATGCCGTGGCTCTCGAATTCGAGGTCCTCCGGGTTCGCCTGGTCGGCGAACTCGAGCTTGTACGCCAGGCCGGAGCAGCCCGAGGTGCGCACGCCGACGCGCAAGCCGACGCCCTTGCCGCGCTTCGACAGCGAGCGCTGCACGTGGCTGGCGGCGGTTTCGGTAAGCGTCACTGCCATCAAGCCACCTTTTGCTCTTTTTCTTCGGCCACGCCGTGCTTCTTCTTGTAGTCGGCGACCGCGGCCTTGATCGCGTCCTCGGCCAGGATCGAGCAGTGGATCTTCACCGGCGGGAGCGACAGCTCCTGCGCGATGTGCGTGTTCTTGATCTCGGTCGCCTGGTCGAGGGTCTTGCCCTTCACCCATTCGGTGACCAGCGAGCTCGAGGCGATCGCCGAGCCGCAGCCGTAGGTCTTGAAGCGCGCGTCCTCGATGCGGCCGTCGGCGCCGACCTTGATCTGCAGCTTCATCACGTCGCCGCAGGCGGGCGCGCCCACCATGCCGGTACCCACCGCGTCGTCTGCCTTGTCGAACGAGCCGACGTTGCGCGGGTTTTCGTAATGGTCGATGACTTTGTCGCTATATGCCATATCAGACTCCTAGTGTGCTGCCCATTGCACGGTACTCAAGTCGATACCTTCTTTGTGCATCTCCCACAGAGGGGAGAGCTCCCTAAGCTTGGCTACTTTCCGCTTGATCAAGTCTATCGCGAAGTCGATCTCTTCCTCGGTGGTGAAGCGGCCGAGGGTGAAGCGGATCGAGCTGTGCGCCAGCTCGTCCGAGCGCCCCAGCGCGCGCAGCACGTACGAGGGCTCGAGCGAGGCGGAGGTGCACGCCGAGCCCGACGACACCGCGAGGTCCTTCACCGCCATGATCAGCGACTCGCCCTCGACGAAATTGAACGACACGTTGAGGTTGTGCGGGATGCGCTGATCGAGATCGCCGTTGACGTAGGCCTCCTCGATATCCTGGACGCCCTTCAGCAGCCGGTCGCGCAGCGCGCGGATGCGCTGGTTCTCGCTCGCCATCTCGGCCTTCGCCAGGCGCGCCGCTTCACCGAAGCCGACGATCTGGTGGGTGGCCAGGGTGCCGGAGCGGAAGCCGCGCTCGTGACCGCCGCCGTGGATCTGCGCCTCGATGCGCACGCGCGGCTTGCGCCGTACGTACAGGGCGCCGATGCCCTTCGGGCCGTAGATCTTGTGCGCGGTGATGGTGAGCAGGTCGACCTTGAACTTCTGCACGTCGATCTCGACACGCCCCGCGCCCTGCACCGCGTCGCAGTGGAAGATGATGCCCTTCGAGCGGCACAACTCGCCGATCTCCCAGACCGGCTGCACTACGCCGATCTCGTTGTTCACCATCATGATCGAGACCAGGATGGTGTCCGGACGCAGCGCGGCCTTGAGCTTGTCCATCGAGATCAGGCCATTGGCATCCACTTCGAGATAGGTGGCCTCGAAGCCCTGGCGCTCGAGCTCGCGGAAGGTGTCGAGCACGGCCTTGTGCTCGGTCTTCTGCGTGATGATGTGCTTGCCCTTGGTCCTGTAGAAGTTGGCCGCGCCCTTGATCGCGAGGTTGTTGCCCTCGGTGGCGCCCGACGTCCACACGATCTCCTTCGGGTCGGCGTTGATCAGCGCGGCGACGTGCGCGCGCGCCTCTTCCACCGCTTCCTCCGCCTTCCAGCCGAACGCGTGCGAGCGGCTCGCCGCGTTGCCGAAATGCTCGGTGAGGTAAGGGATCATCTTCTCCGCCACGCGCCGGTCCACCGGCGTGGTCGCGGAGTAGTCGAGATAAACCGGCAACCTCATCTCATCCCTCCTAGGCAGCCACCTTTTCGGGGGCGGGGCGGAAATCCTTGATCACGGACACCGGCTTGCCGCTTTGATGCGCGACCAGGTCGGCGAGCGTCACCGACGAGAGGTACTCCTGCATCTTCTCGTTCAGCGTCGCCCACAGGTCGTGCGTCATGCAGCGCTTGTCGTCGTGGCAGTTTTCCTTGCCGCCGCACTGCGTGGCGTCCATCGCCTCGTCCACCGCGGTGACGATGTCGGCGACGGTAATGCCGCCCGCGGGCTGCGCGAGGTTGTAGCCGCCGCCGGGGCCGCGCACGCTCGAAACCAGCGAGGCGCGGCGCAGCTTGCCGAACAGCTGCTCGAGGTAGGAAAGCGAAATGTGCTGGCGCTCGCTGATGGCGGCGAGCGTCACCGGGCCGCGGTTCTGGCGCAGCGCCAGATCGACCATCGCGGTGACGGCGAATCGTCCTTTAGTCGTCAGTCTCATGGGATTCCTAATACTTGATTAATGCAGTCAAGTATACACCTAATCCGACTGTTTTTGTCGGACAAAACCGCTTTTGGAATTAGGGGCTTAGGGGGTGCTACTTGACGGCCCGGAGGCGCTCGCGCTCGGACTTCTCCAGGCGCGATAGCTTCTCTTGCAGGCCGCTGACGGCGCGTTCGAGCTCCTGGGTGTATTCGACCAGTTGCTGCAGCGCCTTGGCGTACGGGTCCTCCTGCTCGAGCACCACCGCGTACGGAGCGAAGCGGTCGGACCTCACGCCGTCTTCGATGATGCGGCCGGGAATGCCGACCACCGTGGCGCCGGCGGGCACGGCCTTCACCACCACCGAGTTCGCGCCGATGCGCGCGTTGTCGCCGACGGTGAAGCCGCCGAGGATCTTGGCGCCGCCGCCGACGACCACGCCCTGCCCCAGGGTGGGATGACGCTTCGCACCGCGCTCGAGCGAAGTGCCGCCGAGCGTCACGCCCTGGTAGATGGTGCAGCCGTCGCCGACCTCCGCGGTCTCGCCGATCACCACGCCCATGCCGTGATCGATGAACACGCACGAGCCGAGCTTCGCGCCGGGATGGATCTCGATGCCGGTGACAAAGCGGCCGAGGTGCGAAGTAAAGCGCCCGAGCAAGCGCAGGTTGTGCTGCCAGAACCAGCGCGAGACCTTGTGGATCCAGATCGCGTGCAGGCCGGGATAGCAGAGCAGGATCTCGAGCGTGCTGCGCGCCGCCGGGTCCCGTTCGCGGATGCAGGCTATGTCGCTGCGCAGCTTTCTGAGCATGAGCACGATTTTATGGTTCCCGACTAATTCGATCAACTATTCCATTTGCTCATGAGTGCCTTGAGCAGGCCGCGCAGGATGTTCACCTCCTCGCGCTCGATTGCCGGCACCCGGGAGAACAGCCGCCGCCAGCGCTCCCGCAACCGCGAGCTCGGCGCGATGAAGCCGGTGACGACCGCCGCCTGCTCCAAGTGTGCATAAAGACCCTCGAGATCTTCAACCGTCGCGCGCCGCTCCGTTCGGGCAAACGGCATCGCCGGATCGACGGCCATGTGTAGCTCGTATGCGACGACCTGCACCGCTTGAGCGAGGTTGAGGGAGCTGAACTCCCTGCTCGCAGGGATGTGCACCAGGTACTGGCAGGCGAACATCTCCTCGTTGGTCAGCCCCGCCATCTCGTTGCCGAAGACGAAGGCCACCTGCCCCTCGGTCTGCGTGGCCTGCTGGGCAGCGCTGCGCACGTCGAGCACCTGCGGCGACCACTCCCGGCCGCGCGCGGACATGGCGAACGCGGCCACGCAGTCCTTGATGGAATCTTCCAAAGTTGGATGAATCCTTGCGTTGTCGAGCACATCCCCCGCATTGGTCGCCATCCATTGCGCTTCCTTCGCCGGGTAGCGCTCGGGCGCGACCAGGCGCAGGTCGGTGAGCCCCATGGTCTTCATCGCGCGCGCCGCCGAGCCGATATTTCCGGGATGGCTGGGCCGGCAAAGGACGATTCGGATCACGGGGACACTAGAATACGCGGCCGATGCATCCCATGCTCAACATCGCCGTGCGCGCCGCACGCCGCGCCGGCTCGGTCATCAACCGCGCGTCGCTCGACGGCGCCGGCCTGGAAGTGCGCTCGAAGCGCCAGAACGACTTCGTCACGCGCGTCGACCACGCCGCCGAGGAAGCGATCCTCGACGTGGTGCGCAAGGCGTACCCGGACCACGCGATCCTCGCGGAGGAATCGGGCGCCGTCGCCGGCACCGCCGAATACGAGTGGGTGATCGATCCGCTCGACGGCACCACCAATTTCATCCACGGCTTCCCGCAGTACTGCGTGTCGATCGGGATCCGCCACCGCGGCGCGCTCGCGCACGGCGTGGTCTACGACTCGAACCGCAACGAGCTGTTCACCGCATCGAAGGGGCGCGGCGCGTTCCTCAACGACCGCCGCATCCGGGTCTCGAAGTGCCTGCGCCTGGGCGACGCGCTGGTCGGCACCGGCTTTCCATTTCGCGAATTGACGCGCATCGACCGGTACACCGGCCAGATGAAGAACATGATGGAAAAAAGCGCGGGCGTGCGACGCGCCGGCGCCGCCGCGCTCGACCTCGCCTACGTCGCGTGCGGGCGGCTCGACGCGTTCTGGGAAATGGGGCTGTCGCCGTGGGACATGGCGGCCGGCGCGCTGCTGATCCAGGAAGCCGGCGGGCTGGTCGGCGACCTGAAGGGCGACGACGGCTACCTGGAATCGGGCGAGCTCGCCTGCGCCACGCCCAAGGTGTTCCCCGGGCTGCTCGAAGCCCTGCGCTAGTCGGCGTAGCCCGGCATCTGCCGGTCGAGGATGCGCATCATCGCCTCGAAGAACAGGCGCTCGCGCTCGGCGCGCGTGTGGCGGTCGTTGACCGGCGGCGCCTGCACCTGCGCCACGACCTCGTCGGACAGGATCTCGAGCGGCCTGCCGGTCGACATCGCCAGCACCTGCGCACGACACACGCGCTCGAGCTTGTAGAGCCGGCGGTAGGCTTGGGCCACCGTGTCACCGGTCACCAGCACGCCGTGGTTCTTCATGAACAGCGTGTGCTTCTTGCCGATGACGCCTGCCAGGCGCTCGCCTTCCTCGATGAAGTCCGCGGTACCGGCGTAGGTGTCGTCGTAGGCAACGTGGCCGTAGTAAAAGGCTGCGGTCTGGCTCGCGGGCAGCAGGCGGTTTTCCTTCAGCATGTTGAGCGCCAGCGCCCAGGTCTGATGCGTGTGCATCACCACGCGCGCGCCGGTGATGCGGTGGATCGGCGCGTGGATGCACTGCGCGGAGAGCTCGACCACGCCTTCGCCTTCCAGCGTGTTGCCGGACTCGTCGAACACGATCATGTCGCTGGCGCGCGCCTCCGACCAGTGCCAGCCGAAGGGCAGGATCAGGTAGCGATCGTCGCGGCCGGGCACGGTGACCGTGAAGTGGTTGTCGATGCCTTCCTCGAGCTCGTGCAGCACGGCGAGGCGGTGCGCGGCGGCCAGGTGGACCTTGGCCTCGCGCACCGGGTCTGCGACCGGCGTTTTCAGTGGATGGACGGACATGGTGGTTCACATGATAAACCTAGGGACCCATCTTGATCGGCCCGCCCGTCGCCTTCCAGCCCATGTGACCGCTGTTCATGTACCGCGCGTCGAAGCCGGCCTCGCGCAGCTTGATGGCAGTCTTGCAGCCGACGTGGAAACCGTAGGCGCAATACACCACCACCGGCTCCGACTTCGACAGCTCGCCGATCCACTCCTGGAGCTGCTCGGGATCGCGCCAGCGGATGCCCTCCGCGATTTCCTGCTGGCGGGAGACGAAGTGACGCGGGCGCACGTCGATCACCTGCAGCGGCTTGCCGGCCGCGAGCATGGCCTTCACCTCCTCTACGGCGACGCCCTGCACCTCGCCGAACTCGGGCTGCTCGAGCGGTCTCGGCCCCGGTACCTTGTGCGCGTCCTCGTACCGAGCCTCGAGCGCTGCCCAGTCCACGTTGCGCAGAAAGGTGTCGACATACGCCTTCGCATTGGCGCCGAAGTCCATGTGGTAGGCGTGCTCGTACATGTCGAGCGCCAGGATCGGCACGCCGCCCGCGACCGCCTGCGAATGCTCCGCCGCATACTGGTTGATGAGGCGACCGTCGCGCGGAATGTAGGTGAGCAGCACCCAGCCGGAGCCGCCGCCGAGCGCATAACCCATCGCCCTGAACTCCGCCCGCCAGCGCGCCAGCGAGCCGAAGTCGCGCGCCAGGACCTCGGTCATTCCCTTGGTCGGCTGGCCGTCGCCGCCCATGCTCGCGAAGTAGAGCTCGTGCAGCAGCGTGGAGTTGAGCGCGACCAGCTCCTCGCGCTTCAGACCGTTCAGGACATGGTTAGGCGTGGCCGCGAAGTCGAGCGATTCGAGCTGCTCGGCAATCGCGTTCAGCCGCCGCAGCGCCCCACCGTAGTTGTTCTCGTAGTGGCTCTCGATCAGCTGGATCGAAAGCCCGTTCAGCGTCCAGGGACGGCAGTGAATCTGTTTGAGCGTGTACCGCATGGTGCCCTCCAAGCAAAGTTGACAGGACTTGGACGGGGCACCGTCTTGGAGGGGAAAAGCTCCCGGGGATCCTGTTTATCCCCGCAGATAGATTAGAGCACTTCCTTGAACAGGTAAAGGGCGCTGTCCTTCGCGCGGTGCACCAGGCCGCGCTTTTTCCATTGCGCGGCATTCAGCTCGGTGCACAGCGCGCGGTCGGCCTCGAAGATCTCCTCCAGCCGGCGCGCGAGCTTCTGGTCGTGGAAGCCGACCGTGATCTCGTCGTTGGTCTCGAACGAGCGGTCGTCGAAGTTGCTCGAGCCGATCGAGCACCACACGCCGTCGACCGTCATCACCTTCTGGTGCAGCAGGCAGCGCTGGTACTCGAAGATGCGCACGCCCGAGTCGAGGAGCTGCTGGAAGTTGCGGTGCGCCGCGTGCTGCACCACGGGGAAGTCCGAGGCTTCGGCGGACGGCACCATCACACGCACGTCGACGCCGCGCTTCACCGCCTCCGCCATCGCCTCGACCGCGTCGACCTCGGGGATGAAGTACGGATTCTGGATCCACAGCCGCTTGGCGGCGCAGCAGATCACGGTGTGGTGCAGGATCTTGACCGCCGGCGCCGAGCCCTCGGGCTTCATGCTCGCGACGTGAGCCTCGACCTCGCCCGCCGGCTCGAGCGGCGGGAACGCGTCGGCGCCGACGAACAGGCGCCCGGTGACCTCGACCCAGTTTTCGCTGAACACCGACTGCACCGCGTGCACCACGGGGCCGCGCATCCGCACCGACAGGTCGCGCACGTGGTCCCGGTCCTCCGCATTGCCCAGCCATTGGTCGACGATGCAGTGGCCGCCCACCCAGGCAGTGCGGCCGTCGAGGATCGCGAGCTTGCGGTGGTCGCGCTCGGCCACCACGCCGATGTTCTTCAGCGTGCGCGGGTGGTAGATCGCGATGCTGCAGCCCGCGTCTTCCATCTGCTGGCGGGCCTTGCCGATCTTCTTGCAGCCGACCGCGTCCAGCACCAGGCGCACCTTGACCCCGGCGCGCGCCTGCCTGGAGAACGCATCGGCCATGCGCTGGCCGATCTTTCCCTCCTTCCACAGGTAGGTCTCGAAATGAACCGTCTGCTTCGCCGCCAGGATGTCCTCGAGCAGCGCGTCGAAGAACGCGCCGTTCTGGAAGATCTCCGCCGAGTTGCCGCGGATCGCCATGCCGAGCGACATGCCGGAGATCGACGCGATCAGGCCGTCGAGCGAGTCGTCGGTCTTGAGCGCGAGGTGCGGGTCCTTGTGCCGCTTGATCGACCAGATGGCGAGGCCGAGCAGCAGCACGCTGGCGATGAGGATGACGGTGATCCAGCCCATGGTGCGAAGATACCCTCCAATGACTACACCCATCCTGCGCATCGACGCCGACCGGACCACGCTCGGTGCCGGCGTCCTCGCCATCGGCTGGGGCACGATCGCGCGCGATTACTTCCGGCGCGACCAGCCGTCGCCGCTCGAGCTGGAAAACGCCATCGCCGCGATCGAAGACGAGATCGCACGCGCCGGAAGCAGCGTCGCCGCGGACCCGGTCGTCAGTACCGCGGAAGAAACCATCCGCGACATCGCGCTCGCCGCCGGCATCGCGCGCGGCGATGAAATGGTCCTGACGATCGCCGCGGTGGAGAACTCCTTCGAGCGGCTGACCCGCGCGCCGGGAATTCCCGGCGATCGCCGGTTCGCGGCGACGCTTGTAATCCTGCGCGAAGTCATGCACCACCTGGGCATCGGCTCCGTCGTCATCGCTGCGCCGCGCTGACCTAGCTCTTGTTCACCTCGGACAGCAGCTGGTTGAGGAGCTCGATGTCGGGCGGCTTGCCGAGGTGGCGGTCGAAGCCCGAGCGCAGCGCGCGCTCGCGGTCCTCTTCGCCGGCATAGCCGGTGACGGCGATCATGTAGGTTGAGCGCAGGCGCTCGTCGGAGCGGAAGCTGCGCGCCACCTGGTAGCCGTCCATCGTCGGCAGGCCGATGTCGCACAGCAGGACCTCGGGGCAGAACTGCCGGGCGATCTCGAGGCCCTCCACCGAGTCATAGGCCACGCGCACTTCGTGGCCGGCGAGCTCCATCGCATCGCGCAGGCTGAGCGCGGCGTCGGGGTTGTCCTCGATGATCAGCACGCGGCGGCCGCGGCCGGTGGCGCGTGGCTGCGCGATCGGACCGGGCGCGGCTTGCGCCGGCGCCGCCGCGCTCAGCGGCAGGCGCACGATGAATTCGGCGCCCTTGCCCGCGCCTTCGCTGCGCGCCTCGATCGTGCCGTCGTGCAGCTCGACCAGCGCTTTCGCCAGCGCCAGCCCGAGCCCCAGGCCGGCCTTGCGCCGCGCAAGGCTGGTGTCGGCCTGGCTGAAGGGCTGGAACAGGCGGCCGAGCATCTCGGGCTCGATGCCGACGCCGCGGTCGCGCACGCGCAGCTCCGCGCGGCCGTCGGCGGCGCGCAGGCTGACGGTGACCTCGCGCCCGCCGTTTACGAACTTGACCGCGTTGTCCACCAGGTTGCCGATGATCTGGCACAACCGCGTGCGGTCGCCGTAGACCGGCACGCGCCCGGGCGGCAGCGCGATGTCGAGCTTCACGTTGGCGCGCTGCGCCGCCTCGCGATAGTCGCCGGCGCATTCGCGCACCACCTCGGCGAAGTCGAGCGGCTCTTTCTGCAGCCGGACCTTGCCGTTCGAGATGCGCGTCACGTCGAGCAGATCGTCGACCAGACGGCCGAGGAACTGCGTCTGGCGCCGGATGATGTCCTGCGCGCGGTCGCGCTGCTCGGCGTTGCCGGCGGCGTTCACCAGCGCGTACAGGCTGTTGGAGATCGCGGCCATCGGGTTGCGCAGCTCGTGCGCCAGCACGCCGAGGAATTCGCTCTTGCGTCGGTCCTGCTCGGCGAGCGAGCCGGCGTGCGTGCGCAGCGCGTCGGCCTGGTGCTTGAGCTGCTCGTTCTGCGCCTGGATCTCCTCGCCCTGCGCCTGCAGCTCTTCGTTCTGCGCCTGGATCTCCTCGTTCTGCGCCTGCAGCTCCTCGTTCTGCGCCTGGATCTGCTGGTTCTTCTCGCCCAGCTCGGCGAGCAGCTGCTGCACGCGCTCGTAGGTCTTCACGTTCTGCAGGCCGACCGAGAGCTGCGCGCAGGCCTCCTCGAGGAAGGAAATCGACGGCTGCGCGAGCTTGCGCAGCGAGCCCACCAGCATCACGCCGAGCAAGGCGCCCTGGAACTGCACCGGCACCGCCACCACGGTGCGCGGCGGCGCGGCGTCGATGCCGAGCTTGATGTTGAACGGGCTGTCCCACGGGATATCCGCGGCGACCACGGTGCGCAGCTCCCGGGCCGCGCGCCCGGGAATGCCCTCGCCCACCGCGAGCGATGCCGCGCCGCCGTCGAGCGCGCGCAGCGCGATCGGCCGCAGGACCTCGCTGTGGTCGTCGACCCAATAGAAGGCGCCGACTTCGGCGTTGACGTGGTCGCACACCGCCCGCAATGCGGCTTCCGCCACGCCTTCCTTCGCCAGGCTAGAGGCCGCGGCGCCGGCAATCTCGCGGTCGGCGCGCAGCCGCTGCTCGCGCGACTCGAGCGCGGCCGCGGCCGCGCCGAAGGCGTAGGCGAGGCGCAGCATCTCGTCGCGTACCGCCGGCGTGCGGCCTTCCTTCGGCGCCCAGGCGAGCGCCGGGCGCCAGTCGCCGCGTTGCAGGGCGCCGGCGACGCGCAGCAGCTCGCGCGTCGGGCGCCGGATCGAGCGCGCGGTGAGAATCGCCGACACCGCGAACAGCAGCAGCGCGAGCAGCGCCGCGCTCACCAGCCATTGCGAACCGGCCTCGCGCGCTTCCTCGATCGCCTTCAGCGCGGCGCCCGCCTTTCGACGCTGAAGCTCGACGTAAGACTGCAGCGCCGCCATGGCAGCCTCGCGGCTCTCGGCAAGCACGCTTTCCGCCCTGGCAGCTTCCTCGCCCTTGGGATTGGCCCGCATGACCTCGACCGCCTGGGTCAGGTAACGCTCGACCCGCGGCGTCGCCGAGCCCAACAGCGCGTCGCCGTCGGCGTCCTTCGGCAGCTCGCCCAGCCGCCGCAGCGCCGTGCGCGCATTTTCCACGCTGTCCTCGACCCGCTGCTGGCGCTCCCGGCCGGGCGCGATCAGGTAAGAGCGCACCGCAATGGCGACGCGCATCAGGCTGCCTTCCAGCTCGTCCGTGGCCTGCGTGCGCGGCGTTATGCGCAGGGTGAATTCCTGCTCGGCGGCGCCGCTGCGCGCGTTCCAGTACATCGTCGATGCCATCACGCCGACGAGCGCCACCGCGAGGATCGCGAAGCCGACGCCGAGCCGCTGGCCGATGCTCAGGTCGAGCCCTCGCCTCATGCGCGCTCCTGCGCTTGTCCGTCCAGCGCCCGGAACAGTCGTGCGCTGTGGCCCAGGCTCTCCAGCGAGGCGCCGAGCGCTTCGCTCGGCCACTCGGCCTCGCCGAGAAACAGATAACCGCCGGGACGCACCGCGCGCCGCAAGGTCGTGAGCACCTGGTCGCGCACGTCGGGCTGGAGATAGATCAGCACGTTGCGGCAACTGACGAGGTCGAACCGGCCGTCGCCCGGCACGGTGCCCGAGAGCAGATCGTGCGCGGCGAAGGCAACCCGCTCGCGCAGAGCGCGCGCCACCGCGACCAGCGAGCGCCTGCCGTTGAACACCGGGACCAGATACCGCGCCGCCAGCTCGGCGGGGAGCTCCGCGGCCGCCTCGGCGGCGTAGACCCCGCCCTGTGCCGCCTCCAGCGCCGCCGGGTCGATGTCGGTCGCGTCGATGGTGCCCGGCAGCCCGGCTTCCTCGAGCAGCATCGCCAGGCTATAGGGCTCCTCGCCGCAGCCGCAGCCGGCGCTCCAGATGCGCAGCGGCGCGGCGCCGCGCGCGAGGTCCGGAAGCACGCGCGTGCGCAGCAGATCGAAGCTCGTCCGGTTGCGGTAGAAGCGGCTGACCTTGATCGAGACGCGGTTCAGGAGCAGCGCGGCTTCGTCTTCCGAGTCGCGCAGCAGCGTCAGATAGTCTTCGAACGAGTCCGCACCCACCGAGATCATCCGGTTGGCGATGCGCCGCTGCACCGTCGCCACGCGATAGCGCGTGAAATCCATGCCGGTGCGCTCGCGCAGCACCGCAAGGATGGTGGAAACGGTATCGGGCGCGGCTAGGTTCGGCATCTGGCGCGCGGTCATCGACCTCCCGACGCAATATTGCCAAGCGCGCCGGTCGCGGTCTGTCGGGCGACGCCTTACAGATTACGCCGGTCGCGGCATCGAGAACACCCGCTCGACCACGCTGTACTCGTCATAACCGCCGCGGGCGATCGGCCGCATCGCAGCGGAATCGACGCGGCCCTTGCTTACGAAGCGCTCATCGACGTAGATGCCCACCACCCGGCCGAGGACGAGCCGGCGCCCGCTGTCGCGGCCGTCCACGTCCTTCAGCTTCACCATCTCGGTGACGCGGCATTCGAAGGCGGCCGGGGAGGCGGCGACGCGCGGCGGCCTTACCAGGCGCGACGGCGCCGGCTCGAGCCGGGCGTGCGCGAACTCGCTCTCGCCGCGCGCCAGGGAAGCGGCGGTCGCGTTCATCTGGTCGCGCAGGTCCCAGGTCGCCATGCTCCAGACGAACTCGCCGGTCTCCATGGCAAAGGTCGAGGAGTCCTTGTCGCCCTCGCTCGAGAAGCCGACGATCGGCGGATTGGAGGAAAAGGCGTTGAAATAGCTGTAGGGCGCCAGGTTCAGCTCGCCCGCCGCGCTGACGGTCGAGATCCAGCCGATCGGGCGCGGCGCGACCAGCGCCTTAAACGGATCGTGCGGGAAAATGCTCCTGTCGCGGCTCTGCGGCTCGAAGAAAATCATCTGGCTCCCCCTGGAGCGCCAAGGCTACAACAACGTCGATCCGAGAAATGCTGCCAAGCGCCGCTGTTTACTTCAGCGTTGCCGTGTGCGTGCTCATCACCTCGAGCACGCGGCGGCCGTCGCTGCGCGTGACTTCGGTGCGGATCACCGACACGCGCTGGCCGCGGTGCACCGCCTTCGCCTCCGCCTTGAGCGTGGATCCTTCGCCCGGACTGATGAAGGCGGCGGCGATCGCGCTCAGCATCCAGGTTTCGGGCAGCGCGGCCGTTGCGGTGGCCGCCGCGAGACCGAGCAGGATGCCGCCCTGCACATACCCCACACGGTTGCCGACATGCGGCCCGTTCGGCATCACGCACGAGGCGCCGCCGGGCGCCGCTTCCGGCAGGAAGCCCCAGAAGTGGCGAATGAACGGCTGCCCCGTCTTTGCCGCGCGCTCGAGGGCGTCGTCGGCGTGCCGCAGGATGCGCAGCTCGTCCGGCGCCAGGTCCCGTTCGGCGAGGACCGGCGGCTCGGCATCGCCACGCTTGCGGTGCGGCACGGGATGCAGCGTCACCTCTGGCGGTGGCTTCAGCACCATGAATGCGCCGCTGCCGTAGCCGATCTCGCCGCCGCCGTCCTCGATCGACACGCGGCTGCGGCCGATGCCGCCATA
>Ga0268265_10000784_pt1 | contig 30408 bp, 29 predicted proteins | sample KBSSwiS52_FD_190355 | JGI IMG/M metagenome (GOLD analysis project Ga0268265, IMG submission 190355) | Switchgrass rhizosphere microbial communities from Kellogg Biological Station, Michigan, USA - KBS Switchgrass S5-2 (SPAdes) (version 2) | ecosystem: Host-associated > Plants > Roots >...
CGCGAGCGCGGCGGCGTGCGTCACTTCCGCGAGCGCGGCGCGAATGACATCAACGCCGGCGCCGGGACGCACAGCGCGTTCGGAGAGCACGCGCCGCCACAGCCGACCGCCCGGTCGGGCATGGAAGAGGCCCAGCATATGGCGCGTGATGGCGTGCAGGTGCACGCCTTCGGCGAGTCGCATTTCGATGTATGGGATGAAGACCTCAACGGCTTCGACGCGCGTGCGTGTTGGCGGGGCGACGCCAAATAACCGCGGATCGACGTCGAGCAACAGCGCCGGCGTTTGATACGCGGCGCGGCCCAGCATGACGCCATCGAGGCCATCCATCTCGGCAAGCGCGTGGTCGATGTCCTTGAGGCCGCCGTTGAGAATGATCTCCAGGTCCGGCCGGTCGCGCTTCAGTTGACGCACGAGTTCGTAATCGAGCGGCGGGATATCGCGGTTCGCTTTTGGTGACAGGCCATCGAGCCAGGCCTTGCGCGCATGCACGACGAAGCTGCGGCACCCAGCGCGGGCGGACGCATCCACAAGAGCGTAAAGCGCGTCGCGCGGCTCCTGCTCATCGACGCCAATGCGCGACTTGATGGTCACCGGAACGTTCGGCGCCGCTTCCTGCGCCGCGCTCCAGAGCGAGGCAACCAGATCGGGCTCGCGCATCAGGCAGGCGCCGAAGCGCCCTGCCTGGACGCGATCCGACGGACATCCGATATTCAGATTGATCTCGACATAGCCGAACGCCGCGCCGATGCGCGCGGCTTCAGCCATCTTGGCGGGATCACTGCCGCCGAGTTGCAGTGCGACGGGATGCTCAGCAGCGTCAAAGCCAAGCAGCCGTTCGCGATCGCCGTGGATCACGGCGTCGGCGGTCAGCATCTCGGTGTAGAGCAGCGCCCGCTTCGTCAGCACGCGATGGAACGACCGGCAGTGCCGGTCGGTCCAGTCCATCATGGGCGCAATACAGAATCTATGCGATTGATTTCTGGACATATTCTCGATAGTTTTCAGGGGCAAACAGCGAACATTGCACACCCGCGTGTGCACTCTTGTTCCCTGCTTGTCCCGCGTTTTCCCGGGTGAATTGCACACATAGTGCACACGCGGGTGGGCTGGAAGCGACGTTGATTGGACGGACCGGCTGGAACGTCCATTGCCCGGTTGGACCGACGCGCATTGGCGCGACTCTGGAAGGAATTCTGTGGCATGGCGACCTTCACACTCACGAAAGCCGGGAGCTGGCGTGCACAGGTCCGCCGCAAAGGCGTCTATGCGGGCGAGAGCTTCCTGCGCAAAACCGACGCTCAAGCGTGGGCGCGCGAGGCAGAACTCGCGATCGACAAGGGATTGCCGCCCCCGCGGCGCGGCGAGGTGCGCCCGCGCAAAGGCGAAGCAACGCTCGGCGACCTCATCGACCTTCACATCGCCGACATGGGCGAACTCAAGCGCCCTATTCCGCGTTCGAAGCGGTTCGTGCTGCAATCGCTGCGGCGCGAACTGGGCGACCTCGCCATCAGCCGGCTGAACCGTGAACGGCTGATCGCCTACGGCAAGAAACGCGCGGGCGACGGGGCGGGACCTGCAACCATCGCCATCGATTTTTCATTTCTGCACACCGTCATAACCCACGCCGCCGCCATCCACGGCGTTGCAGCGTCAACCGAACAGGTGGCTCTGGCCCGCAAGGCCCTCTCGCGCCTCGGACTCGTCGGCAAGCCTCAAGAACGCGACAGGCGGCCTAGCCAAGATGAGCTCGATCACATCACCGCCTATTTGGACGGCAATCCGCGGCAGTCGATTCCGGCGGGGCGAATTGTGCGCTTCGCGGTCGCCACCGCAATGCGCGCCGACGAGATCTGTCACGTCCGCTGGAGCGACGTGGACCACAAGAAGCGCATGGCGCTCGTCCGCGATCGAAAGGATCCCCGCCACAAGCAGGGCAACCACCAGAGCGTGCCCTTGCTCGACGCCACCGGATACGACGCCTATGCGCTGCTGCTCGAACAGGGGCGCCTCACCGGGGACCGAGATCGGATCTTTCCGTATTGCGCAAGATCACTAGGCACAGCGTTCCGCCGCGCCTGTCGCGCGCTCAAGATCGAGGGACTGCGTTTCCACGACCTTCGTCATGACGCGACGAGCCGTTTGTTCGAGGCCGGTTTCGCCATCGAGCAGGTTGCGCTTGTCACCGGGCACAAGGATTGGAAGCAGCTGCGCCGGTATACAAACCTGCGGCCGGAATCGCTGCACGGCGAGTCCCGGCGCCTGGCCGCACAGAGGTCGAAGGCGGACGAGACGGGCTAACTTCGTCGGGTTACGCAGCGGCGGCGCGAGAAAGCTTAGCCAGGCGGCGAATGTCGTCCGCATCGAGCCAAACTGCGGGTGCGCCGAATCCGCCGGCGCGGAAGAGTGTTGCGCGATCAAAGTCGTCACGCGCCATTGCCTCCTCCATCGCCTCCCGCAACGTGCGCATACGCTGCACATCGGGCCGGTTCGGCACCCACCAATCAGGCCGATCGATGATGGCGAGCAGTTCCGCGTCGGAGATGGTGCGACTCATGGGACGAAGCCTGACGATTCTCTCGCTGCACAAAGGTTAACGGCGCCGGGCCGAGGCGCTAAAAGCGCTGCATGGACCAAGATGAGATGGCGCGCGCGCTCGAAGCCAGCGGCGAGTACCGCCTGCTCCGGCGCGTTCCACCGGTCGAACGCTGGCCGCTGACGCCGGCGCGCGGCGAAGTCAGGCGCGCGGTCTTTCTCGACACCGAAACGACTGGGCTTCAACAGGAGAGCGACGAGGTCATCGAACTGGCGCTGTTGCCGTTTGACTATGAGCGCGAGAGCGGGCGCATCATCAAAGTCGACGAAGCGCGCGCCTTGTCGGCGTTTCGTCAGCCCTCGTTTCCGATCCCGCCGGACTCGACGCGCATACACGGCATCTGTGACGCCGACGTCGCTGGCAGATCGATCAGCGCCGCAGAAATCGCCGCCGTCATCGACGATGCGCATCTCATCATCGCCCACCACGCCGCTTTCGACCGGCCGATGGTCGAGAAACATTGGCCCGCCTTCGAAGCCAAGCATTGGGCCTGTTCGCTGGTCGACATCGACTGGAAGGCCGAAGGGCTCGCCACGACGAAGCTCGATTATCTGCTGTGGCGCCAGGGCTGGTTTCATGATGGGCACCGCGCGCTCGCCGATGCACTCGCCGGCGTCTTTCTGCTCTCGCTGCCGCTTCCGGTGACGCAGCACGCGGCCATGTCGGCGCTGCTCGCCTGCGCGCGCAGACCGCTCCGCGCCGTGCGCGCCGAAGAGACCGCGTTCGAACAGCGCGCCGCTTTGAAGCAACGCGGCTATCGGTGGGATGCGGGCGACGCCGACCGGCGCGCCAAGGCGTGGTGGATTTTGACCGACGATCCACAAACAGAGATCGATTGGCTGACTGCCGAAATCTATCAGAGCCCACGCGCCATTCCCGTCATCAATGTGCCGGCGACCATGCGCTACTCGCAGCGTCTGTGGCCAGAATAGCGGCGGCATCGGGTGCGCGATCGTCATTGCGCGCTCGGCGCCTGCAGATGCTCCTCAAAATAGGCGTCGAGGTCATCGCGCTGATAAACGATCAAACGGCCGAGCTTATAGAAACGCGGGCCCTTTCCTGCCGAGCGCCAGTTCGCCAGCGTCTTGGGCGCAACCCCGATATAGGCCGCCGCATCCGCGCCGCGCATACGCGCCGCAAACGTGCGGCCAGTTGGCCGTTCCTCGGTTTCGATCGAAGCGTGCGTCATGCGCTTGCCCCTTCTGCAGCGGCCGCCGTCTGCGCTCGCGTTTTGCGAGAGCGGCGGCGTAGGACGCTGAGTTGACCCATCCCCCAGAGGTGGAGAAGACGCTTGGGATAGAGCACGCGCCGTCCATCGTGCACGCAAGGCGGCCCGTCAGCGGCGGTGCAGTAGAGCTTTGCGAGCGTTGTGGATTTGCGTCGCACACCGATGCTTTCGAGATAGATCGACGCCTCGCATCGGCTGAGCAAGCCGTCCTCGAAGTCGTCCGGCAAAGCGTCCTCGGGATGATCAAGCGGCGTCACTCCCTCCTCCTTCATGGCCGATAAGGCCGTAGCCGAATGTCTTGTGTGACCAACACGCGCACTGGCGCGCCTACGCGCACGCGGAGCGTTGGGCGAACAGCGAGGTCACGATCGACGATGCGCGATCCGGTCTGCGCTGCCTGCGCCGCAGCGGCGTCGCCGACGCTTTGGCTAACAGAGGAATTCTCTTCCTCGTCGTCCTCGGATTCAGCGGCGATGATGGAGACAATGGCGGAGAGCCCAATGGCGAGGCCCAGACGGTCTAAATGGTTGTCGGTGCGATCGCTGAGACCTGAGGCGCCTTCTGAATCCGTTGCGGCCATCCCGCGCAGATTGATCGACCAGCCATTGGGCAGCACCAACCTGTTCCAAACCAACAAAATTCGATGATCGCCATAGCGCACGCCGCTCTCATAGGAGCCAATGAGCCGCGCCCCTTGAGGGATGAGGAGGTGCTCGCCGGTCACGGAATCGAACACCGGCGCTGTGACCTGCGCGATCACCGCGCCCGGCAGCTCGGAATTGAGCGCGGTCACGAGCGCCGCCGGAATGACGGCGCCGGCCTGGATTTCGTAACGCGAGCGCGGCGGGCTCAGGCGCGAACGCAGTCGCGCGTCGCCATCATCCTCTTCGTGTGCGCTCGCAATCGCGCGCTCATGCTCTGCATCGGCGTCGACGAGAATAGGCGAGTCGCGCGCAACATCCTGCGGATCAGGAGGCGGTGGCGCGGATCGACGGGCGCGGTCGCCCTGCTGAGCAGGCGCATTGGTCCAAATCGGATCCTGCGGCGGGGCGAGTTCGGTCTCGCCCTCCGCGTTCAACGCGACCGCGCTCTCGCCGAAATTGAGGGCGCCGCGCGGTAGATCGCCGGCGCCATATTGCGAGGCGGCCTGCGCGATCGATTCAGGCGGGCCAGCAGCCGCCGCAACAGTCTCTTGATCAGCATCGCGTCGCCGAGCCGGCGTATCGGACAATCCGTTCATCACAGCGAACGCCACGACCGCGCCGGCAGCAAGCGCGCCGCCAAGCAAGACCTTCCGTGAGAGCCGCCTGGGAGAGGGCGGTCGCGTGCGTATGGCGACGTTGGGTTGCTCTGGCGGCGCCGGCGCGGGCTCCGAGGCGCTGTCGGTTGCCGGCGAACTCATGGATGGCGGCCCCTGCCCGTGCGCGCAGATCGCTGCGACGCGCGTTCAATCCGAACGATTGTCTGCGCGCGCACGCCGAGCCGAAGCTCGCCCACGTCGAATACGCGATCGACGATGTAGCGTTGACCTTGGACTCTATAATTCACGAGCTCGGCGCCTTCGCCGGTGATAATGAAGAGTGGCGGCATGTCACCCGCGGCGACTTGGGCGCCGAACTCGATCCAGGTGCGGCGCCCGTCATCGAAGACGCGCGTTGGCGTCCATAGGGGTCTCCGCCCCCGCGTGATGCGAATGCGATAGTCGAGATTGAGAGCGTCGGTGGAAGCTGCGCCGGATCGCTCGGTTTCATCGCTGGGGTAGGACCACGCCACTTGCGCGGCGTAAGTTTCGCCGGTCTGCGCAATGGCTTCGACGAGGTAGGTCCGCCGATCAGTGATGATGACGATATTGGTGCGCAGATTGGAGCCTTGAGGCTTGACGAGCACCACGGTCCGCCCGTCGCGTTCGGTTTCGGCGGCAGTCTCCATGACCATCCAGCGCGAGGTGTCGCCAGCGGCGATGTCGATTACGGCCTCGCCAGGCTCCAGCAGGATGGTCGAGATGAAGTTGGGATTGGCGTAAAGCTCGTAAAGCGCGCCTGGCTCGTAGACGTAGATCTGGCGCGCCTCGTTGAAGCCGTCGCGCGTTGGGCGTTGACGTGCTTCGTTGTTGGCGTTTGCGAGAATCTGCGCCGGCGTTGCGGCGCGATCGCGCGAGGTTTGTGCATAGGCCGGCGCCGCGATCGCAGCGAGTGCTGTGAGCAAGAGACAAGCGGCTTTCATCGTTCGCGGCTCCAAGAGAAGTCGGAAATCACAAGACCCAGCGGGTTGTTGACGATCTCGTCGGCGTTGCGTGGGGCTTGCGTCGTAACGGTGAAGACCCCGGTATAGATCTCGGGATCGGTCGTGCCGGTCGCGTTGGTCGCCCGCTCGACCCAGCTGACCTCCCAGGACTGATCCGACCGCGCCAGGATTGAACGGATCTGGACTGTGCGCCCAACACGCCCCAGCGAGAGGAACGGGTCGTCGGCGCGCGCGATCTCAGTGAGTTGCGCGGCGGCTTGTGGGGTCAGGAACTTATAGGCTTCGAGCCAATTCTCGCGCAGCACCACGCCATCTGTGGGCAGCGAACGGACGAGGCGAACAAAACGGCCAATGTGGTACGCCGTTTGGGCTTCCGAGGGAGACCAATTGCCATCCACGGCGCGGACGTTGAGCACTTGGCCTTCGGGAGAGACTTCGACGACGTGAACAAAGGTGCGCTGTTGCAAAGCTACAACCGGAAGCGCCACGCCAAGCACGCCGATAATGGCGAGCGAGGCAAAGGTCGCGCTGCGCCAGACGCGCGCGGACAAGACCGCCGATCCCATGCGTGCGTCCCATTCTTGGCGGGCGCGCTGGTAGGGCGTGTCGGCCGGCGCCGGCGCGAACGAGCGTGGCGCGGCCTTGAAGACGAGGTTCATGAACTCTTTCCTTGTGAAGGACGGGGCCGCATGGCCGCGTAGTTGACGTGCTGCGGACGCGGGCTGCTTGCGCCGCCGCTCGAGCCGCCGCCTCCTCCTCGATGGCGGCGCAATCCGCCGCCGGCGATGCTGGTCGCCAAGGTCTTGGCGCCGCTAAAGCCGCGGCTCACGACAAAGCCGGCGCCCGCCGTCGTCAACGCGGCGCCGATGCCAGTGCGCACGGTGTCCGCGCCGGAGAGATGCGGCTGGCCCTGCACCACTTCGCTTGCGAGCATGGGCGCAAACCATGCAAGCGAAAGCACGGTCAGGCCGAAGAGGAAGACGTTGAGGACGCCGCCCGCGTCGAGCGTGAAGGTCGCGGGCAATGTGTTGACGAAGCTGATCGACACGGATGCGACAAAGGCCAGAACGAAGAGGCGGATGGCGCAGCCGGCGACCCATCCCAACGGGCGCTCGGCCACCCAGGACGTGCCGTTGAACACGCCCCATGGCAGCGCGACGAAAGCAGCGAGCGAGCCCAGTTTGAAAGCGATGAGCGAAACGAAGAGCTGGAGCGCCAGCAGGAAGAAACCGAGCATCACCAGCACGGCCGCAACCCAGATCGTCGCCAGAGCGAAAGCGTCGGTGAAGATGTTCATGCCTTCGGCCAGCGCTGCGGTGCGGCCGAAGAGTTCTGTGCCGATCTGGCCGACGCGTCCGGGATTGTGCAGTTCGGCCATGGTGAGGCCGGAGCCCCCTGCCCTGAGGCCCAGCATGGCGCCCGATTGATTGATCGCGGTGGCGAGCGCGTTCCAATTGTTGATGAGGAAGGCGAAGAGCCCGATGAAGAGCACCTTCCTGAAGAACGGCGCCATCGGCGCTTCGCCCGCGAGCGCCCATTGCACGCCCGCAAGCGTCACCGAGAGGATGATCAGCGCATTCAGGACGTAGTTCACGTCGCCTTGGATCAGGCCGAAACCGGAATCGGCGACGGCGAGAAACTGATCCAGGAAGGAGTTGACGGAAGACGGGTCCATTTGGAGCGCTCGGATTCTCTCTTCTTGTCTTTCGATCAGAAGGCGGCGCGCGCGGGCTGGGGCGTCGCTGTCGATTGTGTCGGGAAAGCGCGGCGCTGGATTTCGCGAGCGCGATCCTCCCGCGCGATGCGCTCCAACCGTTCGGTCTCAAGCGCGCGGCCTTGGGCGATCAGCAGGACCTGCAATTCGGCCAATTGCGAGGTCTGGATGCCGAGCAATTGGTTGGTGGCTTGGATCGCGCCGGTCTGGCCCTCGGCGTTGGATGAGGATTGCAGAGCGCGATCGGTGCGGCCGCGGACGCGTTCAATCGCCTCCATAGCGCGCGCTTCAGCTTCCATCGCCCGCTCGATGCTTTGGCGGCTCTCGGCCGTCCATTGATCGGATTGGCCAAGCACTTGGCCCAGATCGAATTCCTCCCAGGTCTCGGGATAGAGGGTGCGAAGATCTTCGCCGAGCGCATTGGCTTCAAAAGCGATGCCTTGGACAGACTGAAGCAGCGAGCGCGCTTCGGAGATAGAGTCCGAGAGCTCCGGTGAGAGCTGCAGCGGATTTTGGCGAAGCATCGCCGCCGCCTGCTCGATCTGTTGCACCTGGTTCCGGATCTGATTGATCATGTGGGAGACCTGCATGATCGACTGGGCGAGATTGGCAGGATCGATGACCGCCATCTGCGCGCGCGCCGGCTGCGTTGGCGCGAGGCCCAAGGCGAGCGCCATCATCCCACTCGCAAGAAACCTCCATGCCTTCTGCATGAGACCCTCTCCTATTCGGCGGCGACAAGATTCGGTTGGTTCAGACGCGCGCCTGCGTGCTGGGCGCGCTCAAACCGGCGCACGGCTTCAGCGGCGTCACTGCACCCCCGCGTTTCAAGCCAAGCTGCCGCGAAGCGCTCAGGCCCCGCATCAGGCAGCACGCGATCGATTAGGGCGTGGTCCTCTGGCCTGGACGCTGCGACAAAAGCGAGCGCCGCAGGTCCCAGTCCCAACTCGAACAATCGGCAGCCTTCGCGCGAGACGAGGTAATAGTCGCGCTTAGGCGTTGCATTGGCGATGAGCGCGATCTGTCGCGAATTGAGACCGAGCGCCTCATAGAACGCGCGCGTGCGCGGCTCTCGGGCGCGATCGTTGGGCAGATAGATGCGCGTGAGACATGCTTCGATGATGGTGGAGGCGATCGGGCTTGCTTCCACGTCCGCGAGTTCCTGGCTCGCAAACACGACAGCGACGTTGCGTTTGCGCAGCGTCTTCAGCCAATCCTGGATTTGCGCGGCGAAATAGGCGTCCTTAAGGAAGAGCCAAGCTTCGTCGAGCACGAGCAGCGTCGGCTTGCCGTCGAAGCGGCGCTCGATGACGTGGAAGAGAGCAGCGAGCGTCGCGCCCGCGGCCTGGGGACGGCGCATGAGGTCGTCCATCTCGAACGCCTGCACGCGACCAAACCCCAGAGAAGAATGATCGAGATCGAGGAGACGTCCGTAGGGACCCGCTTGCGAGAAAGGTTCGAGGGCCGCGCGGACCGTGGCGTGCTGCACGAGTGCGGAAAAGAGTGTGAGCGTGCGGTCTTCTTGGGATCTTGCGCCGACTATCTCCAACACACGCCAGAGTTCAGCTCTGAGTTCGGGCGTGATCGTGACATTCGCCGATAGAAGCAAACCGCCGATCCAATCGAGCGCCCACGCGCGTTCGCCTGCTTCATTGACGCCTTCGAGCGGCTGCAAACCCAGCGCATCTGCTTCGCCCAGATCGAAGAAGTCCCCGCCGAGGCCAAGGATGGTTGCGCGCGCCGACCTGCCTTTGTCGAACAGATAGAGCTGCGCGTCCGGATAGCGCAGCCATTGCGCGGCCAGCGTTGCAAGCAGGACCGACTTGCCGGCGCCCGTTGGACCGACAATCATGGTGTGACCGACATCGCCGACGTGAAGATCGAGCCGGAACGGGGTCGCGCCATCCGTCGCGGTCAGCATGAGCGGAGGGCCATCGAGATGGACATTGCGCTCAGGTCCCGCCCATACCGCACTCGTTGGCAGGAGATGCGCGAGCGACGGCGTCAGAAGGATCGGGCGGCGCACGTCGGCGTAAGCAGAGCCCGGCAAGGATCCGAGCCAGGCTTCGACCGCGTTGACGCTTTCGACCTGTGTCACGAAACCCAAGCCGTCGGTGACCTGTTGGAGTTGCCGGACGACGTCTTGGGCTTCTGCTTCGCTCTCTTCGGCGACGGTGATGGTGAGCGTCGCATAGCCCGCGGCGCCCAAATCGGCGCCCAATTCCTGCAAAGCGGCGTCCGCGTCCTCGGCTTGATTGGTCGCGTCATTGTCTTGCAGAACGGATTCTTCTTTGAAGAGCGCCTCCCGAAGCAGCGTCATCAGCCCCTTGCGCTTGGCGAACCAGCGCTTTCGGATCTTCTCCAATTCCTTGCGCGCCGCTTCGCGGTCGAGCGGCAGGAAACGCGTCACCCAGCGATAGGAAACGGGCAAGCGGTTGAGCGCGTCGAGCAGACCAGGCTCAGTCTCGGTGACGAAGCTCCTGACCGAGATGACTTTCAAGTGCTTGGCGCCAAGCTTTGGCGCGAGACCCCCAATGAGCGGTGCATCAGGCAGGAGCGCATCGAGATGAAACGGAACTTTTGGCGCGGCCACGCGATGGGCCCGGTCCGATATACAATCGTGCAGATAGGTGAGTGTCTCATCATCTGAGAGCCAATGCGCCAGAGGCATCATCGCCTCGATCAGCGCCATGAACTGATCGGTCTCGTGCTGGAAGCGTTCGAGATGGACGCGATAGTCGATGGCGTCGATCGGCCCGCGCTCGCCGCCTTCGAAGATCACACTTTCGAGCCTGCCTTGCCGCTCAGCCGGCGGAAGCCACGCAAGGGTCAGGAAATACTGGCTTTCAAAGCGCGCGCCGGCGGATTGGCAGACGGCCTTTCGCTCCTCGTCGATCAGCCAGGAGACCGCGTCGGGCCAGCCGCTATCGGGATAATCCGAGGCTGGCGCGCGGCGCGCCTCCACGTGAAAGCACCAATTCGAGCCGAAGCGTCTCAGCGCATTGTTGAGACGCGCTGAGGCGCCCATCATTTCTGAAGGCGTGGAAGAATCGAGATCGGGACCGCGGAATTTGAGCGAGCGTTGGAAGGCGCCGTCCTTGTTGAGGATGACGCCCGTCGCAACGAGGCCTGCCCAAGGTAGATAGTCCGCGAGCCTGGCGCCGCTCTGCTGGTAGGGCCGAAGATCGAACATGACGCCCCCTCACGCGGCGAGATAGGCGGGCGTCGCCAAATGGCGCCGCCAGATGTCGAGAAACCAGGGATCGTGCGCGGCCGCCCATGCGGCGCTTGTCTGCAGCAAGATCCAAAGCGGCAAAGCGATGTGGGCCTGCTGCAAGCCCAACCCAATCGCTCCGCATACAGTGCCGTTGAGAATAGCAAAGCCCCGCGGCACGCCGCCCAGCAGAATGGGACGCACCAAGCTTGTTCTGAGCGGCGCTGCGTATCCCTCTGGTCTCTCATTCATTCTCAGCCCCCTCAAATCACCGCGCCGCCAGCGAAGCCGAACAAAGACACGATCCCGGTCGCCGCCCAGAAGGCGAGACAAAGCCCGGCGCCGACATAAGCGAGTTTGCGAAGCGCCGTGCCGTCGCCCGAAAACGCGATGGTGATGCCGACCATGACAACAGCGATGACGCCGGCCGCTCGAGCCACTGGCCCTGTGATCGAGTCCACCACTTGCTCGAGCGGGCCTTCCCACGGCATGCCGGAGCCGGCGGCATAAGCCGGGGCCACGATCGCAATGAACGCAACCGCCAACCCGGCCTGGCCAATTCCGCGTATGTTAGAATCGCGCCTGCAAGACATAGCTGCCCCCTTCGCATCCTTTGACGCTGATGATTTCGGTGACCACGCGGCCCGTTTCGCTGCGCGCGATGAAGACGATGAGATTGACCGCGGCGGCGATCATCCGGCTGGGTGCGGCGCCCGTCGCTTCGATGCAAAGATCTTCGAGCCGCGCGAGCGCGTCGGCGGCCGAGTTGGCGTGAAGGCTAAGCAGACCGCCGGGATGGCCCGTATTCCAGGCCTTCAGCACTTCGAGTGCGGCGGCGTCTCTCACCTCGCCGACGACTATGCGGTCGGGTCTGAGGCGAAGCGTCATCTGCACCAGATCGCGCATCGTCACAGAGGGCGCACCGCGGCGCGTCAGCAATTGCACGGCGTTGGCGCTCGCACATTGCAGTTCGGCGGTGTCTTCGAGAATGACGACGCGCGCGTCGCGAAAGCATGGCTCGGCCAAAAGCGCATTCAAGAGCGTCGTCTTCCCCGACCCTGTTCCACCGGCGACGACAATGTTTCGCCGTTCCAGCACCGCCTTGCGCAACACGTTCGCTTGTTCTGCAGTGGCGACGCGGTCACGCATATAATCGTCGAGGTCGAACAGTCGGAGCGGGCGCTTGCGGATAGTAAGGATGGGCGCGGTGCTGAGCGGGGGCAGCACCGCCTGCACGCGCGCCGATGATCCCGGCAGGATGGTGGCGAGATAAGGCGTCGCTTCGCCGACTATTTCGCCGGCCTCGTGCGCGATGAGCCGGATCGCGGCGTCGCGATCGCTCGAAGACAGCGCGATGGTAGTTTCCTCTAAACCGCGACCGGCGACATCGAGCCAAAGGCGGCCGTCTGCATTGATCATCGCCTCGGTGACATCGCCGCGCGAGAGCGCGTCGGCGATCGCGGGGCCCAGCGCCCGCTCCAACGCAGTGCGCCGACGCGCCGCGCCCAAAGCGAGCGGCGCGGAGCTCATGCCGGCGCTCCGTTGTGCGACGAGGCGCCGAGTTCGACAGCGACCGCGAGCGCGCTGAATTGCTCAATCGAACGGCCTGAGTCGATGCTGCCCGCCACATAGTCGAGAAAGCGCTCAAACCGGGCCGCGGCGCTCGCGGCTGCACTCTCTTCAATATGTTCATCAAGGGGAGGATTGTGCTCGAGCCAAACGCGGATGAAGAGGAGCATGCTCTCCTTGATCATCACGCTGTCGCGGATCGCCTTGTCGAGCCTTTGCTCAATGCGCGCTACGCGGTGGGCTAGGCCAATATCGCCTGTCTCGTCTTTGCGTGCGAAACGGAAGCGCACTGCTTCGACGATGACGCTCGAAGCCGAACGGCCCTGCGCGTCCGCCGACCGCGCCACCTTGGCGCGGAGATCGCTCGGCAGGTAGACGCTGGTCGCGATCCCGCCCATCGTCAAATCCCCGTCCCTGTCCCTTGCGCCGCGGCGGCGGAAGGGCAGCGAAAGCCCGCGAGCGCGCGTTCGGAACTGCTCATCTCGGCGAAGAGATCGCCTTGGGCGGCGCCTAGTGACGTCTTCCGCGCGAGCACGGACGCCGCTTTGCCGGCGTCCTTCTGGGTTTTCACCAATTGCCCCAGCGGACGCACGCCAATCCAATCGTGAGCTTGTGACAGCGTGACCGGCGCGCGTGACGCCGCTCGCAGCCGGGCCTGAAACACAGGCTCGCGATCGAACCGGAGTTTCTTGGCGCGCACTGGTTTGGCGCCGGCGACGAAGACAATCTCCTCATCATTGGGCAATTGCCGGACGTCACCCGCCAGCAGCAGAGGCCGTCGCTCTTCACGGAATGTCGTCGAACCGCGCCGCCAATCCAGCAAAGCGCGCGGGCGCGAGACGCTTTCCTGTTCGACGACCTCCCAACGCTCGCCCGCCATCGCCGCGATCGCTTTGGCCGTTTCCATGTCGGCGGCCGCGAACGCGGTCACGATGTGGCAATTGTCGATGATGACGCTGTCACGCCCATAGGTGCGCGCGATGTGATTGAGGCTTTGGCAGACCAGATAGGCCTTGAGCCCATAGCCGGCGAATGCCCCCATGGCTGTCTCGAAAAACGGTAGGCGGCCCAGTTGCGGGAATTCGTCCAGCGCGAGCAGAAGTTGGTGGAGTTTCGGACGCCCCGCCGCATCCGCGGTTTGTGTTTCCATCAGTGCGCGGGTGATCTGGTTTAAGACCAGGCGCATCAACGGCATCAGCCGCGTCGCGTCCGAAGGCGGCGGCTGCAGGAAGAGCGTGACCGCGCGCGCGTGGCACATGAGGTCGCCAACCCGGAAATCCGACGCCGCCGTGTTGTTCGCCACCAGCGGATCGGCAAACAGGCCGAAGAAGCTCTCGGCGGTGGCCTTGACGCCCGAACGCACGCGCTCCTCGCTCGCCAGATAGCTCTCGGCCGCATGCAGCACTTCGGGATGCACTTCCGGTTGGCCCGAAACTGGACTGCGCCGATGCAGCACCAGGCGCATATGCTGGGCGTGCGCATCAAGGTCGCGCAATTTCTCGCGTACGACCGCAAGCGTCTTGCGATGCTCGGGCTCCACATAAAGGACATGCAGTATGAGCCCCACCAGCACTTGCTTGGCGCTTCTGTCCCAGAAATCGGCGTTGCGCCCGTCGCCCGCGGGATCGACGATGATCTCGACGATGTTCTGCACATCGCGGACTTCGTCCGGCCCTCTGCGCACCTCAAACAAGGGATTGAAGCGCGCGCTCCGGGCCCGCGTCGGCGCAAACCGCAAGGTGGGCCCGAGCGTTTCGCGAAAACCTGCAGCCCCCGGAAACCCATGCCGGGCGTCGCCGTCGGCAAGTTCGCCTTTGACATCAAGCACGAGCGCCGAATGCGGCCAGGCCAGCAGGGTCGGCACGACGTGGCCGCGCCCTTTGCCCGAGCGCGAGGCGCCGACGAGCAGCAGGTGGCCCGGCCCGTCATAGGCCAACACTTCACTACCGAATTTGCCGAGCACGACACCGCTGGTCGCAAATAGATTAGCGCGCGCTACGTCGTCGAACGCCGCCCACCCATCTTGCCCATGACGCCGTAAGCGCGGCGGGCCGCCGCCAGCCGCGGCCGCGCCCATCAAAACGCCGACGCCCAAACCGGACACCATGATAAAGTCGGCGAGCGCAAACGGCCGGGGATAGAGTGCGCGCCAATCTGCGGCCCACGCAAACACCGACCATGGCCAATAGATGGCGCCATCGCGCCAGCGCATCACCGGCGCCCCAAGCGCGCCTTGATAGGAAAACAGCGCAGCGACGCTCTGCGTTGCGGCGACCAAGGCGATCAAACCAATCGAGGCGACCAAGGTGAGCGCTGCAGCTCTGCGCATGAACCCGCTCCCGCCGGCGCGTCTTCAGCGTTTGCGAAGAGCGTGCGCGCCAGCTTTCAGCGAGCGAATCCAATATTCAGATTGGCGGAGAGGTCGATAGGCCTGATCGTGTCCTCCAGACTTCCTACTCGGCAGCCGTCCTCGCCGCTTCGAGATTGTCCTTGGTCGGCATCGGCCGTTCCAATTGGACCCAATCAATCATGACGTCACCAGCCATGTCCTCATAGCGGAGCGCGCCGAGCGCTTCATACTTGTCCCGCACGCGATCGGTGAGCAGTCCAACACGCTTCAGGTTCGGCATGATGCGCTCGAACAGCAATTCGCGGAAAAGCCCGATCACGGTGGAGTCGAGAATGTGCTTGCGCGCGGCTTCCTCGTCGAAGCCGTACTCGCGGATCACGTCCATGCCAAAGAGCCGATCACGCATGACAAGGCAGGCCTGGTACGCGAACTCGGCGCGATCCTCGATTTCCTGCTCGGGCAGCGCCTTGATCCAGTCCTCGAGATAGTTGACGCCGAAGGCGACGTGACGGCCCTCGTCGCGCATCACCAATTCGAGGATTTGCTTTAGCAGCGGATCGCGGGTGGTGCGAATCTGTGCGCCGAAGGCGGCGAGCGCCAGGCCTTCGATGATCAATTGCATGCCGATGAATTTGAGATCCCAGCGCTCATCGGCCAGTACCTTGTCGATCAACGCCTTCAGGTTCTTGTTGATCGGATAGACCATGCGGCAACGCCGCCGCAGGTAGGCGTTGAACACCTCGACGTGGCGCGCCTCGTCAAACGTCTGCGACGCCGCGTAAAGCTTGGCGTCGGCTGTTGGCGCGCACGAGACCAATTGCGAAGCGACGAGAAGCGCGCCCTGCTCGCCGTGCAGGAACTGACTCATGGTCTGAGCGTGCGCCTTCCAGGCGAAGGCGACTTTGTCTGCGTGGCTCAGCGCTTCGTATTCAGGATAGCCCTTGAGGGCGCTGAGCTCAGGGTCGCTCGGAAAATCGTCCATGTCGCATCGAGCGTCCCAATCGACATCGACCGTCGTATTCCAATTGTGCGCCTTGCCGAGTTCGTAGAGCCGGCGGATCTTGGCGTTGGCGCTGTCATAGTCCCAGTTGAACGAGCCGGTCAGCGGCGTGTGGAAGATCTCGCGGATGGTTTCGACATCCGCGAGCGTGAGGTTCTCGGCTTCAGGGGCGGGAAAACTGCGGACGCCTTGCGGCGGCGATTCAACAAGCGTGACGCGCATAAGTCCTCTCCAAAGAATGACGCTAGCGTCACTCTTTGCTGGTCGCGCGCGCCCGCATTGATCGAGATCAACATCCAGGCCAGCGCAGCTCTCGCCGTTACGGGAACGCGCTAAGGCTTCTCATTCTCGGCGCCGTCTTCGTTGCGCGAAAGTGAAGTGCGGCGTTCGACCGCAATCGCAGTTTGACTTCCATCAAACGCCCACGACAGGCGCCGTGTTTCGCTCATCGGAGACCAGCCGCCCGCACCTTGGGGCGCGGAACGCTCGGTCGGCAGACCGCTCCGTCGCGACGGAGCGGTTTGCTTGTGAACGCAACCCAATGTGAGACGCACCAGTCGCCGAACATCGTGTTCATCACCCATCTCAACACCAGGTGACGCCGTCGAAGCAATGCCATCGATCAGCGGAACGGCCGTCGCCACTTGCGTCGGACCGGTGCGATGGGGGAGAGCACCGGGCGACGCAAGCGGCTTACGACCGTGTTGCACTTCGGCTGAGCCGGGCGATCGCCACACGAGCGAAGGGTTCTAGTCGCTCCTAAAAGCGATAGGCGATCGCGGTAGAGACGACCCACGGATCGATGTCGACTTGATCGGTCGCGTTGATGTCGCCGGAAATGGTCACGTCGGTGTTGATCCAGATGCGGCGCACGTCGAAATTGACGCCCCAATGGTCGTCGATGCGATAGTCGAAACCGGCTTGGATCGCCGGGCCAACGGATGAGTCGTACTCGACATGACGGCCGGCCGGCGGCTCGCTGTCGATGAAGGACGTGAAATTGACGCCAGCGCCGACATAAGGCTCGACCTGACCGAAATGGGTCCAGCGATATTTGAGCGTCACGGTCGGTGGAAAGTGCGTGACTTCGCCAAGATCTATCGTCCCGCCGGCGGCGGTCACGTCGTGCGTGGCGACGCAGCATAAGAGCTCCGCCGACACATGCTCATTGAAGAAGTATTCAATCTGCAGCGACGGCACGTACTCGTCGGAGATACTGACATCGATCGGGTCGCCGCTCTCATCAGGCAGAACGCCCGATACGCCGACCTTCACTTGAAAATGGTCCAATACGCCTGCCTGCGCAGGCGCGGCTAAAGCCAACGCGGCAAACGCCGCGAGCGCTGCAACACCAAACTTGCTCATCTGATCCCCTTGAGATTTCACGATGAACAGCATGAGGCCGGCGATGCTGGTTTGGTTTGATAGGCGTCAACTCCCAGCGCGTTGGAGCGCGGACAAACTGTCGCGTGTGACGGTGGGTGAAGGCTCCCGCGCGTCTTTGCCTTGATTGATGTCAACGCATCGTTTGCCGCGCGGCAAGAAGTGCGCCGCGTCGTCACGGTGGCGCGCCATTTACCTGCGCGTTACCGACGACTCGTGGAGACTGGCGCTCGATCAAGCATCAAACGATTGGGAGCTTCAGCAAATGGCCTTCGACGCAACGATCTCCGCCGAGATCTGGAACGCAAAATATCGCTTCGCCACAGCGGAAGGCGGCGACGGCGATGTAGGCCACACATGGGCGCGCATTGCCGAGGCCATCGCGTTAGCCGAACCCGCGCACGCACAGCCGCTTTGGCGCGACAAGTTTCTCGGCGCGCTGACCGATTTTCGATTTCTGCCTGCTGGAGCATCATCGCCGGCGCAGGCACCGGGCGCGCCGTCACCCTGTTCAATTGCTTCGTGATGGGCACCATTCCGGACAATCTGAACGCCATCTTCGAGCATCTGCGCGAAGCGGCGCTCACCATGCAGCAGGGCGGCGGCGTCGGCATGGATTTCTCCACCATTCGCCCGTCTGGCGCGCCAGTGCGCGGCGTGGGCGCACAGGCCTCGGGGCCCCTCTCTTTCATGGACGCGTGGGACGCGATGTGCCGAACCGTCATGTCTGCGGGGCAGCGCCGGGGCGCCATGATGGGCTGCTTGCGCATCGACCACCCTGACATCGAGGCCTTCATCGACGCCAAACGTGACGCGACGCGGCTGCGCAATTTCAACGTGTCGGTTCTGGTGACCGACGCCTTCATGTCCGCATTGCGGAACGATGGCGACTGGGCTCTCGTCTTCAACGGCGAGGTCTATCAGACCGTGCGCGCGCGCGATCTGTGGGCGCGTCTGATGCGCGCGACCTATGATGTCGCCGAACCCGGCGTCATCTTCATCGACCGGGTCAACGCGCAGAACAATCTGGCGCACTGCGAGACTGTGTCGGCCACCAATCCTTGCGGCGAGCAGCCGCTGCCGCCCTATGGCGCGTGCTTGCTTGGATCACTCAATCTGTCGCGCCTGGTGAAACATCCCTTCGAAGCGGATGCGGCGATTGATCTTGACCGGCTTGCCGATCTCACCGCCACGTCGGTTCGCCTCCTGGACAACGTGATCGATGTCTCGCGCTATCCGCTCCCGGAACAGGAAGCTGAAGCGAAGGCCAAGCGCCGGATCGGCCTTGGCATTACCGGTCTCGCCGATGCGCTGATCTTCTGCAATGCGCGCTACGGCGCCGAAGACGGCCTCGCATTGACGCGCACTTGGCTCGACGCTATTCGCCGAGCCGCTTATCGCGCATCGGCCGAGCTTGCTGCCGAGAAAGGCGCGTTTCCGGCCTATGATCCCGCTATGCTGGAGCGGCCGATGCTGACTGCGCTCGACGCCGAGACGCGCGCGCTCATCGCCGAACACGGTCTTCGCAACGGTGGCCTCACCACGATTGCACCGACCGGCACGATCTCGCTATTGGCCGGCAACACGTCTTCGGGCATCGAGCCGGTCTTTGCCTTCAGCTACCAACGCCGCGTGCGCCAAGGCGACAATTCCTATGTCGAAGAGCCGGTGCAAGATTATGCACTGACGCTGTGGAAACGCCTCAAGGGCGATGCGGCGCCGCCCGAGCACAGCTTCGTCAGCGCGCAAACCCTGACGCCTGCCGATCACCTCGCCATGCAGGCGACGGCGCAGCTCTATATCGATAGCTCGATTTCGAAGACCATCAATTGCGCGGAGGACATTGCCTTCGAGGATTTCGCCGACGTCTATGTGCGTGCCTACGAGTCCGGCTGCAAAGGCTGCACGACCTACCGGCCGAACGCGGTCACCGGTTCGATCCTATCCGTGGACGCCGAGGGCGCGCCCGCGCCAGTCAATTTGCCGAACCTTGCGCCGCGGCCGGAAGAACTGATCGGCGCGACCTATAAGATCAAATGGCCAGAGAGCGAACACGCCATCTATGTGACCATCAATGACGTGGAAGAGAACGGCCGCCGCCGGCCGTTCGAGATGTTCATCAACTCGAAGAACATGGAGCATTACGCGTGGACGGTGGCGCTGACGCGGATGATCTCAGCAGTGTTCCGGCGCGGCGGCGATGTGGCTTTTGTCGCAGAAGAACTCCGCGCCGTGTTCGATCCCCGCGGCGGGGCTTGGCTGAAAGGCCGCTACGTTCCCTCCTTGCTGGCGGCGATCGGCGATGTGGTGCAGCGCCATCTCGACGTTGATGCCGTTCGCCCCACGCCAACCGGCGCCGCGATGGCAAAGCCCCGCAGCTGCCCGAAATGCGGGGCGGCCGCCTTCATTCGCGCCGAGGGCTGCGACAAATGCCTAGAGTGCGGTCACTCGAAGTGTTCGTGAGCTAATTCGATCGCCGCGGGCGTTTTTGGCCTGTGGCGATCGGCGAGCCGTCTACCCAAGGCCGCCAGATCATCCCTGGTGAGCCGCCGGCGCGCGAGCGGGATCAGGACGCCGTTCTCAAGCATCATGTGACGGCGTTGGGCTTGCGCAAACGCCCGCAGCGTCTCGCGCGCGCCCGGCATCTGAGACGGCGGCGTCGATTGCTCGACGGCGGTGCACAATATGATGCGGACCTGGGCAGAAAGATCGCGGTCGGCCTCGTGTTCACGGTCGAACCGCTCGAGTGCTGCGTCGATCTGGTCTTCCGGCGCGCAGCGCTGGCGCAAGAGCGGAAAGAAGTCCTCCTCCTCGTCGAAGACGTGCATCGTCAAATCGACACGGATGAATTCCGCCAGTCGCGTCGCTTCGGCCGCGTCGAATGTTGGCGCATCCGCCAATTGATCGAGCGCGTTGCACATCTCTCTGTGTTTGAGGTGCTCAAACAGGATGAAGTCCAGCGCCTCCTCCGGCCCCGGCGCCCGTGCCTCTCTCACCTTAATCTTGTGTTTCATCGGGGCGCTCCGCGGCAGACACGAACCAATCTGCCTGAACGGCGCCCCTTCTCGCATTGCCGAATATCAAGCGACCCCTCGCTGAATTGATCCGTATCAAATCCCGATGTTCGAACGGCGCCACAATGCCTCATTCGATGGAGGGTTTGAGGCGTGCGCGCGACCGATTTGGACCGTTGCCGGTCGCTGCCCTTGTTCGCGAACATGCGGCCAGAGAGCTTCCGCGACCTGACCGCGGGCGCGCATCTGCAGCGTTTCCCCGCCGGCACGATGCTGCTGCTGGAAGGCGATTCCGTCGACTTCCTCTACGTGCTGATGGAAGGCCAGGTCGAACTTCACGGCACCTGGAACGATCAAGAGACGGTGCTGGCGGTGCTGCGGCCCGTCTCGACCTTCATCTTGGCCGCGGTCGTCTTGGACGCCGATGCGCTCATGTCGGCGCGCACGCTCGAACGCAGCGAAATCCTGATGATCCCAGGCGACGCCATCCGGCGCGCCATGGTCGACGACGTTCAGTTCGCCTTGGCGGTCTCGCGCGACCTGGCCGGCGGGTTCCGCACCATGGTGCGCGCCGTCAAGAACCAGAAGCTGCGCAGCGGCGTCGAACGCCTCGCCAACTATCTGGTCATGCTCCGGGCAAGCGACGCAGGCGTCGGCGCCGATGTGATCCTGCGCCACGAGAAGCGGGTTTTGGCCTCCCTGCTCGGCATGACGCCAGAAAATCTCTCGCGCGCCTTCGCCGCATTGCGCAAGCACGGCGTCAGCGTCAATGGCTCGGTGGTGACGATCGCCAATGCGCCCGCCCTCACCGCATTGGCAAAGCCCGACCCCTTGATCGACAATCATGCGCCGCGCGACGGCGACATCGTTACCGCTGCCGATGCCGAGATCTGGTCGACCAAGACCAGCCGCGCCGAAATTGCCCGCCGCGCCGTGCGCCAAGCTTGATGTAGATCAAACCGGGCGGCCGCACTTCTGGCCACACTGGCGCATGGACCCCCGTTTTCTGGCTTACGCCGAGCGTCAGGCGCCGCGCTATACGAGCTATCCGACCGCGCCGCACTTCAGCGCTCAGATCAGCGCGACTGACACTGCGCGCTGGCTCGCTCAAATGTCCGCGGACGCGCCGCTCTCGCTCTATCTGCACGTGCCTTATTGCCGCCAGCTCTGCTGGTATTGCGGCTGCAACACCTATGCGGCGCGGCGCGACGAGCCCATCCTCGACTTCGTCGATACGTTGCTTCAGGAAATCGATCTCGTGGCCGCAGCGCTCGGCGGGCGGCGCGTCATCGAAATCCATTGGGGCGGCGGCACGCCGAACATCCTCTCAGCCGATCAGTTTACGCGCATCGGCGATGCGCTCGCGCGCCGCTTCGACATCGAGGCCGGCGCTCATCACGCCATCGAACTCGATCCGCGCCACGTCGACGCCGAAAAAGCGCGCGCTTATGTCAAAGCCGGCGTCAACCGCGCCTCGCTTGGCGTCCAAGATTTGAATGAACGGGTGCAACAGGCCATCGGCCGGGTTCAGCCTCTCGAGGTCGTCGAGGGCGCCGTCGACTTATTGCGGGCCTCTGGAATAGCCGAGCTCAGCATGGATCTGATGTATGGTTTGCCGCATCAGACCATCGAGGATCTACGCAACTCAATTGAACTGGCGGCCCAGATGGCCCCCAACCGCATCGCCTTGTTCGGCTATGCGCATGTGCCATGGTTCAAGAAGCGCCAGCGGCTCATTCCGGAGGCCGCACTGCCCGGCGCGGCCGAACGCTTGGAGCAAGCCGACGCCGCGCATGTGAAACTCGAATCGCTGGGCTATGTCGCCATCGGCCTCGATCACTTCGCGCTGCCGTCCGATCCATTGGCGATCGCCGCGCGAACGGGCCAATTGCGCCGGTCCTTTCAAGGCTATGTCGTGCAAGACGCCTCGGCGATCATCGGGCTCGGGCCTTCGGCGATCTCAACGCTGCCGCAAGGCTATGCCCAGAACCATTCCGAGCCGGGCGCTTGGGGCCGCGCGATCAGTGAAGGCAAGCTCGCCACAGCGCGCGGACATGAACTCTCAGACGATGACCGCATCCGGCGCCGCGTGATCGAGGAAATCATGTGCGATTTCGCGGGCGACCTTCGCGCGCTTGGAGGCGCGCGAGCGTGCGCTGACGCACTTTGGCAACTATCGCCCATGTTCGCCGACGGCATGGTCAGCCTCGACGGCGATCAGATCAGAGTCGAGCCCGCCGCGCAGCCGTTCTGCCGTCTCGTCGCCGCGGCGTTCGACGCCTACGCCCAAGCCGGCGCCGCGCGCCACTCGCGCGCGGTTTGAGCGCGCGCGCCCTATGACCACATCCGCGGAACGCTACCGGTCGTATGAGGGTTTACCGCTCTTCGCGATGGGCTTTCGCCCGTTCTTCCTGTTCGGCGCAATCTTCGCGGCCTTAGCTTTGCCGCTTTGGATCATCGGCTTCCACGGCTGGATTCCGAACATCACGCGCGACTGGCACGTGCACGAAATGCTGTTCGGCTATCTCGGCGCCGTGATTGCGGGCTTTCTCTTAACCGCGGCGCCCAACTGGACCGGACGCCTGCCCGTCGCCGGCGCGCCGCTTGTTTTCTTGTTTTCTCTGTGGGCGGGCGGACGCGCGGCGATGTTGTTCGCGCCGAAGGCGCCATTGGCGGCTGCGATTGATTGCGCATTTCTGTTTGTCCTCGCGCTGATTCTGGCGCGCGAAATCATCGCCGGCAAGAATGTGCGCAACCTGCCGGTCGTCGGACTGGTGGTGCTGCTCGCCACCATGAATACCCTGACGCATCTTCGCGGATACAATCCCGATATCGCCGCTCTTGGCGAGAGAGGCGCGTTGGCAGTGATCGCCATGCTGATCGCGCTGATCGGCGGACGCATCACGCCAAGCTTCACGCGCAATTGGATGGCCAAGCAGAAACTTGCACCCGAGCCGGCGTCTCCCGGCCGCTTCGATATCGCGGTGCTGCTCGCCACCGCGTCGGCGCTGCTGTCGTGGGCGACGGCGCCAGACGCTTTGGCGGCAGGCGTGCTGCTCACGCTCGCGGGCGCGCTCAATCTTGTGCGCCTGTTCCGATGGAAGGGCTGGCGCACGACGGCTGAAATGCTGGTGACGGTTCTGCACCTTGGCTATGGCTGGCTTGCCGTTGCACTGCTCTTGCTGGGCGGATCGATTCTGGCGCCGCTTTGGATCGCCAGCGTCGCCGGCATCCACGCGCTGACAGCGGGCGGCTTCGGCGTTATGACATTGGCGGTGATGACGCGCGCCGGCCGGGGCCACACCGGACTGCCCCTCACGGCTGATGCCGCAACCAAGGCAATCTACCTCCTGGTCAATCTGGGCGCCGCGATCCGCGTCGCCTCGCCGTTCTTTCCTTACCACTATCTTTACTGCGTGGTCGTCTCGGCGGTGCTTTGGAGCGCGGCCTTCGCCACCTTCGCCGCCGTCTACGGTCCGCTGCTCTGCACGCGTCGCGGCGGCGCCTAAGGTCCCCTGTCATTGCGCGAAATCAAATGCGCCCGTTGCAGGCGGAAAATAAATTCTGCGCGTGCGGCAGCGCGCCGCTGACGATCGGCCGCGCCGCTTGATCTACATCAATCGAGACTCTGGGGAAACGAGCGAGTCTCCGCGCCAAGCTCCGTGAGAAGGTCTCGCGGGGGTTTGGGGATGCGAGATCATGAGCATCAAGAGACTCTGGATCTTCCTTGCGATCTTCATGGCGGCGTCCTTCACCGCCTTGGGGTTCTTGGGGAGAGAGATCCATCGGCAAGCGCCGCCGATGCCGGCCGAGATTGTCGATACTTCAGGCAACGTCATCTACACGCGTGACGATATCCAGAATGGCCAGCTTGCCTGGCAATCCATGGGCGGCATGCAAGTCGGCTCGATCTGGGGCCATGGCGCCTACGTCGCGCCGGATTGGTCCGCCGATCAACTCCATCGCGAGTCCATCGCGCTCATGGATATCTGGGCGGCGCGCGAAAACAATGGCGCGCGCTATGATGAGCTCGACCCGGGCGCGCGCGCGTCGCTTGAGGCGCGCCTCACCACTGAGATGCGCACCAACACCTACGATCCCGCCACCGATCGCATCACCGTCTCGGCCGATCGCGCGCAGGCGATGGCCGCGGTTCGCGCGCACTATATGGCGTTATTCAGCGACGACCCCGCGCTTGAATCGCTGCGCGAACAATACGCTATCGCCAACAATCCAGTGCCGGACGCGTCGCGCCGCGCCCAGATTGCGGCCTATTATTTCTGGACCAGCTGGGCCGCCGGCGCCAACCGGCCGGATTCCAACGTCACCTACACGTCGAACTGGCCGCACGAACCTTTGATCGGCAACGCGCCAACCCCAGAGAACGTGATCTGGTCGATCGCCAGCATCCTCCTGCTCATCATCGGCGTTGCCTTCCTCACCTGGATGCACGCGCGCATGAAGCACGAGGACACGCCAAAGCCGCCGATCGCGGACCCGCTGCTCGGCTTCAAGCCGACCGCGTCGATGCGAGCGACCTATAAATACTTCCTAACCGTGATCGGGCTCTTCCTGCTGCAGGTGGCCTTGGGTGCGCTGACTGCGCACTATGCAGTCGAAGGCCACGACTTTTACGGCATCCCGATTTCGGAGTGGATTCCCTACGCGGTCACCCGCACTTGGCACACCCAACTCGCGGTGTTCTGGATCGCCACGGCCTGGCTCGCGACCGGCCTCTACATCGCGCCTCTGGTGTCCGGCAAAGAGCCGAAATTCCAAGCCATCGGCGTCAACATCCTGTGGGGCGCTCTCGTCTTCGTCGTGCTGGGCTCAATGGCCGGCGAATGGCTGGGCGTCCAGCAAGTGTTCGACCTCGACACCAATTGGTGGTTTGGCCACCAGGGCTGGGAATATATCGACCTCGGCCGCTTCTGGCAGACGTTGCTCTTCGTCGGGCTGATGCTCTGGCTCGTGCTCGTGACCCGAGCGTTGTGGCCGGCGCTCACCAAGCCGTCCGAGAGCAAGCCGGTCTTGATGATCCTCTTTCTGTCGACGGTCGCGATCGGTCTCTTCTACGCGGCAGGCTTCATGTGGGGCAAACACACCCACATCAGCATGGTCGAGTATTGGCGCTGGTGGGTCGTGCACCTCTGGGTCGAAGGCTTCTTTGAAGTGTTTGCCACGGCGGTGATCAGTCTCCTCTTCGTTCGCTTGGGCCTCGTGCGTGCGCAGACGGCAAACCTCGCTGTACTGTTCGGCACCATTGTCTTCCTCTTCGGCGGCGTCTTGGGCACCGCGCACCATTGGTTCTTCGCCGGCACGCCCGTGTCGGTGATCGCCGTGGGCGCGATGTTCTCCGCCCTTGAAGTGGTGCCGCTGGCGCTGATCGGCGCCGAGGCGCTCGAAACCTATCGCCACACCAAGGCGGCGCCGTGGGTGCAAAGCTATAAGTGGCCAATCCTCTTCTTCGTGGCGGTGGCGTTCTGGAATCTGGTTGGCGCGGGGATCTTCGGCTTCCTCATCAACCCGCCGATCAGCCTCTATTATATCCAAGGCCTCAACACGACGGCGAACCACGGCCACACCGCGCTCTTCGGCGTCTACGGCATGCTCGGCATCGGGCTCATGCTGTTCTGCCTCCGCGGCATGGCCTCGCGTTTCGCTTGGGATGACGGGCTGCTGAAGACCGCCTTCTGGTCGCTCAATATCGGCCTTGGTCTCATGTCCTTGCTCTGCTTGCTGCCGCAGGGCGTCTACCAAGCCTATCACAGCATCAATACCGGCCTTTGGTTTGCGCGCTCACCTGATGTGATCCATTCGCCAATCATGGAGATGCTGGTGTGGATGCGCGTCCCCGGCGACACGATCTTCTCGATCGGCGCCGTCTGCATCGCGATCTTTGCGGCAAAGCTCGTGCTGGCGCCCCGCCTGCCCAAGGGAACGCCAGACGCGGTCACCGTACCGGCGGAATGAGAAATTCATCTCCCCACTTTGAGCGGGAGGGCCTCCGGCCCTCCCGTTTTTTTCCGAAAGGACTTGGGCTCGGCACTTGATAGCGCTCGCGAAAATCCATGCCCGCTTGATCTGGATCAAGCGTCCAACCGCGGTCCCTGGCATCTTCTGAAGCATCGCTTCAAGGAGATGAACACGATGACTTCCGCGCCGCTCGTCGATCTGGGCATGCACCATAAGCCTGAGACCTTTTCCGACCGGTTCGCGCTCGGGTTCACCAAATTATTGCGCTTCTGCGCCGACACCTTCTTCGCCAAACGCTACGGCCACCGCGCCATCGTGCTGGAAACCGTCGCCGCCGTGCCGGGCATGGTCGGCGCCACCATCACCCACCTCACGTGCCTCAGGCGCATGTGCGACGACAAAGGCTGGATCCGCACCTTGATGGAGGAAGCCGAGAACGAACGCATGCACCTGATGACTTTCATCGAAGTGGCCAAGCCCACCCTGTTCGAACGCTTCGTCGTGCTGGCGGCCCAATGGGTGTTCTATATCGGCTTCTTCGTGCTCTACCTCGTCAGCTCGAAAACCGCCCACCGCGTCGTCGGCTATTTCGAGGAAGAAGCCGTCATCAGCTACACGCACTATCTGGCCGAAATCGACGAAGGCCGCACGCCCAATGGCCCTGCGCCCGAAATCGCCAAGCGCTATTGGAAGCTCCCCGACAATGCGACGCTCCGCGACGTGGTCTTGGTGGTGCGCGCCGACGAAGCCCATCACCGCGACGTCAATCACGCCTTCGCCAGCGAGCTTGGCGGCGCCGACGCGCCAGCAATGATTGCGCCCTATCCCGAACGCGCCGCCGGTATCGCCGAGGCGGCGTGAGAAACGAAACGAGCGCCTCCGGCGCCCGTTTCCCGCGGGGGCGATCCATGGAAAGCTTCTATTCTGAAATCCGCCATGTCCACATCGCGGCCGTTGCGCTGAGCGGGGCGCTCTTTCTCGTCCGCGCCATCGCCGGCAATCTCTTCGGCGCGGCGTGGACCATGGCCGCGCCGATCCGATACCTAAGCTACACGATCGACACCATCTTGCTCACGGCGGCGCTGATGCTGATGACGATCGTGCAGCAATTCCCGTTCGTTGACGCCTGGCTCACCGTGAAGGTGGTGCTGCTCGTGGGCTACATCGTGCTCGGCAGCTACGCACTAAAGCGCGGCAAGACCCGGCGCGATCGCCTCATCTATTCCGCCGCCGCGATCGGGGTGTTCTCCTTCATCATCGGCGTCGCGCGAACCCACAATCCGCTCGGCTTCCTGTCTTTGCTCTGAGGTCCCTCCATGGCGCAACACCTCATCTCTTACGACCTGGCGCGTGGTCTCCATGTCATCGCAGTGATCGCCTGGATATCAGGCCTACTCATGCTGCCGCGCTTATATGCCTACATCTCCGCGTCCGCGCGGGATGGCGAACTCGAACAGACGATGCTGAAAGCGGCGCGCAGCCTGCGGCTCATTATCCTCTCTCCGGCTTTGGTCTTGTCTTGGGTGTTCGGCCTCTTCTTGCTCGCCACCTACCTCGCACCGGACCTGCGGGACCTGCCGCAGGCATCAATTGCCGCCATCCCGCATTGGTTTTGGGTCAAGCTCGCGCTGGTGCTGGGCCTCTCGGGCTATCATGGCTTCCTCCTTGGCGAAGGACGCAAACTCGCCGCGGGACAGCGAGATCATTCAGAGCGCTTCTGGCGCGTGATGTCGGAGATTCCGTTTCTCGTCGCCATCGCCGTCGTGCTCCTGGCCACGGTGGAGCCATAGAAAGTTTTGGGGAGACGGTCGATATCGTCGGCTTACCGCGACTCCGGCGCTGAACTTGTCGATAACACGGTCGAGTTGTTGGCGCGGCGTCACCGGCGCCCTCTTAGGCAAACGCCGCGAAGGCTGTCTGGATGATGGTCCATATCCAATAGAGATAGAGCACGAGCAGCGTACCGAAGACGGCGATGCGCATACCCCAGTCGAGCCAATCGGTGCGGGCTTCCCGATAGGGCTCGGGTGGGTCGTGCTCTGAGCGAGGACCGGCGTCGAACGGCATGGATAGGATCATAGCGCGTTGGCGCATCGCGCCAAACAAAGAGTGAGCGGGTCCCGGAGGACCCGCTCGAAGGCGTTGGGTATGGTGGTGGTGTCTCCAGAAGGAAGACATCGTGAATGTCTCATTAACCTGATTAAGGAGGGGTTACCATTGAAGGAGGCCGCGTCAGACCCTGAGCGAACCAAGGCGCAGGGAGTTTGCGATCACCGACACCGAGGAGAGCGCCATGGCGGCCGCCGCAATCATCGGCGACAGCAGCATGCCCGTCAGCGGATAGAGCACGCCCGCCGCGATCGGAATGCCCGCGACATTGTAGGCGAAGGCGAAGAAGAGGTTCTGGCGAATGTTGCTCATCACCGCGTGTGATATCGCGCGGGCGCGAACAATGCCGGTCAGATCGCCGCGCAGCAGCGTCACGCCCGCGCTCTCAATGGCGACATCCGTGCCAGAACCCATCGCCACGCCGACATCTGCCGCGGCCAGAGCCGGCGCATCGTTCACGCCATCTCCGGCCATCGCAACCACACGACCTTCGGCCTTCAGGCGCGCAACGATCCGCGACTTGTCTTCGGGCAGCACTTCGGCTTCCACCGCGTCGATGCCGAGCTTGCGGGCCACGGCTTCCGCCGTGGTGCGATTGTCACCAGTGAGCATCACCAAGTGCAGGCCCTGCTCTCTAAGCGCCGCCAACGCGTCCGGCGTGGTTGCCTTCACGCGATCGGCGATGCCGAAGACCGCGGCGGCAACGCCGTCAACGCTCACAAAGATGGCGGTGGCGCCGTCACTGCGGAGTGCTTCGGCCTTGGCGCTGAGGCGCGTGGTGTCGATCTTTAGCTCGGCGAGGTATTTCTCAGCGCCAAGCGCGACAGGGCGGCCGTTGACGACGCCGACGACGCCTTTGCCCGTCGGCGAGTCAAATTCCGAAGCCTCGCTGAGTGCAAGTCCCCGCTCCCCAGCCGCCGCAACGATCGCCAAAGCAAGCGGATGCTCGCTCTGATTTTCGAGGCTCGCGGCCAGGCGCAGCGTCTCATTCTCATCCTGGTCGGGCGCCGATTGAATGGAAGTGACGGCCGGCTTTCCTTCGGTGAGCGTGCCGGTCTTATCCAAGACAAGGGTGTCGACCTTCTCGAAGCGCTCCAAGGCTTCGGCGTTCTTGATCAAGACCCCCGCACGCGCGCCGCGGCCAACGCCGGCCATGATCGACATCGGCGTCGCCAGCCCAAGCGCACAGGGACATGCAATGATCAGCACCGAGACGGCCGCGATCAGCCCGTAGGAAAACGCAGGCGACGGTCCAAAAGCCCACCACGCGATCAACGCCAACATCGCAACGGCGATCACCGATGGCACGAACCAGCCCGATACCTTGTCCGCGAGGCGCTGGATCGGCGCGCGCGACCGCTGCGCTTCGGCCACCATATGCACAATGCGCGAGAGCATCGTATCGGCGCCAACGCGATCGGCCTCGACCACAAGCGCGCCGGTCTGATTGAGCGTGCCGCCGATGACGCGCGCGCCTGCCTCGCGGGTGACCGGCATGGATTCGCCGGTGACCATCGACTCATCAATGGTCGAACGTCCATCAATGACGATCGCGTCCACGGGTATCTTTTCGCCGGGCCGCGCCCGCAGCCGGTCACCGACTGCGATCTGGTCTAACGTGACCTCCTCTTCGCCGCCGTCCTTGATACGCCGCGCCGTCTTGGGCGCGAGATCCAACAGAGCGCGAATGGCGCCGCCCGTTCGTTCGCGCGCTTGCAGCTCCAACACCTGACCCAGAAGCACCAGAACGGTGATGACCGCGGCGGCTTCGAAGTAGACGGCGACAAGTCCATGCGCGTCGCGGAACGCCGCTGGGAAAAACCCCGGCGCAATCAACGCGACGACGCTGTAGGCCCACGCAACCCCAGTGCCCAGCGCGATCAAGGTGAACATGTTGAGGTTGCGCGTCAGAAGCGATCGATAGCCCCGCTCGAAGAACGGAAAGCCCGCCCAGAGTACGACCGGCGTCGCAAGCGCAAATTGCGCCCAAGGATTCCAGGCTCGCGACGCC
>Ga0268265_10000789_pt1 | contig 30232 bp, 34 predicted proteins | sample KBSSwiS52_FD_190355 | JGI IMG/M metagenome (GOLD analysis project Ga0268265, IMG submission 190355) | Switchgrass rhizosphere microbial communities from Kellogg Biological Station, Michigan, USA - KBS Switchgrass S5-2 (SPAdes) (version 2) | ecosystem: Host-associated > Plants > Roots >...
CTCGAGAATGTCTGGCAAGGGTGACAAAGGCCTAAGCCTCGCCTAGGCGCGCGGCCATGCCGCTTCGCGTCGCCGTGCAGATGGACCCGATCGAGGGGATTAACATCTCCGGCGATTCGACGTTCGCAATAATGCTCGGTGCGCAGGCCCGCGGGCACACGCTCTATCACTATCTCGCCGACGCGCTGACCTACGAGGGCGGTCGTTTGTACGCCGGCGCACACCCGATCCGCGTGCAGCCGACGCCCGGCGACCATTTCACACTCGGCGAGTTCACGATCTTGGACCTCGGGCGCGACGTCGACGTGGTGTTGATGCGCCAGGATCCGCCATTCGATCTCGGCTACATCACCGCGACGCATTTGCTTGAGCGGATCAAGGACGAGACGCTGGTCGTGAACGACCCCGCTGCGGTCCGCGACGCGCCGGAAAAAATATGGGTGCTCGACTTCGCCCGCTTCATGCCGCCAACGATGGTCACGCGCTCGCTCGGCGCCGCGCGCAAGTTCGCGGCGGAGCATGGCGAGGTGGTCCTGAAGCCGCTTCACGGCAATGCCGGCAAAGCGGTGTTCAAGATCGGGCGTGACGGCGCCAATCTGTCGGCCCTGATGGAGCTGTTCAACGCGACCTATCGCGAGCCGCACATGCTCCAGGCTTTCCGTCCCGAAGTCGCGGATGGCGACAAGCGCATCATCCTCGTCGACGGCAAGTTCACAGGAGCGATCAACCGCCGTCCGGCGGCGGGCGACATCCGCTCGAACCTGGCGGCGGGCGGCACCGCGGAGGCGGCTGAACTGACCGAGACGGAGCGCGAGATTTGTGAAGCGCTTGGCCCGGAACTCGAACGACGCGGTCTGCTGTTCGTCGGCATCGACGTTATCGGCGGCCGCTGGCTGACGGAAATCAACGTCACCTCACCCACCGGAATTGTCGCCGTCGACAAGTTCAACGGGACGAACACGCCGGGCCTGATCTGGGACGCGATCGAGCGCCGCCTGGCGCAGCGCGGATAGTGCATCCGAATTGAATGCGGACTCCGCGGAAGTCCGAGATTCCACCCGCTAAGCGACTCATCCACAACGGTTATTTAGCATCTGATTCACCACCCCTCGGCTAGCCGAAACGGGTCGCGGTGGTCGTTGGCTACCCCACGGTCGGGCCGCCGCGATAGTCCACCTGGCAGCTTGCTGATCAGGCGCGGGGGTGGGCGTGGCGATAGACGTCAAGCAGGCGTGCCGCGTCCACCGCCGTGTAAATCTGAGTCGACGACAGGCTCGCATGGCCGAGCAATTCCTGCAGCGCCCGCAAGTCCGCACCCCCCGCCAACAGATGCGTCGCAAAGCTGTGCCGCAGCGCGTGCGGCGTCAGCGTATCGGGCAATCCCAGCCGTCGCCGCGCCGCCGCAACTGCCCGCCGGACGAGGTCGGGGTTGAGCGGCCCGCCCCGCGCGCCGACGAACAGCGGTGCATCGCCGGCGGTCGGATAGGGACATTGCCGCACGTATTCGTCGATCGCCTCGCGTACCGCCGGCACGATAGGCACGATCCGGGTCTTGGAGCGCTTTCCGGTAACCCGCAGCGTGGTGCCGATGGGCAAGGTGCGCCCGGTCAGGGACAGGGCTTCGGCGACGCGCAGCCCGGCACCATAAAGCAGCAACAACACCGCCAGGTCGCGCGCGCCGATCCATGGTTCGCTCGCCGCCGCGGCAGCATCTTCGGCGAGGTTCATCGCCTCGTCGGGCGCGGCGGGGCGCGGCAGCGTGCGCGGCCGCTTGGGCGAGCGCGTGCGCGGCAGCTGGGCGGTATGCCCAGCCTGGTCGGCAGCGTAGCGCAGGAAGGCGCGCACGCCGGACAGCTCACGCGCCGCCGACGACGGACCGAGGCCCTCCCCCCGGCGCTGCGCGAGGAAGGCGCGGAGGTCCGTAGAATTCAATTTGAGCAGTGCTCCCGATTCGATCGTCTCGCCGCGATAGCGGCCAAGAAAGTCGATGAAGCGATGCGCGGTCGCAACATAGGCCCGCACGGTGTGCGGCGAGCGGCGGCGATCGTGTTGCAAATGGCCCGACCAGCGCGCGGCGAGCGCGGCTGCCGGGTGAATCAGCTCAGCTTCGGATCGACCAGCCACCGGCGGATGATAGCCGCAAGGCTGTTGCCTAGGAACAGCAGCAATTCGGAGCCGTGGCGGCCGTCGAGGCTGAGCTCCGCGCGCTGGCCAAGAACCAGGATGCCACGCGGCAGCGGCGGTTCGGACTCGATCGCAACCAGCGCCTCGGCCCGAATCAGGTCGCAGGCCGGTCCGAACAGGGGATGGCCACGGTTCACCTGGCGCATGTCCACGCCGCCAACCTCACGGATGGTTCGCTCGAGCAGCCGCGCCTCGACCGACTGGACGCCGTTGCCGTCGGCGCGAAAGCCCTTGTCGCCGACGATCAGCGCGATCGCCACCGCGTCGATGCCGAGGATCAGCGGCCATTCCTGGGTTACGACGTGGAGCAAGGCATCGACCCCGTCGGCGTCCATCGCGGCGAGGACGGCGGAATGAATCGACGAGACCGCGCCGGTGTGGCCGCGGGCAAAGGCGATGAGGTCCTGGTTGGCTTCCTCGGCCTGGCCCAGGCGATCACGCAGCCGCGCCACCGCGCGCTCTTCAAAGGGGATGACCGTAGCCATGGGCGGGAGGATACGCCTGGAGCGGTTAAAATCCTACTGAACAGCAGTGACCGCTCGACAAGCCGTTGAACCCAAACGAAAAGCGGCGGCGTCTTTCGACGCCGCCGCCCCCCGTTCGCTTGCGCGACGAACTGGCTTAGAGCTTGTTCGAAACGTTGTTGAACGTCGTACCAAGCTTGTTGCCGATGCCCTGCATCGCGGCAATGGCGGCAACGGCAATCAGGGCGGCGATCAGGCCGTATTCAATGGCGGTCGCACCCTTCGAATTCTTAATCAGCGTCAGAAACTTGCTCATGGTCTTGCTCCTTGGTTCCACAGGACCGCTTACGGTCCACCCGCAGTCCACGTTGCGGATGAGCGACATTAGGAGCGAAGCGTTTAGGAAAGTCTTACGCGCGAAGGTTGACGCGCGTTAACTTTCAATTTTTTTCGAAGTGGTGAATCAACCGATCTGCTGGCCGGTTTTCTGCCAGTCGGCAAGGAAGCTCTGGATGCCGTTGTCGGTCAGCGGATGCTTGAACAACTGCCAGATGATCTTGGGCGGCGCTGTCATCACATCCGCGCCGATCTTCGCCGCTTCAACGACGTGCATCGGATGACGGACGCTCGCGACCAATATCTCGGTCGCGAAATCATATTGGTCGTAAATCTGGCGGATGTCGGAAATCAGATCCATGCCGTTCTGACCGATGTCGTCCAACCGGCCGACGAAGGGCGAAATGAAGGTCGCGCCGGCCTTGGCGGCGAGGAGCGCCTGAGCCGCCGAGAAGCAGAGAGTCACGTTGACCATCACGCCGTCGTCGCTCAGCGCCTTGCAGGTTTTCAGTCCGGCGGGTGTCAGCGGAACCTTGATCGTGATGTTGGTGGCGATTTTGCGCAGCACCGCGGCCTCACGCATCATCCCGTCATGGTCGAGCGCCACGACCTCGGCCGAAACCGGCCCACTGACGACCCCGCAAATCTCCTTCACCACCTCGAGAAAGTCGCGACCGGACTTCTGGACAAGTGACGGGTTGGTCGTCACGCCGTCGAGGAGACCAGTGTCGGCCAGCTCACGGATTTCGGCGATCTCGGCTGTGTCGGCGAAGAATTTCATCGGTTTGCTTATGCCCCGGCTTTGGTGAATGAGATTCGCATAGCCGGTGGTCCGGGTCCCGTCATCCGATTCGAAGGGCAATGATGAGCGAGCACGTCAACGTCGAGCGGGATGGCGCTGTCCTCGCGATCACCCTCGCCCGCCCCGAGCGCCGCAACGCGATCACCGTCGCGATGTACGCGGCGCTGGCCGACGCGATCGAGAGCGCGGCAGGCGACACTGCCGTTCGCGTCATCACCATCCGCGGCGAGGGGCAGGATTTCGCCGCCGGCAACGACCTGGCCGATTTCCTCCAGGCGCCGGTGCGCGGTAACGAGGAGATCCCCGTCTGGCGGCTACTCCGTGCGCTCGCCGAATGCGAGACGCCGATCGTCGCCGCCGTCCACGGCAATTGCGTCGGTATCGGCACCACGATGCTGCTCCACTGCGACCTCGTCGTCGCCGATGAAACCGCGCGATTCTCGCTCCCGTTCGTCGACCTCGCGCTAGTCCCGGAGGCGGCGAGCTCGCTCATCCTGCCGCGTCTTGCCGGTCGCCGGCATGCCGCGCGCTATCTTTTGCTGTGCGAGCCGTTCGGCGCTGCCGAGGCCTTCGAGATCGGCCTGGTCAGTCACGTCGCCGCCGCAGGGGCGCTGGAGCAAGAGTTCCGCCGGGTAACCGAGGGCTTGCTCGCCAAGCCGACCGAAGCGCTGCGCCTCACCCAAGGACTGCTCCGTCACGGCGCGCGCGATGAAATTCTCGCGCGGATGCGGCTCGAAAGCGGGCATTTCGCCGAGCGCCTGACCTCGCAAGAGGTCAAGGACGCGATCGAGGCGTTCTTTGCGAAGCGGGCACGCTAGGCGCCGCCGGATTAGTGCGCGATGTAGACCCGCTTCGTCCGGGTCAGCGAGATCGCCGGCCCGTTGAAGAACAGATAGTTGGGCGTGACGGTATAGGTGACCGTCAGGTCGCGGCAGAAGACGCAGGTCGCGGCCAAGGGCGTCGTCACCGTCGGGGTGCCGAATGCTCCGATGTTGCTGCCGAACAACTTGCTCTGCATCTTGGTCACGACCGATGCGTCGGTCGGCGCATTGCAGCCACTAGAGGTCGGAATGCACAAGGTCGCCGCACGCGCGCCTTCGCCCAGCGCATGCTGCATGCCGGCGCTAGCCTGGAACACCAGGCCCACCTGGAAGATGCCGTAGATCATCACCAGCAGGACCGGCAGCGCGATCGCCAATTCGATCGCGGCGGCGCCACGCTCGCTTCGACGGATGAGCTTGAGCGGCATCATTGCGTTCTCAATCCAGCCTTGCCGTGAAGCGTGAAGCTTCCGTCCGAGTTCGCGCCCGGCCACGTCCGCGAAGCGAACATCGGGTTGAACCTGGCGCTAATGTCGACCGTGATCCAGCGGGCAATAGTTTCGTTACCCGCGCAACTGGTGTTGTAGTCGCTCTTACGGGTGCCATTGCACTCCAGCCAGTAGTCGATGGTGACATCACTGTCGGTGACGCCCGAGAATCCCGAAGCATTTGCGGCAGCTGCGGCCTCGCTCTTTAGCGTGCTGTAGGTGCTCGACGTCGTATTGTACTGCTGCACCTTCTCGATCGCGCGATAGGCCGATTGTTCGAGCGAGAGCTTCGCTGCGTAGGCGCGGCTGATGTCGACCATGCCGATCAGCAGGCCTGACAAGACCGGCAGAACCATCGCCATTTCGATGATCGACGCGCCGCTTTCGTCGCCGGCCAGCGATTTCAGGTGTCGACGGGTCATGCCACCAGCCTCACTTTGCTACCTTTGAACGAACCCGAACCCGAGCCCACAGGGCAGGTGTTATTGATCGCGCTGTTGCCCGTGAAGGTGACATCCTTGGCGACGATCTGCATGCAATTGGTGACCATGCCGGCAGTTCCGTTGAACGTCAGGTCGGCCTTCGGGAAATAGAAGGCGCCCTGGAATTTGGAGCTCGAGTTGCCGTTGATCTTGATGTCGTTGTCGGACGTCGCGCGGCGATCCTGGTAGAACAGAATCCCCTTGAACGTGCCGGTGTCTGGCGCCGTCATGTTCATCGTGGCGTTACCGTTTAGGTCGACGTCGCCGATGGTTCCCGTGCCATTGTTCGTCATCACGATCGTGCAACCGGCGCAGGTTACGTTTGCACCCGAATTGACCGTGAAATCGCCGGCGTTGATGTAATAAGTGCCGGCCGTCAGCGTGACATTGCCCTTCAGATTCATTCCGGAATAGCAGCCCGGGCCGAGCGTCGTGGTATCGCTTGGCTGAACCTGGATGTTGCCACCAGTGCAGTTCGTCGGCGGACTCGGACTGACGCTGGCGAACGGATCGGTCTGCGCGAGCGTGAACGGCTGCAGGATGGTGCCCGTGCCCCAGTGCGTGCTCGCGGGAATGCCGCCTACAGCCGCGATCGGGCTGGCCTTCACGCTTGACGAGCCAGTCGCGACCGCGGCGCTCATCGACACCGAATTGGTGATCATGCCGCAGCCGAGGTTGACGTCGGTGCTGCCGGTCGCGTCGATGCCGGTGACCGACTGGTCCTCAAGGCTGATGACGCAATAGTCGCCACTCGGGACCACCGTCGCAATTGCGCTGGCCGTGATCGTCGGCGTGAAGCTCATGAACATGCCTGAGAAGCTCAGCTTCTTTTGGACCGAGAGCTGCACCTGCACCGCGCGCGGGTCGGTCGCCCAGGTACCCGATGTCGGTGCGCCGACAGTCTTGTTATATGTATAGGCGATGTGATTGTTGTAGCCGAGGTCCTTGTCGACCGCGGTCGAGACGTTGGTGCGCGCGCCTTCGTCGCCGACGATCGCATAGACGCCCGCCGTCGCCGCCGAGTCGGCTGCACGCTGAAGCTGCCGTTTCCACAGCGCCCACTCGATCGTGTCGCTGGCCAGACCGGCCGAGCCGAGCACGAGCGGCAAGGCCGCGCCGGCCATGACCAGGGCATTCCCGCGCTTGTCGCGCCACAGCTTCTTGAACCATGAAATCATCGGGCAGCCCCCAGACAAACGTCGCGCATGAGGTTGGCACTAGACTGTCAGGGTGAGCGAACCGTTGAAGGCTGTGGTTAACCCGCATTCACCATCACCCTCACACCCGGCTTGAACGGTCCGTGTCTTACACTTATAATACAGTAGAATGGCCTCGCGAGAGGCATGGTTGAGCCGTCCACGGACTGCTAAGCCACGCACGAGGCGACGAAAGGATTGGGCAAATGGCGACCGAACCGGGAGCTGCAACGAAAACCGAAACCGCGACCAAGCTCAAGCTGGATCCGCCGGACGCGCTGCAGGCGGTCCCCGTGGCCGAGGCGGCGGGGCTGGTGCCGCTGAAAACCGAAGAGACGAGCGAGCTCGAAAAGCGCGTCACCCAGTTCGTCGATGAGCTAGCGGCGCTCGACGCGAACAGCCCGGACTTCGGCAAGAAGGTCGATCAGCTGACCGCCATGGGCCGCAAGGAAATCGCCGAGGCGGCCGGCGCGTCGAACCGTTTCCTCGACCGGCCGGTCAAGGCGATCGACAGCGACACTGGCATCGGCGCCGACCTGACCGAGCTGCGACGGACGGTCGAAGCCCTCGATCCGAAGGGTGCGAGCGCACCGCGCAAGTTCCTCGGCATCATTCCATTCGGTAGCCGTATCGACCGCTATTTCGACAAATATCGTAGCTCGCAGACGCACATCCAGAAAATCCTCGGCAGCCTTGCCAACGGCAAGGACGAGCTGCTGATGGACAATGCCGCGATCGACACCGAGCGCGCCGGCTTGTGGAAGACGATGCACAAGCTCGAGCAGATGATCCACATCTCGAAGAGCCTCGACCAGAAGCTGGAGGACAAGGCCAACGAGCTCGATGCGACCGAACCGGCCAAGGCCAAGGCGATCCGCGAAACTGCGCTATTCTATACGCGCCAGCGGACCACCGACCTGCTGACGCAGATGGCTGTCACGGTTCAGGGCTATCTCGCGCTCGACCTCGTCAAGAAGAACAATGTCGAGCTGGTAAAGGGCGTCGATCGCGCGTCGACCACGACCGTGTCGGCGCTCCGCACCGCGGTCACGGTTGCCCAGGCGATGAGCAACCAGAAACTGGTCCTGGAGCAGGTCACGGCGCTCAACACGACCACCGCCGGCATGATCGATTCGACCGGCGAAATGCTCCGCACCCAGACCGGCGCCATTCACGAGCAGGCGGCGTCGTCGACCATCCCGCTCGAGACGCTGCAGCGGGCCTTCCAGAACATCTACGACACGATGGACCAGATCGATCACTTCAAGCTGCAGGCGCTCGACAATATGAAGCAGACGGTCGAAACGCTCGGCAAGGAAGTCGAGAAATCGAAGGGCTATATCGCGCGGGCCGAAGGGGTGAACCAGGGCAAGCTTGAAGGCGGCGTCTCGCCGCTCACCCCGATCGAGAGCAAATGAACGCCAACGAGCTTGGCCGGATCTTCGATCGCGCGAACGCGAGTTTCGAGCAGGCGCAGCGGACGGGGCAGAAGGTCGATCTAACCCTCGGTCGCGCCGACCGCATCATGCGGCGCGCCGACGAGCGCGACGGGGCCAGCCGCGCCGCCGCCCAGCGTGAGCGTCAGCGCCTGAACACTGGCCTGAAGCGCCGCGCGGCGCAAATCGCCGTGGCCGTCGGGCTGGTGAGCATTGCGACCATCGTCATTGGCCTGATCCTGCCCAGCGGGATCGGCATGTTCGGCTTCCTCGCCGCGGTCGGGCTCGCGGTCGGGATCGTCGGGTTGCTTGCCTTCTGGCCGGCCGCCGAGAAGGGCGCCAAGGCGCCCGCCACCGACCTTCCCAACGGCGAGATGGTCCAGCGGTTCGATTCCTATCTCTATCGCACGCGCGCGTTCCTGCCGGCACCGGCACAGGCCGAGATCGACCAGCTGAGCGCGGTCCTGCCGTCGCTCAAGCAGACGCTCGAACGCGTCGAAACGCTCGATCCCAATGCGCAGGATGCGCGGCGGCTGATGTCGGTGCACCTGCCGGGCCTGATCGACCGCTACAATCATGTGCCCGCGGCGTATCGCAACGAGCTCGACGGCGAAGGCAAGAGCGCCGACGAGCGGCTGGTCGAAGCCCTCGCGGCGAGCCGCGCCGCGCTCGGCGACATTTCTGAGAAGCTCGCGCGCGCCGACATTGCGGCGTTCGAGACGCAGGGCCGGTTTATCGAATCGCGCTACGGGCGCGAGGAACTCGACACCTCAGCCGATCACTCCTGACGCGCGCAGGCGCGCCAGCTCTGCCGCATTGACGAGGTCGGCCAACAGCTGATCCGTATGCTCGCCCAAGGCGGGCGGCGGGAGGTCCGAGTCGGCGCGCACTCCATCCAGCCGCACCGGCGATCCGACTTGCGGAATACCGCCGAGCGTACGCACCGTCTGGCGATGCTGCGCCTGGACGTCGCCGAGGGCCTGGGTGATCGTGTTGATCGGCCCCGCCGGGATGCCGGCTTGCTCGAGCTGGTCGAGCCATTCGGCGGCGGTTTTTTGGCTGATCGCGTCGCTGACCAGGCCGACCATCGCCTCGCGGTGTGCAACGCGCGACTCGTTCGATGAAAAACGCGCGTCGTTGGCCCATTCCGGGTGGCCGCAGATCGCCGCGAGCCGGGCGAACTGGCGGTCGTTGCCGACGGCGATGATGATCGGCTGATCCGCGGCCACGAACGGCTGGTAGGGCACGATATTCGGGTGCGTATTCCCCTGGCGCGGCGGGTCCTTGCCGGAAATCAGGGCGTTCGACGCCTGGTTGGCGAGCATCGCCAGCTGCGTGTCGAACAAGGCCATGTCGATATGGGCGCCCTGTCCTGTCTTCTCGCGCGCGTAGAGCGCCGACAGGATCGCGACGGTCGTATAAAGGCCGGTGAACAGGTCGACGACCGCGACGCCGACGCGCATCGGCCCGCCGCCGGGCGCGCCGTCGGGCTGGCCGGTGATGCTCATCAGCCCGCCCATGCCCTGGATGATATAATCGTAGCCGGCGCGCTCGGCGTAAGGGCCGTCCTGGCCGAAGCCGGTAATCGAGGCATAGATGAGCCGCGGATTGGCCGCGCGCAGGCTTTCCGCGTCCAGCCCGAACTTGCTCAACCCCCCGACCTTGAAGTTCTCGACGATGACGTCCGCGTCGGCGGCCAGCGCCCGCACCAGCGCGGCGCCCTCGGGTTGGGCGAAGTCGATTGCCGCCGACTTCTTCCCGCGGTTGCAGCTGAGGAAATACGCGGCGACGCGCCGGTCGCCTTCGCCATGCCACGGCGGACCCCAGTGGCGGGTGTCGTCCCCTGCCCCCGGCCGCTCGACCTTGGTCACCTCGGCGCCGAGATCGGCGAGCAACTGCGTGCACCACGGGCCGGCAAGGACGCGGCTAAGGTCGAGAACCTTGACCCCCGCCAGCGGCTTCACGCGGCGCGCCTCCAGAACTTGCGGCGGTCGGACAGGATCGCGTGCGCGGCATTGTGGCCGGGAGCTCCCGTCACGCCGCCGCCCGGGTGCGCGCCGGAGCCGCACAGGTACAGGCCCTTCACCGGCATCCGATAATCGGCGGCGCCGATCATCGGCCGCGCGCTGAACAATTGGTCGAGGCTCATCTTGCCGTGGAAAATGTCCCCGCCGATGAGACCGAAGCGCCGTTCGAGATCGAGCGGCGAATGGATCTGCCGCCCGATGACCGAGTTCGCGAAGCCGGGCGCGTGGGCGTCGACGGTCGCGATGATCTGGTCGGCCGCCGCCTCGCGCTCGTCGTCCCAGCTTCGTCCTGGGCCGAGGTCGTAGCGGAAGTGCTGGCAGAACAGGCTCGCCACGTGCTTGCCCTTGGGCGCGAGCCCCGGGTCGAGCGTCGACGGGATCAGCATTTCGATGATCGGCTGCTTGGACCAGCCGTTGACCGCCGCATCCAGGTACGCACGGTGCATGTAATCGAGGCTCGGGGCCATGATGATCCCCGCCGTCATATGGTCGCCGCGCTTGGGCAGGACGGTGAACTTCGGCAGCGCCGAGAGCGCAACGTTCATGCGGAAGGTCGCGCTCTCGCATTTCCAGCCGTGCATCCGCCGCGCGACGTCCGCATCGACTGAACCACCGGGCAACAGGCGATCGAACAGCAGGCGCGGATTGACTCCGGCGGCGACGATCGGCGCGGCCCAGGATTTGCCCTTCGACACAACGCCGCCGACCCGCCCGTTGGCGACGATGACCTCTTCGACGGGACTGTCGAGCACGATGTCGACGCCCGCCTCGCGGCAAGCCTTGGCCATCGCCTGGGTGATCGAGCCCATGCCACCGATCGCATGGCCCCACGCGCCCGGGACGCCGGCGGCCTCGCCGAACAAATGGTGGAGCAGCACGTAGGCGCTGCCCGGCGACTCCGGCGAGCCGAAGTTGCCGACCACCCCGTCGAACCCGAACAACGCCTTGGTCAGGTCGCCCTCGAAATGCCGGTCGAGAATCTCCGACGCGCTGCGGACGGCAAAATCGTGCACGATCCGGGTCTCGGCCAGCGACAGGCCGGCCATGTCCTTGCCGAGGCTCAGCAGCTTGGGGATCGCACTGACCTTGGCGCCGACGTTGGGCGGCGCGCGCAGTAGCCATTTCTTGAGCAGCCGGACGACGCTTTCGAGTTCGGCGACGTAGCGGTCGTAGGCGTCGGCGTCGGCCTTCACGTGCCGGCCGATTTCCCGCCGCGTCAGGCCGCCGCGGCCCGACAGCAGATAGTCGCCGTCGCCGGGGAGGAAATTGTCCGTCTTGCGCAGCACGACCTTCAGTCCGTGCCGTTCGAGCTCCAAGTCGCGGATCACCTTCGGGTTGAGCAGGCTGACGGTGTAGCTCGCCGCGGAGTTGCGGAAGCCGGGCAGGAACTCGTCGGTGACGGCGGCGCCGCCGACGTTGCCCGAAGCTTCGAGGACGGCGACCTTGAGGCCCCGCTTGGCGAGATAATAAGCGCAAGTGAGGCCGTTATGGCCCGCACCGATGATGATCGCGTCGTGCATCCCGACGCCATAGCGGCGCGTGCTAGCGCATCAACACCAGTTCTTCGGCCATGGTCGGATGGAGCGCGAAGGTCGCGTCGAAATCCGCCTTCTTGAGGCGGGCCTTCACGGCGATGGCGGCCGCCTGGAGGATCTCCGGCGCGTCGGGCCCGATCATGTGGATGCCGACAATCTCTTCGGTCCCACCGTCGAGCACCAATTTGTAGAGCGAGCGCTCATTGCGGCCGGCCAGCACGTTCTTCATCGGGCGGAAATCGGACGTGAAGACCTTGACCGACCCGAGCTTGTTGCGCGCCTCGCCCTCGGTCAGGCCGACGCCCGCCAGCGGCGGGTGGGAGAAGACCGCGCTCGGGATGCACGAATAATCGACCTGGTGCGGCTTGTTGCCGAAGAAGGTGTCGGCGAACGCCTGGCCTTCGCGGATCGCGACCGGGGTCAGCTGGACGCGGTCGGTGACGTCGCCAACGCCGAAAATCGACGGCACGTTGGAGCGGTTGTCGGCATCGACCTTGATCGAGCCATGCTCCCCCATTTCGACCCCGACGGCTTCAAGCCCGAGCCCGCCGGTGTTCGGCTTGCGGCCCAGTGCGAACAGCACCTGGTCGGCATCGATATCGTCACAGCCGGTCATGCTGACGTGGAGCGTTCCGTCATCGCGTTTCTCGATCCGGTCGATCGAGGCGTTGAAGCGAAAGTCGATGCCCTTGCGCAGCGAAATCTGGATGAGCCGGTCGACGATCTGCTGGTCGTATTGCCGCAGCATCACGTCGGTCCGGTTGACCAGGGCGACATGCGCCCCGAACTGGTGGAAAATGCCGGCGAACTCGTTGGCGATATAGCCGCCGCCGGCGATCACGATGCGCTTCGGCATTTCGGGCAGGTGGAAGACTTCGTTCGAACTGATCGCATGCTCGATCCCCTCGATCTTCGGCATCGACGGATGCGCGCCGACGGCAATGAGGATCTTGTCGGCGGTGACTTCGCGCCCGCCGGCGAGCTTCACCGAATTCGGGCCGGTGACGATCGCGCGCTCGTGAAATATCTCGACCTTATGGTTGGTCAGCGTCTCGGTGTAGGCGCCTTCGAGCCGGCCGACTTCCGCGAGCACATTGTCGCGCAGGACCGCCCAGTCGAACCGCTTTTGCGGGACGTCCCAGCCGAACATCGCCGCATCGTCGAGATCCTCGGCAAAATGCGCGCCGTAGACGAGCAGTTTCTTGGGCACGCAGCCACGAATGACACAGGTGCCGCCGACCTTATATTCCTCGGCCACCGCGACGCGCGCGCCATAAGCCGCGGCGACGCGCGCGGCGCGCACGCCGCCCGATCCGGCACCGATCACGAACAGGTCAAAATCCGCCATTCAATTCCTCCGCGCTGCGCCGCTTTGTGTTCGAAGCGCGGGCGCCGCGCCAATCAATGTTGCGCATAGCTTCAATAGCTGGAGCTCACCTCGGAGCGAGCCACACCAGGCGATCCTTAAAGTCGGTGGTGATCAGAAAATGCTTCAAGATCGACGTGCCGATATTCATGTCGTTGTGGCTCGGCTGGTCGTCGATATTGGCGTGAAGGTTGTGGAATTGGCGCCCGGCGACCTCGAGCGTCGGCAGCAGGACGTAATCGCGCTCGATCCCGCCGCCGATGCCGCCACCCACCTTTTTGCCCAGGATCTTCAGCCCAAGCTTTTGCACGAGGTCACGCGAGATCATCACGTCCGACCCGTTGCCGAGGTCGAACTCCGCGAACGCGGCGACGCCGTTGGCCTTGACCGGAATCGCTTCGATCCCGGCGTGCGCGGTAAGCGGCAGCTTCTCCCCGCGCGGCGTGCTGGTTTTGCTCACCGACTCGATCGCACCGCCGGCGAGGTCGATGCGGAGACGCGCCGAATCGAATAGCTCCCGGCCGATGATCGCCTGGGTCGGGCGCTTGATCAGGCGGCTGGACAGGTCCTTGAGGTCGAGGACGACCACCGCCTCGGGGTGGATTTCCACGCCAACGGCGGCGAGCGTCACGCCTTCGACGATCCGCGCCGGCTCGGCACCCGCCGATCCCTTGATGACCTGCGGCGTTCCCGCGGGGAATTTCGCCTTGGCCGCGAAGGCCGGATCGAAAATCGACCCTTCGGCGCCGCTATCGAGCAGTGCCTCCGTCGTGACGTCGTTGACCTTCGCGGTGATGAACAGGCGCCCGTTGTAGACCTTCAACGGCTCTGCATCCGCGGACGCCGCGACGCACAGCAACGCCAAGCCAAGCAGCTTCATAGCCCCGCCCTTTCGATGAGTGCGCGGGTCGATGCATCTAGGCTGCCATCGTCCGCGCTGTCGGACAACTGACGCGCGATCTGCTTGCCGAGTTCGACCCCGAACTGGTCGAACGGGTTGATCCCGAGCAGGACCGCATTGGCGAAGGTGCGATGTTCGTAAAAAGCGATCAGCGCGCCGAGCGTCCGCGCGTCCAGGCGTTCGAGCAGGATCGTGGTGCTCGGGCGGTTGCCCGGATACGCCCGCTGCGGGTCGTCGCTTGCCTTGCCCTGCATCAGCGCGGCGCCCTGGGCGAAGGCGTTGAGCAGCAATTGCCGGTGATGCTCCGGGTCCTGCGCATCGTCGGCCTCGCGCACGGCGAGAAATTCGACCGGGATGGTCAGCGTGCCCTGGTGGAGCAGCTGGAACACGGCATGCTGGGCGTCGGTCCCGGTACCGCCCCACGTCACCGGTGCGGTGGCGCCGGCGGGCTTGCCGTCGGTCGTGACCGACTTGCCGTTCGATTCCATCTCGAGCTGCTGGAGGTAGAAGGGCAGCAGCCGCAGCCGCTCGTCGTAGGCGAAAAGCCCGCGCGTCTGGCAGCCGGCCTGTTCGACGTAGAGCCGGTCCGCGAAGGCCGCGAGCAAGGGCAGGTTGGCGCTGCCCTCGTTGAAGCGGAAGTGCCGATCCATCTCGGCCGCGCCTTCGAGGAATTCCTCGAACGCATCCCAGCCAAGCGCCAGCGCCACGGACACGCTCACCGGGCTCCACAGCGAATAGCGGCCGCCGACGCCCTCGCCGAACTGGAGGATGCGGCTTTCATCGACGCCGGCAGCAAGCGCCGCTTCCGGCGAGGCCGTGACCGCAATCACGCGCCCGCTCGGGTCCGGCACGCCGGCCTCGATCAGCCAACTCAGAGCCGCGTCGAGATTGGCCAGCGTCTCGGCGGTGGTGAAGGTCTTCGATACGGCGACGATCAGCGTGGTCGCCGGATCGAGCGCGCGCACCGCGTCGTCGACGGCTTCGCCGTCGATATTCGACAGGAACCGCACATCGACCTTCGCGCGGTTGCGCCCAAGCGCATCGACCAGCAGGTGCGGCCCGAGGACCGAACCGCCGATGCCGATGTGGAGGACGCCGGTGATGTCGCCGAAGGCGCCGGCCTCGATCGCATCCACCAGCGAGCGGGCGCGCTGCCGCCGCGCGGTGGCCAGGTCGACCTCCTCGGGCGCGCCGCTGCCGCGCTCCGCGACATGGGTCGCGGGCCGGCCCTCGCTCGGATTGACGATGCCGCCGGAGAACAGGGCCTCGCGCGCTCCGGCGAAGCCCATTCGCTCGGTGCGCTCGAGCGCACGGTCGATCGCGGCCTGGTTGAGGTGGGTCTTGGACCAGTCGAAGTAGAGGCCGGCGACGCTGAAGGTGAGACGGCTGAGCCGGTCGGGCTCGGCGGTGAAGAGCGCGTCGAGGCGCCCGATCGCGGGCCGGTCGGATTTGGGAGCCATGGCGACAGGCACATAGTGCCGCCCGAAGCAAAAGCTAGGCTCGCGCCCGCTTGACCTCACCGCCCGAGCCGGAAACAAGCGGCGCGCAATGGCATCGATCGATACCCCCGAGGCGCCCGCCGCCGAGCCCGCGCCCGAGACGAAGTCCGAACGCGGCAGCCTCGCCCGCTTCTTTGTCGTCCTGGTCCTGCTGGCCTGGGCGCTGCGCAGCTTCGTGGTCGCGCCCTTCTACATCCCGTCGAGCTCGATGCTGCCGACGCTCTTCGTCGGCGACTATGTGATGGTAGCGAAGTGGCCCTACGGATACTCGCGCTACAGCTTTCCGTGGGGCTTTCCGTCTTTCTCGGGACGGCTGATCGACACGCTGCCGAAGCGGGGCGACGTCGTCGTGTTCCGCCATCCGAACACCGACGAAGATCTCATCAAGAGAGTTATCGGGGTCCCCGGCGACACCGTCGAACTCCGCGGCGGCGAGTTGTTCCTCAACGGGCAACAGGTGAAGCGCGAAAAGCTCCCCCCTGTCTCGGTGCCGATCAGCGACAACAGCCCCTGCAAAGTCGCGCCGGGCGCGCGGCCCGTCATCGCTCAAGGAAGCGAAGGCCGGGGCTGCCTTTACGTTGCTTATCGCGAGACGCTGCCCGGCGGGCCAAGCTTCGTCACCCTCAACCAGCTCGATGGCGGACCCGGCGATGACTTTGCAGCCGCGATCGTCCCTCCAGATCATGTGTTCCTGATGGGCGACAATCGCGACGACAGTGGGGACAGTCGGTTCGAAATCTACGATAACGGCATCGGCATGGTGCCGACCGATCACCTCATCGGCCGCGCGCTAATCACTTTCTGGTCGACCGACGGTGGCGCGTCTTACGTCTTGCCGTGGACCTGGTTCACCGCGCTCCGCGGCGACCGCCTTGGCAACGGCTACCACGAATGACCGACGTCGCCGCCTTTGTCCGCGACAAGCTTGGTTATCAGCCCGGCGATTGCGCATTGTTCGAGCGCGCCCTGTCTCACTCCAGCACCGGGCCGGATAGCTACGAGCGGCTCGAGTTCCTCGGCGACCGCGTCCTCGGCCTAGTCATCGCGCGAAACTTGTACGAGCGCTATCCGACCGAACCGGAAGGCAGTTTGTCAAAGCGCTACAATGCACTGGTCGCGCGCGAAACCTGCGCCGATGTCGGCCGCGACCTCGGCCTCCCGGCTCTCATCCGGCTTGGCAAGCAAGCGCGCGGCGACGGCGCCAGCCAGAGCGACAATGTCGTCGGCGACGTCGTCGAAGCGCTGATCGGGGCATTGCTGCTCGACGGAGGGATGGACGCCGCGCAGCGCTTTATCCTGGCGCGCTGGGAACCACATCTCGCCAATCAGGGCCGCGCACCGCAGCATCCCAAGTCGGGCCTGCAGGAACTCGCCGCCGCCCGGGGCCGCAAGGCGCCGGTGTACGAAGTGATTTCGCGCACCGGGGAGCATCACAATCCCAAGTTCACCGTCCGCGTCTCACTCGGCTCGCTCGGTGAAGCGACCGCCGAAGGCTCGTCCAAGCAGGAGGCTGAAACCGCGGCCGCGGAGCAGCTGTTGGCTCAACTTTCCCAAACCCGTACGGCCTGAGCTTGTCGAAGGCCTGCCCTTTCTTTGCTATCGCCGCACCCATGAAGTCAAAATCAGCCCTTCGACAAGCTCAGGGCGAACGGGGATTGGGTTGACCGAGTCCGCGCAACCTCGCGCCGGCTTCGCCGCCGTGATCGGCGCGCCCAACGCCGGTAAGTCGACCCTCGTCAATGCGCTGGTCGGGCAGAAGGTCGCGATCGTCAGCCCCAAGGCGCAGACCACCCGCGCCCGGCTGATGGGCATCGCGATCGCCGGCTCGACCCAAGTGCTGCTGGTCGACACGCCAGGTATTTTCGCCCCCAAGCGGCGGCTCGACCGGGCGATGGTCGCCGCCGCCTGGACCGGCGCGCAGGACGCCGATTTGACGCTTCTGGTGATCGACGCGTCAGTGAAGGTTCGCGAAGAGATATTGGCTGGCCTCGACCGGCGCGAGCATCCGTTGTTCCTCGTCCTCAACAAGGTCGACCTGGTGAAGAAGCCGGCGCTGCTTGCGCTGGCGCAGGAATTGACCGCACGGCTCAACCCGGACCGCGTGTTCATGATCAGCGCGACGCAGGGCGATGGCGTGCCCGACCTCAAGCAGGCGCTGGCTGACGTCATGCCGTCAGGCCCGTGGCTCTATCCCGAAGACGAATTGTCGGACGCGACCGACCGGATGATCGCCGCCGAGCTGACCCGCGAGCAAATCGTCAACCAGCTGTACGAGGAATTGCCCTACGCGACCGCGATCGAGACCGAGACGTGGCAGGACCGGCCCGACGGCTCGACCGAGATCCGCCAGCAGATCCTCGTCGCGCGCGACAGCCAGAAAGCGATCGTCATCGGCAAGGGCGGCTCACGCCTCAAGCGCATTGGCCAAGGCGCGCGCGAGGAGATCGCCAAGCATCTCGGGCGGCCGGTGCATTTGTACCTGCACGTGAAGGTCAATCCGAAGTGGGACGAGGACCGCGGGCTGTATCGTGAGATCGGGCTGGAGTGGGCGGACTAGGCCAGAATCTCGTCAATCCATCCAGGCACTAATTCGCCCGCCCGCCCCGTCCGGCTTTCGTCGAAGTAGACACTGCCCAAACTCGGCTCGAGATTGATCTCCAGCGTCTTCGCGCCGCAGTAGCGCGCGGTCTGGACGAACCCGGCGGCGGGATAGACCGCGCCGGATGTCCCGATCGACACGAACAGGTCGCACGTCTGCAGCGCGACTTCGATCCGCTCCATCGCGTAGGGCATCTCGCCGAACCAGACGATGTCCGGGCGGACTTGGCCTACCGCCTGGCACTGGGGGCAAGCGGCGCCCTCGCCCATCGACCCGGTCCACGGAAACCGCTCGCCGCACGCGAGGCACCAGCCGCTCGCCAACTCGCCATGCATGTGGATCAGTCGCTTCGACCCGGCCCGCTCGTGCAGGTCGTCGACATTCTGCGTCACCAGCAGCAGGTCGCCCGGCCATTCGGCGTCGAGCCGAGCCAGCGCCGCGTGCGCCGCGTTGGGCTGCACCGTTCCGAGCTTGGCTCGCCGCGCATCGTAGAAGGCTTGAACCAGCGCCGGATCGCGCGCGAACGCTTCCGGTGTGCACACGTCCTCGACCCGATGCCCCTCCCACAGCCCGTCCGGCCCGCGAAAGGTCGCGAGCCCGCTTTCGGCCGAGACTCCGGCGCCGGTCAGGATGACGATGTTGCGAACGGACATCTCGGAACCATACCGTTCGTCCTGAGCTTGTCGAAGGGCTGCTCTTTTTTCCAACGTCAATTAAGGACAGTCCTTCGACAGGCTCAGGACGAACGGAGTTATGGCAATTCCACAAATCCGCATCGGTATCGGCGGCTGGAATTTCCCGCCGTGGCGCGGGGTGTTTTATCCCGACAAGCACCCGCAGGCGAAGGAGCTCGAATATGCGTCGCGGGCGATGACCGCGATCGAGATCAACGCGACTTTCTACGGCCGGCAGAAACCCAAGAGTTGGGAGAATTGGGAGCAGGTCGCGCCGCCGGGCTTCCAGTTCGCGATCAAGGGTTCGCGCTATTGCGTCAGCCGCTCGAAGCTCGTCGAAAGCGCCGACAGCATCGCCAATTTCTTCGGCCAGGGGTTTGAGGTGCTGGGCCCCAAGCTCGGCCCGATCCTCTGGCAGTTCGCCAAGTTCAAGCGCTTCGATCGCGACGACATCGCCGCATTCATCGACCTACTGCCCGTCGAGCTTGGCGGGATCACGCTGCGCCACGCGATCGAGCCGCGCCACGCGAGCTTCGACGATGAGCAATTCTTCGACCTCTGCCGCGCGCGGAACATCGCGGTCGTGCTCGAGGACAGCGACGACTATCCGACGATCGAGGCCGATACCGCCGACTTCCGCTACGCGCGGCTGCAGCGGATGAACGAGGATATTCAGACCGGTTACGACGACGCTGCGCTCGACGGGTTCGCGGCGAAGGCGCGCGCGTGGAGCGAGGCCGGCCGCGACTCCTACATCTTCATGATCAACGGCGCGAAGGTGCGCGCACCCGCCGCCGCGCTCGCGCTGCAGCAACGGCTCGGGCTCAAGTCTTAGGCTGCCATTTGAGCGGAGATCAGTCCGGACGACTGGATGATGAGCGCCGACACCGCGAAGCTCACGAACGATATGAACCAGGCGCTGGCCGTGAGCCGTTTCAATCGCTGGGAAAGTGGCAGCCTGACCGCCGCTGGGGATGTGCGGGTCATGCGTAGAGGCTGTGCGAAAAGAACAGCTGATGGATCGTGACGAGCGTCGCGAATGTCAGGCCGCTGACGACTGCCATGACCCCGAATAACTTGAGCGGCGCGACCTCATGTGCGGTGCTCGTGCCAATGGTGCGTTTCATTCAGTAAATTCCCTGTTGGCGACCCATTGCTCGGGTCGCAGCTCATATCTTTCATGAAGCGTGCCAACAGCGGAAAACCGCCATTATCGACCGCCCTGGGATCAGGCGGCGGCTGAAATTGCGCCAACTTCCGGCAAACTGTCCCACTCCGCGCCCGTCAGGTCGCCGCGCTGGCGCTCGGGGAACACCTTCGCTAGCAACGCTGCATGCGTGACGCCGACCAGCCGATCCGCCTCAGCCTCATCGCGCCGAATGGTCGCATGGGCAAAGCCATCGCCAAGGCGGTCGCCGACGATGCCGCATTCGAGCTCAACCAGGATCATGCCGATGTGCTGGTCGATTTCTCCGCGCCCGACGCGCTTCAGGCGAGCCTCGATCGCGCCGTATCGGCGGCCGTTCCAATTCTCGTCGGGACAACCGGGCTGCAGCCCGAACACCACCGGCTAATCGAAGACGCCGCGAAACAGATTGCGGTCATCTACGCGCCCAACACCTCGCTCGGCGTCAATTTGCTCAAGGATTTGGTCGAACAGGCTGCGGCCCGGCTCGGGCCGGCGTGGGACATCGAGGTGCTGGAAATGCACCATCGCAACAAGGTCGACGCGCCGTCCGGCACCGCTTTGTCGCTCGCGCAGGCGGCCGCCAAGGGCCGCGGCGCGACGCTCGAGGATTTGGCTCGCTTCGACCGGATCAGCGAGCATCCTCATGCGCGCGAGGAAGGTACGATCGGCTTCGCGTCGCTGCGCGGCGGTTCGGTCGCCGGTGAGCATGTCGTGATCTTCGCCACGGAGGGCGAGCGGCTGGAGCTTGGCCACCGCGCCGACAGCCGGATGATCTTCGCCCGCGGCGCGCTCGCTGCCGCGCGTTTCTTGTCCGGCAAGCCCGCCGGGCTTTACGCCATGCGGGACGTCATCGAGAGCCTGTGAGCAAAGCGCGCGTCGCATCCCACGGCCTCGCCCGCCGCCTCGGGCTGTTCGACGCGACCATGCTGGTCATGGGCGGGATCATCGGCTCGGGCATCTTCGTCACCCCGGCCGAGGTTGCGCGCCACGTTTCGACGCCGGTCCTGATCGTCGGCGTGTGGCTGCTCGGCGGGCTGATCGCGCTCGCGGCATCGTTCGTTTACGCCGAGCTCGCGGCGCGGCGGCCGGCGGTTGGCGGCCAATATGCCTATCTCCGCGATGCGTTCGGGCCGATGCCGGCGTTCCTCTACGGCTGGTCGCTGCTGCTCGTCATTCAGTCCGGCGGGATGGCAGCGGTGGCGATCACCTTCGCGCGCTATTTCAACGATTTGGCCGGTCTCGCTGTGCCGGACAGCGCGGTTGCGGTGGCAACCCTGGCGATGCTGACGCTGGTCAATTGCTTCGGCGTCCGCTCGGGGAGTAACACGCAAAATGCACTGATGGTGCTGAAGATCGGCGCCATTGCGATGCTGGTCGTCGTCGGCCTGCTGATGGCGCCTGCAAGTCATGTACCGGCCACCACCGGCGGCGGCCCGCCGCTATCCATGCTTGCGGCAATCGGCGCGGCGATGACGCCCGTGATGTTCTCGTACGGCGGCTGGCAGACATCGAGCTTTTGCGCCGGCGAGATGCGCGACCCGGCGCGCGACCTCACCCGCGGGCTGGTGTTCGGCGTTTGCGGGGTCATCCTGCTCTACTGCTTCGTCGCGTTCGTCGACGTGCACGCGCTCGGCGCGCAGGGCCTGGCGGCCTCGAAGACCCCGGCGAGCGACGTCATGCGGCTTGCGCTCGGCGAGCGCGGCGCGTCGCTGATCGCGATCGGCATCGCGATTTCCGCGCTCGGCTTCCTCAGCCAGGGCATGCTGACCGCGCCTCGCGTCTATTTCGCCATGGCCGAGGATGGCGTGTTTTTCCGCTCGGTCGCCAAAGTGAACGAGCGGACGCGGGTCCCGACCGTCGCCATCGTCCTCCAGGGCATCGCCGCCGCGGTCATCGCCGTGTCGGGGACGTTCGGCCAGATCCTGAGCTACGTCGTCTCGGTCGATTTCATTTTCTTCGGGCTGACCGGCGTGGCGTTGTTCGTTTTCCGTCGCCGCGATCCTGCGTCCGCGGGCTTCCGGACCCCAGGCCATCCGGCGACCACCGCGCTGTATGTCGCCGCCTGCTTCGCCGTGGTCGTCGCGACCGTGCTCAATAACCCGGTGAACAGCCTGATCGGCTACGCGATCCTTGGCCTCGGCGTCCCCGCTTGCCTCTACTGGCAGCGCAAGAACCGCCCCGCCCCATGAGGACGATGCAGTCGGACTACATGCACTGGGCCAAGTTCAAGTCGCCGGTGCGCTACGCCCTGACCTCGAGCGAAGTGCCGCACTTCCACATGGATCAGCTCGACTGGAGCAAGGCCGACCTCGACTGTGACGGCGCCAGCCACCCGCGCTACGCGCCGCTCCGCCAACGGATTGCGGCGCGCTACGGCGTCGCCGTCGATCAGGTCGTCGCCGCGGACGGCACATCGATGGCCAATTTCCTCGTCATGGCGGCATTGATCGTGCCCGGCGATGAAGTGCTGGTCGAGCATCCGACCTACGAACCGCTGCTTGGCGCGGCGTCCTTTCTCGGCGCGACGATCACGCGGTTCGAACGCAACCCGGAGGACGGTTTCCGGCTCGATCCCGCGAACGTTCGCGCCGCCATGTCCGACCGCACGAAGCTGATTGTCCTCACCAACCTCCACAATCCGAGCGGCGCGTTGGCGGGCGAGACCGAGCTTCGGGCGATCGCGGACCTTGGCCCGCGCATCCTGATCGACGAAGTTTATCTCGACGCGGCCGGACAGCGCAGCGCCGTCCATCTCGGCCCCGCGTTCGTCATCACCAACAGCTTGACCAAGGTCTACGGCCTGAGCGGCCTGCGTTGCGGCTGGATCCTCGCCGAGCCCGAGCTGGCGGAGCGGATGTGGCGATTGAACGACCTGTTCGGCGTCAACCAGGCGCACCAGGCCGAACGCCTCGCCTGCGTCGCGTTAGATCATATTGACGAGGTGATCGGCGACAATCCGGCGATGCTCGCTGCCAACCGCGCGGCGTTCAACGCGTTCCTCGCCGGTCGTGACGACATCAGTTGTGCCCCCGCCGAGCATGGCATCACCGCCTTCCCACGCTGGGGCGGCGGCGACACCCAGCGCCTCGATGACCGCCTGCGAGCGACCTACGACACGGCGGTCGTTCCCGGACGCTGGTTCGAAATGCCAGACCATTTCCGCATCGGCTTCGGCTTGCCCATCGACGATTTCGCGGAAGGTTTGTCGCACCTCGGCCGCGCGCTGGACGACCTTCGATGAAGCGCGACGAGATCTTCGAATTCTTCCGCCGGCTGGCCGAGGCGAACCCCTCGCCGACCACCGAGCTTAATTCCGGCAATCCCTATCAATTGCTAGTCGCCGTCGTCCTTTCCGCCCAGGCGACGGACGCGAGCGTCAACATCGCCACGCGGCCGTTGTTCGAGCATATCAAGACGCCGCAGGACATGGTCGAGTTCGGCGAGGAGCGCTTCCGCGACGCGATCAAGACGATCGGCCTGTTCAACACCAAGGCCCACAACGTCATCGCGCTCAGCCGGGCGCTAATCGAAAGGCACTGCAGCCAGGTCCCGCGGACCCGCGAGGCGCTTCAGTTATTGCCAGGAGTCGGCCGCAAGACTGCCAACGTGGTGCTCAACACCGCCTTCGGCGAGGAAACGTTTGCGGTCGATACGCACGTCTTCCGCGTCTGCAACCGCACCGGCCTTGCACCGGGCAACAATGTCGAAGCGGTCGAGGCCAAGCTTGAGAAGCTCGTGCCCCAGCCATTCCGGCGGGACGCCCATCACTGGCTGATCCTGCACGGCCGCTACACCTGCAAAGCACGGCTTCCGGAATGCTGGCGGTGCCCCGTCGCGGACCTCTGTCGCTACAAGCCGAAGACCCTGGAGCCTAGCGCCAGACCCGCTCGAACCGCGACCCCAAGGTCGTCAGCAGCTCGTACTGCGTCAGGCCGGACTGCCGCGACGCCGACGGCAGGTCGTAGTCGATCTCGACCCAGTCGCCTTCCTTGAGGCCGGGCGCGGCATCCACGCCCACTGCAATCAGGTCCATCGACACGCGGCCGAGCACCGGCAGCGCAAACTCGCCGGCGAACGCCGAGCCGCGGGACGAGAAGCCCCGCAAATAGCCGTCGGCATAGCCGATGTTGAGAATCGCGGCCTCAGTATCGGCCTTGGCGATAAAGGTCGCACCGTAACCGCAGGTCTCGCCCTCGGGGATGGTGCGGCGCTGGACGATCTGCGCCTCGACTCGCGCAACCTGGCGAATCTTACCCTCGGCTTCGGCGCGCGGAATTCCGCCGTACAGCGCCAGGCCCGGGCGGACGAGATCGAAGCTGTAGTCGCGGCCCAGGCAGATTCCCGCGCTGTTGGCGAAGCTGCAGCGCTTGGCCGGAACGGCCGACGCCACGGCGCGAAAGCGCTCGAGTTGCATGGCGTTCAACGGGCTGTCTTCGTCGGCGCAGGCCAGATGGCTGTGCAGCGTGTCGATCGCGAGACCGGCGAGAAGTTCGATTTCCGTGGGGCGCAGGCCGAGCCGGTTGATGCCCGTGTCGATCATCACGTCGCACGCCCGGCCCGGTGCCGCCTCTTTCCAGCGGGCGACCTGCGCGGGCGTGTTGAGGCATGGCCGCGCCGCCGACTGCAGCGCAACAGCGAGATCGTCCGGCCCTACCCCATGGAGCACCATGAGGCTGGTGGGCTCGGGCAGGTCGCCCAGCGCCGCCGCCTCGGCCCAGGTCGATACGAAAAAGTCGCGGCACCCGGCTTCTGCAAGGGCCATCGTCGTTTCCCGCGCGCCGAGGCCATAGCCGTTCGCCTTGACCGCGGCGCCGGCGGTGACTCCGGCATGCTCGGCGAGCCAGCGCCAGTTGGACTGAAGGGCGAAGCGATCGATGGTCAGGCGCAGCGGGCGATGCATCACGCCCGCCGTAACCGCGCTAATCCTGCGCGTCGAGGTTCGCCTTTGCCCGCTCCCAATTCGCGCCGTCGAACGCCTCGATCGCAAGCGCGACCGGCTGGTCTAGGCAGTTGGCGTTGAGGCTCCATGCGTCGGGATGGGAGCGCGGCTGGTAGAAGCTTTTCACCCCGCAATGGCGGCAGAACAGGTGCTCGGCCGCGCCGGTGCCGAAGCGATAGCTGGCAAGGGAGTCACGCCCAGTGACCAACTCGAAATCCGCGTGCGGCACCATGATGTGAAGGAAACCGGTCATCCGGCACACCGAACAATTGCAGTCGAGCGCGGCCACCGGCGGATCGGGCAGCTCAGCCTCGAACCGGACCGCACCGCAATGACATCCGCCGCCGACGTTCATCGCGTTCGCCTAGGCGGTGCGCGAACCCCGGACAAGGCGAAGGCCGCCACAGGGGAGCTGGGCGGCCTTCTAACCGAGCTCGGGAAGCTCAGCGTGCGGCGAGCGCGATTGTGTCGTGGGCGCTGCGGCTGGCGAGCTGCTCGCCTTGGGCGCGGGCCCTGGCGAGCACGTCGGCGCGGCACGCGCGAGCCCTGTTCTGGCCGACCAGATCGGCATCGGACGCGGTCCCGCAGACCTCGTAGGCCGCGACCACCAACCGATGATCGAGGGCCCGGCGGCCGGCTTCGGTCGTCAGGTTGAGATCTGCGGTCCGCACGATACTGACGTTGTTGTCCGTCATCGGCTCGGCCACGGCCGGGACAGTCTTGATGGCGGCAGCAGTGATCAGGGCCGACGCAATGATAATCCGAATGGCGCTCATGGTCGCCTCCTCCTGTTTGAGTGCGACCCGGTATTTAGTAGCAATTTGCAACTTACGTGAGCAACGAGTTCGTGCTATCATTCTGCAAAATTGCAGAACCCGGTTGTCCCCGCAGGAGCTAGACTGAGCCGCGATGCTGGACTGGAACGACCTTCGCTATTTCATCGCGGTCGCGCGTGACGGCAGCACCCTGGCTGCCGCGCGGACGCTGCAGACCAGCCAGACGACCGTCGCGCGGCGAGTCGCGGCCCTGGAGCAGGCACTCGGCATTCCGCTGTTTGAAAAGCGGCAGGCCGGTTACGTGCTGACCCCGGCCGGCGAGGAATTGCTGGGCACCGCGCGAAAGGTTGAGACCGCGGCCGCGGCCTTCGCCGAAGCCGCTTCGGCGCACAACCGTGACGTCACGGGCACGGTCCGCATCACGTCCGAGGACATCTATGCGCTGTCCCTGATCTCGCCCTACCTTCGCGAGCTTCACGACACGCATCCCGACATTATCGTCGAAGTCGACACTAGCAGCAGCCTTCGCGACCTCGGCGCCGGTGAGGCCGACATCGCGCTGCGCAGCAGTTCGCACGATCAGCCCTCCGGCCTCGTCGGCCGTCGGCTCTGCATCGACGATTGGACGCTCTATTGCAGCCGTGACTACGCCGAACGCCACGGCCAGCCGACGTCCGTCAGGGAGCTGAGGCGCCACGCCATTGTCGGCGGTGGCGGGGACAAGCTGTGGCACCATTTCCAGGCGTGGTTGAAGGACCTCGGCCTAGAGGACCGGGTCGCAATGCATCACGCGAGTTCGACCGGCCTGCTGAGCGCGATCCGATCTGGGTTTGGCGTGTCCGTCCTGCCGTGCGTCGTCGGCGACGGCGATCCTGATCTCATTCGTTGCCTCCCGCCCAAGGCGGGCCACGGCCGCACGCTCTGGCTATTCACGCACGAGCGGGTTCGGCATGAGCCCCGGGTTCGGGCCGTCATCGACTTCCTGTACGAACGGCTGGTGAAACACGTTCGTTTTGTCGAGGCGCGAGCCGCGGCGGCCTAGGCACCCTCTGTGAAGTGCTCAAGGAACGGTCCGATCGGGGGCGGCTTCCAGCCCGAGGTCGCCACGAAGCCGTGGTTGAGGAAGGCCCGTTTGCCGTATCGCAGGGTCTCACCATCGGGACCGTCCACCAATCCGCCGGCGGCGAGCAACACGGCGTGGCCGGCCGCCGTATCCCATTCGCTCGTCGGGCTGGCACGCGGATAGATGTCCGCTTTTCCTTCGGCCACGATGCAAAATTTCAAAGACGAACCGATTGATGTGTAGCTGCACGCACCCACGGCGCCTTCGAGATAGTCGAGGGTGCCCTGGTTAAGGTGCGACTTCGAAGCGACCGCGATCGTCTCTTGCGGGCGCGGGCGCGTGCGGATCGGAATCTCGCCATTTCCCTCATCAAGCCAGGCGCCGTGACCAACGCAGCCCGCATGAAGGCGGCCTGTCGCCGGGGCGTACACGACGCCGAGCGTCGGGCTGCCTTGCACGATCAGCCCAATGTTGACGGTATAGTCGTCCCCGCCTCGAACAAACTCCTTCGTTCCGTCGAGCGGATCGACGAGGAAGTAAGTGTCGCCGTGGTGCGGGATGCGTCCAGCCGCAACCTCTTCCTCGGCAATCACCGGGACGCCGCCGGCCGCGCGCGCGATGGCCGCGAGGATGACCTTTTCCGCGGCGCGGTCGGCTTCAGTAACCGGCGAGCGGTCGGGCTTGGCTTCTACGTCGAAACCACGGCGAACAATTGCCAGGATCGCCTCACCAGCTTCGCGCGCCGCCTCGGCAAGATCCTCGAGGAGGCGACCATCCGCCATGCTAGCGCGGCGCCATTCTGATGCCGCCGTCCAGCCGCACCGCGGCTGCGTTCATGTACGGATTCTCAATCATGAAGCAGGCCAGTCGGGCATATTCCTCGGCCTGACCCAGGCGCTTAGGGAATGGAACCTGCGCGCCTAGCGCATCCTGAACATTGGGCGGCATCATCGCGACCATCGGCGTCTTGAACACGCCCGGCAGAATGGTGTTAACCCGGACGCCGTCGTTCATCAGGTCGCGAGCAATCGGCAAGGCCATCGCCAAGACACCGCCTTTGGACGCCGAATAGGCAGCTTGGCCGATCTGGCCATCTTCCGCCGCGACCGACGCCGTATTGATAATGACGCCGCGCTCGCCGTCGACCAGCGGATCGAGGTCGACCATTCCAAAAGCCGAGTTGGCGATACAGCGGAAGCTGCCAATCAAGTTGATCTGGATGGCCAATTCGAACTGCTGCATCGGATACAGCCTGGCGGCCTTGGTCTCCTTGTCCCGCGCCACCGTCTTGGCCGCGTTGGCAACCCCGGCACAATTGACGAGGACGCGCTCCTGCCCGTGCGCCGCACGGGCCTTCGCGAACGCGGCGGCGACCTTCGCGTCGTCGGTCACGTCAACTTCACAGAACACCCCGCCGAGATCGGCCGCCACTTGCTCGCCACGCTGATTATCTCGGTCGAACACTGCAACTTTGGCGCCGCGTGCGGCCAAGGCACGAGCCGTCGCCTCACCTAAACCCGAGGCAGCACCCGTAACCACTGCGGCAATCCCGTCGATGTTCATGCGATTCCTCGTCTGCCTGTGCAATCTCCGGAGTTCCGCTATGCGTCTTGTCGCTCGTAAGCAACAGTCCGCCAGACGCTTCGGGGTTCATCGCAAATGCAGCTTGGATGGCGGATAGGTCGCGCTTAATTTGGAAGAATATATATGCAGTTGGCTCGTGGGGGACTGATGATGAAGCGTTCGAGATTGCTAGCGGCAGCGGCCGGACTGACGTGCCTTGCATCCGCTGCCGCCGCTGACGCCCAGTCACTTGGCGGCGACAGCGCGTTCGGGAGCACATCCGCCGCGGCGAGCGTCAGCGCTTATTATGCGGGTCGCCCGTCGACGAACATCTGGTTTCGTGGCGGCGCAGCCGACCCGGCAGCTGCGCAGCTCGCTGCTTTCCTCAAGCGCGCGCCCTTCGACGGCTTCGCGTCGGGGCCGCAACTCGCCGCACAGGTTGAGGCCGCTCTCGCCCAGGCTCAAAGCGGCAAAGCCGAAGATGTCGCCGCGGCGGACCGGGTGCTCTCAGGCGCTTGGGTAGCCTATGCGCAACAACTCAAGCGACCGACCACCGGCATGATTTACGCCTACCCGGTCCTGCAGCCGCAGGGTGCGCGCACCGATCAGATCTTGCTGACGGCCGCGGCTGCTCCATCCCTTAGCGCTTACCTGGCGTCCGTCGTGAACGTGAATCCAATCTACGCGCAGCTTCGTGATGCCGGCTGGGCCCAGGCGCAGGCCACCGGTAATATGACGCCGGATCCGCGCCTGATCGCGAACCTGGATCGCGTTCGGTCGATCCCGGCCAGCGGCCGGTTCCTCTTGGTCGATGCTGGCTCGTCGATGCTGACACTCTACCAGAACGGCCAAGTGATCGACTCAATGAAGGTCATAACCGGCACGAGTGAACTGCCGACCCCACTCATCGCCAGCTACATGTATTACATCACCTATAACCCGTACTGGCATTCGCCTGATCACCTGGTGCGCAAGACAATAGCGCCCAATGTCCTCAAGCTTGGGCTCAGCTACTTCAAGTCGCATGGCTACGACGTGGTCGAAGATTGGACCGGCGAGAAGGTGATCGATCCGAAGTCGATCGACTGGAAAGGCGCTGCGGCAGGCACGGTGCACTTGAAGATTCGCCAGGACCCGGGTCCGTTGAATTCCATGGGGATTCTCAAGTTCCCATTTCCGAATCCTGAGGACATCTATCTTCACGACACGCCGGATCATGAGAAATTTGGCAAGGCCAACCGCAATCTCAGCAATGGCTGCGTCAGGGTCGAAGACGCGCGACGCCTGGGCCGATGGCTATTGGGAAGCGAGCCCGTCTCGCCGGGGAAGGACGCGGAAATCCGTGTGCAATTGCCAACCAGCACCAAGATTTACTTGACGTACATCACGGCCCAGGTGCGCGATGGCAAGCTGACCTATATTCCGGATATTTATGGCTGGGATCGCTCGCCGCCGACGCAATTTGCGACCGGCTACAAGCCCGGCGCCGTCGGTAACTAGAACGGATTGATCTCGGCGCGCCGACTAGCGCGACGATCAGATTTCTTCAGGCAAAGAAAAACCGGCCCGGGCGAGTTGCCCGGGCCGGTTCTTTTCGTATCGGCCGTTAGCCGCGCTCTGGCGCCGGAGGCGGCGGCGGAGGCGGAGGCGGCGGAGCCGGACAAGTGTCCGTCGCCAGGATCACCGAGCCATCCGGGCACGTCTGCGTCGCAGGAGGCGGCGGAGGCGGCGGGGGTGGCGGCGGCGGCGGCGGCGGCGGCGGCGGAGGCGTCCAGAAGTTGTAGATCAGGCTCGCCATGATGCTGTGCGACCGCCAGCGGCTGTCGAGATCGACCGCGAGACGTTGACCGGTTGCACTTGCGAACTTCAGATTCGGAACGTTGAAGAAGCGA
>Ga0268265_10000791_pt1 | contig 30185 bp, 49 predicted proteins | sample KBSSwiS52_FD_190355 | JGI IMG/M metagenome (GOLD analysis project Ga0268265, IMG submission 190355) | Switchgrass rhizosphere microbial communities from Kellogg Biological Station, Michigan, USA - KBS Switchgrass S5-2 (SPAdes) (version 2) | ecosystem: Host-associated > Plants > Roots >...
TATCGCGCTGCGGGTGATCGCGATCGTGCGGAATCGCTGCTCTGGAATTCCGTTGCCCTTCACCGTGAATTGCTCGGCAACGACCATCCCGATCTGGCGGTTTCACTTTCCAACCTCGGGCGGCTGTTGCTCGAGCGTGAGGCGTTCGTCCTCCCACTTGAGCGATGCGTACAGGAGCGCGCGCAGGTCGCCGATCGACATCCGGCGCGCGTTCAAGATCACCGACAGCTCGACGCTCAGCAGCGGCTCGGCGAGCGCGATCGCGTTGACGCCGAAGCGCAACCGACGCGGCCGGTCAAGCCCGATGAGCACGACGCCCGTTTCGATCATTCTTGCCATTGCTTTAGGTCGCCGCCGTCTCCTCGAGCGGGCTGGCCGCCTGGAGTTCGATCGAAACCGTCGCCACGCCGTCGTGCGGGGTCTGGATCGACAGGTCGGCGATGGTCGCGTCGCCGCTATAGATCACCGAGTCATCGGGTTCGTTGAAACGCACCTTGACCAGTTCCGAGGCGTTGTACGCCGAGCGCAGCTTCGCCACCCCAACGTCGGACAGGATCGACACGGCGTCGCCCGAGATCGACCAGTCCTTGAGCCCCGGCAGGCGGATCTTCCACGCGCCGCTTGTCTTGTGCGAGGCGTCGACCGTGTCGTTGGTCCGCTTCAGGGTCGCGCCGCGCTGCCCGCCGATCATCGTGAAAACACCGGGAGACGTTTCCACGTACAACAAAAAATCTTTGCCCGGTTGTTCGCCTGCCATAATTAAAACCCTCCCTGTTCAAATCCGATTGTGTAGGGGCGCGATTCATCGCGCCCTCAGTAGGTCAATTTGTACTTCATATCGACGCCGGTCTGGGGAAACACCGGGTCGTAAAACAGCCACGCTATTTCCTCGAGCTCGGTGTCGCGCGCCAAGCCGCCCCATTCGAGATCCTCCTCCATCTTGGCGGCCAGCAGCACCGCCCACGGTTCCAGTTCATAGGCGGTCGCGGCGAGCAGGCGCAGGTTGAAATTGAGCACCTGGGTCGCGCCGGTCTTGCTGCTCCGCGCGCGGGCGTCGGTGACCGGCACGATGCCGACGACCGGCTTGACCGGCTCGTTCAGATCGAGCGGTTCGAACTTCACGAGCAGGCCGTCGATGGTGTTCAACTGCTCCTCGATCGCTTGGAAAATTTGCAGGCGCGACATCAGCCCTTCCCAAAATGTTTGGCCGCCGCCGCCATCTCGATGGGCATCCGCGTGCGGATCACCGCCTGCATGGCGCTCTGCACGGTCTTTTTAATGAACGGCAGCACGATGGACGGGCCGAACAGCTCGTAGATCGGCAGCCGCTTGCGGCCAAGCCGCTTGAACGCGCCGCGATGGCCGGACTTCATGCGCCCGATGAACGCGCCGGGGATCAGCTTGCGCCCCGCGCCGCGCTTGTACGTGATGCCGCGTCCCACCTGGCGCGCGCCGAGATCGATGAGCGGAATCCGTTTGCCCTTGGCGATTACCTGGGATTCCATCGTCGAGACGCTGGCCTTGTTGACGACCACCGCCGCGCGCACCGCCGACTGCTTGATGCCGAGATCCGCGCCGACGGTCTTGGCGGCGCTGGCGCGGGCGCTCGCCGCCACCCGGTTGAGCGCGGCGACCGTGGCGTTGGGGATCCGCCGGGCCAGCCCGGCGAAGCCGCCGCCGATCGGTTTCAGTTTGACCGCCATCAGTTCGCCCTCTCCCAATCGAAGCGCAGCGGATTCTCCGGACGGTAGGGTGCTTTTTTGCGCCGCAGCAGCGGGTTGCGCGCGTAGTCGTAGGGGCTGCCCTTGCGGCCCCACTCGCGCGTGGAGGCGTCGCAAATATCGTTGCGCCCGAAGTGCGTGAGCTGAATGTCGGGCAGCTCGAGCCGTCCGGCGATCCGTTTCAAATTGGCGCGGAACGGACCCTCGCCCGCGCCCCACCAGCCGGTGAAATCCTCGTCGCAGCCGCCCGCGCGCCAGTAAAGCGCGCGCTCGATGACGTAGCTGTTGCGGTGCGGTTCGAGGTAGCGCCCGTCCGACCAGCGCCGCGCCAGGTGGTAATAGTAGCCGGAGATGAACGGCGGGCTGGCGGTCAGCTTGGCGGCGTAGTCGGCCTTGAGCAGATGGTCGATGTCGGTGAGCAGGCACCAGCCGTCGGGGGCCTGGGTCATGCCGAGGTTGCGCGCGCCCGCGACGTTCCAGATGAGGTTCTGCCGGATGCGGTAGACGTCGACCGGGAAGCCGACATTGCGCAGGTGCGCCACGGCGGGATCGCGCGGCGATCCGTCATCGACGACGACCGCGCGGAGCTCCGCCTTGACCTCCGGCGCGTAGCCCGCCCACTCCTCTAGGTGGCGTTCGAGCATCAGCCCGTTCTCGTAGTAGCTTAAAACGATGGTGATCATGTTTCGCCCACGATGAACCAATCTCCGTACGCCGAGCGACACACGTTGGTGATCGTCACGCCCGCCTGACGATGCAGTTGCACTCCCGCCTCGACTGCCGCGATAGTCCAATAACCTCTGAACGAAACAACTTTTCTCATCCTAAAAACCTAAACAGCGCGCAGGTCGTCCCGGCCAAACGATCTTCGAGCAATTCAAAGCGCGCGGGGTTGGCCGCCATGTAGCGTTTTTGCGCGGCGTATTTCGGGCCGGCCTCCTCGTCGAAGTGATAGTCCTGCAAAAACAGGTGCGTCTTGCCGGGGATGAACGACGGCAGGAACGCGGCCATCGCGGCGAGCCAGAGTTCCTCGACCTTGGTGAGATCGTCGACGTAGAGGCCGATCTTCTGGCCGTGCCAGGTGAATTTCCGAAACGAGCCCTTGTGGAAATGGACCGCCGCGGCGAAGGGCTTGAGCCTTTCATAGACCCACGGCAGCGTGTTCGCGCCGATGTCGAAATGGACATCGAAGCGCGCCGCCTTGCCGCGCTCCTCCTCGTTGACGCAGAGAAACCGGTCATAGGTATAGATCGCCGCGCCGCTTTGCATCGCGCCGAGGGCCAGGTGCGCCGTGCCGCCGCCGAGCCAGCAGCCGACCTCGACGATGGCCTGGGCCGGATCCACCTCGGCGGCATACTTCTCCAGCCACGGGCCGATCTCGACCCCGCCCTGGCTGGGCAACGTGCGCGCGTAGGCGCGCAGCGCCTCGAGGTCAACCATAGTTCTCTCCGATCCAGAGGTAGTCCCACGGTTTGGTCTTGCCGTTGAAGAAAACGATCCTGGCGTTGTCCGGCAGCTTCCAGCCCTTGTGCTGGAGCCACGACCACATGACGACGCCGTCCCGGTCGCTCCAGCCCTGCTCTTGCAGGCCGAGCGTGAAGGCCATCCAGCCCTGGTCGGTCTGCAAAAAATGCTCGCGCTTGGGATCGCCGACGAAGGGCGCGAGGCTCTCCGCGCCGTGGAAGTCCTCCCACACGCGCGGGCGGCAGCCGGTATTCATCAGCCACATGGAGCCGTTGTAGGGTTGCGCCTTGTCGAAGGACTGGCGCGCGGGCTGGCGGTAGATCACGAAATCTTCGGTGCGTCCTAAAATCTCGTCCAAATTGCCGACGACGATGCAGTCCAGATCGATCGAGGCGAAGCGCGGGCCGAGCACCGCCACCATTTCCTTGCTGAACGCCTTGAGGCGCACGTAACATTGCGGAAACTCGGGCCGCCACACGGGGTTGCCGAGCAGATGATAGTCGTCCCACAGCGGCAGCGCGTCGATCAGCGGATCGAAAGGATTTTCGATTTCGGATTTTGGATTTTGGATTGCGGCCCGGTCAAAATAATCGGTGAACAGCACGAAGCGGTGCGGCAGCGTCAGGTTGCGGTGGATCATGCGCGCCCAAATGTTGGCGTTCTCCGGCGTGTAGCGCGAGTGATATTGCTCGCTTTGCCAGAGCCAGCCGACGATCGTCAGAACGTCTCCGGAAAATCCCCCTCTTTCCCCCTTTGTCAAAGGGGGAGGAAGGGGGATTTCTTGAACCTTTTCCGATTTCATTGATAGTTCTTCACGATCCAACTGCTGCTCGCATGGGTCGTCGCGGGCTGCGACCAGGTGACCGTCCAGGGTTCCGGCGCGACGATCGGCACCGGCCCGCCACACTGCGGGCAGGTGAGCTCGGGCGGCGGGTCGGCCTTGAAATTCCAGGGCTTTTGGCCGCCTTGGAAAAATACGATGCGCGCGCCCGGCGGCGGATTTTTCTTGAAGCGGGCGTCGTAGCGGATCTGGGTCCAGGCCCACACCCCGTCAAGCGGCGTCCAGCCCTTTTCGTTCGGCCCGAGCACATGGCGCATCCACGCCTGGTCGCTGCCGAGATAGGCGGAGGCTGCGGCAATCGACGGCGCGCCCTGGAAGTTCGTCCAGACCTGCGCCCGCGCTCCGGCGGTCATCAACCACATCGAGCCGTTGTAAGTGTTGAGCGGGTCGCGCACCGCGCCGCGGCCGCGCTGGTAGATGAGAAAATCTTCGCTGCGGGTAAACAGCGGACCCAAATCGCCGACGACCACGCAGTCGAGATCGATCGACACAAAGCGCGGGCCGAAGATTTCTTTGGCCTCGTCGCTGAACGCCTTGAGGCGCACGTAGCAATGGGGTTTGCTCGCCGCCCAGTTCGGGTTGCGTATCTCACGCCAATCGTCCCACAGCGGCCGCGCCTCGATCAGCGGATCGAAGGCGGCCTGGGGTTGATCGGTCATCAGCACGAACCGGTGCGGGATCTTCAGGTGTCGGTCGATCATGCGCGCCCAGATATTGGCGCGCTCCGGCGTGTACTCGATCGCCGACTTTTCCTGACGCCACAACCAGCCGACGATGGTCAAACAGTCGGGAGTCAAGGGCTGGCCTCTCTCTGGGCGGCGCGGGCCGCCCGCTATTTTTTACGACGCGCTATCGAGGCCGAGCTTGATCACCGCGCGCGGGCGCTTGTTGATCGGCAGAGGATTGCTCTGCGACTCGAACTGGACGCCTTTTTCAAAGGGCATCATCTCCTGCTTGGCGTAGTACGGAATGCCGGGCGTGTTGACGGTCTCAACGTAATCGGCCGGGCCGTAGTAGGTCTTGAACATATCTGGAACGCCGAGCGGGAAAGCGTAGGCTTCGTCGCTCTCGACAAAATTCGTCGAGCCGACCTTGCCGCGATAGAGTTCCCACATGACGTTGCCGAGCAGCACGCCGTTGAAGCGAAAGCCGTTCTCGATGACACTCTGCGATTGCCCGGTGTTGAGCATGAACTGGCGCACCGACTTGTGCGAGGTGATCGCCTTGAAGAAATCCAAGCCGCAAAACGCGTGGATGCCCGTGTACATGTAGGAGCCCAGGGCGTCCTCGATGGCGGCGGCGATGTCGATTGACTTGAGCAGCACGTCGGTGGCGGCGGTGCTGAGTTCCATGTCGACGGTCTGCTGCGCCACGCCGAACACGGTGTAAAGGTTGTAAATCGTCGAGCCGTCGGCGTCGAGGATGAGACCCTTCAAAGCGCCCATCTTCAAATGCTCGACGGTGACGGCGATGTTGTTGCGCATCTGTAGGAGCTCGCGGTCGACCTTGGCCTGGACCTGGTCCTTTTCCGTGGTGCTGCCGAAGGCGCGGATACCCTGCACCTCGTCGGCCAGCACCGAGCCGTTCTGCACCAAGTGCGTGATGCGCAGGTCGGTCAACGTGCGCTTGCCCTCGGTGACCGGCGTGGCGGGAGCGCCGCGCGGGGTGTTTTTGATGAGCTTGAGCGCGCCGTCGAGCACCTCGATGGCGACGATGGTCGTGTCGATGCCTTCATCGGCGAACAGTCCCATAGCGGTGAGGCGCGTCGGCATCAGCGGTAAATTGTTCATTGCCTCGCTGAGCGAGATTACGTCAAACCCGCCGCCGCGAAAGACATCCAGCATGTTAGGGGCCATTTACGATTCTCCTTTTTTGTGGTGCGCCGATGGCGCGTTAATTTATTCGCGGACGATGATGCCGAGGGCCGCGAGATCGACTTTGCCGGCGGCCTGCGCCGTGGCGTCGCTGGTGCCCCAATTGAGCGTCGCGCCCTTGACGATGGCCGGGCCGCGCTTGAGCAAAACGCCCTTTTGGGCTGCGGCGCTGGCGTCCACGGCAGCAAGCAGGACTCCGCCCGCTGCCTGGGTGCCGTCGCTCGCGCCGTTGGCGTAAACGGCGACCGCGCCGCCCGAGCTGACGATGCCGACGACGGTGCCGGCGGCCAGCTTTTGGCCGGAGGCCACGGTGATTTCCTCGCGGCAATACTCGGGATTGGCCTCCCACAACACCGACTCAAAATTGGCTAAAACTTCGGTCAACGACATGATTGAACCTCCTGTTATTTTTCCTTGACGTTATTTTTTCGCGAACAAAGGCTGACGGAGCCGGGCGTAGATGGCCGACACGTTGAGCGACGGCAGCGCGGCGCTGCGCTCGGTGGTCGGCAGCTTGTTGTCGATGTCGATGTCGCGCGCCTTCAAAATTTCCAGCAGGTCGGCGCGCACCTCGTCGAGCGCGAACCCGGCCTTGATGTAGCGGTTGGCGCGGTCGGGCAGGCGGGCGGCGACGCACGCGGAGCGGATCTCGCCCGCGTCCTTTAGCCGCTCGCGGACTTCGTCGGGCGTTTTGCCGCCCGCCAGAAAATCCCCGGCCTGGTCGGCCACGCCCGCCGCTTTGCACAATTCGGTGATCTCCAGGGCGGCGGCGCGGGTGTCTTCAATGATTTTCGCTGCGATCGCCCCGGCGTCGGGAGCGGCCGCCACCGGAATCACGACGGCGGTCGGGGCCGGCTTGATTAAAGCGTTGACGCGCTCCTGATACTCCTCGGGAATCTTCGGAGCCTTGGCGAGCATCGCGGCGTCGAGCGCGGCGGCGGCGCGAAACCCCTCGATCTTGCTGTCGGCGAAGCCAAACTCGATAGCCTCGTCCGCGTCCATCCAGAACTCGCTGTCCATCATCTCGATGATTTCTTTTTCCTCGAGCGGGGTTTTCCATTGGTAGGCGGCGACGATCGAGTCTCTGAATTTGTCCATTACGTCGGCCTGCTTGCGCAGCTCGGCGGCGTCGCCGAGGACGATCGTCCACGGGTTGTGAATCATCATCAGGCCGTTGTCGGCGATCCGCGTCGGGTTACACGCGCTGGTAATGATCGTCGCGGCGGACCACGCCGCGCCCTCGATGAGCGCCTCGAAGGTCCGGCCCTTGGTCGTCTGCTGGTCGCGGATAATGTTGGCGATATGATTGGCGGCGGACACGTCGCCGCCCGGCGAGTTGATATGCAGGCGGACGTTTTTAATCGACTCGGGCAGGCGGTTGAGTTCGTCCAAGAATCCCTTGGACGTGACACCGAAATCCCAATGACTGTCGATCCAGTCGCCGATGAAGTCGTTGATGTAAATGTCGGCTTCGCCGGCGGGCTCGCCCTGCGCTTTGATTTCCCATTTCATTTTCAAACCTCCATGCAAAAAAAAAGGCCCCGCCGCCGGTTCAAAAAGAATCGACGCGGGGCCTCTACATCTCGGGCCGAGAGCAAATGTGGTGGTCGTGTGTCTAGCGAGACATTCTGGCTATTCGCACTCCTTCTGTCAATCGCGTCTCGACGTGGTTGTCCGAGCTCGCGTTATAAGACACGCGCGCGGGCATCCCCGAATGGCGGTCCATCGTCACGGTCACCTGTATTTTGGAGATCGATTGATCGCACTCGATGGCGTCGGCGTGGCGGTTTAATTCCGCGCTGACGGCGTTCTGAATGTGGATGATGCGTCGGCTCATGCGTAGTGCGCCGCGTTCACCCGGCGAAAGGCGCGGGCGCGGTCCATCGCGGCGGCCTGCTCCTCGGCGGTCATGTCGGCGGCGACCGGATCTCCGGCCGGATCGGCCAGCTTGGCGCTGTGCGTTTCGTAGGTGAGCCCGAGCGATTCGGCGCGGCGCTTGTCCTCGGCGTTCTGTTCGTCGATGGCCTCGGCGTCCTCGCCGCGCTCGGCGGCAACCCCGGATCTTGAATTGAATCCGGCGGCGACCTCGTCGCGCAGCGCCTGAACGTCCTGCACCGGTTGGATATAGGCCCACCGCTGGGCGCGCCAATCGACCTGCTGATACTCGGCGCGGCGCTCGGCGTAGCCGGGCGCGGCGAGCGCGCCGGAGAGCACGGCCATGTCCATCCACGCGCTCCAGATCGGCGCGCAAACTTGCGGGATCATCAGGTGCCACTGCGACTGTTCCAGAATTCGGTGAAACTCGTTCAAGATGACGCGCATCAAGCGGTCGTTGACCTTGCTCATGTCGCCGGACAAAAATTCGTAGGGAATATCGAGGGCCGCCGCCGCGCCCATCAACTGCTGGCGCACAAAGTCGGCGTAGCCCGAGCCGGTGTTGTCGCCGTCGAAAAATTTGAGATCCTCGCCCGGCAACATGGTGACCATCGAGCCGGGCTGGACGGTCATCGTCGGCACGCCGTCGGCGTCGGGATCGATCGGATCGCCGCTGAACGGATCGAATTTATAATCGTCGTCGGCGTAGGCCGCGCGGGTGATTGCCGCCGTGTACGACGAGCGGTTTTTCTTGCGCACCAGCTCGGCGTCGTCGTAGTCGTCGAAGTCCTTGGTCTTGATGAGCGCCTGAACAGTCCACGGCACGCCGCGAATCTGGCCCGGCCGCAGCGGCGCGAAGTGGTGAATCACCGAGGCCGCGGGAACGGGCACCAGCTCGAGCAGGCTCGCCGTCGGGAATTTTTCGCCCGGGTGCTGGCGGTACATCCAATAGGCGGTGCGCGCGCCGACGCCGTTGAACTCGATGCCGGCGCGGATCGTGCGACCGCCGGTCGGCAGCGCTTCGTTGGTATTGTTGGGACAAAACTCGGGCTCTAAAAATTGCAGCTGCAGCGGCACCGGCAGGCCGTCCGTGAGATTGCGCGGGCGGAGCCGGATGAAGATCTCGCCGCCCTCGACGCGATTGCGCGAGGCGAGCGATTGGAGTCCGTAGAAATCGAGCACGCCGTCGGCGTCGGCCACCTTGCTCCACTGGTCGAACAGCGCGTCGGCCGCCTTGCGAAATTCTTTATCGGGCGCGCGCGAGCGCGGCACGATGCCCGTGCCGATCTCGTTCGACACCCAGGAGGCGATGCCCTTTTTGATCCAGCCGTTGTTGCGCGTGGCGTCGCGCGAGCGCGACCGCACCAGGTCGAGGTCGTTCAAGATCGCCGCGTTGGGTCCGGGCGAGCCCGGCATCCACATGCCGAGCCGGCGCCCGGCGGCGCCGGCCTCGTAGCGATTGCGAACGCGGAGGGTCTGCTTGCCGACGGCGGGCGACTTCGTAATTTTCTTTTTCTTGTTACGCGGTTTCGTCTTGGTTTTTGTCATAGTCGCGAGGCGACCGGATGACCGCATCCGGGCATTTCTGTTTGATCCGCTCGACGGTGTGCTGCTGGTAGGCTTGCGCCGTGTCAAACTCCTGGCCGCTATGGGTAATGATTTTCGTCGTCATAGGCCGCGTTTGAATCTCATTAGGAAAAGGCGAGGCTTGCCGCGCAGGCGCACTTCGCCGACGGGGGTCGTGTTCGCAATATCCAACTCCATCACCGGGCGCAGCTTCAGCAAGGAATCAATAGTCGGGTTGGCAAAGGCTTGCGATGCCTCGCCCGCACTCTGCGAGTCGACCCGCTTGCCGTCCCGGATGTCACGGATCGCCTGATCGAGGTCGTCAAGGTCTGCTTGGGTGTAAGGCATATTGGGTCAGTTACTTTTGGAAACCACTCCTAATGGCACCATACCGATCTTGCGCGAATCGCGCAATGAGTTTCGCGAGCCGATAACTATGAATTGACAAAAAAGATAATAAGTATTTATATAATAATATAACTATTGGTTAACGGAGCGTGCAATGCTGTTCAAAAGCGTGAAATTAGATCGTAAAGAAGAGGCCATAATACGGGAAATCCGGGAGATGTATAAGGCGCTAAAAATACACCTCTCCACCCCTGCCCGTTGGACCGGCATTTTGCGCCGGGATACGTTCGCCCGCGCGATCCGCGGTTCAAACAGCATTGAGGGTTACGTCGTGAGCGTCGAGGACGCCGTTGCCGCCATTGAAGGCGAACAGCCTTTGACGGCGAACCCGATCTCATGGGACGCGACAACCGGTTACCGAAACGCGATGACGTATGTCTTGCAGCTTGCCAAAGACCCCAATTTCAAAATGAGTGAGGGGTTTTTACGCAGTCTGCATTACATGATCATCCACTATGATCTTCCCAAGCATCCGGGAAACTGGCGCCCTGGAGATATATGGGTCCGCGACGAAGAAAAGGGAGAAAACGTTTACGAAGCTCCTCCTCGTGAGGATGTACCGACGTTGATCTCCGAATTGATGGAATATCTTTCCGGGACCGAGGATGAAGACCATATCTTAGTAAAAGCCGCGATGGCGCATTTGAATCTTGTAATGATCCATCCCTTTTCCGATGGCAACGGACGAGTCGCGAGGTGCCTGCAGAGCTTGGTAGTCGCAATGAAGTCAGGCATCGGCGATCCCAATTTTTCTTCTATTGAAGAATATCTCGGCAGCGGCAAGAACACCCGAGCATACTACGATGTGTTGGCGGCAGTCGGAAAAGGCTCGTGGAATCCAGGCAATGACTCCCGTCCCTGGATTCGGTTTAATCTACTCGCTCATTATCGCCAGGCCGCCACACTTCTTAGGCGGACCCGTCTCATTGCTAAAGTCTGGGCCTACTTGGAGGAACGCATCAAAAAATCTGCTTTGCCAGAGCGCGCGATTTATGCGCTAGGAGATGCTGCAATGGGCTACCACGTGCGTCCGGCAAGATATCGAGTCAATGCAGAGATCAGCGACGTGCTAGCCAGTCGCGATCTTCGCGACATGGTTAATGCCGGATACCTGGTACCGCAGGGAGAACGCCGTGGAAGAATTTATCTGGCCTCGGGGACATTGACGGAAGCTGTGGCAAAAATCAGATCGGAAGAACCAACGCAAATACCGGATCCCTTTGCCAGTCCAATCAGCGAACGCGGAACTACGCCAAGGAGCGAAGCAGATAAAAAATCGGAGGAACGCCTGCAACCAGAGATACAGCAGAAAGAGATTCGTGAAATCATTAAAGGAATCGGTGATATAAATAAAAAGTAAGCCTTGTGAATCACAAACGCCGCCGCCCGCCCAATCGCCGCGCCGGCTGCGGCATGTGCAAGCCGCAGAAGCTGAGCCACACCAAACAAGACGTCATCGCGGCTTTGGCAAACTGAGAGCCGAGATTCATTCCCGCGCCGATTTGACCGCGTTTCGTGTAGGGTCTTCAGATCGCTTGGTGACGTAAAAAACTTCGGTGTTGCGGTCGATCTTTATCACGACCTGCGCGGCCTCGTCGGGGAGACAGTTGTGCTGCGCGACGAACGCCGCCAAAATCTCCACGCGCTGGTCGATGATCTGCCGATAGCGCGCCAAGAGTTCGGCGCGGACAAACGGCGTCAGGTCGAAAAGGTCGGCTGGCATGGTCCGCTTATACCACGAACGCTCGCCTGAACGCGCAGATGTTACGTCGTCTTACGTGTGCTAAGCGGCAAGTTCAAAGAATGCGTCGTCCCATATCGGTCCGTGATCGAATTTTATCACACCGCCATGACCGGTCTTGGTTTCGGTCGCGGTGTTGGTTTGACGCCGGAATCCTCCAGGCCAACGTGCCGGTGTGGGTGTGGCCGGCTCGTTTTCGACCGCAAAAAATGGGCGACTCCCGGCTGTCGAACAAAAATCCGGCGCGAAAAGGTCCGTGACCTGCAAAATGGCGGGCTGAAACTATTTGATTTTGTTGAGCCTAGACTGCGTCAAAATCGGCGAGGTGGGCCATCACCCTTAACCGCTCGGCAAGGTGCGTCAAAAGAGCTTTGAAATCGAAATGGGCTACGAGATCTTCAGGGAAATGCGAAAGCGGAAACTGCCGCCCAACGAAAAGCATGTTTGGACCGTACTGGGCGATCACGCGCACGATAGTGACGCTTGCGGAGCATACCCAAGTCAAAAGACCCTGGCTCAGGAAACGGGACATGTCCGGCAGTCGATTATGCTACACATGATGATCAACTCGAACCCCGTGATCGCGCAGGAATTCGACGCAACGCTGAAACAGTTTCGCCGCATGGTCGTGCGCTGGTTTATGCACCTATGGCGCGCGCGAAATCTATCGCGATGGACGCCGAGAAGATGAAACTCCAGGGAAGGTTGGTGGATGGTTGTGGAGAAAGACGACCGCCGCGGCCCGGAGCTCGAGCGCAGCCGTAAACACTCGCGTTCTCTCCCATTGTTTTTATGAAAGCAATGTGCGAAGGATTCTCCGCAAGCCACGCCGGTCCGCCCCTACTTTTGCCATATAATCAAGTTGCTTGGTGATTTCGACAAGTGTCCGGTCGGCCGAGAAACCGCGACGTCGTCAGATAGAGTGGAAATCATTGAAACTCGGACGATTTTGGCGGGGATTAAAAAAGATCCGGAGTTGATCGACATGAAGAATCAGTTGCAACAGCTCCTGGGAGATCTTATAGTCACTCTCCCGACGGCGACCGAGGATGGGTAAATTATGATTTTTTTAATCGATTATGACCGTAAAAAGGGGAAACTGAGGGATTTCCGAGAGTTTACCGAACTTGATCGCCCTCGTGCGGAATATGAAAGACTCCAGATCGAACTCGGTGATAAATTAGCGGTAATGTCAGGGGCTCGGGAGGTCGTGCTACTTGAAGCCGAGGACGTAAGAACGCTCCATCGCACGCATCAGCGATACTTTCAGTCTGCGCGAGATATCGTAGCATCCATGATGGATCCCGAACCAGCGCACGACTAAAAACCTTTAACTCAGAAACATTTTAAAAGGGCCAAGCCGCGAAGGTTTGGCCCTTTTTTTTGGGGCCTCCCTACAAGACGTGCTCGGTCATCGCGGCTTTGGCAAACTAAGGAACGAGATCCATTCCCGCAGCGATCTTGTAGGGGCGGACCTACGTGTCCGTCCCGCCACTACCCGAGTCTGAACCGAAATCGCTGCTACTAGAAGAATCGTTCGTGGATGAATCGGCTGACTCCTGCGTCGGGGAGTCGCATACTTCGAAGCTCGCCGAGGCTCCAGCCCCACCAAACCTCCCGTCGTGCTCTGCCAACGGCTCCGGCTTACATTCGGCCGGCGCCGGATCGCGCGTCAGACTCCCGATCGCCATCCCTGTCACCAGGGCACTCATCGTATTATCTGGCTGGTCAGCCGGACGGATTTCTTGAAACGGCTTTACTGGTGATAGGATCGTGCGCGACGGCGAGCGTTTCGGTGGCGGATTATACTGGTAGGGATTCTTTTGACCTCTTTCCTCGTCCTGCAGCATCCGGCGCCCGACCTGGCTCAATCCGGTGCCGTTGCAATGGCGACATTCGTTGCGGCTGATCCAAGGAAAAGGTCGCACGCTACCGCGCCCGCGGCAATGCGTACAAGAGGGCAAATCAAATCGTACCATTAGCATTCCTCCCGTAGGGGCGGACCTGCGTGTCCGCCCCGCTATGATCGTTCACGGTTTTAACTCTCGCTCTTATCAGTCATCAACCCGCGCTCCTTCGCCACCCGCCTGCCAAGCTCGATTTCCTTGGCCGTCAGCCGGCATTGAGGCCCTCAATGACCGACCCAGTAGATTTTAGAGTCGATCTCCCAGTTCTTTAGCATCCGCCGCTTTCGAAACTGGTGGTCCGAAGGACCTCGCGGACACACCCGGATCATTGGCACCCCATTTTCCGTCAAAACAATAACGCTCTCGACATATAGGTTCGACCAGTCATCGCCCTCGAAGAAACGTTGCCGCTTCATGGTCTCCTGGTCTATGGCTTCGCCTACCGTCATCTTCGGCGGCTGGCGCTCCGGTGGCTTCGGCGGCTCGGTCGGCGCGGCTCTCATCATTTCTCCTCCACGATTTGGTTGCGGCCCGGCTCGTGCACTGCGCCGAGCAGTAGATCCTGCCTTTGTGCCGGCTTGCTACAAACCACGTCCCGCAGGGCTCATCGCTTCGAGGGGCTGGCGCTCGGCATTCACGCAGCAGGTGTGCCGACTGGCTTACGATTTCAAAAAGCCGCGTACTTGCCATCTCGTGCCAGTCGTGGCCACCGATCAGGACATAGCGCTGCTTTGAATCGCACCAATTGAGCCGCGACGCAGGGGCTTCAATTGGCTTTCGTAGGAGCACCTTGGAAAGAATCACACTGAACGCCTTTAGAATCTTGGATATTTCTTGCTGGGTAGGCGGTTTCTCCAAGTGACCAGGCATATCATCGCAAAAACAGCGCAGCTCCAACTTGACGTTTTCCCAGTCCCCCGGCGATTGCAGCGGACGATTTAATAGCTCAAGCGCCCAGCCGAGCTTATCCTTCGCAGTCGTACCCACACGGTTTTGAATAAACCTTATTGATTGTTTTAATTCCGCGGTCTCCATTTTGACCTACCTGTCTTCCGTCGCGCCTGCCGCCTGCTGTTTCATGTGCCGCGCGTACTCAAGCAACCACTGCGCGACCGAACCGCCGCGCGTCAGCGCACCTTTCCTGATGAGATTGGTCACCATCGGACGAGAGACGGCCATCAACCGCGCAAATCTTTCCTGCGGCGCGGGTTTCCGCGTAGGGCCATTTCTCCCTTTTTTCGCCGCGCGGCTGGCACGAACCTTTTCCACTTCCGCGCGGGTAAAAAGCCGTTGATGGTTTAGCCCGACGGTTCGCGCCGCTTTGAGTTTTCCCAATCGCGCGAGCTGACGCACTGTATCGGAGCAAATATCAAGCTGTTTGCCAACTTCCCGGGTGGTTAAATATTCCATGGCTGCCTCCTATTTTTTTTTGTTCGATCACCTATGAGGAGCATTTCCGATTCATCGCGCCCTTCCCCCCACGCCGACGAGTCACGATCACGTTTTTTTTCATTAAAATTTAAACCTCACTTTCCTCCGCTGCATCGGCACCGGCGGCGATGCGGCCGGCTTCGGCACCACCGGTCCTCCGCCGGGCGCCGGATCCTTCGGCGGCGGCGGTTCCATGGGCGCGCCGCGCGCCAGGATCTCCCACGGCACGCTGCGGGCATGCAGCGCGGCGAGATTGTAAACGAGCAGATCGAGAGCCTCGTTGCGCGCGCCCGGCGGCTTGTGCCACTCACGGATGGCGTGGCCCTTTTGAAAGCGCGTCTTGACGAACTCGCAGGTAAGCTGCTGAAAGTATGTCAAATCAAAAGCGCCGCTGGCATCGCTGGTGACGGGGAAATGGATATATCCCGGCCCCTCGGCGGTGAGCTTGAGGCGCGCGTAGAGCGCGTCTTTGGCGGTGTCGACACCGACGGTCCAGACTTTGATGCCTTTGAATTTCTTCGACGCGCCGGCGCGCGCCGGCCAGATCGGGTGCGGCCCGGCCGCGCCCCGGATCGCGTAGACGTGGCGGGAGCTGCGCTTGTTGCAGTAGCGGTAAACCGCCTCGGTATGGTGCCCGCCGGAGTCGACGCAGGTGGCAGCGACGCGCAGCGGCCGACCGTCCTGGGTACGGTACTCGCGCAGCAGATATGCTTCGATATCGTCCCAGACCGTCTGTAACGCGGGATCGCCGTACACGATTTTGTGCAGCACAACCCAGGCCTCGGGCGGGTCGATGCGGTTCTGCGCGCGCCAGGCGACGAGCTTGACCTCAAGCCGGTCGTCCTGGGTGTCGATGGCACCGGTCAGGTACAACGTCTGCCACGGCAGCAACTCGGCGCTATAGTTCTCCCGCCGATCGATCAGCGGATCGGGATTGGCGCGCTGCGCGTCCTCGATCCAAACCTGGCCGAGCACCGTGTTGGTAAATGTTTTGAGCGGTTCGGGATCGCCACCGTCCTGGGCGTGCTTGGCCGCCAAAAACTTTTTGGCGATGTTGGGCAGCGTGATCCACGGGTTGTAGGCGGCCCAGATACTATGGCCGGCGACACCGTCCGACGTGGCCGTGGCGACCCAGCCGAAGCCGGCCTCCTCGGCGCCGAAGATCGCCTCGACGCGCTGGGCGTCGTTCCACGGCGCGCTGCAATAACAGCAGACGTAGTGCGCCGTCTCGGGCCGGCCGTTGTCCCACATGACCTGCTTCCACTCGAGCACCTGGCCGCGCCCGCAGCGGTAGCAGGGGACGTGGAAATATTGCTTGTCGGAGTTTTCGAACTCGCGGCTCACGTTGCACAACCCCGCGATGCCGGGCGACGAGGTGTAGATTTTCTTGCGGTTCCAAAACGTCGTCGCGCGGGCGTCGGCGAGGCGCAGCGGGTTGCCCTCGGTGCCGGCGGACGGTAGATAGCGGCTGATCTCATCGCCTAAAATAATCCGGATCGGCCGGCTGGCAAGCCCCGACGGACTATTGGCGCCGACCAGCGTGACGTGGCCGCCCCTGAACCCTTTATGGAGCAAGGTGTTCCCCCCGTCGCGCGTGCGCGGCTCGGGGATAATATCGCGCAGCACCGGCGTATCGCGGATCATCGGCGCCAGGCGGTCCTTGCTATACGCCTCGGCGATCTCGAGCGTCGGCTCTATTAAAAGAATCGCGCACGGGTCCTGGTGCATGAAGTAGCCGGTGATATTGAGCAGCGTCTCGGTATTGTGGGTCGGAATCATCGTCCGGCCGGCGAGGTAGAGATGGCTCGGGCTGTCGACTTGAATACAGCGCACCGGTTTTGACGGCACCGACTCCACCCGCACGATTCGCCGCCGTTCGGTTTCCGTTGTCCGGCGACCGCACCGCGCAGCTAATAAGGCCCGTTTGCGACGTAAGCGAAAGACCGGCTTGTCTTCGTACACCATGAACGAAAAGACCCATGCGACCTTGCCTTGTACTATCTTTCCCAGATATCGGCACGTCGGAGTTTTTGTCTTGCGTCTGTATTTAATTCCCAAGCCGGCAAGAAGATCGCCAAACCCGTCGGCAAGAATAGCCGACGTGGTAGCGAACTCGCAGCGGCCGGTTTTCGGAGAAATGTATCCGTCGCTATCCAACAGTCCTTGCAACAGATCGAGCCGCTGTTTGTAACTGGCGCGCAAATAACTTGACGGAATCTGCTTGGGCCGCGGACACTTCGAAGTCGACAGTACTCCGAGCTGTTCAAGCCTTCGCGCCAGGCTGCAGATCGGATTGGAAACGGGGTCCTTGGGGGTGCCGTATTGATGGGCCATGCTGTGTTGCCTAGCGCACTCGGCGCAATACCCCTTCTTCGTGAGACCGAGAGCGCGGGTGTCGTGATTTCGTGTGCAGATAGGACCGCGCTCATAGGGATCAATCAATAAGTTAGCGGCATTGTTTCCGGCCCGCTTATCTATCCTGCGCTCGATGACCCTGTGACCGCACGCGCGGAGGTTTTCGGCAACTTCGTTTGAGTCTTTGGCATTGAGTGTGATTTGGGCGGAATGGCTGTTGCCGTTTCCGAGCCATTGTCCGAGCGCGTAGGGATCGACCGGGAGATCAGCCGCCGGTAGATCGCAAAGCGCTCCGGCGACCGGGATTGCATATCGGTTGCTTTTGTCCCCTTTGCCGTCGAGGTGTTGAGTGCGGCGTATTTCGTTTGTGGTGACGATTTTATAGTTTGCCTTGGCCCCGTGTCCGTCGTGGACGAGCCATCTGTGCTCGCCATCGGCGAGCAGTTCTGAACCATCGGAAAACGCGACTTTAAAACACTCACGGCCAAGCATAATCGGAGTGACAAACGTGACCTGGCACGTTTTCCCCGTTTCATCGAACACGCGATCGCCCACCTCGATATCGCCCATTTTTTTCCAGCCCTCGGCAACTGGAATCGGCGTATCAACCGCGAGTGCCTTGCCGACCTGCGACGACGCCATGAACACGATAGTGTCGATCGCCGGGTCATTTACCTCGTCCATGATTTTTCTTAGGTACGGCGTGCGCGCCGTTCGCCACGGCCCTGGCGCCGCGCTGCTTTCGGGGCTCAGCCGCCGGTAGCGGTCCGACCACTGGCTCACCGTCAGCTTCGGCGGCGGCATGTAGCTCGTCAAAGTATCGCTGTACCATGTGTCGGATATCGGGAGGGAGCTGGTCATTGGTCTGCTGAGTTAAATTCTCGCGCACCAGGCGGTCGAGCACGTCGATGTCGCGCGCCGCGATGTGCGGGCAAAACGACTTGAAAGAGTTGGGAAGAAAGAGCCAGCGGTTTTTTGCATTGGTGTGCTCCTGGTGCAACACGGCGCCGATCGCCTTGGTTGGCCAGAGGTCCTGGCGCAACTGCGCCAGCTCGATCTCGATAAGCTCGCGCTTGCGCCGGTCGAGCAGCGCGCGCTCCTTGACGATATCGATCTCGCTGTCCTCCGAGCGCCATTGCGCCGCCACGGCGCGCAGGTGCGTAAGGTACTCTTGGAGCTGCTGCCCGATCGGCGCGCCGCGCGTAAGCACGCCCTTGTGCTGCAGCTTCGACACCTCCGGCTGCGATATGCCGACAAGCTTGGCAAATTGCTCCTGGGTATTCTTCCTAGCCTTGGCCATCCGCCAGCGCTCACCCCGCTACGCCCACCCAAACTTTTTGCTCCCCGTTTTTACTTTTAATAATTATAACCCCCCCTGTGAGGCCCACACCCTAGCGATTCCGCGCGGTCGTCTACCCGCAGTCGGCGCAGCGGAGCTGGGGGCCCCCCCAATTCTGTTTATCGCGCGCGGCCCACTTTTGGGCCCACTTTGGCGGTTGGCGGATTTCGAAGCTTTATCTAACCTATTGAAAAAAAGCGGGATTCTGGCGCGCCCGGAGGGATTTGAACCCCCAACCCTCAGATCCGAAGAAGGACTGCGTTGCTTTTTGCCGCGTGATGGCGCGATGAGGCCGGAATAAAGATCAAGCGCGGCGCGGTTTATTTCAGCCTGGCGCTTGTGGCGCGTTGCTGGCAGTGCCAGCGAGTGGCCCACATTTGGCCCACCTTGACGGCCCATCATTTCTTGGTTTTCTTTCCGGCCCGCGCCATGATGCGCGAGGCATAGTCGGCGATCGCGGTCGAATTATCCTCGATGAAGTGCGCGTAGGTGCGCGCGGTGATGCTGATATCCTTGTGGCCGAGATAATGGCTGACATCCTTCAAGGCGACGCCGTCCTTGAGCAATTGCGATCCAAAAGTATGGCGCAGCCGATGGAGCGTGCGGCGCGGCACCTGATCCTCTTTGTTTTCAATTTTCTCGTTCGCGCGGTCGGTCGCCGCGTCAAGTAAATCCTGCGCGGCGCTGCTTTGAAACGGCTTGCCCTCGACGGTCGCCATGATGAGCTGCTTGGCGAGCGGGTCGGTCTTGCCCACCAGCTTGCCGTCTTTGTAAAGCTCCCACTCTTGCGGCCGGGTCGGCGGGCAGCGGATCTTCCATAGGCGAAGGTCGTGCACCAGATCGGCCGGCGCGTCCAGCTTGCGCTTAGACTTTTTCTTCGGTTCTTTAAGCGTCCGGCCGGTCGCACCATAGCCAGGAAAATCCGCCTTTGCCTTTTTCTCCGATACGAGGTTTTTGACGACCCGGACTTTCGGCGCCGCGCCTTTAAGATCGACGGCCGGCCAGCTTAACCCAAGAATTTCACCGATCCGCAAGCCGCAAAACCCGCCGAGCTTAATCAACAGGCGATCGGGCGTGCCGGCCTCGGTGGCGTCGATCAGCGCAATGAGTTGATCGTCGGTATAAACATCTTCCGGCTGGATCTCGCCGCCATCGTCCTCTTCCTCGGTGCTGATCTTCAGCCGTTCGGCTTTTTCCGCGACGTTAATTTCCACCAGGCGATGGCGCAGCGCCTCGTCGAGAATCATGCCCAGCGTCTGAAGCGCCTTGTTGGCCGTATTGGCCGATCGGCGGGCCATCCAGATCAGCGCCGCGTCCTCGCAATCTTTGATCGTGAGCAATTGCACGCGCATGGCGCCGAGTTCGGGGATGATATATTTCCGGATGTGGATTTCGTAGTTTTGCAGCGTGCGGAAACGGTAGCTGCCCTCCATCGCCTCCTTTCGCCTCAACCATTCCAGTGCGCGTTCGGCGACGGTCTCTTTTGACTCGCGGAAAAATTGCCCGCGGCGGTCCTGCCGCTTTGTCTCGATCTCAAAGGCCTCGGCCTCGCTTTTCAATCTAAACGTGCGCTGGACCTTTTCGCGGTTTTTGAGGCGGAGATTGACCCGATATTTACCGCGAACTATTGTGATCGCCATCGCTGCTCCTTTTGTTTTTCCTTTCGCGCTGCTTCTTCTTGGCGACGCGCGCCTTGACCATCGCCCGGGCCTGCTCGGTCGTCAGCACGCGCCGGGATATTTTACCGCCCTTGGCGCCGATCTTTGCCAGGTACTCTTGCACGGCGGTTTTCATAGGGCCTTCCTTTTGCCGAAAAAGGAATCAACCCGCGCCAGAAGTTCGGCCGGAAACCATTCGCCATTCAGCCTCGATTCTATTCCAAGCTCCGCGTGAATAGCTTTCTCCACATCGGACATCCTGTAGGTTCGAAGAATCGAGAGCTTTTCCGCGTTGGCACTTTGTAAGGCAATCAGCCGGTGTTGTAACCGCCGAGAGATGCCAACTTTAACGGGTCCGTCGGCACCCCGCTGGATCACATACAAAACCTCCCTGTCGTCTCCTCCCGTCAACATTTTCATTTTTCTCTGTTCGCTGAGGGTCGCGATCATCTTTTTCGCTTCAGTCAAATCAGTCGTCCCTAAGCTGCGCCTAATGCATTTGCGACTACGCCTCTCACGGTAATCCGAAAAGAAAACGCCGGTGGTTTTCGACTGTAGAAGATTGATCCGACTACCATGAACCCCATGTCCGCCGTGTGCGATGTATTTAATCATGACGCGACACTAGCATAACCGGCTTACGGAAACAACCAGACCCAAAACCTCAGTGATCCTTGCCGTTGCCGCCGCCGGCCGCGTAGCTGCGCAGGAAGCGCTCGGCGTCGGCCACGTTGATCAGAATGTGGCGCCCGGGACGGCAACGCATGATCTCGCCGGCGCGCGCCTTCTCGTCAAACAGGCTCTTCGGCAGCTTGTATTTTTTCGCCAGATCCTCGGCGCGCATCCACTCGGGCTCTGGCTCGGCCTTCGCCCCTTCCGGCGCCGCGCCTTGCTGCAGCGCGCTCCGCACCTCCTCGCGCACCGCCTGGCGCACCTGGTCGATCAATAGGTCAAATGGGTTTGTTGGTTGGGCCATGACACACCTCGGTAAATAATTTTAGCTCTTGGGTTTGGGCGGCGGCGGGTTGCGGTGGATCGGGTCGAGCCTGCCGGTGCGGTTCTTTCACGGCCGTTGATCCTCGTGGAATTTGTGGCAGAAGCCGCAGTATTTGTGCTCGATGTCGTTTAAGTTGAAGCTGTCGCGGCCGCAGACGAGGCAGCGGATATACTTCGCGCCGAGATCGGTCGCGCCGAGCAGGTATGTCGGCCCTTGCGGGCTGAGCGTGGCCTCGGGGTTCCAGCCTTCTTTGCAGAGTTGCGCCATGCCCGGCGAGGCGGCGACGATGTGCGCTTCGAGTCGTTCGGCGAGCTTGCGCGCGGTCTGGGCCGGGACGGTTTCATTAAAGCCGGGATGGCGCAGGACCAATTGGAGCGCGCCGAGCAGGTGCAGCGCGCTCACGCCGCCGATAACGATCTCCAGCGGGTGCGACTCGATGAGTCTTTGCAAATCCTCGCCGGTGAGCATTTGGACTTCGACTTTCGTTAAGTGACGACTCATTGTTTGTTTCCCTCGCGGCCGCCTTGCAAGTTGTGTCGAGCCTTAAACTCGACGAGAAACTGTTCCAATTCTTCATGGATCAAATCCATCTTCTTAAAATCCGATTCCGTCGGTTCGCTTCCCGGATCAAGCATGGTCATGATGCTGCCGAACAAATTTTGAGCACCCGCAAAGAAGGCAGTTCTCATTTCGGCAATCTGAACTTCCGAAGCGGTCTCGGGAACGGCGACGAGTTTGAATCCAACCCACCCCGCCTCTATAAGTTTGCCCTCGTCGGCAAGTCGCTTGGTGATTTCGATAAGAAATTCGCGCGTAGGTTTGCTCATTGTTTTGTCTCCGGGCTCCGGGCTTCGCGATAGCTGCGGAACATGCGCAGGACCTCGACCGCCTTTTGCATCTCCATGCCGAGCTCCTTATGGAAGAACTCCACGATGAAGGCGTCGGTTTCTCCGGCCTCGGCGCACTCGAGCACGCCGAGCGCGTGCTGGCGCGCCTCGTCGACGGTTAACTGCGCGCGCTTCTCGCCCCAGGTAAATTGGATCACCGCTTCGCCGGTCGTGGCCGAAACGATGCTCGACACGTTGATCATGCCGTCGTCTTGTTTTTTGTCAGTGATCGCCATCGACGCTCCTAATTTTGCTGTGCTTCTCGCGCAGGGCGCGCACCGGCCCTTCCGGATCGATGCCCTCGCGGTAGCAATGCACCACGACGTCGTGTCCCTCTTTGGCTTCCTCTTTCGTATGCCACCACCAATAGGACTGGTCGAACTCGGGTGCCACGTCGGCGCCCTCGTTGACAAAAATCATCGTTTCAAAAATCAGCGGCCGGCTGCCAGACGGGTTTTGATCGCAGCCCATCCACATCGTAGATATTCTCAGCCGCGCGTCGACAAACTCCGCGATCTGCCGGCCGGGGACGTCATTGAAGAGTTTTTTCCAGGTCGGAAAATCGATTGGCTTGCCGTCCATGTCGTAGTACGTGATCATGTGCTGTTCTCCTGAGGGCGCGATGAATCGCGCCCCTACATCGCTCACCACCTCGCGGTTGGCTTGTAGCCCATGCGCCGGCCGCGCTTGACGATCTCCGTGCAGCGCACCGCGTTGACTTCCGGGCCGCCAGTCACCAGGCCGTAGCCGCGCGCGGCGTCGAGCAGCAGCAGAAAGTGCGCGCAGTTGACCGCCTCTTGCCATTCGACCGGTGAGTCGGGTTCGAGCGGCGCGGGCGAGCTCGGCTCGAGCGGCGGCATTTTCGATTTCGTTTTAGCCATTCGTTCCTCCAGATATTCGCGCACGCCCTCGGCCTTGGTCTCGGCGCGCTGGCGCGCGAAGCAGTCGTTGAGCCGGGCGATCTGCGTCGCTCGTATCTCGTCGCGCTTCACCGCAGCCCCCAAAAGCGCAGCACCACGTCGACCATGTGCGCGGCGAGCGGCAGCGCGACGAACAGAAACGCGGCGAGCAGCAGGATGAATGTGACCAGGCAGCAGATCGCCGTGAAGCGGTCGGACTCGCCCCGCTGTTGTTCGTTCACCAGCTCGTTCTCACGCATCGGCACTCCTTCATCGCAGAAATAAACACTCGTACTTGGGGTTGCGATAGAGATCGCTGGCGGTTGAGGCGATGATCTTGCCGGTCGCGAGCTCTTTGCCGATGCTCCAGATCCACTGCTCCTCGCCGCCATCGCAGTAATCCATATCGTCCTGAAACTCGATGATCTCGAATTTGCCGGGCGCGATCACCGTGCCGATCGTGCGCACGTCGATGGCTTTTTTCGCTTCGAGCTTTTCTTTCATTCGTAAATTTCTCATCACTCCCTCACGCATAGATCGGGACGTCCTTCAGTTCGTCGAAAGTTTCCAAGTGGGCGCGAATCCGTTCCACCGCCGTGCGCTGCCAGTCGGTGAACACCTCGAACAGCGCCGCCTCGGGACCGCTCGGGCCTTTTTTCATGCGGAAAATAAACGTGCCCTCGGGCTGGTCGATCTCGGTGAACGTCCGGATCGGCGCCAACAGCGCGGGCGACGGCACCTCGACGTTGCCGAACGACGCGATGCCGACCTTGGCCTGGACCGTCTGGGAGATGCCGCTGTCGGTCAGCGTGCGGATCGCCTCGTCGTTGATCTTGGCAATGAAGTTGAGGATCGCCGCGCGGTTGGGCGTCTCCTCGAAGCGGGTCAAAAGTTCCACGCGAAACATTTCCAGGTCGCTGTACTGGCCGAACCGGAACGGCGGCGGCGTGATCAACACCCCTGCGTAAATGTCGCGCTCGCGGCGCATGCCCATCTCCGGACCGACAAAGTGCACGCAGGTCGGGCTCAGGACGGTAATCATCCGAGTGGCGGGGGCTGTCGCAGGAAAGTAGATCAAAGCGAAATCGGCGACGAACTTCACCAGGCCGCCGAGCGTGCATAGGCTGACGGTCGGGTAGCGCGGCTCCTCCGGCAGCGGCATATTGTGCAGCGGCGCGGAGGATACCTGCCGGCCGTCGGTTTCATAAATTTCCGGCTGTGCAATCTCGACGATCTTCTCGATCGCTTCGGCATCGATGCCCATGATTTACCCCCTAACGCCTTTCCTTCGCCTCAGAGATTTTCAAACCCTTTGCATCGGCAATGCCGCTCGCCGCATCCATTGGCGGTGTGAAATCGTCGGCGATGCCTGCATCCCCAACAAGGATCGTCGGGTGCTTCGACCGGCGCTTGTTCCTGCGGGGTTGCCTCCTGCATCAAGTGCTTTTTCAGAACCCATTCCGTCAGACCCCAGAGTCTGTCTTTGATCTTTTCGCCCTCGTGCCGGATGCCGTAAAACGTGCCAAGATTTTTCGGCTGATACTGCACGATCGCCAGCGCGACGATGCGATCTAGTACGGTCTCGTCGGTTTCGACCACCATCTCTTTGCCTGGCCCGCAGCGGACGTACCATTTCATCTTCCACTGAATCGCGCCCTACGAACGCCTATTTTTCTTCCTTCGCCGTCATCGGCGTGACCTTGCCTTCGGGCTTGTCGAATAATTTCCCCTGCGTCGGGTCGGACTCCACGGCGGCGCGCTTGCCCTCGACGATGCCGAAAAACACCGCGCCGGTGGTGCCCTTGTGACCGGCGAGCTTGGACTTGACCTCGATGCCGAGCGCCGCCGAGCGGCGCGTCTCGCCCGGCGCGAAGCGCACCTTCAGCGTGATCTCGCGCACCGCCTCGGCCTCCGTGTTGGGGTCGGCGATGTTGTCCAAAACTTTTTTGAGCTCGGCGTCGAACAGCGCCACCGCCGCGCCCTGGCCGATGGTGGTGAGATCGACCACGTACTCGTTTGATAAGAGTTCGGTCACTTCAGCACCTCCTCGATCGCGTTGATCAGCAAATCAATGAAACGCGGTGTCCAGGCCGCGAGCCAAGCCGCCTGTTTCGGGATGCATCAGAGTTACAGCACGGAGTGCCTTCCGCCCTGGAGCCCGCCGCTCGGGAACCGTTCATCACCGCGCTTCAGTCATTGGCTTAAAATCTCCCATGCTTTATCGAAGTCCGCCGGGCGCCATACAAACACTTCGGCAAACGGCAGCGCGCGAAAGTCATCGAGCCATTCTTGCTGTTGGTCCGTAAGCTGCGCGGTTGCTGACTTGAGTTCGGCTACAAGCAATCGTTTCTTTCTCCGATGCACCAAAACACAATCGGGCCAACCTTTGCCGTCCCCCTGCACCGCCGTCCGCCAACCGTCTTTAGTCAAGGCTGGCCGGAAGTGGGCGATTTTCCATCCGCAAATGCGCGCAGCCCTTATTATGTTCCCCAAGAATACGCGCTCGCTGACTGAATTTTGCCTGGTAACAAGCATTGCAGAGTCCTTTGCTGACGTGTTTTTTTTCTTTGGTTCCGCAACACTTGCAGCTATCTCCGAATCGCGACCATTGGCGTGGAGCGACGTTGCGGAATTTTGATGCGTTGCATGACCGACACGATACGACAAGATTCTCCGGCGCATTTATTCCTCCGATATGTAGCGGTTTCACATGATCCAAACTGAGATCATCACTGGATAGGCAATAGGCGCAGACGGAAGTTTTTTCGAAAATTTCCCTAACATCCGTGGCAGTCAGCTTGCCCGGTGCGCCATAAACCGCCGCCCTCTCATTGGCGTGTTTAGCCGCGTCATAGTATTTTGTGCACTCTTTCCAATTAGACGTTTTCTTGTATCGCCGTCGAAACGCCAGATGATCTTCGCGGTTCTTATAGGGCATGAACCCTCCGTCGGTCAGGCGCACTCACAGCGCCGCCCGCCCGTAGGCGTCGATCAGCTCGCGCGCCGCTTTGAGTTGGCGCTCGAGGTCGGCGATCACCTCGCGCTGCGCGGCCACCTGCGCCTTGAGTTTGTAGTAATTCACCACGTCCTCGGCGTCGGCCTGGCGGCGCACGGCGGCCTGGTGCGATGAGTTGGTGATGCCCGAGTTCCTCACGGTTCCTCCGGCGGGTGGCCGCCACGGTAGATTTCCCACTTCTTCCAGAAATAGCCGCCGTCTTTGTACTCGCCGGCGGTCGACTGCGCGGCGCACTTCAAGCAGCGCCGCGAGATGTAAGTAAACATGCCGTTGTCAGTCTTGGCGCGGCGGCCCTCCCAGATCACGTTGATGCCGTCGCACAGGCCGCAGACGTCGGGCGTCAGAAAAAACGCCGCCTTGAGCATCGCCTCTTTGTCCTGGCGCTCCTCGATCTCGACGCTCATGGTGGAGTTGCCGAGGCGTTTGGCGATTAAAATTTTCATGCGTCGCTCCGCTCCTCCGGTTGGTCGGCCGGCGCTCTGCCCTCGTCCTCGATCATTTTCACGCGCAGCACCTGCTCGACGGTCGGCGGCTTCAGCGTGTAGAGCTTGGCAAGATAGTCGACGCTGGCGCCATCTTTGAATTGCATGAGAATGATCTTCCGCAGGTTATTGGTCAGCTTCACTCCATCCTCCGTGCCAGGTCTGCGAGGCGAACATCGAGCGCCGCCTCGAGGCGCTTCGACTCCACCAGATCCTCCTGCTTCCTGTTCCGAAAGTATTGCTTCTGCGCCTTGCGCATTGCGCTTGCGACGGCGAGCGCGTGGCGCATATCGTCGACCAATTTTTCATCCGTTTTGACATCGTCATCCATCGGCGGTTTTTACCCTCCGGCGTCTTCCCTCGCTCCAGATTTGGCGGCGGCCGCGGCGGCGAACCGGGCACTCGATCGATTGGAGATTGAGCGCGGCGCGGATTTTCCCGGCGTTGAAATCGAACAGGTCGCAGATGGACAGAAACGCAAATATAAAATCGCTCTCGTCGGAGAAAAACCACCGCACCGTGTCGGCGCGCAGCAATGATTGGCGCGTGCTGTGCTCGGTGCGCTTGCCGCTGCCGGTGACGATGTCGACCGCGTCGGCGAGCACGGCGAGCAGCAGGGCGCGCTCGGGCGTGTGCTGCGAGGGCCGCTGGTCGCGCGCGAACTCGTAGGGCAGCAGGTGATCGGGCGCCGCGGCGGGCGCGTATCTCGTATCTCGTCGGTCGTATCTCGTATCGGATCTGGTTTTTTGTGCGGCGTTCATCGCTCGTTGTTCGTATCTCGTTATTCGTTATTCGTTATTCGTTATTCGTATCTCGTCCGAATCCCCCTCTTTCCCCCTTTGATAAAGGGGGATGTAAGGGGGATTTTCCGGACGAATCACGAGATACGAGATACGCTTCACGCTTCTCTTGTTGCCCGACGGCGTAGTTCCACGTGAAATGACGGATCGGCAGGTCGTGGCCGTGCGTGCAGTGCAGGCGCACGAACTCGCGCCAGAACTTGGCCTCCGCATCGGTCGCGAACCCGTCGTCGATGTAGACCGTGGGATTCATCGCTTCGCTCCTACGCCGCATCCGGATGTTTGTCGCGCTCGTGGTTGTCGCGCCGGATGGCGGACATAAAGCGCTGCTCGCAACTGCCGCACTCGAACGGATAAACGTTTGGGTCCTGCGCCGGCTTCGCCGGCGCCGTACATGCGTTTTCGTGCTTGCCGCGCGCCTGGGGATTTTTAAGCGTCCGGCCGCAGCCCTTGCGACACGGCAATCTCGGCCCGGTGTATTTTGCCCGGGTCTTTTTCGCGGCCGGGTTTTCCGCGCCGCGCCGGACTTTCGCCACTGCGCGCGCCACCGTGGCGTTGCTGATCTCGCGCGCCGCGGTTTTGACTTCGCGCTCATCCGCCAGCGCGATTGGGTAGCCGTTGTTCGTGTGCTCGATCATCGTCAGCCCCGCTTTCAAAGCGTCCCGGATCGACTCGTCGGTGCCTTCGACGTTCACCACTGCGATCTGTAATTTGCCCATCTGACCTCCAAACCGTCAGCGCTTCAGCCTCGCCCAAAAACGGTTCCACCCATTCCAGGCTATTTGAGGCCGAAGCGCTCGCGACTCACTAATGAATCGGCGACATCAAAACGTCTTCTCGCTCGTACTCTGGTTTGCCAGCGATCCCGTTATAGCCACCGATGCGGTATCGCTTCCCGAAAAAATCCAGGTCGCACAAGCGCGCCGCATTCGTCTCGTCAAAACGCATCGCCTGCTCGACTTTGGTGGTAAAGGCGACATGTCGATAGCCAGCGCGATCTTCATAGTCGCTTACGTACTCACCGGTCTTGATCCTGCGGATTAAAAGCATCGACAGTCCCCGCCATCGATTAGGGAGCAATGAATCGCGCCGCTACACGAGCCACGATCGCGAACACGTTCATTCCTGGTTCCCCCGGCGCGCCACGTTGGCGCGGATCTCCGCGCAGGCGGCGAGCTCGGCGCGCCAATCGATCCGGTCCCAGGCCGGCGAGTGCAGCTCGGCGATCTCGGCCAGCACGTCGGCGGTCAGGCCGGTCAAGGTGATCTTCTGCACTAGCGCGATCGCCTCCACCCCGCGCGGCACGTTGCGGATGTCGCCCAGGGGCGGCGGCGCGGGCAGGTGGCGCGGTTCGTTTTGTTTCTCTTTTGCCTGCAGTTTCTCGCGCGCCTCGGTGCAGAAGCGGCGCAGCTTCTCGATGGTCGGGAACTGGCCGGGCGCGAGCTTCTCGGTCGAGATGTTGACGCCCTCGCAGAACACCTCATCGTGCTCGTCCTTGAAGGCGGAGAAATATTTATCCTGGGACTCGCTGCTGATCATGTCGCGTTTGCCGTGAAACTTTTCGAGCCACAAAAAGCAGTCATTGAAGACGGTTCTTTCCATCGGCCCCTCCGTTGCGCGCCGCGATGCGCGCCTTGATTTCGTCCAGCGTCTCGCCGCTGTCGGGGAGCTCCTTGCCGCCCGCCACCGGGTGCAGGTGCAGCCAGCCGCCCTGCAGCGCCTTGCGCACCACGCGCGCCGGGTCCTGGCCGGCCTTGGCCAGCTCGCGCAGCTGCAGGCCGATCGCCTCGCGCTCCCAGATCGACAGCCGCTTGCCCTTCTCCCGCCACATCGCCTCGAGCCGGCCCCAGAGCTCGGCGCCGACGATCGCCATCGGGTCTTTTTCTCCGAGTCCGATGTCTTCACTCTTTGGAAAAGATAGAGGCGCGCCAGCGCTCTTCTCTTTATCTTTATATGTTATGTTATGTTTTGTTATGTTATGTGTGTACCCTTTTTGTACCTGCTTCGGGTGAAATTTCGCGTAGTTAGGCGAGCCAAGAACCAAACAAGATCCTTTCTTCTGCGTTTCTTCTACCAATCTTCTACCATTCTTCTCCGGTTCTTCTCCGGTAGAAGAACTGACTTTCGGCACTAGCCAGCCTGTGTCGATCATGTAGATAACCTGTTCACAAACCTTGCGCGGATACTGGTGTGTCAGCCGGCCGAGCACCCCGGCCCAGTCGCCGCTGAGCTTCCAGTGATTGTCCGATTTGTCGATGTTGATGATCACCTGCGCCAACGTGCGCAGCGCCCGGTCACCGTACAGGTCGGTGAACATCCACACCTCTGGGTCGTGATTGATCTGATGATCGAGCGGAGCCCAGTTCTTATGCGGACGTGACATCGGATACAGCCTCCCTTCCCGCCGCGGGTGCAATTCATTGCGCCCCTACACGGCGTTGGCTGCTGATGTCTGGCTGCGGGATGGTTCACGCCGGCGGGCTATGCCATGAGGCGGAGAGAGCCGGGGCGTCGAACGGTCTTTTAAGAAGCATGTCAGAGACAGCAAAAAATAAATAGTTAACTCAGTGAGAAACTACCTCCCGTGCTGTTGTGACCCGGTGAATTTTTTCATTTAAACAGCCCGTCGTTGATCTGATTGGCGCTTTCGAGGTTGCGCCAGGCTTGCTCCCAATAGCTTTCTTTGAGTTCGACTCCGACAAAGCGCCGGCCCATTTGCAGCGCGACATAACCCTCGCTGCCGATGCCCATGAACGGCGACAGCACTAGATCGCCAGGATTGCTCCAGAGCTTCACCGCGCGGCGGATCACTTCCAGCTGCAGCGGGCAAATATGGCGCTCGTCGTTGTGCTCGCGCGCGCTGCGGTATTGCAGCGTGTCGTTGGGCTCGATGTCCATCCAGACCGGCGAGGCGACGTTCTGCC
>Ga0268265_10000796_pt1 | contig 30025 bp, 29 predicted proteins | sample KBSSwiS52_FD_190355 | JGI IMG/M metagenome (GOLD analysis project Ga0268265, IMG submission 190355) | Switchgrass rhizosphere microbial communities from Kellogg Biological Station, Michigan, USA - KBS Switchgrass S5-2 (SPAdes) (version 2) | ecosystem: Host-associated > Plants > Roots >...
CAGAGTGGCCGCGGGCTGCTCGGCCGTACGGCAGTTACCCGATAACACTCCAGCGGTGGCTGGCGAGCCCAGGAGAGCACAGACAGCGGCAAGCCGCAAAACCTGGCGATTCATCGCTCCATCTCCGCATCGCGAGTAACGAGCCAGGGAGCTGGAGAAGGTGCCGGCACTTCCAGTCCGAGTTGTCTTTTCGTCGCTTCCGGGCCACCATCGCCCGATGCCTCCGGATAGAAGCAGGGAACGTGCCAAGCAGGAAAGGACGACAAGGACACCAAGGACTCCAAGGACACTTGCGGTCCCTGTTGTCCCTGGTGTCCTTGATGTCCTTTCCGGAGATACACTACGCACGCCATGAGTGAGACCCTGATCCAGATCGGCCGCCAGCCGACTGCGCCTGCCGCCCGCCGGGAGCCCCGGCCGGATTGGCTGCGCATCCGGCTTGCGACGCCGGCCTCGTACCACAAGGTCCGCGAGCTCGTGGACCGCCTGAGCCTCCACACCGTCTGCCAGGAGGCCCGCTGCCCGAACATCTACGAGTGCTGGGGCGAGCACGGCACCGCGACCTTCATGATCCTCGGCGACGTCTGCACGCGGCGCTGCGGCTTCTGCGCCGTCACCTCGGGCCGTCCCCAGGCCGGCGTCGATCCGGAGGAGCCCGAGCACGTGGCCGAGGCGGTGAAGGTCATGGGCCTGCGGCACGCGGTGATCACCTCGGTGGACCGCGATGACCTGCGCGACGGCGGCGCCGGACACTTCGCCCGCGTCATCCGGTCTGTCCACGGACAAAACCCCGGCACTGCGGTCGAGGTCCTGACACCGGACTTCCGTGGCGTGCCCGACGCTCTCGACGTCGTCCTCGGCGCCGGGCCCGAGGTCTTCTCGCACAACATGGAGACCGTCCCCCGGCTCTACCGCGAGGCGCGGCCGGGGAGCCGCTACGACCGCAGCCTGGCGCTGCTCGCCGAGGCGGCCCGGCGGCGGGACGAGGGCGAGTACGAAGGGCGGGTGAAGACCGGGATCATGGTCGGCCTGGGCGAGACGCCCGACGAGGTCCGCGCCACGGTCCGGGACATCCGCGGCGCGGGCGTCGAGATCCTCACGATCGGCCAGTACCTGCAGCCCACGTCCAGGCACCTGCCGGTCGACCGCTGGGTCCATCCCGACGAGTTCGCCGGCTACCGCGAGCTCGCGCTCTCCCTCGGCTTCTCCCACTGCGAGGCAGGCCCTCTGGTGCGGAGCAGCTATCACGCCCACGAGCACGTCCAGCTTTCCTAAAGCGAAGCCTTCCGCCGGACTGGACAGGCTCCGGTGGCGGTGTTATCGTGGCTTCAAGGTACCGCGCAGTCATGTCCGACCTTATCCACCCCTCGCACGGCGAGCTCGAAGCGTTCATGCTGGGCCGGCTCTCGCAACGCGAGTGCCGCGCGGTCATCCTGCACCTGCTGCCCGGCTGCGCGCGGTGCCAGGAGGTGACCTCGGCCTACTGGAACGTGGGCACGGACCCGAGCGCGAGCCAGGCGGCACGCTTCCAGTACGACCGCTCCCTGGAGCACGTCTTCGAGCGCGTCCTCACCGCGCAGGCCGGGCTGGAGGCCGAGCGCGCCGAGGCGCGCAGGCTGATGGCGGGCCTGCAGATCGTTCCCCTCGAGCGCTGGGCCGCCCAGGTGCAGAAGGACCGCCGCTTCCATACCTGGGGCTTCTGCGAGCTGCTCCTCGAGCAGGCCGGATCGGAGATCTGCGCCGGGCTCGCGGTGAGCGTTACCGGCCGGATCGATCCCGAGGCCCACCCTCCGGTGTTCGTCGAGGAGCTGCGCGCACGGGCCTGGGGCGGGCTCGCCGACGTCCGGCGGAAGGCCGGCGACCTCGACGGCGCGGAAGAGGCGCTGCGGCATGCCGAAGCCTGCCTGCTGCGGGGCACGGGCGACCGCCTGGCGCGGGCCCGGCTGCTGGAACGAAAGGCCGCGCTGCGCCATGCCCAGGAGCGAAGCGAGGAGGCGGCGCGCCTGCTCGGCCGCGCCATCCTGCTCTACCGCCGGGCCGGCCAGTGGGACGAGGTCGGCCGCGTCCTGATCGGCCTCGGCTGCATCCGGGCCGAGGCGGGCGGCCACGGCCGGCTCTGGCTTCTTTTGAGCCGCATGTTCAGCGTCCGGTTTCTCTCCAGGTCTGGGCGCTGACCTGCCACAGCCCGGCCACGATCAGCGCGAACCCTGCGCCTTCGACCCAGCCCAGTTTCTCTCCCAGAAACGCCATGGCCAGCCCCGCCGTCACCACCGGCTGGAGCATGCCATAGGCCGCCACCAGGGCCGGCGAGGAGCGCCGCACCGCCCAGGTGTTCGCCGCATAGGCGAAGACCGTGGCGAACAGGGCGATATAGAGCACCCCCATCCAGGAGGCAACCGGGATCGACGCCGGGTCGGTGGCGGCCAGGGTCGGCAGGCTCGCGGCGAGCACCAGGGGTCCGCCGCAGAGGAACGAGCCGGCGATCACCGTGCGCCAGGGCAGGCGGCGCAGGATCGGGCGCTGGAGCACGAGGAAGAGCGCGTAGGACAGGCAGTTGCCGAGGATCAGGAGGTTGCCGAGCGTCCCCGTGGTTGGCCCAGCCGTCTCAAAGCTGCCCGGGTGGACCATGACCAGGGCGCCGGCCACGGCCAGCCCGATCCCCAGCAGGCGGCGCGGCCCCACGCTCTCGATGCCGAGCAGCGCTCCGGCCGCGACCGCGAACACGGGCAGGCAGGTCATCAGGATCGAGGCGTTGCTCGCGGTCGTGTGCTGCAGCCCCTCGATGAAGAGGATCTGGTTGGCCGTGACACCCAGACCGCCGAGGAGGGCGAGCCAGGCCCAGTCGCGCGCCGAGGGAAGGGTGCGGTCCTTCCGCCAGGCGATGACGACGAGGAGGGGCGTGGCGATCAACACCCGCAGCCCCACGACGAGCATGGGCGCCATGCCGGCCAGGAGCGCCTTGGCGACCACATGGAAGCCGCCGAAGGCGAGCTGGACGAGGAGGAGGGCTCCGTGAACCGCGGGACCGGGCTTCGGAGCGGGCGTGAAAGCAGGCTGCATGGCGGGGAAGGATAGGCCATTTGCGCGGCCTCCCGCTCCCTCGATACAATGCCCCGATGGCTGAAACCGCGACAGGGGTCCGCGTCCGCCCGGCCGACGAGATGGACATCAGCGCCATCGTCGGCATCGACGAGAAGATCGGCGGCCACTACAGGCCGGAAGTCTGGGAGCGCCGCGTCGGTTATTACCTGCGGCGGGACCCGGAGGCCTCGGTGGTAGCCGAGGCGGACGGCCGGGTCGTCGGCTTCATGCTCGGCGAGGTCCGCTCCGGCGAGTTCGGCATCGAGGAGACCACGGGCTGGGTGGAGCACCTCGGCGTCGATCCCGGCTTCCGGGGCAAGGCGGTCGGCCGGCAGATGCTCGACGCCATGCTGGAGCACTTCCGCAGCCGGGGCGCCAGGAGCGTCCAGACCCTGGTGGACGAGGAGATGGGCGAGATCCTGAGCTTCTTCAGCGCCCTCGGCTTCGAGCCCTCGACCCTGAGGCCGTTCGTCCGGACTCTTTAAGAGAGAGAAGAGAGAGATATGAGCGTCAAGACGACCACGATGCCGAAGAAGTTCCACGATGCCGTTCTCAAGTGGAAGGACGCCTATCTCCCCGACTACGAGTTCCTCCTGGAGAACTGGGAGAAGCACTTCCCTCGCGAGCCGCGCTTCGAGCTCTGCGCCTACCGCGAGCTCGGCATGTGCACCGAGATCGAGTGCGGGGACATGCAGGGCAAGCCGAAGTACACCCAGGCCGGCGCCATGCAGGAGGAGCAGGCCCATCACCTGCACGGCGCGATCCGCGCCCAGGCCTCGACCGAGTTCGGCTCCATCCAGCAGCACCGCCTGACCCTGGCCCGCGCCCAGGACGAGGAGGAGCAGTTCTGGATCCTGCGCATGATGGCCGAGGAGCTGCGCCACGGCTACCAGATGCTCCACCTGCTGGTCGAGGACGACTGGAGCTCGGTCTCCAAGGAATCGGCCTCGGACATGATCGAGGACATCCTGTCGATGAACACCGGCTCCCACCTGCTGGGAGCCTTCAACATCGACTTCGACTCCTTCGTCGACAACGTGGTGTTCTGCGCCCTCATCGACCGCGTCGGCAAGTACCAGCTCGCCATGCAGAAGATCAGCGCCTACCAGCCGATGGCCGAGAGCATGCCGCAGATGCTGCGCGAGGAGGCGTTCCACCTCGCCTCCGGCGTCGTGCCGATGCGGCGCTGGATGATGCAGGCGGCCAAGGGCGAGGGGCTGATCAGCGTGGACATGTTGCAGCGCGCCCTCAACAAGTGGCTGCCTCGCGGCCTGGAGATGTTCGGCGACGAGCGCGGCGGCGGCACCAACGTCCGCTACGGCCTCAAGCCCATGAAGAACGCCGAGGCCCAGCAGCAGTACTACCAGGAGGTGGAAAAGCTGGTCCGCGACCTGAACGTCCGCTACCTGCGGGCGCGCGTGCCCTCCTTCGGCCCCAGCGAGGCCGACGCCGCCCTGGAGCGCATCCTGGCCGGCGAGGCGGTCGAAGGCATCCGGCGGGAGGACCTCCTGCACATGCCGAGCCCCGAGTTCTACCGCCGGCGCGGCGTGCCGGCCTTCCGGATGGTCGGCTTCGCGGGCGAGACCTTCGCCGACGTGGGGGCCTACCTCCGGCACCTGGAGCAGCACCTGCCCGACGCCTACCGCGCCGGCCGCGACTACCTGGAGTACGTGGACACGCTGCGGCAGGTGGCGCGCGGCGAGCTGGAGGCCAAGCAGGCCGCGGCGCGCATGCCCACCCTGCGCCGGGTCGGCGGCTCCTGCCCCTGCTCCAAGTCGGTGCGCTGGGTCGTGGACGAGCCCCGTCCGGCGGGAGACAACCCCGCAGTCATCGAAACTCCCGCTCCGCCTGTCCCGGCGACGGTCTAGCTCTCTTCGGACCATGAGCACGTTCAATCGGCTGCTGGTCACCGGTCTGCCCGCGGTGCCCAAGCCCATCGTCGGCCGGGTGGCCTCCCGCTACGTGGCGGGGGAGACCCTGACCGACGCCGTCCGGGTGGTCCGCAACCTCAACCAGCAGGGCGCCATGGGGACGATGGACGTCCTCGGCGAGGAGGTCAAGGAGCGCGAGAAGGCCGTGGCCGCGGTGGAGGAGTACCTCCGGGTCTTCGACGCCATCGCCGCCGAGGGGCTGGACGCCAACGTCTCCATCAAGCCGACGCTTCTCGGGCTCAAGATCGACGAGTCGTTCTGCCGCGACAACGTCGAGCGCATCGTCGTCAAGGCGAAGGAGCACGGCAACTTCGTCCGCATCGACATGGAGGACAACACCACCACGGATGCGACGCTGCGCATCTTCCACGAGCTCTACGCCCGCCACGGCAACGTCGGGCCGGTGCTCCAGGCCTACATGCGCCGCACGCTCTCCGACATCGCGGCTCTGCCCGAGGGCTCGACCGTTCGCCTCTGCAAGGGGATCTACGTCGAGCCGCGGACGATCGCCTGGAAGGGCTTCGAGACCGTGCGGGCGAACTTCGTGCGCGCGCTCGAAAAGCTGATCGAGCGCGGCATCTACCCGGGCATCGCCACCCATGACGAGTACCTGACCTGCCGGGCGGTGGGCCTGATCGACAAGCACGGCCTGCGGCGCGAGCAGTACGAGTTCCAGATGCTCCTGGGGGTCGACGAGGAGCTGCGCCGCATCCTGATCGCGGGCGGGCACCGCCTGCGCGTGTACGTCCCCTATGGCCGCGACTGGTATCCGTACTCCATGCGCCGCCTGCGCGAGAACCCCGAAGTGGCCCGCCATGTGCTCAAGGCGATGCTCTCCGGCCGGTGATTTTGACGGCCCGGCGGGTGGGTGGTACCATCTTCCTGTCTCGAAAACGTACGTAAACGCCTGAATCTCCTCATCCATGGACGAACGTCAGCGCCTGCAGCCCCTCGACCGCCTCGATCGCGGAGACGGAGAGACCGACGGTCTCGACGCCTCCTCGATCCAGGAGAGCGGCCTCACCCAGACCTTCCAGACCGGGACGCGGGAGCGCGTGGCGCGCGGCCTGTCCCCGGTGGGGGAGTCCGAGGCGGACATCATCCTGATCGCGCACCCCGAGGGCCAGCGGCTGGGCTCGCGCTTCCGGCTCTCCCCGGGCAGCACCCTGGAGATCGGCCGCTCGAGCTCGGTCGGGATCAGCCTGCCCGAGGTCATGTCGATCTCGCGCAAGCACGCGCGGCTGCGCTACATCGGGTCGGTCGTCACCGTCGAGGACCTGGGGAGCACGAACGGCACCTACGTCAACGGCCAGGCCATCCACGGCCGCACGGTGCTCAAGACCGGCGACCGCTTCCAGACCGCGGCGGTGCACTTCAAGTTCCTCCACGAGCAGGACGTCGAGAGCGCCTACCACATGGCGATCTACGAGCTCGTGTCGCTCGACGGCCTGACGGAGATCTACAACAAGCGGAAGTTCGAGGAGGAGATCCAGCGCGAGTTCGCGCGCTCGCAGCGCCACGCCCGGCCGCTGTCGCTGGTCATCTTCGACCTCGACGAGTTCAAGCGCATCAACGACACCTACGGCCACCTGTGCGGCGACTTCGCGCTCAAGCAGGTGGCGGCGCTCGCCAAGGAGCTGGCGCGGCCGGAGCAGACGCTGGCGCGGGTGGGAGGGGACGAGTTCGTGATCCTCTCGCCCGAGACCACGGGGCCGCAGGCGGAGACGCTGGCGCTCAAGCTACGCGACCGGGTGCTCGATCTCGACCACCGCTACGGCGATCTCAAGATCTCGCTGAGCTGCTCGTTCGGCGTGGCCCAGCTCACCGACAAGATGGCCACCTCGCAGGACCTCTACCACGCCGCCGATCACGCCCTGCTCCTCTCGAAGAGGAGCGGGCGGAATCGCGTCGCGGTCTACACGCCTCCGGAGTAGGGGCGGCCCTTGTGGCCGCCCTCCGTCCGGGGGCACCCACAAGGGGTGCCCCTACGTGAGGATTCGCACTACCGGGATCCGGCCTCCGCCGTCTTCTCGCCCAGCAGGAACTCCCGCATGAAGCGCACCAGCACGGCGCGCTGGTAGTCGGTGTTCGTCTTCTTCTGGAAGCCGTGCCCCTCGTCCTTGCCCACGAGGTACCAGACCGGCACGCCGCGGCCTTCGAGCGCGGCCACGATCTGGTCGGACTCGGAGAGCGGCACGCGCGGATCGTTCGCGCCCTGCGCGACCAGCAGCGGCTTCGTCATCTTCTGCACGTGCTTGATCGGCGCGATCGTCTCCAGGAACTCGCGCATCTTCGGATCGCGCTCGTCGCCGTACTCGACCCGCCGCAGGTCCTGCCGGTAGCCGCTGGTGTTCTGCAGGAAGGTGATGAAGTTGCTGATGCCCACCGATTCGAAGGCGCAGCAGAGCCGGTCGCTGTAGTGGACGAGCGTGGCGAGCACCATGTAGCCGCCGTAGGAGCCGCCGCTCACCATGACGCGCTTGGCGTCGAGGCCGGGCTGCGTGGCGATCCAGTCGAGGAGCGCGCCGATGTCCTTGACCGAGTCCTCGCGCAGCTCGCCGTTGTCCATCTTGAGATAGCTCTTGCCGTAGCCGGTAGAGCCGCGCACGTTGGGCACGACGTAGACCACGCCCAGCTCCTGGATGAAATAGTTGTTGCTGCCCAGGAAGTTGGGCCGCGACTGCCCCTCGGGACCGCCGTGGATGTTGATGTACACCGGCCGGGGTCCGGGGAAGCGGTCCGCGGGCGGATGGTAGACGAAGGCCGGGATCTTGCGGCCGTCGAAGCTGGAGTAGTGGACCAGCTCGGGCACGGCGAAGCTCGCGGTGTTGAGGCCGCCGGCTTCGCTCGCGGTCCAGCGCTCGAGCTTGCGGCTGTCCGCGTCGTAGCTGTAGACGTCCGAGGGCGAGCGCGCCCAACTGATGCTGAAGGCGATCTCGTGCGAGCCGGGACGGAACTGGAGACCGTTCGCGTCGCCGGCCGGCAGCTCGGGCGCCGGCGCCTCCTTGCCGGTCTTGAGATCGAGAATGTGGACCTTGCTGAAGCCGTCCTCGTTGCTCAGGAACGCGAGCAGGCTGCCGTCCTCCGAGAGGTCGAAGTCCTCGACGTCCCAGGGGATGTCGCCGGAGACGACCACGGGCTTGCCCGGCTTGCCCGTCTCATCCACATCGATCCGCACGATGCGCAGGAACTCGCTGTCGAGGTCGTTGGCGGCATAGACGGAGCGTCCGTCCTTGGACCACATCCCGCCCTGGTAGGCGACCGTCTCGCTGCCGGCGGGGCGGCGCGGAGTGAGGGTATGGATCTCGCCCGTGGCCACGTCGGCCCAGTGCAGGTAGCCCTCGTTGGCCGAGACGTCCTCGGAGAGGAGGATGCGGCGGTTGTCCGGGCTCCAGTCGAGCGGGTTCCACGAGCCCTTGAGCTCGGCCACGCGCCGCTCGCTGCCGGGAGTCGAGGGATCGGCGACATAGAGATCGAAGTCGCGGCCGTTGCGGGCATTGCTGGCATAGGCGAGGAGCTTGCCGTCGGTGGACCAGGCCGGCGACACGTGCCGGCTCTTGCCGTCCGTGAAGCGCCGGGCCTTGCCGGTGGCGGGGTCGAGGAGGAAGAACTGGAAGTTCTCGGCGCCGTCCTCGTTGATGCCGTAGATGATCTGGCCCGGCCTGCCGGGGCGGTAGAGGCCGGCCTGCACGGGGTCCTTGTAGTAGGTGAGCTGGGTGCGGGCGCCCATGGGCATGGCGACCTCGTGGAGCTGCGGGCTCTCGGCGAAGCGGGTGCGGATGAGCATCCGGCGCTCCGTGGGGTGCCAGTCCACGAAGTTGGCGGTGCGCAGGTTCTCGTAGGGGAGCAGCTCCTCGGAGCCGTCCTGCGGGATCACGGGCACGTTGCGGGCGATGATGCTCTCCGGCACGGAGACCGTCTGCGCGGGTCCCGTGGCAGCCGGAGCGAGGCCCGCGCCCAGGCAGATCAGGAGCGCGGTCAGGATCGGGAGTAAGAGCTTCGAGCGCATTTGAGACCTCCGGGAGGTTAGAATGCGGGGCGTGGGCCTGACGATCTTCTACAACTGCAGCCGCTGTCCCGCCTACTGCTGTTCCTATCCGAGGATTCCGGTACAAGCCTCCGACGTCGAACGTCTGGCGCAGCATTTCGGGATCACTGCGGAGGCCGCCGCGAGGAAGTTTACCAAGAAGAGCGACGAGCCCGGCGAGAAAGTGCTGAAGCACCAGCCGGACAAGGTCTATGGCACCATCTGCCGCTTCCTGGACACCGAGACCCGGCGCTGCACCGTCTACGAAGCGAGGCCGGAGATCTGCCGCGCCTTTCCCGGCACCGCCCGCTGCGGCTACTACGACTTCCTCAGCTTCGAGCGCCGCGCCCAGGAAGACCCCGAGTTCATCCCCAGCTGCTGGAACGGGCCGAAGGAATAGCTCCTCCCAGGCAAGCTACGGCCGCTTGCAGCCAAGCCACGGCGGCTTGGGCCGAAGCCATGACGGCTAGGCGCCAAGCCACGACGGCTTGGAGAGAAGCCATGGCGGCTTGCGTCGAAGCCATGGCGGCTGGGAGCGAAGCCACGCTGGCTTGAAGCCAAGCCACGGCGGCTGGAGGCCAAGCGAACGCGGCTGGAGCCCAAGCCATGACCGCTTGGGCACTAGCGACCATCGCTTGGAGGCAAGCGAGGCGGATCAGGAGAGCATCGACTCGATCGCGTCGCGGACCGGGAGGAACCGGATCTCGAGGCCCTCGACAGGGAGCTGGATGTTGGATGAGGCGGCGATTCTCGACGCCTCGCCGATCATCCTGCTCGCCCGCGCCGGATTCCTCGACTTCCTTCGCGTCCTCAATCGTCCTCTTGTGGTCCTACACCCCGTTGCGGAGGAGGTCCTCCCGGACAGGTGCCGGGCGAGTGTTTGGCGAGTGTTTGGGCGGCTCAATCCCGAGCCCCGACCCTGGGCGCCTGCTCCAGGGACGTCACCAGGACAGGTGCAGGACAGGCGAATGTTCGGGCCCCGCCCCGGTGGAAGGATGCCGCGCCCGCGTCGAAGGTGCCTCCCCGAGTTGGACAGGTAGATCCCTGTGTCGCTCGGGTGGATCCCCGAGCCACTCGGGTACATCCCCGAGCCACTCGGGTACATCCCCGAGTCGCTCGGGTACATCCCCGAGTCGCTCGGGTACATCCCCGAGTCGCTCGGGTACATCCCCGAGTCGCTCGGGTACATCCCCGAGTCGCTCGGGTACATCCCCGAGTCACTCGGGTAGATCCCCGAGTCACTCGGGTAGATCCCCGAGTCGCTCGGGTACATCCCCGAGTCGCTCGGGTACATCCCCGAGTCACTCGGGTAGATCCCCGAGTCACTCGGGTAGATCCCCGAGTCGCTCGGGTAGATCCCCGAGTCGCTCGGACGCTTGTCAGAGTCGCTTGGGGGGGCGGTTCATCCCCGCTCCACCGCCCTCCGTGTCCGTTCCAGGGACGCCCCGACCTCCTGGAGCAGCCCGAGCGTGACCTGCTCGGCCTCGGCCGCCTTCTGGAAGAGGAGGAACGCGGCCTCCGCCTCGTCCGCCCGCCCCAGGTTCCGGAGGATCTTTCCCTCCCAGCGCTCAACACGCGTCTGGCACGTGTTCGCGTTTGGCCGGCACCCTCAATCCACGCTCATTCCGGCCCCCATCCAACATTCTGAGGAAGAAGCGTGTCTACAAGAGAAAGGGACCCAGGACGATCGCAGAACCCGGTCGTCCCGAGGTCCACGAGGCTTCCCGGTTGTCAGACCCGCCGTGGTCGCCTATCTTGTACCTGACGACCTGGAGCCGAAGGAGTCGAAAGCGGCTGCTCTTTGAAAACTGGAGCGGGGATACGCTCTTTGAAGACCGGCAGCAAAGAGCGTGCCTGAAAAAAGTCATGCCAACGGCAAAGTGCCATTTTTGCGAGGGGGTCGGAGCTGAGACAGGAAGCCCCGTGGAATGAAGGAGTTGACGACAGGAAAGGAGGTGCGGAACGATGGCGGGGAGACCAGCGCGAGGCCGGATTTTGGGAGGTCGGAGATTTGCAGGGGTTAAGCGGCTTGGAATCAGTGGGTTGGGGAGGGGTACCTCGGAATCGCCCTGAGCAGTACGGTGGGATTGCGACTCTTTGCACCGGCTGAGGATGATGAGGTTTACCTTGCCTTGGAATCGCCCTGAGCAGTACGGTGGGATTGCGACAGCATGGCCGACATCTGAGCCTGCAGCTCGACCAACCCGCCCCTTGGAATCGCCCTGAGCAGTACGGTGGGATTGCGACATAACCGGCGCGTCAGGCGTCATCAGGGCCGCGATATCCTTGGAATCGCCCTGAGCAGTACGGTGGGATTGCGACTTCTAGGAGCCGCCCGGAACAGGTGCCGGACGAGTGTACGGTTCCTGGGAGCGCCGGCGTCTCGCCGGCTTCCTCAAGACATTGGGCCGAAGGCCCGGCCCTGTTGCAGGGGTGGCGAAAATTGCCGGCGTTCCGCCGATTCCTCCGGACATGCCGGCGGGACGCCAGCGGACCCAGGGAAAGCGCGCTTTGCCAAGGTTCAACGATGATTCATCAACGGCCCGCGAGGCGGCCGAGCACGCGCGGCCATTCTTCGGCAACGTGCTCGCGTTCGGATTGGATGGCGTTTCGGATTTCCTGGCTGTAGCTTTCCACGAGCCCGGGATTTTGCGACCAGACAAGCTGGCCTTGCTCCAGCACGTGTGCCTGATGGGAGGGGCTGGTTTCGCGGAGCATCCGCAGGTCCACGCCCTTGCCCAAGGCGCGCTCCAGGATGTCCATCAGGCGCGCCTGCTCGCTCCAGCTCAAAGGATGACGGCTGTCGTCGAGCACCGCCAGATCCACGTCGCTGTCGGACCGGAAATTCCGTTCGAGAGAGCTGCCGTACAGGAAGACCGCGCCTTGGAGACCCTCCCGCTGGAGGACGCCGCGGCAGGTTGCCGCGAGGGATTCGATCCGTTCCCTGACGGCTGCGGGGTCGGTTGCCATGGGATGGTGTTGATCACCAGCGATACGACGGCCTGAAGCTGCGCAGAACCTCAACGAAGCGAGCCCCGTCCGGGACAGGGCCTTCCTGACCCCAAGCCCCCATATCCGGTGAGGATGCCATCTCTTCGGCAGTCAGTCCCAATCCGTGGACGTCGTCCTCCGAAAGCTCAAGAACCTCCGGCACCCCTCGGCCTCCAGGCGATCGCAGACCGGATCGAGAGCGGGCGGCGTTCGGCAGCGCTTTTTTCTTGGGCACGGATGGCTCCTTTGGGGAGATGATTTTACCAAATGCGGACGGGTGCGCGCTTCCCTGGGTGCGCCGGCGTCTCCCAGGGTTGAGGCAGGCATCGACGAACCGGCATCGGCGATTTGCAGTCCTGGTATCCCATAGGATACGGTGGAGCCGCTGGCGCAGGAGCTCCAGGAGGACGTCATGGCCAAAGCTCAAACTCGCCTCTGGGACGCATCCGAGCATCTCGAAAACGAGGAGGACATGGTGGCCTATCTGGAGGCCGCCCTGCAGGAGGGCGATCCCGCCTTGGTCGCTGCCGCGTTGGGAGACATCGCCCGCGCCAAGGGTATTACCCGGATCGCCCGCGACACGGGCCTCGGTCGCGAGAGTCTCTACAAGGCGCTGTCGCCGGAAGGCAACCCGGAGCTCGGTACAATCCTCAAGGTCATCCGCGCGCTGGGTCTCCGGTTGCACGCGGGCACCGCGTAGCGCCCGGAACAAGTGCGGCGGGTGCACGGTTCCTGGGAGCGCCGGCGTCTCGCCGGCTTCTCAAGACAGTGGGCCGAAGGCCCGGCCTTGTTGCAGGGACGGCGCAAATTGCCGGCGTTCCGCCGATTCCTCCGGACATGCCGGCGGGACGCCAGCGCTCCCAGGGAAGGCGCGCTTGGCCAAGGTTCAACGATTCACCAGCCGTGCGCGGGGAGTGGTATCTTGGTTTGCTGTGCAGAAGCAAGGAGGCGAGTCTGATGAGCACCCTGACCATCGAGCTTCCGGAGGATCTGAGCGTCGCGCTTCAGCGGTCGCCGCGCGAGCTGGCCAAGGACGTCCGGCTGGCGGCGGCAATTGACTGGTACCGCCGCGGGTTGATCTCGCAAGGGCGGGCTGCCGAGGTGGCTGGCATCCCTCGAGCTGATTTCATCGATGCCCTGGCAGTCCGCAAGATCGAGGTGGTGCAGGTCGATCTCGAGGCCCTCGACAGGGAGCTGGATGTTGGATGAGGCGGCGATTCTCGACGCCTCGCCGATCATCCTGCTCGCACGCGCCGGATTCCTCGACTTCCTTCGCGTCCTCGATCGTCCTCTTGTGGTCCTGCACCCCGTTGCGGAGGAGGTCCTCCAGAAAGGACGAGACGACATCGCGGCAAGAGCTCTGCAAAAAACCGGGCTCTTCACCACGATGCCGGCTCCAGAGGTCGACCCCCCTGTCGGACTATGGAACCTCGGCCGAGGCGAGACCGCGGTTCTGTCGTGGGCCAGAACGCGCCCGGGTTGCCTCGCCGTTCTCGACGATCTCCAGGCCCGACGCTGCGCCGAATGGCTTCGGATTCCAACCTCGGGAACGATAGGGATTGTTCTCAGGGCCAAGAACAACGGGCTTGTGGATGCTGCGCGCCCTGCTTTGCAGCGGTTGATTTCGGTGGGGATGCACCTTTCGGATCGGACGCTGAACGCGGTGCTGCTGCGAGTCGGAGAATAGGATGGGAGGTTTCAGCGCGAGACTCCCCCTCTGATACACTCCCCCCTCTCCCTCCGGGAGACCGATCCGGAACTGATCCCTGCGTGCTGCGCGAAATCCACGTCCGCAACCTGGCCGTGATGGCCGAAGCCTCCGTCGAGCTGGGCGGGGGGCTCAATATCCTTTCCGGCGAGACCGGGGCGGGCAAGTCGATCATCGTCGATTCGCTGTCGCTCCTCTCCGGGGCGCGGGCGAGCACGGACCTGATCCGCAGCGACGCCGACGCGCTCACGGTCAGCGGCGTGTTCGAGCTCGAGGGGGACGGCTGGCGGTCGGTCCTCGAGGAGGCGGGGATGGAGGCGGACACCGAAGAGGTGATCATCCGCCGCGAGATCGCCCGGAGCGGCCGCAACCGGGTCTTCGTCAACGACCAGCCCACTACCCTGCGGCTGCTCTCCGACCTCGCTCCCTACCTGCTGCGCATCCATGGCCAGCGCGACGAGATGGGCCTGATCGAGCCCGAGCTTCAGAAGCGGATGCTCGATCGCAGCGGCGGCGCCGAGGCCGGCGCACTGCTCTCGCGCGTGGATGCCGCCTTCGAGCAGCACTCCCGCCTGGCCGAGCGGCTCGCGACCCTCTCGGGCGACGACCGGGCGCGGCGCGAGCGGATCGATCTGCTCCGGTTCCAGGCTTCCGAGATCGACGTGGCGAAAATCCGTGCCGGCGAGGAGACCGAGCTCAAGACCGAGCGCGAGGTGCTCCGCCATGCCGAGGCCATCACCCGCGCGCTAGGCACGGCGTTCTCTCTCCTCTCCGAGGAGGAGGGCTCCGCTCTGGAGCGCATCGGCAAGAGCCAGGGCTTCCTCGCGGACGTCGAGGAGTGGGAGCCCCAGGCCGGCGCCTGGAACACGGAGCTGGAGGAGCTGCGCATCCGCCTCGCCGAGCTGGCCGGCTCGCTCAGCCACCGGTTGGACGGGCTGGAGGCCGATCCCGCGCGGCTTGACCTGATCGAAGAGCGCCTCGCCATCCTCGAGCGCCTGTGCCGGAAGCACGGGGGGGATACGGCCGCGGTCCTCGCCCGGCGGGCGGAGATGGAGGCCGAGCTGGCCGAGCTGCAAGGGGATGCCGAGAACCGCGACGAGCTGGAGAGCCGGGTGGCGGCGGCCCTCCAGGAGTACCAGACGGCCGCGGCTGCTCTGTCGCAGGCCCGCGAGAGATGGGGCAGGGCCCTGGTCGAGCGGATCGAGGGGGAGCTCAAGGACCTGGGCCTCGCCCGCGCCAAGCTGGGCGTGACCCTGGAGCGGCGGCGGGATCTCGGGCGCGACGGCATGGACCAGGTCGTCTTCCTCTTCGCTCCCAATCCCGGAGAGGAGCCCCGGCCGCTCGCCCGCATCGCCTCGGGCGGCGAGCTCTCCCGCATCCATCTCGCCTTGCAGCTCGCAGCCCATGGCGAGACCGAGCAGGCGCGGCCCACCCTGGTCTTCGACGAGGTGGACACGGGGATCGGCGGCGCCGAGGCCGCGGCCCTGGGTCGGAAGCTCCAGCGACTCGCGAAGGGCGGGCAGATCCTCGCCGTGACCCACCTGCCGCAGGTAGCCAGCCATGCCGACGTCCATTTCAAAGTCGGCAAGCGGGTGGACAAGGGCAAGACGCGCGTACGGGTGGACGAGCTGGGTTCCGATGCCCGGGTCGAGGAGGTGGCGCGCATGCTCGCCGGCACCCAGGTCACCCAGCTCTCGCTGTCGCACGCCCGCGAGCTGATCGAGGGGGCGGCGCGCAACCGCTCCAGGCGATCACCGAAGTGACCGCGCTCTGGCGCTGGGGCGATCCCGTGGAGCCGCTGCGGGAGCTGCTCGCCCGCGGCGGCGTGCTGGCGATCCCCACCGAGTCGAGCTATGGCCTGGGCGCCGATCCGCGGAACCGGATCGGGGTCGAGGCGATCTATCGCATCAAAGGGCGGGAGCCGCGCAAGCCGCTGCCGGTGGTGGTGGCGGACCTCGCGCAGCTCGCGGATTTGGGGATCGATCCGGACCTTTCTATACTGAAGGTCCTCTCCGCCTGCTGGCCGGGACCGCTGACCGCGGTGTTGCCTATCAAGCGGCCCATCCTGAGGCCCGAGCTCATTCCGGCCGCGGCGGGGGAGCCGACGCTCGCGGTCCGCATCCCGGGGCACGAAGGCCTGCGCAGCCTGCTCGCCGCGCTCGGGCACGGACTGACGGCTACCAGCGCCAACCCGAGCGGCGGGGAGCCGGTCCTGGATCCCGCGGGGGCCGCGGACCTGCTCGCGGGCGAAGATGCGATGGTCGTAGACGGCGGCGTCCTCCCCGGAGGGCTCCCCTCGACGCTGGTGGCAATAGAGGAGGCCGGGCCTGTGGTTCTAAGGACTGGAACGTTCCCCGTCGAACGGCTGCGCGAAGTGCTTCGAGCGGCCCAGGGAGAGGATGTATGAGAGATCGATCATTCCGCCTGCGGGCCTGCCTCGGCCTTCTCCTGTCTGCGTTCCTGGTCTCCGGCGCATTCGCCGGCGATCAGAAGGGTGCCCAGACCCAGCCGATCCCGGCCCCCACCCATCCCATCGACCTTCAAGGTCCCGATCCCCTGCCCACCATCTCCGTGGACGAGGTCAAGGCGGGCCAGCGCGGCTACGGCCTTTCGGTCTTTGCCGGCAAGGAGCCCGAGCGCTTCGACGTCGAGGTCGTGGGCGTGGTGCGCAACCAGTACGGTCCAGGCCTGAGCCACATCCTGGCGCGCCTGACCGGCAAGGGGCTGGAGAAGAGCGGCGTCGCCAACGGCATGAGCGGCAGCCCGGTGTTCCTCGACGGCCGGCTGGCCGGCGCCGTGGCGTTCAGCTGGCCGTTCTCGCACGAGGCGATCGCGGGGATCACACCGATCGAATCCATGCGCCAGCTCTCGGGCCTGGCGGGCGTGCCGCCCGTGTCACCCATCCCGCCCGTCCCGCCGGTGCCTCTCGCCGACATCCTCGGCGGTCGCATCCCCTCCGGCCTTCTGGAGCGCGAGATGGCGAAGCTCCTTCCCAAGGCCGGGGACGGCGCGGTCGCCAGCCTCCAGTGGGTGACCTCCGGTTTCGGCGAGCAGTCCCAGGGCATCCTGCAGCGGGCCCTGGGGAGCACCTCCACGGCCGGCGAGGCGCGGCCCGGCGATACGGATCCGGACCTCAAGCCGGGCAGCGCCGTGGCCGCCGTGCTCGTGGACGGCGACTTCCGGCTCGCCGCGACCGGCACGGTGACCGACCGCTACGGCGACCAGGTGCTCGCCTTCGGCCATCCCTTCCTCGGCCTCGGCCCGATCAAGGTGCCCATGGCCACGGCGGAGGTGGTGACCGTTCTCTCCAACCAGTATGCCTCGTTCAAGATCGCCAACCTCGGCGAGGAGGTCGGCTCCTTCGAGCAGGACCGCAAGGCGGGCATCCAGGGGCGCCTGGGGCAGATGGCGCCGACCATTCCCATGGTCGTGCGGGTCTCCGGGGGCCTGAACGAGAAGCCGCGGGAGTTCCACATGCGGCTGGCGGAGGTCCCCTACTTCACCAACATGTTCATCGGCAGCACCGTGGTGGCGAGCCTGGAGTCCGCGATCTACACCTCGGGCCAGCAGGGGCTCGACGTCAAGGCCCATTTCAAGCTCAGGAAGTACGGCGACCTGGTGATGGAGCAGAGCTTCGACGGCGACAGCGCGGTCGGCGACGTGGCCGGCTTCCTGCTCGCGGTGGCGACCTACCTGACCCAGAACCCGCTGGAGCAGGTGGCCTACGAGTCGATCGAGATCGACGTCACCCAGAGCCCCCTGCCGCGGGCGGCGACCCTGGTGGGCGCTCATGCCCAGCGGACCGTGGTGCGGCCGGGCGACCGCGTCGGCATCAACCTGGACCTCGCCGCCTACCGCGGCGAGCGCTTCCGGCGCTCGTTCGCGCTCGACCTGCCGGAGGACCTGCCGGCCGGCACCTACGCGCTGATGATCGGCGACGGCTACAGCGTGGATGCGGTGCGGCTCGCCCTGGAGCCGGCCGACCCGGTGAGCTTCGCCCAGGCGCTGGAGCTGCTCGGCTCGCTCCACTCGCGGCGCAACCTGGTCGTGCTCGGCGTGACCGGGGGCCCGGGGCTGTCGGTCGCGGGCGAGGTGATGCCGCGCCTGCCCGGCTCGGTGCGCTCGCTCTGGAACGCGGCGGCGAGCGGCAGCGCCACGGCTCTCCGCACCACGATCGCCCAGACCCACGAGGAGCCCATGCCGTTCCCCGTGACCGGCCTGGTGCGCGTGGACCTGGAGGTGCGGCGGCGCGACCCGGTGGCCGGCCCCGGAGGCGAGCAGGAGAAACCGCAGGGTGAAGGCGAGGCCGACGCGGCGGTAATTTCTCCGGCCGCGGGCTCCGGGGAGGACCGGCATTGATCCGACGGACAGCAGCACTGAACCTCATCGTGTTCCTTCTGACCACGGCGCCTGTCCTGGCGACGCAGGTCCGCATCTTCCAGGTCCAGAGCCAGGCCGGCTTTCTCACCGGCACCCTGGAAGGGGTGAGCGTCGATTCGCTCGGGCGGATGTCGCTCGCCCCGCGTGCCGAGCGCCTCGCGTCGCTCACCGAGCCGTTCCTGCTCTCGGCCGCGAGCCTTCCGGACGGCTGGGTCGTGGGCACGGGCAATGCCGGCCGGGTGCTCAAGATCGATCGCAAGGGCCAGGTGACGGAGCTCTTCGCAGCGCCCGAGCCCGAGGTCTTCGCGGTCTGGGCGGACCCGGACGGCACCGTCTTCGCCGGCACCTCGCCGCGCGGCAAGGTGTACCGGATCTCTGGGGGAAAGGGAGAGATTTTCTTCGATCCGGGCGAGACCTACATCTGGGCTCTGGCCCGCGCCGCGGACGGCGGCCTGCTCGTGGCCACCGGCACCCAGGGCAAGCTCCTCAAGGTGGACAAGAACGGCAAGGGCACGGTCCTCTATGACAGCGAGGATGGCCACCTGCGCGCCCTGGAGGTGCTGCCGGACGGCGACGTCCTGATCGGCACCGCGGGCGAGGGGCTCATCCTGCGGCTCGGCAAGGACGGCAACGCGCGCACCCTCTACGACGCCGACGAGCCCGAGGTGGTGGCGCTGACGTCCGGTCCGGACGGCACCTGCTATGCCGCGGTGGTGGCCTCGGAGTCGAGCCTGGTCGATCTCTCCCAGACCGCGGCACCGGCGGCTCCGGGCGAGCCGCAGGTGACCGTGACCGTCGAGGGCGCCGAGCCCGCTGCCGGTCCGGCCACCGGGACCCGCCGGCCGGGCGACCTCGGGCCGCGCAGCCAGATCCTCTCGCTGTCGAAGGACGGGGTGGCGGAGACGCTCTGGGGCTTCCAGGAGGAGACGGTCTACGACCTGCTCTGGACCCGGGGCCGCCTCTGGGTGGCGACCGGCCTGGAGGGCAAGCTCTACAGCTGGGCCGACCGCCAGATGCTCCAGGAGAAGGACGTGGACGAGCGGCAGATCGTGGCGCTGCTGCCCGGCGAGGCCGGTCCGGCCTTTGCCACGACGAACGCCGCGGCCTTCTTCCAGGTGACGGCCGGCACCGAGAAGACCGGCACCTACACCAGCGCGGCCATGGACACCGGGCAGGCCTCGCGCTTCGGCACCTTCCGCTGGCGCGGCGAGACGCCGGGCGGCAGTGGAGTCCGCTTCTCGTTCCGGAGCGGCGTCAGCTCCGAGCCCGACCGCACCTGGTCGCCCTGGACCGCGGCGAAGCGCGGCGACGAGATCTCGCTCGCAGACCTCCCGCGCGGCCGCTACATCCAGTGGCGGGCCGAGATGGAGGCGGACGGCGGCCGGTCCCCGCGCCTCTACAACGCCGAGCTCTCCTACCGCCAGGAGAACCTGCGCCCGCGCATCGACTCGCTCGGCGTGCTCGAGCCGGGGCAGATCCTGGTGCCGTCGAACTTCAATCCCTCGAACCAGGTCTATGAGCCGGCCCATCCCACCCGCGAGGGGATCTTCACCAGCGTCGGCCAGCCCGCGGACGAGGACGACGCCGGCCGCACCAAGCCGCTGTGGAAGAAGGGCTACCGCACCCTGCGCTGGACCGCCGTCGATCCCAACCAGGACGGGCTCCTCTACGACCTCTCGTTCCGCCCGGCCGATTCGGAAGGGGAATGGCTGACGGTGACAGGCGACCTGGAAGAGAGCTACTTCAGCTTCGATGCCACGGCCCTGCCGGACGGCGTCTACCGCTTCCGCCTGCGCGCTTCGGACCGCCCCTCGAACGATCCGCAGAGCGCGCTCGAAGCGGAGCGCGTGAGCGATCCCGTGGTGATCGATCACACCACGCCGGTGCTGGTCAAGGTGGACCGCTCGGGAGGGAAGGTGCGCGCCACGGTGCGCGACTCGGCGAACCCGCTGCGCGAGGCCATGGTCAGCGTGGACGCGCAGGAGTGGAAGCCGGTGCCCTCGGCCGACGGCCTGATCGACGGTCAGACCGAGACCCTGGTGGTGGACCCCGGGAAGCCCGGCGGGCTGCTCCTGCTGCGGATCATGGATGCCGCCTACAACGTGGTGACGTTCAACCTTTCCGAGGCGCGATGAGCAAGCGGATCGCCGTCTACCCCGGGTCGTTCGATCCCATCCACAACGGCCACCTGGACATCATCCAGCGTTGCCGTCCGCTGTTCGACGAGCTGCTGGTGGCGGTGCTTTACAACGAGGAGAAGAAGCCGCTGTTCTCCGTCGAGGAGCGGGTGGAGACCATCCGCGAGCTGGTGGACGGCCGCGGCGACTGCCGGGTGGAGAGCTTCTCCGGGCTGCTGGTGGACTTCATGGACCGGGTGGGCGCGCGCGTGGTGGTGCGCGGCCTGCGCGCGGTCTCGGACTTCGAGTACGAGTTCCAGATGGCGCTCATGAACCGCCGCCTGAACCCGCGGGTCGAGACCGTCTACATGATGCCCAAGGAGGACTACATCTACCTGTCGAGCCGCCTGGTCAAGGAGGTCCACTTCCTGGGCGGCGACGTGACCGGCCTCGTGCCCGACCTGGTGCTGGAGCGCCTCCGCGCCCGCCGGCGCTCCTGAATGGACGTCGAGAGCTTCGTCCAGGCGATGCCCAAGGTGGAGCTGCACGTCCACCTGGAGGGCTCGATGCGCCCGCACGTGCTCCTGGAGCTGGCGCGGAGGAACGGCGTCGAGCTGCCGGCAAACGACGAAGAAGGGCTCCGCCGCTGGTTCCAGTTCCGTGACTTCCCGCATTTCGTCGAGGTCTACCTCGCCTGCTCCCGCGCGCTGGTCAATCCCGAGGACTTCCAGCTCATGGCCCGCGACTTCCTGGATGCACAGGAGGCGCAGAACGTGCTCTACACCGAGGCCCACTTCACGATCTCGACCCATGTCGCGAACGGAGCCAACGGCGGCGAGCTGCTCGACGCCCTGGAAGAGGTGATCGGCGAGGGGGAGCGGCGCGGCGTGCGGCTGCGGCTGATCCCCGACATCGTGCGGAACATCGGCCCCGCGGCGGCGGACGTCACCCTCGAATGGGCCCTCGCCGGCCGCGGGCGCGGCGTGGTCGCGATGGGGCTCGCCGGTATCGAAGCGGGCTTTTCGAACGAGCCGTACCGGGAGCACTTCGCGACCGCGAAGCAAGAGGGGCTCCACTGCGTGGCCCACGCGGGAGAGCATGGCGGTCCCGAGTCGATCCGCTCGGTCCTGGAGGTCTGCGGCGCCGAGCGCATCGGGCACGGCGTGCGGGCGGTCGAGGATCCCGCGCTCGTCGAAGAGCTGCGCGAGCGGGGCATCCTCCTGGAGGTCTGCCCGACCTCGAACGTCTGCCTCGGCGTGTTCCCGGATCTCGCGAGCCACTCCTTCGACCGGCTCTACCGCAGCGGCGTGCCCGTGTCGGTCAACTCCGACGACGGACCCCTGTTCGGCACCGACCTCACGCGCGAGTACCTGGCCCTCCACCGCACCTTCGGCTACGGCCCCGAAGAGCTGGCCGGCCTCGCCCTGGCCGGCCTGCGGCAGTCCTTCCTGCCGGACGAGGAGAAAGCCGGGCTGGAGAGGCTCTTCCGGATAAGCTAGGGGGATGAGCGCCGACGATCCCAGCCAGCGCTTGGTCGAGCTGATCCAGGCGGGGATCGATCCCGAGGGCAACTTCGGCCGCCTGTTCGAGCGCCACGCCCGCGGCATCCACAGCTTCTTCCTGCGCCGCGGCTTCTCCGCCGAGGAGGCCCGCGACTTCACGCAGGAGGCCTTCCTGCGCGTCTCCCGCGGGATCGCATCGTTCCGCGGCGAGTCGCTCTTCAAGACCTGGCTCTTCGAGATCGCGGACCATGTCGCCCAGAACGAGCTGCGCCGGCGCTCGACGGGCAAGCGCAAGGGCAAGGAGATCTCGCTCGACACCTCGGGCAAGGGCGAGGAGGGCGAGCCGGCGCCCTTCGAGCCTCCGCCGCAGCCGCCGAGGGCCCTCGACGAGGTGCTCCAGCGGGAGCGCGCCGAGCTCCTCAGCCGGGCCATCCAGGACCTCCCGCCGAAGATGCGCGTCTGCTTCCAGATGCGCTATGCCCAGGGCCGCAAGTACGAGGAGATCGCCCACCTGATGAACGTCTCCATCGACACCGTCAAGGCCCACCTCCACCAGGCAAAGACGCGGCTCAGGATCGAGCTGTCGGACCAGCGCTGAGAATCAGACCTCTCCTCTACTAAACCTTCTCGCGGGGCTCGTGTCTCAAGAAATGGGCAGGGTAACTCCCTGCCCAGGGAGGCACACATGCCGAGACGCGCTCTTCTGGTCGGCATTGACCATTACGAGAAGCTTGCGCCCCTAGCCGGATGCGTGGCTGATGCTGAGGCAATGCGGGATCTCCTGGAGAACCACGAAGACGGGAGTACAAACTACCACTGCCGGCTGCTGGTCAGCAGCCAGATGCGGATCACCCGGCAGGTCCTGCGTTCCGCTCTGAACGAGCTCTTCGCTCATTTCGAAGGCGATGCCCTTTTTTACTTTTCTGGCCATGGAAGCTTCACGCAGGTAGGGGGTCTTCTAGCCACTTACGACTGGGAGAGGAACGATCCCGGTCTTCCGATGGACGAGCTCCTGATCCTGGCCAACGGCTCGAAGGCCGGGTCGGCCCTCCTCATCCTGGACTGCTGCCATAGCGGCGCTTTGGGAGATCCCGCAACTCTTCAGGGAGGCTCAGCCAATCAATCGTATCTCCGCGAAGGAGTGACCATCCTCGCTGCATCGCGGTGTAGCGAGCCGTCAGTCGAGACCGATGGGCATGGCGTATTCACAAATCTGCTCTTGGGCGCCTTGAGCGGTGGGGCCGCGGACGTCCGGGGCAGTGTCTCGGCCGCATCCATCTATGCCTATGCGGAACAAGCGTTAGGGGCCTGGGACCAGCGCCCCATGTACAAATCGCACGCGGATCGCTTGAATCCAATCCGCCGTTGTGCTCCGGCGGTCCCGGATTCGCTCCTCCGCGAGTTGCCGAAGCTCTTCAAGCGTGCCGATGGCCCCTTTCGCATGAACCCGTCCTACGAGCGAACACACCGGACGGCGAAGCCGGAGCACGTCGAGATCTTCGAGAAATTCAAAGTTCTGCGCAATGCCCGTCTCCTGGTCACCGAAAGCAAGGACCTCTATTACGTTGCGTTGCGCTCCGGTTCCGTCAGCCTGAGCGCCCTCGGCCAGTTTTACTGGAAGCTTGCAGTGAGCAAGAGGATCTGACCGATGAATATCGGGATTACCGGCCACCAACGGCTCGATGACGAATCCGCTTGGCCCTGGGTCGAGAGTGCGCTCCGATCGGCCCTGTCCGAGGTCTCAAGTCCTCTGATCGGTATCAGCTCTTTGGCCATCGGCGCCGACCAGCTTTTCGCGAAACTGGTCCTTGCGCGTGGCGGGAGCCTGCACGTAGTGCTTCCCTTTCCGGATTATATCGAAACCTTTGCCACGGGCGCCGACCGGAAACGATATCAAGAGATCCTGGCCCGCGCCAGCCTCGTCGAGACCCTCCAGGCCTCTCCCAGCAATCAGGAATCCTTCTATGCGGCGGGCCTGCGGGTGGTCGATCGATCCGATCGCTTGTTGGCCGTGTGGACCGGAAGGAAGGCGGCGGGGCTTGGCGGGACTGGAGACATCGTGAGCTATGCAACGACAATCGGTCGGGCGACGCTCCATATCGACCCAGTTCGCAGAGAAGTGCATCACCTTTAATTTTCTCTAGGCACCCCTAAACAAAAGAACTTCGCCGGTGTCTCACAGAAGGTAACGCACCGGCTGGGTCGTGCGCTCAGCGTAGGAACTGCTGCATTCGAGGAGATAAGGATGAAGACGTGCTTCGTCTGTATGCCTTTGATACCAGAACTCGCGGATGTGTATGGCGTGATCGAAAACGAGGTCAAGAATGCACTCGGAGGACAGTGGACGTGCCTCAAGGCGAATGACTCGCTCCGCCCCGGTCTGGTCACCGAGAAGGTAGGTCAGGACCTTCTGAACGCGGATCTGGTCGTCGCAGTGCTTTACGACCCGAGGGCAAATAATGTCATAAACCCCAACGTGATGTACGAGCTCGGAATCGCTCATAGCTTCAGAAAGCCGACAATCGTCGTCGCCGAGGAGCTGCCATTCGATATCCACGACGTAGAGGCGATCAAGCTGGATTTCTCGCAGCTTCAAGGTGACTGCAGGAAATTGCTTCATGACCTTCAGAGCGAGCTGCGCAAGACGCTGAGAGAGCCGAGAGTCCTGGAGGACGTCGAGAGGCGGCACATACCTGGTAATCCGGTTACTGCACAGTTGAGAGAAGCCCGAATCTTTATTGAGGACCTACCATGGTTGTGGGGTTACTGCGATGTTCTGAAGCGTGAACGTGCAGCTGATTCTGTATGGGAGATAACTCGGGATCTTTTCTGGGCCGAAGAGGATCTGTTCTTTGAGAGTATCAAGGAGGCGATCGAGGCCAAGAGGAAGCACTACTTCATGGTCGAGGACGATCCGGTCGTCTTGCAAAAGGTCGAGACGGTCAAGAACGATCTACAAAAAGCAGTCTCCAAGAACGAGCTGGAGAGCCTTCTTCACTTTGTCGCGATCAAGAAAGAATATTTTGTGCTCTGGCCGATTGCCATAGTTCTTTACGATGCGGACTCTGCTCGCCGGAAAGGTGGAATCATTTGCGAGCCGATGCAGAGCCAGGTTGGCGAGGACGACTATGACGCACAGATTAGAGCTCTCTTTGTTCAATATGCCAGGTCTGGTGACCTCGACAGGTTCCAGAGGCATCTTCTTGAGAGGAACTGGACGGAAAGGCGAAAGGAGAAGACCTTTGACATCGCCTTGGACAAGCGGGTTGTAGCCAAGTTGGCAGTCTCATTTATACAGATCTGGAACGAGAGGATCGTGGAAGAGGCTCAGAAGAAGTCAGGTGATGAAAAGGCTACGTTGCTGAACACCTGGCTGATAGGAGGGACCAGCGAATGAGATTCGAACCGATCGACGGCAAGCATTTCGCAGAGTTCCACGCCGGCTTCAAGGGGGATACTAGCGATACCTTTCGCGTATGCTCCAAGTGCGGAGGAGCGTGCGAGTTCAACAAGATCGGCACGCTGATGCCGGGTGAGCGAGAATACATGGCTGCCTGCGCGGAACTGTCGGTAGACGAATTCTCCTCCAGGTACCTCGATATTCTTCTGATGGACGATGGTATGGAGCTGGATGTCCTGAGGCTGATCAACGGTTGCCCGTTCCTTGACCGGAAAACCGGTGCATGCGGCTGCCGCGAGTTCAAGGTCGTGCTCTGCGAGATCTACCCCATCGGGTTCTACGTGGAGGGCGGCCAGGTGCATTTTTCGATCGACGATTGGTGCCCGCTCTCGGACACCCCGCGGTTCCGGAGGGAGTTCTCGGAGATCGGCATGCCCGCCGTGAAGAAGCTGCCGGTGCCGGTCGAGTGGTACGAGCATGTTGCGCGGTACGACGATCTGTACTTCGACTATGTGTCTCTTGAGAAGGCCAGGGGGGATCGGTCGATCCTTCAGAGGATCACGCTCGCGGATCTACTGAGTCATCAGCAGGCGGGCAACAAGTGCGGGCCGAAAGAGCGCTTCCATCCCGACGAGAAGGTCGTTCCTTTTTCCTTCACCCCACTGGTGACTATTTCCCGCAGGCAACGGATCAGGAAAGGCTGAGCTTTCCTTCTGGAGGAGACGATGGTTGTCGCCGTGTTTCGCTACCGTCTCAGGCCCGAGGCCGACCTCGGAGAGTTGGAGTCCCTGCACGGGAGAATGCTTCACCACGTGAGGGGGATCCCGGGTTTCATTTCCGTCAAGGACTTCGCCGCCGCCGATGGCGAAGGAGTCGCGATCGCCGAGTTCGAGTCGATCGAATCCCTCGACGCTTGGAGGGATCATCCTGAGCACCGGCTCGCGCAGCGGCGGGGACGGGAGGAGCTCTTCTCCGAGTACCGGATCCTGGTGTGTGGGTTGCTCCGCGTCACGGAGATCAGGACGTGAGAGGAGCAGTCTCGCAGTCACACGGCTTGAGGATTTGTTTTCTTGATCTATGAACATTTGGCGTTCTTTCGGAAACGCATCCATGCCGATTACACTTCCCGCTGCTTCACACTCTCTCAACGAGGTCCATGCGCCGCTGGAAATTCATCGGGTTCCTTTTGGGGACCGTCACGCTATCGGTTGCAGCCCTGTGGCTTCGGCTCGGGGGCTGGCGAGCGCCTGTCCCCCCTTCGCTGCCTTCGAGGGCGGTAGAGCGCGCGCCGCCGCCGAGGACCTTGGAGCTGCAGCCGGATAGGAGAGGACCTAGAGAGCTGACGGCCGGCGAAAGCCATGTCTACTCCTTCAGGCTGGGCAGCGGCTGGCTGTTGCACCTCTCGCTCGAGCAGCGGGGTATCGATCTTGTTGCGCGGGTGATCGACCCGGGCGGAGCGGAGCTCTTCCAGGTGGACAGCCCGAACGGGACCACGGGCTCCGAGGAGGTCTGGCTCACGGCCGACGTGTCTGGTGAGTACCGGATCATGGTCGAGGCGCCGAAGGGGAAGGGGAGGTATCACGCGCGGGTTGCGGGGCGTCGTCCAGCCTCCGCCGACGATCGGAAGAACGCAGAAGCAGAGCGGACCTACCACCAAGCTCGCATGCTCGTCCGGACCGCAGCGCCCGGAGACCGGCTGAAGACCATGTTTCGATCGGCTGCCCTGGCGTGGAAGTCCCTGGGCCGGCGTCAGAGGGAGGCGGATGCCTGGTACCGGATCGGCGGGCTGTGTTCCGCGGCAGGGGACTGGCGCGGCGCCCTGGAGGCCTTTCATCGCTCTCACGACCTCTACCGCGAGGCCGGTGCCCGGCGTTTTCAGGCGCTGGCCACCGGCGATCTCGCCGAAGCCTACCGGCGACAGGGGAAGCTGGAGGAGTCCCGCCGCGCCAGGACCGAGGCGTCCGGACTCTGGCGGGCGCTGAAGGAGCCGCGGAACGAGGCCATGAGCATCAACGAGATCTGCCAGCTCGACCATCTGGCCGGCCGGGGCGAGGAGGCCCTCGAGTGCTACGACCGCGTCTTCGAAAGCTGGAAGGCTCTCAAGGACCGGCGGAAGCAGGGGATCGTCCGCGTCGACCAGGGCACGCTCTACACGTCGCTGGCAGAGCTGCGTTCGGCCCTGGACTCCTACCGCGACGCGCTCCTCCTGCTCACCGGGCCGGGCAACCAGGACGTGCGCGGCGCGGCTCTGACTCAGCTCGGCAATGCTTATCTCAGGTCCGTCTCACCCCGGGCGGCTTCACGGTTCCGGGAGGCTCTGGCTCTGGCGCGAGAGGCAGGCGACCGGAACGGCGAGGCCTCGGCCTTGAACGGCATGGGGCTTGCCCTGCAACAGTCCGGCAAGCTCGGCGAGGCTGCGCTCCCCTTCCGGCGCGCCTTGGCCCTCTTTGAGCAACTCGGCGACCTGTCCGGCGAGGCGACGGTATGGACCAATCTCGGTTGGCTCCGACTCGCTCAAGGAGAGCCTCGGCTGGCGCTGGAGGCCTTTCAGAGCAGCTTGGAGAAGGCCGCCGCCTCGGGCAACCGCGAGGCCGAGGCCGCGGCCCTCTCCGGAATGGCCCGTGCCGAGCGCCGAAGGGGAAACTGGATTGCCGCCCGGGACCGGATCGAGCGCGCCCTGGACGTGGTCGAGTCGGTGCGAGCCGACACCGGAAGCCCTTCCGAGAATGCATCCCGCGTCGGGCGGAGCGGCCTATTCGTGGATGTCCTCAAGGCCTCCTACGCGGCCTCCAAACAGGCCGACTACGAATTCTTGATCGATCTCCTCATGGAACGGCACCGCCTGGAGCCCGCCCGGGGATACGACATGCCAGCCTTCCAAGCCGCCGAGCGCGCGCGAGCCCGGAGCCTCTCCGATGCCCTGGCGCCGCGCAGCGGAGAAATGCTGCCGGCTGCGCTGTCGCTGGACGAAGTCCGGCGAGAGGTGCTCGACAGCGACAGCGTCCTCTTGGCGTACGCGCCGGGCGAGCCGCGAAGCCATGTCTGGTGGGTGGCGCGCGAGGGCTATGAGAGCTTTGAGCTGCCGGGGCGCCAGGAGCTCGAAGCTGCAGCCCGTCGCTTGCATGGGCTGGGCTCTCGTAGCGGAAAATCCGGCCTATCCCTGGCCCGGCGTAGGGCCCAGGAGCTGTCCCGCGTCCTCGTGGGTCCTGTAGTGCATCTTCTGGACCATCGTCGCGTACTGGTTGTGCTCCCTGATGTGCTCGGCTACGTCCCTTTCGAAGCCCTGCCGGAGCCGTCGCTCCGAGTCGATGGCGCGGCCTGGCCGGTGACTCTCTTGGACGGTCGCGAAATCGTCCGTATCCCCTCGGCCTCGGTGCTCCTCCGCCTGCGGGCACAGCGAGCCGGCCGCGCAACCGCCCCGGGGCTGCTGGCTATGATGGGTGACCCGGTGTTCAGCTCGCGGGACGATCGGCTTCCAAAGGGGGGCCCGACTGCAAGGGAAACGGTTGACCTTCCTCTCCTGCGGTATGCCGGTTGGGAGGCGCGGGCGATCGCCGAGCTGGCCCGGGGTGGCGAGGTGCTCTCAGCCACGGGCTTCGATGCCACCCGCGAGATGGCCTTGAGCGGTGTGCTGAGCAGGTACCGGATCCTCCATTTCCTTGCCCACGGGTTGATCGACACGCAGCGGCCCGAGAGGTCGGCGCTGGTGCTCTCGCGCTTCGATCGCCAAGGCCGGCCGAAGCCGGGACGGCTGCAGGCGGATGAGATCCGCGGCCTCCATCTCGCGGCGGACCTTGTCGTGTTGAGCGCTTGCGAGACGGGTCTGGGGCGGGAACTGCGTGGAGAGGGGTTGGTGGGCCTGCCCCACAGTTTTCTCGCCGCTGGCGCTTCGAGCGTGATCATGAGCCTATGGAAAGTGGAAGATCGCGCCACGTCGGTGTTCATGGACCGCTTCTATCGCGAGCTCCTGGCCAACCGCCGATCTCCAGCGGACGCCCTGCGCACGACGCAACGCGCTCTCCGGCGCGACCCGCGGTGGGGCGCGCCGTCCTACTGGGGCGGTTTCGTTCTGCAAGGGGACTGGATCAACAAAAATCCTCCCGGCGGGTCTCCTTGAGGTGGAGGATCGTGGCAGAAGCCCCTCCCGGGTGAGAGGGAGGGCTCTGGGGACCGCGGTTCCTACCGTCGAGGAGGACGTCATGACCCGCAAGGCGACGAAGAAGACGAGCCCGAAGAGCCGGAAGCCGACCTCGGACAAGAGTCGGCGGCGCGAGGACCAGGAGAACGTGGCGCCGACCGATCCGATCAACCCCCCCGCGGTGGGTGGCGGTGGCAAATCAAAAGGCGACGGACCGGCGCAGGCGTGATTCGCTCATCACGCCTCGTGCTGCTGTTCCTTCTGGTCCTCGCCGGCTGTGGAGGTGCGCGAGCGCGGTCCCCGTGGTCGTTCGACGAGATCCGGGATCGCGTCTCCGGCCGCTCCCCGGAGGAGGTGGAGGAACTGCTGGGAGAGCCCGACCTCCGGCAGCCGGTCCTCCTCGGGGACGAGCGCTGGGTCTGGTGGAACTTTACCTATCTCGCTGGAGCCGCATATCCACCAGAAGAGCGGGGCCGCATTGTCCACCTCGAGATTCTGTTCGAACGGCTCGATTCCGGTGCAGTGAACGCACAGGCCGCGCAGGCCTTGCGCATCAGCGGCCCTCTCGGTGTCAGCTACACGCTCACGGCCGACCGGCGCTGAGGTTGTTCCCGGGGGCTCTCACGTGACAACCTACGGGGTCCACCGGGAGGTGAGCGCCCGGTGAGGAGGTCACGCGAGCATGAGCGAGGAACACCAGACCCCCCTGAACTGGTACGAGGGTGGCAAGGACGCCGACGTCCAGGAGAC
>Ga0268265_10000801_pt1 | contig 29899 bp, 19 predicted proteins | sample KBSSwiS52_FD_190355 | JGI IMG/M metagenome (GOLD analysis project Ga0268265, IMG submission 190355) | Switchgrass rhizosphere microbial communities from Kellogg Biological Station, Michigan, USA - KBS Switchgrass S5-2 (SPAdes) (version 2) | ecosystem: Host-associated > Plants > Roots >...
CCAGCGCCGCCACCGAGTCGACGACGATGATGTCCACCGCGTTGCTGCGCACCAGCATCTCGGCGATCTCCAGGGCCTGCTCGCCGCTGTCCGGCTGCGAGACCAGGAGGTTGTCGATGTCCACGCCGAGCTTGCGGGCGTACTCGGCGTCCAGGGCGTGCTCGGCGTCGATGAAGGCGGCGATGCCGCCGCGCTTCTGCGCCTGGCCGACCACGGAGAGGGCCAGGGTCGTCTTGCCGGAAGACTCGGGGCCATAGACCTCCACCACGCGGCCGCGGGGAAATCCGCCGATGCCGATGGCGGCATCCACCGAGATCGAACCGGTGGGGATCGCCTCCATCGCCAGCGTCTCGCGCTGGCCCAGGCGCATGATGGATCCCTTGCCGAACTGCCGCTCGATTTGCGACAGCGCGCCGTCGATCGCCTTCATCCGGTCCAATTTCGGTTCAGCCATGTTCGTATTCGCTCCTTGTGCCCGGGGGACGTGCCGGGCCGTGACGTTTCGCGGGGGTCGGGTACGGATGTCTCCGTACCCCCATGTTAGAAGACGGAAATGCGGCGGTCAATCACCAGGTTGGAGGCGGTGGGGTAAACTTGTTCCCAGCACAACATCGCAGCGTTCGGGCACGTATACAGGTAGCTATAGATTCGGGACCTCACGTCCCAGGGAACCCTGCATGGAAGCCATTCGCGTCGAGACGAACGAGGTTGCACATGCCGCCAATACGGCGGACCTGATCCACCGGCTGGAGGCGAACGTCGCCCGGGTCATCCGCGGCAAGCGCGAGGTGATCCGGCTGTGCACCGTCTGCCTGCTCGCCCGCGGCCACATCCTGATCGAGGACGTGCCCGGCGTCGGCAAGACCACGCTCTCCCAGGCCCTGGCGCGCTCCCTCGGCCTCGCCTTCCAGCGCATCCAGTTCACCAGCGACCTGCTGCCTTCGGACATCATCGGCGTCACGATCTTCAACCAGAAGACGCAGGCGTTCGAGTTCGTCCCCGGCCCGCTGTTCGCCAATCTGGTGCTGGCGGACGAGATCAACCGCGCCACGCCGAAGACGCAGTCGGCGCTCCTCGAAGCCATGAGCGAGCGCAAGGTGTCGGTGGAGCGCAAGCGCTACGCCCTGCCCGAGCCGTTCGTGGTGCTCGCCACGCAGAACCCGATCGAGTACCAGGGGACGTTCCCACTCCCCGAGTCACAGCTCGACCGCTTCCTGATGTCGATTTCTCTCGGCTATCCGCCGCGCGCCGACGAGAAGGACCTGCTGCTCTCGGGCGGCGTCGAGGACCTGCTGGAACACCTGAAGCCGGTCGTCAGCCGGGAGAGCCTGCTGGATCTCCAGGAGCGGGTGGCGCGGGTGCGGGTCGCGGACAAGCTGGCCGAGTACATCCTGTCGCTCGCCGAGGTCACGCGCCACGGCGGCGACTTCCTCCTCGGCGTCTCCACCCGCGGCGCCCAGGCGCTCTTCCGGGCGAGCCAGGCGCTCGCCCTGTGCGAGGGGCGCGGCTACGTGATCCCCGACGACGTGCAGCGCCTCGCTCCCGCGGTCCTCGCGCACCGCGTCGTGCTCAAGCGCGGCGCCGGCGACCTCGGCGCCACGCGCAAGGCGATCGAACGAGTGCTGGCGGGGACCCCGGTGCCGTTGTGAGGGCCCGGCGCCCGGTCCCCGAGGGCATCCGCATCACCACGGTGGGGCTGTGGTACGTCCTGCTCGCGATCGTGGTGGCGATCGCCGCGACCAACACCGGCAACAACTCGCTCTACATGGTCATGGCCATGGTGCTCTCCGTGCTCATCCTCTCCGGAGTGCTGTCGCGCGAGAACGTGCGCGGCCTGGAGATCGAGCTGCAGCCGCCGGGCGAGGTGTTCGCCAACCGGCCGTTCTCCATGGGCTTCACGCTCAAGAGCCGCTCGCGCCTGTTCCCGCGCTGGTTCCTGCTCTTCACCGTGTCGAAGTCGGCCCAGCCCATGCTGATCCCCTACCTGCCGAAGCAGGGGCGGAGCGTCGGCAACCTGGAGATGCTGATCCGCACGCGCGGCCCGCAACGCTTCCCCCACGCGCACATCTCCAGCCTCTTCCCGTTCGGCTTCTTCCGCAAGGGCGTGCGCTACCCCGTGGACCTGGAGATCCTCGTCTTCCCCGAGATCTTCGAGGCCGCTTCGGCGAGGCGCCCCGAGGCCGCGCACCAGATGGGCGAGGACGCCAGCCGCCGCGCCGGATGGGGGCACGGCCTCCACGCGCTGCGCCAGTTCCGCCACGGCGACGATCCGCGCGGCATCCACTGGAAGCAGACCGCGCGCACCGGCAACCTCGTCTACATGGAGCGCGAGTCCGAGCAGAGCCGGCGGCTCGCGATCCTGTTCGACAACGGCGTCGGCGAGCTGGCGGACGACCAGGCCCGCGGACGTTTCGAGCGCTTGGTGAGCGAGGCGGCCACGGCAGCCCTGGACCATCTGTCGCGCGGGTACGAGGTGGAGCTGGTGACGCGCGACCGCGTCCTCCCGTTCGCCGGCGGCGCGCGGCAGAGACTGGCCATCCTGGAGACGCTGGCGCTGGTCGAGGTGCAGCCGGCGGTCCCCGAGCCGCTCCATTCGAGCGACCGCCGGGCGCAGCAGCTCCGGGTCCATCTCGACCCCGATCCCGATCCCGCGAGCCTCACCTCCTCCAAGGCGTCGAGGGCCTCGCGATGACCTTCGCGCGCCAGAAGCGGATGCTTCTCGGGCTGCTGGCGCTGCTCGCGCCGATCCCGCTGCCGTTCAACGAGGTGGTGTCCTGGCCGGTGATCGCGCTCTACGTCGTCGGCGTGCTCGTGTTCCTGCGGCGGGTGATGCTCGACCGGCAGCGCTGGCTGCCCACCTGGGCGCTCAACGTGCTCGGGCTGGCCTATCTGCCGCTGGCGTTCCTCGACGTGTTCGTGGTCTCGCGCCGGCTGCTGACGCCGGTGCTCCACCTGATCCTGTTCGCGCTGCTGGTCAAGCTCTTCTCCCTGATGCGGGAGCGGGACAAGTGGCAGGCGGCGATCGGCATCTTCTTCCTGTTCCTGGCGAGCATGGGCACGAGCGTTCACCCCACGATCGTGCTCTACCTGATCGCGTTCCTGGTGCTCTCGCTCGTCATGCTGACCCGCTTCGCGTTCCTGCACGTGCTGGCGGGCTTCGGCCGCGAGGACCCGGCGCTGGCGCGCATCCCGATGCGCGGATTCCTGGCTCTCTGCACCGTGCTGACGATCGCGCTCTCGGTGCCGCTCTTCGCCTTCCTGCCGCGCGTGCCCTCGCCGTACATCGTCGGCCGGGGGAGCGGCCTGGGGCAGACGATCGAGTCCGCGGGCTTCTCGGACGAGGTGACGCTCGACTCGATCGGCCAGATCCGCAACAGCCGGGACGTGGCCCTGCGCCTGCTGGAGGAGGGGGCTTCCAACCGCACCGGCGACATGCGCTTCAAGACGGCGACCTACGACCTCTACCAGGGCGGGACTTGGCGGCGCTCGCCTTTCCGCATGGCGCTGCGCCGGGAGCCCTCGGGCATCTGGCTGGCCAGGGGCCGCCGGCCGGAGCGCTGGGCGCGCATCTTCCTGGCGCCGATCAACAGCCAGAGGGTGCCGCTGCCGGTGGAGACGGTCGTGGTCAAGCCGCAGGCGACCACCCTGGGGCTCGACGAGGGCGGCGGCGTCTCGTTCCGCTTCCAGCCGCAGGAGCTGGTGGAGTACCGGGTGGGACTGGCGAGCGGCCCCGTGATGACCGCCAAGGAGCCCTCGGGCACGCCCTCCGACGCGGCGCTCGACCTCGCGGGTGTGACGCCGCCGATCGCCGCCCTGGCCGCGCGGGTCATGGGCGGCGGCACGCCGCTGGAGCGGACGCAGCGCCTGGAGTCCCATCTGATCCAGGACTACGAGTACACGCTCGACTTCCGCGGCCGTTCGGCGGAGAACCCGATCGAGGACTTCCTATTCCGCTACAGAAGCGGACAATGCGAGCTGTTCGCCTCGTCGATGGTGCTGCTGCTGCGCTCGCAGGGGATCCCGGCGCGGCTGGTGACCGGCTTCCTGGGCGGCGAGTACAACCCGTTCGAGGGTTACTACATTGTGCGCGACAGCAATGCGCACGCCTGGGTGGAGGCCTACATCGAGGGCGAGGGCTGGCGCATTTTCGACCCGACCCCTCCGGCCGGCCGGCCGCTCGCCGAGGAGACCGGCGTGGCGCTGCTGATGCGGCAGGCCTGGGACTTCGTGGCCTTCCGCTGGGACCGCTACGTGCTGACCTTCGGCCTCTATGACCAGCTCCGCATCTTCGGCAACCTGCGCCAGATGTGGCACGAGCTCGTGAGCCGCTTCCAGCAGCCGGAGAAGCCCGAGCCGAAGGCGCCCGCGGGCGAGGAGCCGGCCGGCGGCGAGGTGGCCGCGGGCGAGCCCGGGCCGCGCATGCCGGAGGTGCCTCTGAAAGGGGTCGTGGGACTGATCCTGCTCGCGGCCGGGGCCTTCGCGCTCTACCTGCGTTTGAAGCCGCCGCTAACCGCGACCGCGGCCTATGCCCGTCTGCGCCGCCGTCTCGGCCGCCGGGGAGCGCCGCTCCCCGAGTCGGTGCCGCCGCTCGTGGTCGGCAAGGAGATGGCCGTGCGCTATCCGGCCGCGGCCGAGCCCGCGGCGCGGATCATCGCCTTCTACCTCCGCGAGAGCTTCGGCGGCCAGGATCTCGAAGCGGCCGAGCGCGAAGCGCTCGAAGCCGCGCTGGACGAGGCCGAGCGGGGGATGCGGAAGGCGGGGTAGGACGGCCAAGAAGGACCTCAAGGACACCAAGGACACCAAGGACCTCAAGGACACCGGAGACGGAAACCCGCTTCCGCCGTGTCCTCAGGGTCCTTGAGGTCCTTGAGGTCCTTGAGGTCCTTGAGGTCCTTGAGGTCCTTTCCGGCGCTCACTCCCGCATCGCCCACAGCTCCCAGCCCGTCTCCTCCTCCCACGCGGGGAAGAAGAGCCGCGGGCCGGCCTTCAGGATCTGCAGGCTGCTGTACGTGGCCGGCGACAGGTCGCGCAGCAGCTTCGTGCCCTCCGCCGTGCCGTCCGACTGCCAGAGCTCTCCCCGGTAGTTGATCAGCACCAGCCGGTCGCCGAAGCGGAGCGGGCTGGCGTACCTGGGCTCGCCGTCGGGCCGGACCGGCCGGGTGCCCGCCTCGGTGCCGTCGCTGGTGTAGAAGTCCCCCGCGGGGGAGATGTACCAGAGCCGGCCGTCGAACGCGATCGCGGGTCCGGTGGCGCCCTGGTCGGAGATCCTCCGGGTGCCGGCGGCGGTGCCGTCGCTCACCCAGAGCGCATGCTCGGAGTCGGTCAGGTAGAGCCGCACGCCGTCCGAGAGCAGCACCTGGAGCGGCACCGGCAGGTCGACCCTCCGGGTGCCGTTCGCCGTTCCATCCGTGGCCCACAGCTCCGTGCGCCAGCGGCTGTTGCGGCCGGTGAACCAGAGCCGGCCGCCGAAGGTGGTCCGTGGCTGGATGTCGCGCAGCTCGGGGCCGAGGGCGACCGTCCCCTTGGCCGTGCCGTCGCTCTTCCACAGCCGGAAGCGGGCGACGAAGAAGGCCCTGCCCGCGAAGATCGTGAAGTCGCGCGGCGAGGAGCCGGCCGGTCCGGGACGCAGGTCGGCCACCCTCCGGGTGCCCGCCCGGGTGCCGTCGGTGATCCAGGGCTCGGAGCCGTGCTCCATGGTCCACCCCGAGAAGAAGACGCGGGAGCCCAGCTTGATCACGGGCTGCGAGAGCCCGTCCATGGCGCGCACGCCGTCCGGGTTCAGGCGGACCGTTCCGGCCTCGGTGCCGTCGCTCGTCCACAGGTCGAACGAGCTCTGGCGCGGGTTGGCCAGGAAGAACACCCGGTTGGCGGAAGCCGTCCACAGGCCGCGGCCGGCCAGCTCCCTCTTGAGGATCGTGGTGCCCGCGTCCGTGCCGTCGCTTCGCCAGAGCGCGGGGCCGTCGCCGTCGCGCGCGAAGAACAGCGCGGTCTCTCCAAGAGCCATGAGGCCGTGGGGATCGGAGCCGCCGACGTCCTCGTCCGCGACGTCGGCGAGGAGATGGGTGCCCTCCGGCGTACCGTCGGAGCACCAGAGCTCCTGGCCGTGGTCCGGATCGGAGCCGGAGAAGAGCAGCGCGCCGTGTGCCGTCGTGCCCTGGATGTAGAAATCCGGGAGCTCGGCCAGGGCGACGGTCGTGGTTCCGTCGGTGGTCCAGAGGGAGGTGGCGTACTGGTTGTCCTCCCGGGTGGCGAAGAACAGGCGGCCGCCCTGGGCGCCCAGCGCCCAGGGCCAGGAGCTGCACTCGCCGGGGCAGACGTCCTTGACCATCCGGGTGCCCCCGGCCGTGCCGTCCGTCACCCAGAGCTCGAACCCGTGCGTCCTGTCGTTGGCCTGGTAGTAGAGCCGGCCCTGATGCTGGAGGAAGGGGATCGGGTAGGACGGGCACTCGCCGGGGCAGGCGTCGAGCACGAGGCGGGTGCCTTTCGCGGTGCCGTCCGAGGACCACAGCTCCACGCCGTTCGTGCGGTTCTTCGCGGAGAAGAGCAGCCGGTTGCCGAGCGCGGCATGCGGGAGCTGGTCGAGGGCGTAGGAGTCGGAGAACGAGGTGAGCTTGCGGGTGCCTGGGACCGTGCCGTCGGTCACATAGAGCTCCTGGCCGCTGGCCGCGCTCGCCGTGGCGGTGAAGAAGAGCCGCTGCCCGACCCCCTCGAAGTCGTGGAAGACGGACGAGGCCGCGCCCCTGGCCAGGTTGGCGATGCGCCGGGTGCCCGCGGCGGTGCCGTCGCTCGCCCACGGCTCGAATCCGTTCGCGTCGGTGCCGAAGAACACCAGGCGCGAGCCCACGGCGTAGAGCGATACCGCCGGCACCTCGCGCACCAGGACGGTGCCCTGGGCGGTGCCGTCGCTCCGCCAGAGGCCTGTATTCGCAGCGAAGTACATCCGGCCCTGGAAGCTCGTCAGCCAGGCGGGGTTGGAGGAGCCCGGCCCCGGCTCGATGTCCAGAACCTCGTAGGTGCCGCCGGGCGTGCCGTCGCTGCGCCAGAGCTCGACGCCGTGGCCCTGGCCCGGGATCTCGGAGGCGAAGTAGAGCAGGCCCTGGCCGGGCACCCAGACCGCGTTGCCGGGCTGCGAGTACCCGCTGGTCTCGGCGAGGGAGAACGTCCCCGGCAGGGTGCCGTCGGTGACCCAGAGATGCCAGCGGTTGTCGGCGCCCTGGAAGCGGAAGAAGAGCAGCTCGCCGGTGTTCGCGAGGATCAGGGTGTACCCGGTCATCGCCAGCCGGTAGGTCCCGGCGGCCGTGCCGTCGCTGCGCCAGAGCTCGGTCTGGCCGAACCGGTTGACCTGGAAGAGGGCGAGGTCGCCGAGGGTGTCGAACGCCTGCGGGTTGGAGCTGCCGGGCGTGGTCTCGGGGTTGATGTCCTTGACGAGATAGGGAGTGAACGCCGCAGGTGCCGCGGCGAGGAGGGCGAGGGAGAGGAGGAGCACGGGCAGCGTTCGCATGGGGAGGAGCCTCCTGTAGTCGCTAACAGGCTACGCGCCTTGCCGGACCGCTGCAACGCCCTTCCAGGCGGGGAGAGCCCCCGCCCTTTGATCAGTCGCCACGCCGACGCTTCGCTCCTTCGAGGAACAGCAGGAACTGCCGCATCCTCTCCAGCCGTTCGGTCGGCGTCAGCTTCACCGGAGCCCGGACGGCAGCCTCGGTGAGGCCAGCAGCTTTTCGAACTCCTCCCAGCGCTTCGCCGGATTGTCGGCCGTGCCGCCGCGGCGCTCGATGTACTGCCGCACCAGGTCCTGCCCGAAGTTGTAGTTGATCACGTAGCTCCGGTACTGATCGAAGAACTTGATCCGCTGCTCGGCCCGCGCGGGCGCGTAGAGGCCGTAGCGCACCTGCCAGTCGATCGCCTGCTGCTTCGTCATCGTGCCGTTCAGATACCCTCGCGCCGCTTCGTTGCCCGCGTAGGCCAGCTGCTGCGTGAGGCGCTGGATCTCGTAATAGCGCTCGGCCGTCGCGGGATCGATGCCGGCGAGCGGGAAGAGCTTCTCGCGCTCGAAGCGCACGCGCTCGTCGCCCGGGAACGCGACCTCGATGCCGTAGTTCGCCGTGCCCTCGGCGATCAGCGACTGCGGGCTGAACAGCGCATAGACCGAGAATTCCGGCCAGCCGCGGTCGCGCACCAAGTGCTTTTCGAGCAGCGCGTTATAGACGTGATGGCCGGGGTAGCCCTCGTGGCAGGCGAGGTCGATCGCGCGCTCGATATAGATCGGCAGGTCCGTGTTGACCTGGATCAGGCTGTGGAACCCGCCTTTGTACCAGTTGTAGGCGCTCCACGACTTGCCGTTGACGTACTCGACCTCGAAGCTCTCCCCCGGCGGCAGCTCGAAGTGCTCCTGCGTGCGGCGCCGGCACTCGGAGATCGCGGCCTGGAAGACGGCGTCCAGTTTGTCGCTGGGAATGACGAAGCCCTGCCGGAAGCGCTCGATGCGCTCCGGGAGAAGACCCTCGCCGGGCACGAGCTCCTCGAGCTGGTCCAGGATGCCCTGGAAGTGATCGGCGCCGTAGGTGGGCGCGACCGCGTCGTAGAGCGCCTGCGACTCCTCGTCGAACGAGAGCTTGCGGCCCGACAGCATGTCGAGCCGCGACACCATGGACTGGAGCTGGCGCGTGAGGTACTGGTGGCGCAGCCGTTCCATCTCGTCCCCCGAGGCCGGCATGGCCTGGAGGTCCGCGAGGAGCCGCTCGGCCTCGGCGCGCAGATCGGCCAGCGGGCGTTTTGCCGCCTCGGCTTGAACCTTCCACTCCGGCGGACCGTAGAAGGCATCGACATAGTCGGGATCGTGCTGGCCCACGGCGAGCACGAGCTTCACGTAGACTTCAGCGGCACGGTCCATCGAGGAAGCCCCTTGAGCGGAGGTCCGCAGCCGGTCCGCGCGCTCCGCGCAGCCGGCGGCCAGGAGAAGCGTTGGAAGGAGGAGACAGAGCGGTGTCCACCGGATTGGCGTCATACCCGCGAGATTACCAGAGCCCGCAGGACGGGAGGTGGTTCGTGGCCGCGGTCGCGCTCCTCTACGGAGCGCTCCACCTCGCGACGATCCATGCCTACGGCTGGTTCCGGGACGAGCTCTACTACATCGCCTGCGGCGAGCACCTGGACTTCGGCTACGTGGACCATCCGCCGCTCGTGGCGCTGATCGCCCGCATCACCCGCGGGCTCTTCGGCGGATCGCTGTTCGCGACCCGGCTGCCGTCCGTGCTCGCCGGCATGGCGGTGATCTGGCTCTGCGGCAGCATCGCCCGCCAGCTGGGCGGCGGGCGTTGGGCGCAGGGCATGGCCGCGCTCTGCGCGGTCGTGGGTCCGGTCTATCTCTTCGCCTTCCACGTCCTTTCCATGAACTCGTTCGACATCCTGTTCTGGACGCTGGGCGCCCTGGTCGTGGTGAAGATCGTGAACGGCGGCGATCCGAGGCTCTGGCTCCTCTTCGGGCTCGTCTGCGGGCTCGGGCTCCAGAACAAGCACAGCCTTCTCTTCTTCGGCTTCGGCGTGTTCGCGGGCCTGCTGCTCACGCCGGAGCGCCGACACTTCCGGGAAAGGTGGATCTGGATCGGAGGGGCGATCGCCGTGCTTCTATTTCTGCCGCACGTGCTTTGGCAGATCGCGCACGGCTGGCCCACGGCGGAGTTCGTGCGCAATGCCACGGCCCACAAGAACGTGGCGCTCTCGCCGCTCGCCTTCTTCGGCGCGCAGGTGAAACAGATGCATCCGCTGACCTTCCCGGTCTGGCTCACCGGCCTCATCTGGCTGTTCCGCTCCAGGTACCGGGTGCTGGGATGGGTCTATGTCGCAGCGTTCCTGGTGCTGATCACCCAGGCCTCCAAGGCCTATTACCTCTCGCCGGCCTATCCGCCGCTCTTCGCCGCGGGAGCCACGGCGATCGAATCCTGGATCCGTCGTCCGGCTCTGAGAGCGCTCCTGGCTGTCCTGCTCGTCGCGGGAGGCGCGGTCACGGCTCCGCTCACCCTGCCCATCCTGCCGGTCGAGCGCTTCACCCGCTACATGCGCGCGCTCGGAATCGAGGTGAGCGCGGGCGAGCGCCACGACATGGGCGCGCTGCCGCAGCACTACGCAGACATGCACGGCTGGGAGGAGATGGTCGCCGAGGTCGCGCGCGTCTACAACTCGCTGCCCCCCGAGGAGCGGGCGAGGGCCGGGATCTACGGTCAGAACTACGGCGAGGCCGGCGCCGTCGACCTGCTGGGGAGGAAGTACGGTCTGCCGAAAGCCTCCTCCGGCCACAACAACTATTACTTCTGGGGACCGCAGGGCTCCGGCGAAACCCTGATCATCCTCGGCGGTGATGCCGAGGATCACCGGCAGGCCTTCGACGACGTGAGGCAGGCGGGAGAGATCCGCTGCGGCCTCTGCATGCCGTACGAAAACAACCAGCCCGTCTGGATCGCCCGCGGCCTCAAGGCGCCGATCGAGCAGGTCTGGCCGATGACGAAGCACTACGATTAGGACAGGAGGCCGCACTCCTGAGATATCCTGAAGCGTCGCTGTCGAATCTTTCCCGGAAAGGAGACGATCCATGTCGAGACGCCTCTCCGCGTTGGCAGCCCTTCTGCTCTGCGCCCTGCTGCTCCCCGTTCCGCTTCTGGCCCAGTCGCAGGTCGCGGGCGGCGAGATCGAGGGGACCGTCCGGGATGAAGACGGCGGCGTGCTTCCCGGCGCGACGGTGACGGTCCTGAACCAGGCGACCGGAGTCTCGCGCACCACGCAGACGGACGAGACCGGCCGCTTCCGCGCGCCGCTGCTGCAGGTGGGCACCTATGAGGTGACCGTGGCCCTCGACGGCTTCGCCACGAGCCGGCGGCCCGACCTCGAGCTCACCATCGGCCAGACCCTGTCCGTGGACGTCACGCTGCCGATCGCGGCCCAGGCCGAGACGATCGTGGTCACCGCCGAGGCGCCGGTGATCGAGACCGAGCGCGCCCATCAGGCCTCGACCGTGGGCGAGCGCGCGATCGCCAACCTGCCGGTCAACGGCCGCAACTTCATCGATTTCGTCCTGACCACGCCCGGAGTCACCCGCGACGTGCGCCTGGGAGACATCAGCTTCGCCGGCCAGCGCGGCACGCTCAACAGCCTGATCATCGACGGCGCGGACAACAACAACACGTTCTTCGGGCAGGCCCTGGGCCGCACCGGCTCCGGCCGCGCCCCCTACCAGTTCAGCCAGGACGCGGTGCAGGAGTTCCAGGTCAACCGCAACGCCTACTCGGCCGAGTATGGCCGCGCCGGCGGCGCCGTGATCAACGTCGTCACCAAGTCGGGCACCAACGACCTCCACGGCTCGCTCTTCGATTGGTACCGCGACAAGAGCCTCAACGAGAACAGCTTCGTCAACAAGACCGCGGTCCCGGCGCGTCCCAAGTCCCCCTACCACTTCGACCAGTTCGGCGGCTCCCTCGGCGGCCCCATCCGGCGAGACAAGGCGTTCTTCTTCCTCTCCTACGACGGCCAGCGCAACGAAGTGCCGAACGACGTCAACCTCGACCAGAACCTGGCCGGGCTCACGCTGCCCGGCGATCCCGACACGGTGGCCGGCCTGGCGAAGCTGCGGGCGCAGTCCCAGAGCTGGCAGCGCGGCCAGGACCAGGACGTCTTCCTCGGCAAGGTGGACTGGCACCCGAGCGAAGCGCACCGGGTCACCGTGCGCTACAACTACCAGGATTTCACCGGCACGAACTTCGAGAACGGCGGCGCCACCAACGCCGAGGAGCACACCGGCGACAGCCTGGTCACCACCCAGACGCTCAACGCCTCGCTAGCCTCGATCTTCGGCGCGGACCTGTACAACGAGCTGCGCGGCCAGATCGCCAAGGACGAGGAGCCCGGCGAAGCCAACAGCGACCTGCCCGAGGCCACGGTGCGCCAGGCCGGCCGCACGATCCTGACCGTGGGCCGCAACTTCTTCAGCCCGCGCGAGACCACGATCGAGCGCCAGCAGCTCGCCGACACCCTCACCTACGTGCGCGGCAATCACGCCTGGAAGGCCGGGGCGGACTTCCTGCGCGACGAGATCAAGAACTTCTTCCCGGGCAACTTCTCGGGCGCCTATACCTTCAACTCGATCGCCAGCTACAACAAGGGCATCCCCAACGGCGCGGGCGAGCGCTACGTGCAGGCCTTCCCCGGACCGGGGACCTCGGGAGCGCTCACGAATCCGGACATCGACGAGCTCGCCTTCTTCCTCCAGGATGAATGGGACCTGCGGGACAACGTCGCGGTCACTCTCGGCCTGCGCTACGACCGCCAGGACTTCGCGCAGCCCGAGGTGCGCAACCCCGACCCGCAGCTCGCGGCGGCCGGGATCGATACCAGCTTCCTCAACATCGACGACGACAACTATGCGCCGCGCCTCGGCCTCGCCTGGAGCCCCAACGACCGCATGGTCGTGCGCGCCGGCTACGGCCTCTTCTACGGCCGCACCCCGTCGATCATGGTGGGCACGGCGCACTCGAACAACGGCATCAACGTGCAGACGGTCACGTTCACGGGCAGCCAGGTCCCGACCTATCCGAACGTCTTCCCCACGCTGCCGCCCGGCGCGAACCTGCCCAAGCCGACGATCTTCGTCTTCGACCGCGACTATGAAAACCCCGAGGTGCACCAGGCGAGCCTCGGAGTCGACTACGCGCTGACCGGCGACATCGCTCTCAGCGTCGGCTATCTGCGGGTGGATGGCCGCAAGCTGCAGCGCTCGACGGACATCAACCTGTTGGCGCCGGTCGCGACCGAGATCCCGGTGCAGGGGGGCGGAACGGTGACCGTGCAGCAGTACCCCACGGCGCGGCCGTTCACGAACTTCGACCGCATCATCCAGTTCGAAAGCACGGCGGAGTCGGAGTACAACGGCTTCACGCTCGAGCTGCGCAAGCGCTCCCGCGGCCGGTTCCAGGGCTCTCTCGCCTACACGCTGGGCAAGGTCGAGGACACGGTGCCGGACGCCACGGCCGTGGTTCCCAACAGCGGCGACGACGCCAAGTTCGCCTCGAACCCGTTCGATTTCGAAGCCGACCGTGCGCCGGGCGCCAACGATCAGCGGCACCGCCTGGTGCTGAGCGGCCTCTGGGACCTCTCCTACTGGAAGGACCGGCAGGGCTTGAGCAAGGCGCTCCTGGACGGCTGGTCGTTCTCCTGGATCGCCGTAGCGCAGACCGGCCAGCCCTACTCCAGGGTCGTCACCAACGACCTCAACCGCGACACCAACACGCGCAACGACATCGTGCCCGGCAGCCGCAATTCCGAGCGCCTGCCCGACACCTACACGATCGACGCGCGCCTCGCGAAGCGCATCCCCTTGACCGGAGGCTCCAGCCTGGAGCTGATCGCGGAGGCCTTCAACCTGCTGGACCGCGACAACATCATCGGCCAGCGCACGGCCTTCTACAACTACGACGTCGCCAGGAACCTCCTGATCCCGCAGTCGAACTTCGGGCAGGACATCACCGCCGCGGACAACCGCATCGTGCAGCTCGCGGCGAAGATCACGTTCTGAGGACGCGGATGCAGAGGGGGACGGCCTGGCACCGCGGGCTTGAATTTACTCAGTGTCCTGAGTTAATTTACTCAGTGTCCTGAGTAAATTGTCGATGAACTTCACCCGCCCCCAGGCCGCCGTCCTCGCCCGCCGTCTCACGGAGCCGCGGCGGTACATCCAGGCAGTCACCGGACCCCGCCAGGTCGGTAAGACGACTCTGGTCCTGCAGGTCATGGAAGCCTCGGGTCTCCCCACGCGCTTCGCCAGCGCCGACGAGCCGACCCTCCGTGAAGGGGCGTGGATCGAGCAGCAGTGGGAAGCTGCCCGTCTTCTGGCGCAGGACGCCGGCCAGGAAGGAGCGGTGCTCGTCTTTGACGAGATCCAGAAGATCCTCGGCTGGTCGGAGTCGGTCAAGCGCCTTTGGGACGAGGACACGCGGGCCAGGTGTCCCCTCAAGGTGGTCGTGCTCGGCTCTGCGCCCCTTCTGGTCCAGCAGGGTCTGACCGAGACCCTGGCCGGCCGCTTCGAGAATCTGCGGCTGCCGCACTGGTCGTTCCCGGAGATGCGGGAAGCCTTCGGCTGGTCGCTCGACGAGTACCTCTTTTTCGGCGGCTATCCCGGTGCAGCCCCGCTGATCGGCGAGCCCGAGCGCTGGGCCCGCTACGTGCTCGATGCGCTCATCGAGACGACCATCTCGCGCGATGTCCTGCTGCTGTCCCGGGTCGACAAGCCGGCCCTCCTGCGCAGGCTCTTTGAGCTGGGGTGCCGCTATTCCGGGCAGATCCTGTCGTACACGAAGATGTTGGGCCAGCTCCAGGACGCTGGCAACACCGTCACCCTGGCTCATTACCTGGAGCTCCTGGCCGGCGCGGGGATGCTCACCGGGCTTCAGAAGTACGCGGCGGAGGCCGTGCGCCAGCGGGGATCGAGCCCCAAGCTGCAGGTGCTGAATACCGCCTTGATGACCGCCCAGATGGGGCTCACTCCGGAAGAAGCCCGCGCCGATCGCGAGCTCTGGGGACGGCTTGTGGAGTCCGCCGTCGGGGCATACCTGGCCAACGCTGCCGCGCTCGGCGAGTGCGAGCTGTTCTACTGGCGCGAGCGCAATCGAGAGGTCGACTTCGTGGTCAGGGCCGGCCGCGGCGTGGTGGCCGTCGAGGTCAAGAGTGGCCGCCACCGGGACGCGCTGGCCGGGATGGCGGCCTTCGCTGAGGCGTTCAAGCCGCGACGCAAGCTCCTGGTAGGCGGCGACGGCATCCCCGTCGAGGAATTCCTCGGTCGGCCGGTCGCGCACTGGATGAAGGGGTGACCTCAGAACCGGTACGAGATCCCGAGCGACACCACCGGATAGAGATCGTAGTCGGCCACGTCGTCCTGCAGGTCCTGCTCCTCGCGCTCGATGAGGACCTGCAGGGCCTGCCGGGCCAGCGGGTCGTTGAGCGGGCTGCCCGCGGGGATGATCGGCGTGAGCGTCACCTCGCCCTCGCCCTGGAAGATCACGCCGAGATCCAGCGTCACTCCGAAGCCGCTTCCCGAGCCCGGCGCGCGTCCCCAGCCCAGCCCGGCGTAGGGGACGATCGGATCGAACTCGACCTTTGCGTCCAGAGTCCCCACCAGCTCCACCGGCACGGGCACGCCGCCGATGTCGTAGACCCCGGAAGCTGGGGGCAGGCTGCTCCCCGTGACCTCCGTGGAGTTGTAGACGAGACCGCCGGTCAGCCGGAAACCGCGTCCGCCCGGGTGCCAGTCGAGGAGCGCGGTCGCGGTGCGGAGGCTCGCCTCGCCGTCGTACTCGATGTCGCTCGCCTCGCGCCGTTCCGAATAGTCGTAGCCGTGGATGCCGAGCCGCCCTTCGAGCTGGCTCGAACCTCCAATCGTCAGCTCGGCCCCGATCCCGAGCGTTCCGGCCGTGCCGGCGATGCCCAGCTCCGCTGCCCCGGCGGGAAGCGCGAGCAATGCGATAAGGAAGAGGTGCTTTTTCATGACCTTCGGCCATGCAAACCAGGGGCCGGAGAGCGAAAACCGCCCCGGGACCGCCATACGCGGCTGAAACCACGGGAAAGCCGCTTTCCCATGGTTGATTCTGGATTTAACCCTGGGACGACGGCTTTCCCGAGGTTCTTTTTGAAATCAACCTTGGGAAAGTGACCTTCCCAGGGTTTCGGCCGGATTTAACCCTGGGAAAGCGACCTTCCCAGAGTTATTTTTGGGAAAAACCCTGGGAAAACGGCTTTCCCCCAGTTTTCTCTGAAATTAACCCCGGGAAAGCCGCTTTCCCGCAGTTTTCCCTGAAATAAGGCCGAGAAAAGGAGCCTTCCCGGGGCTTTCGCCGGATTCCATGCTTCAAACGCCGCCCCGGCGCGTCCGCGGCGGGCAGGGAACGTCCGAAGGGCAACGGGCCCATTCCCTGCCATTCTGCACCGTCCCTGCGCAGTATGCCCCTTCAGACCGGTGGCCGGACTCCCTCTCCCGCGCAGCGGGGGAGGGCCGGGGAGGGGGCCTCTGATATCCTGAAGCATCACCGGAAAGACGATGGCCAAGACCTCCTTCTCCTGGCTGCACCTGACCGACCTCCACTACGGCTTGAAGGGGCAGGACTGCCTCTGGCCCAACCTGCGGGAGCCGTTCCTCGAAAGCCTCGGACCGCTGCACGACCGGTGCGGACCCTGGGACGCCGTGCTCTTCACGGGCGACCTCGTGCAGTCGGGAGAGTCGGCGCAGTTCGAGAGGATGCAGGCCGAGTTTCTCGAACCCCTGTGGAAGAGGCTGGGCGAGCTCGGATCGGGAGGAGCCGTGCTGCTGGCGGTACCGGGCAACCACGACCTGTATCGCCCCAATCCCCACGAAGACAACGCGGCCATCGACGCCCTGCTCGAGAAGGACGGCTTTCCTCGCATCCAGGAGAAGTTCTGGGATCGTCCAGCGGGTCCGTATCGCGCGGTGATCCGCGACTCTTTCGCGGCCTACAGCCAGTGGTGGGAGAAGGCTCCATACCGCCCCGGCGATGTGAAGGCTGGCATCTTGCCTGGCGACTTCTCGGTGAGCCTCAACCGCGTCGGCATCGTGGGGCTGAACACCACCTTTCTCCAGCTTGCCGGTGGTGACTACAAGGGGCGGCTGGTCTGGGATGCTCTCCAACTCCACTCGGTGTGCGAGTCTGGCGTGGACAACTGGTCGAAGCAGCATGACGTCTGCCTGCTGCTCACCCATCAGGGACCGGACTGGCTGACTCCTGAGGCTCGGAAAGAGGGCGAGTCGGAGATCGCGCCGGCCGGGCGCTTCGCGGTGCACCTCTTCGGCCACATGCACGAGACCGAGATCCTGTATGTCCGCCGGGGTGGCAGCAGCAAGTCGACTCGCCTCAGCCAGGGTTGCTCCGTCTTCGGCATGGAGAAATTCGGCGAGCCGCCGACCACCCAGCGAGCCCACGGGTACTCCGCGGGAAGGATCGAGCTCGGCGACGGAGACGCCGCTCTTCGCCTCTGGCCGCGGATTGCAACGAACAAAACGGGTCCGTGGCGGTTCGTCCCGGACCAGGAGCGCGCCGAGTTGGAGGGTGACGAAGGGACAGCGCCGGAGCCGATGGTCGTTCGGCCACGGATCGTCGGAACGCCATCGGCCAAGGCCGCTCCAACCATCCCGGCGCCCATGGCAGCGATTCCACATTCCACGCTGCCGGCTCGGCGGCCGTTCTTCGGCCGGACGAAGGAGCTGGAGACGATCGCGAAGTACCTGCTCCCCGAAGACCGGAGCTGGGGCGTCGTGCTCGATGGCCCTGGCGGCATGGGGAAGACCGCGCTCGCGCTCGAAGCGGCGCACCGGGCGCCTGCCGAGCACTTCCCGCTTAAACTGTGGATCACAGCAAAGAACCGCGAGCTCCTTCCCGAGGGCGAGCATCGGTTGACCGATCATCGCGTGAGTGACTACCACGCGATGATCAACGAACTGGGACGGGCGCTCGGCCGCGAAGATATTCCGAGAGCGGTGCCGGAAGAGCGGCCCAACCTCGTGCGCCATGCGCTCGCCAATCACCGCGCGTTGCTGGTGCTGGACAACTTGGAGACGTTCAGCGCGGAGGAACGCCGCCGCGTGTTCGATCTGCTGGTTAACCTTCCCGCAGCCTGTCGAGCCATCGTCACTAGCCGCCGCCCCGGAGGTTCAGCGACTGGACATAACCTCAGTCTAGACAAGTTAGAACGCGAGGCCGCTGATGAGTTGCTGACCGAGTTGGGTATGCGCTGGGCACCAGTGGCTCGACTCACCGGGGCTGAGCGCGATCAGCTCTATTCCGAAACCGGTGGCAATCCGTTGCTGCTGACCTGGGTGGCGGGACAACTAGGCCGGATGACAGGGCGCTGTCGTACGCTGACCGAGGCCGTCGAGCGCCTTCAAGAGGCACATCGCCTCCAAAAACTGGATGAGAAAAACGATCCCCTGGATTTCATATTCGGCGACTTGGTGGAGACCTTCACGGTGAACGAGACGGAGGTGCTCGCCTCCCTGGTCCATTTCACCCAACCGGCACCCGTCAATTGGCTAGTGCCGCTGATCGGACTTAGCCGAAAGGCTGCGGAGACCGTACTCGATGGCCTGCGCGATCGCGCATTGCTGGTAGAAGACGACCAAGCGGCCACGTGGCTGCTCCCGCTGCTAGCGGCCCGGTTCCTCCGTGGTGCCCGTCCCGAGGTGGTCGGAGTCAGCGGCGAGCGCTTAGCCAATCAGGTCTACTCTCTAACCGTGGAGAATGGGTACGATAGGTTCGCCTGCTTTCCTATCTTGGAGACTGCCTGGCCTCAGATTGCTGCTGCCCTACCGGTGCTGATTTCGGGCGACAATGGCCGTCTGCAGACCGTGTGTGCTGCGTTGGAACGCTTCTTCGAGTTCTCTGGCCGCTGGGATATCTGGCTCTCGCTCAGCACCGAGGCAGAGCCTAGGGCTGAGAGCGCCGGGGATCACTACAATGCCGGCTGGCGGGCATACGATGCCGGCTGGTGTCACTCCCTGCGTGGGCAGTCCGCCGAGGTGCTGACCTGTGCCGACCGTGCCACCTCCCACTGGCGAGCGGCCCAGGCAGGCGCACGCGCTCAAGCCTTCGCCATTGCTTTACGTGGGCATGGTCACTCGTTGGCTAAGAATTACCCAGCCGCGATCACCGCCTACCGAGAAGCACTAAAACTCCACCGCAGTCTTTCGTCGAAGAGCACGGATGTGTCGCTGAGCCTGGCAAGCCTCGCTGTAGTACTGCACAACTCAGGAGAGTTCGATGAGGCGGAAACCTGCTATCGCAAGGCTCTCGCGATCGCCAAAGCCGCTCGTAAATGGGACGGGGTTGCCGTCGCCACAGGCTATCTTGCCGAGTTGGGGCTGGATCGCGAGCATTGGCTTGAGGCCGAGCGCCTCGCTCGCAAGGCTCTGAAGCTGTCCAAAGACATCGGCCGCAAAGAGATGATTGCCGCCGACAGTTGGCGTCTGGCCCAAGCCTTGGCGCGGCAGGGATGCGGTGCCGAAGGTCGCTGCCACGCTGAGCGCGCAGTCAAGATCTTCACCGAGCTGCGCTCACCGGATTTGACCAAGGCCCAATCCGTGTTGAACGAGTGCCTGGGCTGATCAGCCCTCACCCCCGGCCCCTCTCCCACCGCACGCCCGGACCCCGGGGAGAGGGGAGCGTGACTCCGACAACCTTCTCTCCATGCGTTGGAAGCCCCCTCCCCGACCCTCCCCCTCTTCGCGGGAGAGGGAGCCCCCGCCCATCCCCTTCAAGTCCCTTCAAGCAAAGACGCTGTCGGGAAGCGGCGACGATTGGGGAAAGAAACAGGGGTGGCGCCACGCCCCCCTCTCCCGGGGGTCCGGGAGTGCGGCTGGGAGAGGGGCCGGGGGTGAGGGTCTCCGGATAGACTAGAGTCCGGCACGAAAGGAGGCGCGATGCAGATCGGCATGATCGGGCTCGGGCGCATGGGGGGCAACATGGTCCGCCGCCTGCTCCGCGGGGGGCAGGAGTGCGTGGTGTTCGACCGCAATCCCGCGGCGGTGGAGGAGCTGGCGAAGGAGGGCGCGACCGGGGCGGCTTCAATGGAGGACTTCGTCGCGAAGCTCGCTCCTCCGAAGACGGCGTGGGTCATGGTGCCCGCGGGTCCGCCGACCGAGGCGGTGATCCAGGACCTCGGCGCGCGGCTCGGCGAGGGCGGCGTGGTGATCGACGGCGGCAACTCCCATTTCAAGGACGACGTGCGCCGCGCTCGCGAGCTGCGGGCGAAAGGCATCCTGTACGTCGACGCCGGAACGAGCGGCGGCGTGTGGGGGCTGGAGCGTGGGTACTGCCTGATGATCGGCGGCGACCGCGAGGTCGTCGAGCGCCTCGATCCGATCTGGAAGACGCTTGCTCCGGGCCGCGGAGCGATCCCTCCGTCGCCCGGGCGCGAAGATCGCAAGAGCACGGCCGAGGAGGGCTACCTCCACTGCGGCCCGGCCGGAGCGGGCCACTTCGTGAAGATGGTCCACAACGGGATCGAGTACGGATTGATGCAGGCGTACGCCGAGGGCTTCGACATCTTCCGCAACGCGGCTTCGCAGGAGCTGCCCGAGGAGCACCGCTTCGAGCTCGACCTCGCGGACATCGCGGAGGTCTGGCGGCGGGGGAGCGTGGTCTCTTCCTGGCTGCTCGACCTGACCGCCTCGGCGCTCGCCGAAAGCCCGGACCTCGCGGGCTACACCGGCTTCGTGCAGGATTCGGGCGAGGGACGGTGGACCGTGCAGACCGCGGTCGAGGAGGCGGTGCCCGCGCACGTGCTCGCGGCGGCTCTCTTCGATCGCTTCCGCTCGCGACAGGAGCACACGTTCGGCGAGAAGGTGCTCTCCGCGATGCGTCACAAGTTCGGCGGCCACGTCGAGCGGCCGAGCGGAGGTTGAAACGATGGCCGACGACACCGCTGTCCCCGAACCCAACCAGGGCGTACCCGCGCCGGCCTGCGCCATGGTGATCTTCGGCGCCTCGGGCGATCTCACCAAGCGCAAGCTGATCCCCGCGCTCCACAACCTCGCCACGAACCACCTGCTGCCGGAAGACTTTGCCGTGATCGGAGTCGCCCGCACCGCGATGAGCGACGACGAGCTCCGCAACAGGATCCGGGACGAGATGAAGGAGTTCGCGACCGGCGAGCTCGAAGACCAGGTCGTCGAGTGGCTGATCCCCAGGCTCTCGTACGTGGCTGGAGACTTCCACGACCCCGCCACCTTCGAGAAGCTCCGCGAGCGCCTGAACGAGGCGGACGAGAAGTGGAAGACGCTGGGCTGCTATCTCTTCTACCTCGCGGTGCCGCCGAGCCAGTTCGCGCCCGTCGTGCAGCAGCTCGGCGAGAGAGATCTGGTCACCGAGCGCGACGGCAAGTGGCGGCGCGTCGTGATCGAGAAGCCGTTCGGCCATGATCTGGAGTCCGCCCGCGCGCTCAACCGCGACATCCTGAAGGTCCTCGACGAGCGCCAGATCTACCGCATCGATCACTACCTCGGCAAGGAGACCGTCCAGAACATCCTGGCCTTCCGCTTCGCCAACGGCATCTTCGAGCCGATCTGGAACCGGCGCTACGTCGATCACGTGCAGATCACGGTCGCGGAGACCGTGGGCGTCGAAGGCCGCGGCAGCTACTACGAGGAGGCCGGAGCGCTGCGCGACATGGTGCAGAACCACATGTTCCAGCTCCTCGCGCTCACCGCCATGGAGCCGCCGACTTCGTTCGCTCCCAACGCGGTGCGCGACGAGCGCGTCAAGGTGCTGTGCGCGATCAAGCCGTTCGATCCCGAGGACGTGCTGCGCTTCACCGTGCGCGGCCAGTATGGCGAGGGCGAGCTGGAGGGCAAGCGCGTGCCCGGCTACCGGCAGGAGCCCGACGTGAAGCCGGACTCGCCGGTCGAGACCTTCGTCGCCATCGAGCTGTTCGTCGAGAACTGGCGCTGGGCCGGCGTGCCGTTCTACCTGCGCACGGGCAAGCGCCTGCCCCGCCGCGTGACCGAGATTGCGATCCAGTTCAAGAGCGCGCCGTTCGTGATGTTCCGCGAGACTCCGGTCGAGCAGCTCAAGCCCAACGTGCTCGTGATCCGCATCCAGCCGGAGGAGGGGATCTCGCTGCGCTTCGAAGGCAAGGTGCCCGGACCGACCATGCGGCTGGGCACGGTGAAGATGGATTTCCACTACGCCGATTATTTCGGCACCACGCCGAGCACCGGCTACGAGACGCTGCTCTACGACGTGATGACCGCGGACTCGACGCTCTTCCACCGCACCGACATGGTGGAGGTGGGCTGGAGCGTGGTGACGCCGATCCTCGACGTCTGGCGCGCGCTCACGCCGCGCAGCTTCCCCAACTACGCGGCCGGCACATGGGGACCGAAAGAGGCGGACGAGCTGATCAAGGACGGCAGGAAGTGGCGGAACTGAGGACGTTCGACGACCTCGATGGATTGGCGCGCGGGGCGGCGGACGAGATCGCGAAGAGCGCCAGGGAGGCCATCGCGGCGCGCGGCCGGTTCACGATTGCGCTCTCCGGCGGCAGCACGCCGAAGCCCGCGTATCGCCTGCTCGCGCAGGAGCCCGGCATCGATTGGGACCGTGTGCACGTGTTCTGGGGGGACGAGCGCCACGTGCTGCCCGATCATCCCGACAGCAACTTCGGGATGGCGATGGACACGCTGCTCTCGAAGGTCCCGATCTCTCCCGACAACATCCATCGCATGCGCACCGAGAAGCCGGACGCGGAGCGAGTCGCCGAGGAGTACGCGTGGACGCTGCGCAGCGACTTCGATCTCGAAGGCGCCGAGCTGCCGCGGTTCGATCTCGTGCTGATGGGGCTCGGCGCCGACGGTCACACGGCATCGCTCTTTCCCGGCAGCGAGGCCGTGCGCGAGCGCAGCCGGCTCGTGATCGCGCCGTGGGTGAGATCGCTCGGCGTCTACCGCATCACCCTCACGGCGCCGGTGTTCAACCATGCGGCGCTCGCGCTCTTCCTGGTGAGCGGCGAGGAGAAGGCCGAGGCGCTGAAAACGGTGCTGGAAGGGGATTTCCAGCCCGACCGGTTCCCCGCGCAGATCGTGCGTCCGGAGGACGGGAGGCTTCTCTGGCTGGTGGATCGCGCCGCGGCGCGATGTCTTCGCGAGGTGAATTGATCGATGGTCGAGGAAAGATTCGGAGGGCGACACGACGCTTCGAGCCACGGGGCCAAGGCCGATGCGCCGTGTGCAGGCGACGCTGGCAGGTACGGCTGAGAACGACAGGTAGCGCCCCCAGTAAATCCCAGAACGTCGCCTACGCAGGCCTTGCGGCCCTCTGTACGAGCAGGGCCGCCCCTTACTTCTTCGCAGTCTTCTTCGCGGTCGTCTTCTTGGCAGCCTTCTTCGGAGCGGCAGCCTTGACCGACTTCGCGGCAACGGTCTTCTTCGCAGCCGGCTTCGCAGCCGGCTTCTTCGAAGCCGTGGCCTTCTTGGCCGGAGCCTTCTTCGCAGCCGCCTTCTTGGCCGGAGCCTTCTTCGCGGCAGCCTTCTTGGCCGGGGCCTTCTTCGCAGCCTTCTTCGCAGCCTTCTTGGCCGGAGCCTTCTTGGCGCCGCCACCCATTCCACTCTGATCAGCCATACACGTTCTCCTTTCGGTTGAGGTGCCCGCAGTGATGCGTTGGGGCGTTCATGTGGAATTAGGGTACGCCTACTACATCTTGGGCGTCAAGCCTTTTTACGCCTCAAACTCTAGTGCTACCTGCCCAGCGCATTGGGCAGTGCGTCGCGAGGGCTCTTCACTCGTCCGGTGCGATGAGGAAAAAGCCCGCGGAACGGGCGTTTGCGCGTTCCGCGGGCGAAGAGGAAACGAAGTGCGCGAGCTTACGGGCAGGTGGAGGCGTAGAAGATGAAGCTCTCGTCGTAGACGCCGGCGCAGGTCGCGGAGGTGGCAGACACCGCTCCGCCTTCCAGGCGTGTCGCTCCGATCGTCGCGGTCGAAGCCGTGACCGTGCTTCCTACTCCCTCGATCAGCGAGTGATCCACGCGTGCGGTGCCCGCGGAATAGATGCCGTAGCTTCCGCTGCCCGAGGCGCGGATCTGGCTCTGCTCGACCTCCACGGTGGCACCGTCGGATTGGATGCCCCGAATGGTCGTGCCGGAGGACACGCTGATCGCCGAGTTAGTGATGCGGATCGGATTGGTGGTGCTCGGCGGAGCGTAGATCCCGTAGGCGATAGACCCGGAGCCGCCGGTGACGGTGATCTGAACGTCTCGAACCTCCGCGGGCCGGGCGGAAATGAAGTTGGCGATGCCGTAATTTTCGCTCGTGCCGCCGGACGCGCGGATCACCACGCGCTCGATCATGGGCTCGGTGCCAGAGTTGTTGGAGATTCCATAGGCCCGCACGCTCCCCTCGGATTCGATGCGGACATCCTCGATCGTCGGCGAGGCGCCGTTCGCGTTGCGGATTCCCCACGAGCGGAGGTTCTGTGTGGCCACGATCTTCACGTCCTTGATCCGGGGCGACACCGCGTCGTTGTAGATGGCGATTCCGTAGGTGTAGGCATACAAGCTGCCGTCGCAATGGACTTGCAGGTCGCGGAGCTCGGCGGGGCTCGCCCCTTTGATCACGGCGGTGGTCAGCGCGGGGTCGAAACTCCCGAAGCCCTTGATCACCGTCGCGTCCTGGCCGGAGCCTTTGATGTCCACGTACGGCTTCATCTCCAGCACGGTCGAGCCCACGTCGTAGATCCCCGGCTCGACCTTGATGACGTAGCGCTTCGTCGCCGAGGCGTTGGTGATGCCCGCGAGCGCGTTGAGCAGCCGCGTGCCGCTCGCGGTGTGATCTCCCGGCAAGGGATGGACGTAGACCGTCTGCACGGCCTTGCTGTAGTAGCCTACGACCGAGATCTTCAGGTGGGTGCTTGCGGCGGCGGACCGGACATTGATGTCACCTGTTCCCGCACCCTGTCGCACCGCGACCGGCGCGGTGTTCGTGGTGGTCTGACCAGTTATGTAGTTGAGGACGCTTTCAGTGAAGGGCTGGTCGGACGCTGAGGCAACCAGCCATCCTGGACCTGCCGGCCCGATCGCGATGAAGTTGAGGGCTACTGCCTGGACCTGGGGTATTCCGTTCGAGAAGTCCGCGATGCCACAGCCGGAGGAGGACCCTCCCTGACTGGCGAAGCTGCCGCTGCCGACGACGTTGTAGGTCCGGGTCTCGCCTTGAGCCAAGGCGCCTACTGCATTCCGAGTGTCCACGACAACGCAGGGGGTGACGGTGTGGTAGGTGAGGTCCGGTGGCTGGGAGGAGGCAATCGAGGCGGTCAGGGTGGAGAGGCTGAAAGCGATCCAGAGGACGGACTTTCCACGGACAGGCATTGCTGTTCCTTTCTGAGTAGGAAGAGAGACCCTTCCTCAGAAGGTGCGTTTCCGCCGGGATTGCTTTCGCGGGCTAGTAAGCGTTGTGGCGCAGCGCGTGCCGGACGGTCATCCAGAGGATCTTGAAGTCGAGCTTCAGCGACCAGTTCTGGATGTAGTAGAGGTCGTACTGGATCCTCTTCTTGATCGAGGTGTTGCCGCGCCAGCCGTGGACCTGCGCCCAGCCGGTGATGCCGGCCTTGACGCGGTGGCGGAGCATGTAGCGGGGGATCTTGTGCTTGAACTCGCGGACGAACGTCGGACGCTCCGGTCGCGGGCCGATGATCGACATGTCGCCCATCAGCACGTTCCAGATCTGCGGCAGCTCGTCGAGCGACCAGTGGCGCAGGAACGTCCCGATGCGCGTGCGGCGTGGATCGTCCTTGATCGCCCACACCGGGCCGCTCGAGGCCTCGGCGTTGATCCGCATAGAGCGGAACTTGACGATCATGAACGGCTTGCCGTCGAGGCCCATGCGCTCCTGGCGGTAGAAGATCGGGCCGTGGTCTTCGAGCCAGATCGCCAGCGCGACGAGCGGGAAGAAGGGCACCAGCGCGATCAGCGCCGCCGCGGCGATCACCAGGTCCATGCTGCGCTTGACCATGCTGTTCCAGCCCTGGAGCGGCACCTGGGAGAGATTGATCACGGGCGTGCCGTCGACGTCTTCGAGAGTCGCCTGGAGAGTGGCGTACTGGAGCACGTCGGGGACGAGCTTCACTTCCACGCACTCGCGCGCCATCAGCTCGAGCATCTGGAGCATCTTGCGGTGCGCTTCGAGCGGCAGGGCGATGAACACCTGGTCGATGCGCCCCGCGGCGAGCACCTCCTCGGCCTGGCGCAGGGTGCCGAGCACCGGCACGTCGAGCACCGTGGAGCCGACCTTGCCGGGATCGTCGTCGAGGAAGCCGACGACCTCGAAGCCGAGCTCGCGATGGGCGAGGAGCTTCTGGGTGATCTCGCGGCCGAGCAGGCCCGCGCCGACCACCAGGATGCGCTGCAGGTTGTTGTCCCGGATGCGGAGCAACACCGAGCGCAGGATCATGCGCGACGCGGCCACGAACAGGAAGTCGGCCAGGGCGAACAGGCCGAGGAAGGCGCGGCTGTAGGTGAAGTAGCCGTCCGGGGTGGGCGGCCGGTACCAGAAGATCACCACCAGCAGGAGCACGGTGGCGAGCAGCACGGCCACCGCGACCGTGAGGACCTCGTCCACCCGGCTCTTGCCGCGCCGGTTCTGGTAGAGGCCGTGGAAGTAGAAGACCACCGGCCAGATCACCAGGATGAACGGCAGGAGCCGCAGGTACGGCGCGAGCTCCGGAACGCTCTTGGTGACGGGGATGACCTCGATGTGGAAACGGAGGACCCAGGCGGTGAGGAAGGCGGCGAGCGTCGCGCCGAGATCACCAGCAAGGTAGGCCCCCGACGTCGTGCGATGTCGTTGCTGGATCAAGAGCGAGCGACCCTCCGGTCGGAATGGAACCGAGATCGCAGCAGAGCTTGAATGCGGTGCGTGAACCGCGTGGAGGCGAACGACTCCGCCCGGCTGCGTAAGTCCAAGAGATTGAATCCGATCCGGGCGGCTTTGTCAATCGCCTCCGCCAGATCGGCCGTGCCTCCCCAGTCGGGGTAGAGATGGCCGTGCCGGCCGTCCTCGACCACGTCCAGGATCCCCCCCTTGGCCACCGCCACCACCGGGGTGCCGCAGGCCAGGGCTTCCACCGACGCAATGCCGAAGTCCTCGACCCCGGGCTGGAGGAAGAGCCGGGCGCCGCGATAGAGGTCGCGCAGGCGCTCCCGGTCGACGGTGCCGAGGAGGCGGGTGCGGGGGCTGCCGAGGTCGCGCAGGCGCTCGGCCTCCGGGCCGTCTCCCACCACCACCAGCTCCATGTTCAGCCGGTCGCAGGCGGCGATGGCCATGTCCACGCGCTTGTAGGGGGCCAGGGCCGAGACCATCAGGCAGTAGCCGTTCTCGGTGGACGGCCCCGGCGTGAAGAAGTCGGTGTCCACGGGTGGGTGGATGACCTCGGCCTCGCGGCCGTAGTAGGAGCGGATGCGGCGCTCCACGAAGCTCGAATTCGCCACGTAGAGGTTTACGCGCGAGGCCGAGGCCGCGTCCCAGGACCTGAGGCCGGAGAGCACCAGACCGCGCGTCCGCGCCTTGAGGCCGGTGCGCTCGGGGAAGTAGACGTGCTCCTGGTCCCAGGCGTAGCGCATGGGCGTGTGGCAATAGCAGACGTGCCAGGCGTCCGGCGAGGGGATGACCCCCTTGGCCACGCAGTGGCTGGAGCTGATGATCAGGTCGTAGGAGGTGAGGTCGAACTCCTCGATGGCGGCCGGGAAGAGCGGCAGGTAGCGCCGGTAGTGCTCGCGCACCCGCGGCGCCCTCTGGAGGAAGCTGGTATGGATCGGATGGCTCTCCAGAGCCTTGCTGACCGTTCCGGGGAAGTGGAACAGCGTGAAGATCGGCGCCTCGGGGAAGAGCCCGCCCAGAATCTCCAGCACCTTTTCGCCGCCGCGCATGCCGGTCAGCCAGTCGTGGACCAGGGCCACGCGCAGCTCGCCCGGGAAGGTGGAGCGTGTCCGGGAGGGGTACATTCAGCTCCCTCCCCCGGCGCGGATCGGCGACGCCGGCGATGACGTCGGAGCGAGCCCGCGCGACTGGATGGCCGAGATGTAGACCTCCAGCGTCTTGCGGGCCGTCTGGCTCCAGCGGAAGTCCTCGGCCCGGCGCAGGCCGAGCTTGGCCAGACTGTTGCGGTGCTCGGGGTCGGACATGCAGTGGGCGATCGCCTGCGCCATGCCTTCCACGTCGAGCGGATCGACGAGGTGGGCGTAGCCCTCGGCGAGCTCCTTCAAGGCCGAGGTGTTCGAGGTGATCACGGTCACGCCCGAGGCCATGGCCTCCACCACCGGCATGCCGAAGCCTTCGTAGAGGGTGGGGTAGAGGAACAGCGTCGCGCCCTGGTAGAGCGCGGGCAGCGCCTCGGGCGCCACCTTGCCGAGCAGGCGCACGTGGTCGCCGACCCCCAGGTTCTGCGCCCTCTGTCGGGTCTTGAACTCCGAGCCGCTGCGCTCGCCGATGCAGACCAGCGGGGCGTCGAACGGGGCGATCTCGCGGGCGCGGGCGTAGGCCTGGATCACGGTGTCGAGGTTCTTGCGCTTGGGCGCCGGGTTGCCCACGAAGAGCAGGTACGAGCGCTCCAGCCCCAGGTCGCGCCGCCAGCGCTCCAGCTCCTCGGGGGAGAGCTTCTTGCGGAAGACGTCCTCGACGCCGTTGTAGATCACCTCGGCCTTGCGGCCGTCCACGTCGAAGTGCTTCACCAGGTCGGAGCGCGTGTTCTGGTTGACGGCGATCAGCCGGTCGGCGCGCGAGAGGCTGCGGCGGATCATGCGCTGGGCGTAAAGGAAGGCCAGCCGGCTGGGCAGGAACTCGGGGTAGAGGAGGTGGACGATGTCATGGATCGTCACCACCACGGGCGAGCCCACCCAGGCCGGGAGCACGTAGTGCGTCGAGTGATAGAGGTCGAGCCCGCTGCGCCAAAGCTGCCAGGAGAGCGCGAACAGCTCGCGCACGGAGTAGACCGGCGAGCTCTCGAAGCTCGGACGGAAGTTGTCCGGGAGGTCGCGGAAGACGTCCCTGTCCTGGGGATGGGCGATGAGGACGTAGCGGTTCTCCGTGTCGAGCCGCGCCAGATGGCGCATCAGGTTGCGGATGTACGGTCCGATCCCGGGGTCCTGGATCTTGCGGGCGTCGAGACCGATCGTATAAGGCAAAAAAGGCTCCACTGCGTACCGGTGGGACATCTGGTCCCGTACCGAAGAATACAAGACTGCCAAGGAGTTTTGCGGCCTGGATTCTACTCCAAAGCTTCCCGAAAGACCTCCTCCATTTCGGCCGCGGTGCGTTCCCAGCGGAACTTTGCCGCCTGTTCGAGGCCGCGGCCGCGCAGCTCTTCGCGCCGGGCGGGGCTGTCCAGCAGGTTGCGGATCGCCGCCATCAACTCGCCGGGATCGCCCGGGTCCACCTGCAGGCCGGCGTCACCCACCACCTCCGGCAGGCTCGAAACGTTGGAGACCACGGTCGGGATTCCGCAGGCGAGCGCCTCGGCCGGGGGCAGGCCGAAGCCTTCGTAGAAGGAGGGGTAGACGAATACGGTCGCCGCCTGGAAGAGGCGGACGAGGCGGTCGCGGTCCACGTGCCCGAAGGTCTTGACCCCGAGCGGAGCGAGCGCCTCGATCCGCCGCACGAGGTCGCGGCTCCCCCAGCCATACGGTCCGGCCAGCACCAGCGGCGGGACGCCCGGGTCTTCCCGGCGCAGCGCCTCCCAGGCGTCGAGGACGGCGCCGAGGTTCTTGCGCGGCTCCAGGGTGCCGGCATAGAGGAGATAGCCGTCCGGAGCGCCGATCTCCTCCCGCGTGGCTTCGATCCCCTCGTGCGTGCCGGGCCGGAACTCGGGATCGACGCCGCTGTAGATCACCCGCACCTTGTGCGCCGCCTGGGGGAAATGGAAGGCGATGTCGTCCGCCGTGGCCCGGGAGACGGCCACGAGGCGCGCGGCGCGCTCCAGGGAGGGCCGCAGGAAGGGGAAGATGCTCCACTTGACCTTGAAGCGGTGGCTCTCGGGCATGAGGATGGAGGTGAGGTCGTGCACCGTGGCCACGGCCGGCACCGGGCAGCGCAGCGGGATGGTCATGAGCGGCGACCAGAGCAGGTCGAGGTCGCCGCGCTCCAGCCGGCGGGGCAGCTTGAGCTGCTGCCAGATCACGCCGAGAGGAGCGGCTTCGTGCTCGGATTCGATCCCGGCCGCGGCGAGCTCCTCGGCCCCGCGGGGAGGGCGGTGGGCCAGACCCCGGTAGCGCAGGCCCCCCCGCGCCGCCAGCTCCAGCAGCAGGGAGCGGGTGTAGACACCGATCCCGGTCGGGGTGGGCACCAGGGCTCGCAGGTCGACGGTCGGATCGTCG
>Ga0268265_10000805_pt1 | contig 29824 bp, 31 predicted proteins | sample KBSSwiS52_FD_190355 | JGI IMG/M metagenome (GOLD analysis project Ga0268265, IMG submission 190355) | Switchgrass rhizosphere microbial communities from Kellogg Biological Station, Michigan, USA - KBS Switchgrass S5-2 (SPAdes) (version 2) | ecosystem: Host-associated > Plants > Roots >...
CGCGCGCGTGGAGAGTGAGGGACCGGTCCCGGGCGGTGCCGCTGACGGGCCGCGTCGTCGCCGCCGCCGTCGCCGACGTAGACCGCCCGCCGCGTCGTGAGCGCGGCGCTGTGGATGCCGGCGTACGTCGCGCTCGGCAGCAATCTCGACGATCCGCCGCGCCAGATCGCCGCCGCGTTCCAACGACTCGCGGCTCTCGAAGGCTGCCGGCTGGTCGCGCGCTCGCGGCTGTATCGAACCGCGCCGCTCGGCCCGCAAGATCAGCCTGAGTTCGTCAATGCCGCAGCGGGATTGCTCACCGTGCTCGAGGCACGCGAGTTGTTGCGAGCGTTACAGGGCATCGAGATCGGCCTCGGGCGCGCGCAGCCGGCTGTGCGTTGGGGCCCGCGACGGATCGATCTCGACCTGCTGCTGCTCGACGACGTGCGGATGTCGGAGCCGGACCTGACGATTCCGCATCCCGGCCTGACTCGACGCAATTTCGTCCTGTATCCTTTGCGGGATATCGCGCCCGAGCTGCTCGTCCCCGGAGAGGGACGGGTCGAAACGCTGGCGGCGCGCGCGGGGTCTGAAGGCCTCGCACTCCTTGAATAAATCGTCAAATTGAATCTTTTGGGCGCTCGATCCACGTGACAGACAAAGTCGCCACTGCCCCGCATCGTTTCATCGCCGTCGAAGGGCCGATCGGCGTCGGCAAGACCAGCCTCGCCCGGCGCCTGGCGCGCAGCTTCGGCAGCGAGCTGGTGCTGGAGCAGGCGGACGAAAATCCATTTCTGGAGCGCTTCTACCGCAACCCGCGCTCGGCGGCGCTGCAGACGCAGTTGTTCTTCCTGTTCCAGCGCACGCGGCAGCTGGAGGACATCCGCCAGCACGACCTGTTCGAGACCGTGCGCGTCGCCGATTACCTGCTCGACAAGGATCGGCTGTTCGCGCAGCTCACGCTCGACGAGGAGGAGCTGGCGCTGTACGAGCAGGTGTATGCGCGTCTCGCGGTCGATGCGCCGGCTCCCGACCTGGTGATCTATCTGCAGGCGCCCGTCGACGTGTTGCTGGAACGGATCGAGCGGCGCGGGATCCGCTACGAGCAGCAGATCGAGCGGACATATCTGGAGAAACTGCAGGAGGCGTACGCCCGGTTTTTCCACGACTATCACGCCTCGCCGCTGCTGATCGTGAACGCGGCCCAGGCGGACTACGTGAGCAACGAGGGCGACTACAACCAGCTGCTGGAGCAGGTCCGGCGCATCCGCCGCGGCCGCCAGTACTACAACCCGTTGAAGAGTGCAGTCTGATATTCTGCCGCCCGATCTCCAGTCGTTCCCGGCTCACTACCCCGAGTCATGTACAAGCACCTGCAAGAGCGCTACGCGCCGCGGCCGCCGGTCAACGTCTCCACCCTCATGAAGATGAAGGCGGATGGCGAGAAGATCGCCTGCATCACCGCCTACGACTCCAGCTTCGCGACGCTGGTCGATGACGCCGGCATCGATCTCGTGCTGGTCGGCGATTCGCTCGGCATGGTGATCCAGGGTCACGACACGACCGTGCCGGTGACTCTGCAGGACATCATTTACCACTGCCGCGCGGTCGCGAAGGGGCTGTACCGCCCGTTCCTGATGGCCGACATGCCGTTCATGACGTATCACTCGCGCGAGCAGGCGCTCGACAACGCGGTGCGCTTGATGCAGGAAGGCGGCGCGAAGATGGTCAAGCTCGAAGGCGGAGCGGGCCAGATCGAGATCGTCGAATTCCTCGCGGGCAAGGACATTGCGGTGTGCGCGCACCTCGGGCTGAAGCCGCAATCGGTGCACAAGGTCGGCGGCTTTCGCGTGCAGGGGCGCGAGGAAGCGGCGGCCGAACAGATGACGCGCGATGCGCTTGCGCTCGAGAACGCCGGTGCCGACATCGTGCTGCTCGAATGCATTCCGGCATCGCTCGGCGCCTCGATCACCAAGGAGCTGCGCGTGCCGGTGATCGGCATCGGCGCCGGACCCGACACAGACGGGCAGATCCTGGTGCTCTACGACGTCCTCGACGTCACCGCCGGGCGCAAGCCGAAATTCTCGAAGAACTTCATGGCCGGGCACGACAGCGCGCTCGAAGCCGTGAAGGCCTACACGCAGGCCGTGAAGACGCGGGAGTATCCAGCTCCCGAGCATTGCTTCTAATGCAATCTGCTGTTCGACCGAGCGAACTGCGAGCGCTCGTGGCTGCCTGGCGGCGCAACGGCGAGCGCATCGCGTTCGTGCCGACGATGGGCAACCTGCACGCGGGTCACGGCAGTCTCGTCGGCCGCGCCTCGCAGCTCGCGGATCGCGTGATCGTCAGCATCTTCGTCAATCCGCTGCAGTTCGGGCCGAACGAAGACTTCGCCGCATACCCGCGCACGCCGCAGGAAGATAGGCGGGTGCTCGAGTCGCTGGACGTCGATCTGCTGTTCGCGCCCGAAGTCGCCGACATCTATCCGCGCGGGCAGGAGTCGACGGCGCGGGTGCACGTGCCGGTGATCGAGGACATCCTGTGCGGCGCATTCCGGCCCGGTCACTTCATGGGCGTCGCCACCGTCGTGACCAAGCTGCTGAACATCGTGCAGCCGGACGTCGCGGTGTTCGGCGAAAAGGATTATCAGCAGCTCTTGATCATCCGGCGCGCCACGCTCGATCTGTGCATGCCGGTGGAGATCGTCGGCGTGCCGACGACACGCGAGCCCGACGGCCTCGCGATGAGCTCGCGCAATCGTTATTTGTCGGCCGAGGAACGCGCCGTCGCGCCTGCGATCTACGCGGAGCTCGAGCGTGCGCGCGTCGCGCTCGAGTCGGGTTCGAACGATTTCGCGGGGATCGCGCGCCAGGGCGCCGAGGCGCTGCGCAGGGCAGGATTTCGTCCGGATTATTTCGAGATCAGGGATGCGGCGACGCTGGAAGAAGCGGGTGAGCAGTCGGGAGAGCTGGTGGTGCTCACGGCGGCACGGATTGGCCGCGCACGCCTGATCGACAATGTGAGAGCGAGAAGAAGTCAGGCTAAAGCCTGACATCTTCATGCTGTTCCAGCGCCCACTCCACATGCTCACGCACCAGCGCTGACGGTTCATCCTTCCGCGACGCGAGCGCTTGCATCACTTCATCCGTCGTCGGCGCATTACCCAGCGCGACCGCGATATTCCGCAGCCAGCACTCATATCCGATCCGGCGAATCGCACTGCCTGCCGTGCGCGCCAGAAATTCCTCTTCGCTCCACGCGAACAGCTCCACCAGCTTCGCATCGTCCAGTCCGTGACGCGGCGTGAAGTCGCGCTCAGCTGCAACGCGCGCGAACTTGTTCCACGGGCACACCAGCTGGCAGTCGTCGCAACCGTAAATGCGATTGCCCAGCGCCTTGCGGAACTCGAGCGGAATCGCCGTGCGCAGCTCGATCGTGAGATACGAAATGCAGCGCGTCGCGTCCAGCTCGTACGGTGCGACGATCGCGCCGGTCGGACAGACATCGATACACGCGCGGCACGTGCCGCAGTGATTCGTCGCCGGTACGTCCACCGGCAACGGCAAGTCGGTGAGGATCTCGCCGAGAAAGAACCACGAGCCGGCTTTGGCGTGCAGCAAGTTGGTGTGCTTGCCGATCCAGCCGAGGCCGGCGTCGCGCGCGAACGCCTTCTCCAGAATGGGACCGCTATCGACGAACACGCGGTGCGAGCGCGAGGCGCTGTGTGCGCGAATCTTTTCCGCGAGTTGCGCGAGCCGGTTGCGCAAAACTTTGTGGTAGTCGCGACCGAGTGCGTAGCGCGACACATAGCCGCGCTCGGCATCGGCCAGCACGTCGTCGGCATCGCGTGCTTGCGGCGGCAGATAGTCCATGCGCGCCGCGATGACACGCAGCGTTCCCGGAATCACTTCCTGGGGCCGCGCGCGCCGGCGGCCATGCCGCTCCATGTAGTCCATCGCGCCGTGGCGGCCTTGTTCCAGCCAGCGCATCAGCCGCTCTTCGTCCGCAGCGATCTCGACGCCGGCAATGCCGACTTGCTGGAAGCCGAGCTCGCGGCCCCACTCACGGATCGAGCCTGCCAGCTCCTCGAGCGATCGATCGGGCGTTTCGTGGCTCATGCGCGCGGCAGTATACGTTTTGGTAGGCTTCGGCCATGAGCAGTTTGCCCGTCGCAGTTCACACCGCGGCCCAGGTGCGTGCGCTGGACCGGCACGCAATCGACGATCTGCAGATTCCTTCCTACACGCTGATGACTCGCGCTGGCGAAGCCGCGCTCGGCGCGCTGCGCAGCTGCTGGCCGTCGGCGCAGCGTATTGCAGTCGTCTGCGGCCCGGGCAACAACGGCGGCGATGGTTACGTGCTGGCGCGGCTGGCGAGGGAACAGCGCCTCGAAGTCGTCGCGGTCGGTTTGCATGAGCCGGCACGATTGCAAGGCGACGCGCGCCGCGCGTATGACGATTTCCTCGCGGCGGGCGGCACGGTCGGCAGCTGGCACGCGGACTGTCTGCGCGGAATGGATGTCATCGTCGATGCAATCTTCGGCGTCGGCTTGTCGCGGCCCGTTGACGGCGTCGCAGCCGAGGCGATTGCAGCGATCAATCACAGTGATGCGCGCGTGCTCGCGCTGGACATTCCCAGCGGCCTGCACGCCGACACGGGCGAGATTCTCGGCGACGCCGTGCGCGCCGAGCGGACGGTCACGTTCCTCGGGCTGAAGCTCGGGTTTTATCTGGGCGAGGGACCGAACTGCGTCGGCGTCGTCATGTTCGATGGTCTCGAACTACCAGCGCAGGCACTCGCGTATGTCGAAGCGACGGCGCTGCGTATCGACGAGCCGGAGGTTGCCGAACTTCTGCCGCCGCGTCGTCGAACGGCACACAAGGGTCAGCAGGGCAGCGTGCTCGTGATCGGCGGCAACATCGGCATGCCCGGCGCTGCGCGTATGGCCGGCGAGGCAGCGCTGCGTGCAGGCGCGGGGCTCGTGACTATCGCGACTCGCAACGAGAACGTCGCCGCCATCGTCGGCGCACGACCGGAGCTCATGTGCCGCGGCGTCAACAGCGCGGAGGAGCTGACCGCGCTGATCGCGCGCGCCGATGTGCTCGCGCTCGGTCCGGGCCTCGGACAGGACGAATGGGCGCAGGCGATGTTCGAGACGGCACTCGCCAAGGATCGACGCGTCGTCGTCGACGCGGATGCGCTGAGTCTGCTGGCGCAGTCGCCACGCAAGAATGCACACTGGATTCTGACGCCGCATCCCGGCGAAGCCGCGCGTCTCATCGGCAAGACCACTGCCGAAGTGCAGCACGATCGTCTTGGCGCAGCGAGAGAAATCGCCGCGCGCTACGGTGGTACCGTCGTGCTCAAGGGAGCGGGTACCTTGGTCCTCGGCGACGAGGGCCTGCCTGCAATCTGCGACCGCGGCAATCCCGGCATGGCTTCGGCGGGGATGGGTGACGTGCTCACAGGAGTCATCGCGGGAATCGTGGCGCAGAAGGCGGAGCTTGCCGCCGCCGCGCGCGTCGGCGTCCTGGTCCATGCTCTCGCGGGCGACATGGCCGCGCGCCGCGGCGAGCGCGGCTTGCTCGCGACGGATCTGCTTGCGTACTTGCCGACGTGCGTCAATCCACATCAGCGCTCGTGAACGTCGCAACGGCCGACGACATGCGCGCACTCGGGCGCGCGCTGGGCAATGCTTTGCGCACGGCTGGCGGCGGTGCGCTCGTGATTGGCATCGAAGGCGAGCTCGGCGCTGGCAAGACCACACTGGTCGCAGGCGTCCTGGCAAGTCTTGGCGTTGCTGGCGCGATCCGCAGTCCGACCTACACGTTGATCGAGCCGTACGACGCAGCCGGGCTGCAGCTCTACCACATCGATCTGTACCGCCTGAGCGGCGCGCGCGAGGTGGAAGCGCTGGGAATCCGCGATCTGCTCGATGCGCGGTCAGTGCTGCTGATCGAATGGCCGTCGCGCGGAGCGGGTGCGCTGCCGACGGAGGATCTCAGCATATCGATCGAGTACCAGGGCGCCGCTGTTCAAGATGGAGCGCAGCGCAGGTTGCTCGCCGCGCGGTCGCATTCGTCCGCCGGGGACAAGCTGCTGGAGCAAATCCTTGCAGCGACCTCCGAATAAAGGTCGCTATCCTCATAATTTGATTGAAAACTTCGTCCCGGCCGCGGTAGATTATCGGGCACCATGCAGCGGCTGGCTTCACGCGTATCCATCCTGGCCCTTGGCTGCCTCGCGCTGCTGCTCGCCGCATTCGCTCACGCTGCATCCCAAGTCACCGTAAAAGACGTGCGTCTCTGGGCCGGTCCGGATGGCACGCGACTCGTCTTCGATCTTTCCGCGCCGGTCGAGCACAGCGTGCTGACGCTGCAGAACCCCGACCGCGTGGTCATCGATATCAGTGACGCTCGCGTCGACATCGCCAGCCAGTTGCCCGAAGGGCAGGGCTTCGTGAAGCAGCTGCGCGTCGGGCCGCAGGGCCGCAGGGACGTGCGCTTCGTCATCGACCTGTCCTCGCCGGCGTCGCCGAACAGTTTCAGCGTCGCGCCCTCCGGCAGTTATGGCCATCGCCTGGTAGTCGATCTCAATGCCATCGCTTCGAGCGCGCCGCCCGTCGTGGTGAAGTCCGCCGACGACGCGCACGGTCGTGACGTTATCGTCGCAATCGATGCCGGACACGGCGGCGTCGATCCAGGCTCGATCGGCAAGGCCGGCACGCGCGAGAAGCACGTGACGCTCGCCATCGCGCGACGCTTGAAGGAGCGGATCGATCGCGAGCCCGGCATGCGTGCCGTGCTCACGCGCGACAGCGATTACTTCGTCGAGCTGCGCGACCGCATCGTGCGCGCCAGGCGCCAGCGAGCCGACATGTTCGTTTCGGTGCACGCCGATTCGTACCGCAATCGTTCCGTCGTCGGCTCGTCCGTGTATGTGCTCTCGGCGCGCGGCGCCAGCGACGAATCGGCGCGCTGGCTGGCGGATCGCGAGAACGCGGCCGACCTGGTCGGCGGGGTCTCGCTCGACGACAAGGACAGCGTGCTGGCGTCCGTGCTGCTCGACCTGTCGCAGGGTGCGAGCATGAGCGCGAGCTTCGCTGCCGCACAGAAGGTCATGGACGAGCTGGATCGCATCGGCAACGTCACGCGTCGCGGCGTGAAGAGCGCGGGCTTCCTGGTGCTGAAGTCCCCCGACATCCCGTCGATCCTGGTCGAGACGGCCTTCATCTCGAATCCGACCGAGGAAGCGCGCCTCGGCAGCGGCAAGCACCAGCAGCGCCTCGCGGAAGCGATCTTCCAGGGCGTGCGCGGCTACTTCTACGCAAATCCGCCGCCGGGCACGCTCGTCGCCCAGCTGCGCGCCCAACCGCGCGACCCGGCGGTCGTCGCGAACGCCAAGGGCGACGGCGGCACCTCGGGGACGACGCAGTAGCTCGGTCTGTTATTCTGCGCGCGGCTTTTTTCTCCCGCCGCGCTTATGCCGATCCGCGTCCTGCCCGAACAACTCATCCATCAGATCGCTGCGGGCGAGGTCATCGAGCGCCCCGCCTCCGTGCTGAAAGAGCTGATCGAGAACAGCATCGATGCCGGCGCGCGCCGCATCGAGATCGAGATCGAGGAGGGCGGCGTGCGTTTGTGCCGCGTGCATGATGACGGCGGCGGGATCGATCGCGACGAGCTGGTCCTCGCCCTGGCGCGGCACGCGACCAGCAAGATCACCACCATCGGCGATCTGGAGCGCGTCGGCACGCTCGGGTTCCGCGGCGAAGCGTTGCCGAGCATTGCTTCCGTATCGCGCATGCGATTGGTCTCGCGCAGCGCACAGGCCGCGCACGCGTACGCGATCGATGCCGACAACGGCGAAGTCAGCTCACCCGCGCCGGCGGCGCATCCCGTCGGAACGACCGTCGAGGTGCGCGACTTGTTCTTCAACGTACCCGCGCGCCGCAAATTCCTGCGAGCCGAACGGACGGAGACGCAGCACATCGCGCGCATGGTCGAGCGCCTGGCGCTCTCCCGCTTCGAGATTGCTTTCTCGCTCGCCGCCGCCCGGCGTTCGCTCGCCGATTTCCCGGCCGCTGTATCTCGCATCGAGCGCGAGCGTCGCGTCGCGCAGGTGGTCGGCGATGAATTCATCGCGAACGCGCTGTACGTCGAGCACGAGTCCGCGGGGTGTCGTCTCACCGGATGGTTGTGTCAGCCGACTTACGCGCGCGCCCAGCCCGATCTGCAACACTTCTATCTCAATGGCCGCATGCTGCGCGACCGGCTGGTCGCGAGCGCGATCCGGCTCGGCTATCGCGACGTGATGTTCCACGGGCGCCATGCGGCGTTCGTGCTGTTCATGGAGATCGACCCGACTCAGGTCGACGTGAATGCGCATCCCGCGAAGCTCGAAGTGCGCTTTCGCGATGGGCGGCACGTGCACGATTTCCTGTTTCGCTCGGTCGAGCGCGTGATGCGCGACACGTATGCCGGTGCGCCGGGCGCGGCGCCACCGCCCACTGATGCCGATTCGTTGCTGCCGCCGGCAAGCCAGGTGCCGATGCCGTCCCGCGGGATTCCCCGCGACTCGCTGGGCGCGGGTCGCTTGGTCATGTGGCCGGCGAAAGGCCATTCGTCTTTCGGCCTGAACGTCTCCGAACCGCCGCCGCGGGCTTACACGCACGCCGCGGTTGCGCGCGAGGCTGCCGGTTCGGTTTCGACACCGGTCGATTCGCAGGTGCCGCCGCTGGGTTTTGCGCTCGCTCAGCTCCACGGGATCTACATCCTGTCGCAGGCGCCGGACGGACTGATCCTCGTCGACATGCACGCTGCCCACGAACGTACGACATATGAACGAATGAAGGCCGCCCTCGACGCTGGTCCGATCGCCAGCCAGCCCCTGCTCGTGCCGGTAGCCATTTCAGTAGCCGCTGCAGAAGCCGATTTGTTCGAAGAGCACGCCGCGACGCTCGCTCGCGCCGGACTCGAAGTCGTGCGCTCGGGCCCGGTGAGTGTGCAGGTGCGTGCGGTGCCTGCGTTCCTCGCGCCGATGGATCTCGAGGAGCTGGTGCGCAGAATCGGCGCCGATCTGTCCGCCGATGGCGCGACGCGCGGCATCGAAGAGGCGTTGAACGAAGTGCTCGGCACGATGGCCTGCCACGGCGCCGTGCGCGCGCATCGTAATCTCACCGTGCCCGAGATGAATGCACTGTTGCGCGAGATGGAGCGCACGGTACGCAGCGATCAGTGCAATCACGGTCGCCCGACCTGGACGTACGTGAGTCTCGGCGACCTCGATCGGATGTTCCTGCGCGGTCGATGAGTGTCGCCGGTCCGCGCCGCTCGCCGCCGATCCCGCTGATCCTGGGGCCGACCGGCGCGGGCAAGACCGATGTCGCGCTGCGCCTGGCCGAGCGTCACAACCTCGAGATCGTCAGCGTCGACTCCGCGATGGTCTATCGCGGCATGGACATCGGCACCGGCAAGCCGGCGCCGGAAGTGCTGCGTCGGCATCCGCATCACCTGGTCGACATTCTCGATCCGTTGCAGGCTTACTCGGCGGGACAGTTCGTGCGCGACGCGCGGCAGGCGATCGATGGCATCCGCGCCCGCGGCAAGCTGCCTCTGCTGGTCGGGGGCACGATGCTCTACTTCCGTGCATTGCGCCGTGGATTGGCGGATATGCCGGCGGCGGATCCCGAGGTGCGGGCGGCCATCGACGCCGAAGCTGCGCTACGCGGCTGGCCGGCGATGCACGCCGAGCTCGCGGCGCTCGATCCCACTTCCGCGAGGCGCATCCAACCGAACGATGCGCAACGTATTCAACGTGCGCTCGAAGTGCATCGCCTGACCGGCAAGACACTGAGCGAGCTGCATGCTGCGCAATCGACCGATGCAGATCTGACGTTTGCTGCGTACGCGTGGGTGCCGGGCGATCGCGAGCGGCTGTACGCCGCGATCGAACAGCGGTTCCGCGCGATGATGCATGCGGGCTTGCTTACGGAAGTTCGCAAGCTCTACGCGCGCGGCGATCTGCACGCCGACTTGCCCGCGATACGCTCGGTCGGCTACCGCCAGTTGTGGGAACATTTGAGCGGGCGAGACACTTTGGATTCTGCAATACAGCGCGCAATTTTCGCGACGCGACATCTGGCGCGACGGCAGTTGATCTGGCTACGCTCCGAGCCTGACATTCAGTGGCTCGACGCTCTTGAATCCAGCGCCGCCGACCACATGGAGCACGCGATAACGCAACTGCAGTAGAGCAACTCACATTCATAGTGGGCTCCGTATTAGACGAAAGGCGGCTTCGACCGAGTCATCGCTGTGTTAGACTGCGGCACTGCAACGAGGCGCCGGGAGCGGTGCCGACCGCTGTCGGTGCGCATGGAAGCAGCGAGCCGGCGGCGCCCAAACCAAGAATTCAAAGTGATAACAAGGAGATAAATGATGGCCAGAGGGCAATCATTACAGGACCCGTTCCTGAATACCCTGCGCAAGGAGCGTGTACCTGTCTCCATTTACCTGGTGAATGGCATCAAGCTGCAGGGCCAGATCGATTCGTTCGACCAGTTCGTGGTCCTGCTGAAGAACAGCGTCAGTCAGATGGTCTACAAGCACGCGATTTCCACTGTCGTGCCGGCGCGAGCGATTCGCTTGCCGGCGGGCGAGGAAGAAGGCGCGGAGTCGGCCGTCACCACAGAATGAACGACGTTGTTTGAACGTCCCCGCAGCGGCGAACGTGCTCTCCTGGTGCGCATTGGGCTGGGAGGTCCTCCCGGCAAAGACGAGCTGAGCGAGTTCGAGGCGCTGGCGCGCTCGGCCGGCGCCGATGTGCTGCGCGTGGTCACCGGCACGCGGCGCGCGCCGGATCCGCGGCTGTTCATCGGCAGCGGCAAGGCGGACGAGATCAGCGGGCTGGTGGCTGAAACCGGCGCCGATCTGGTGCTGTTCGATCACCAGCTCTCGCCGAGCCAGGAACGCAATCTCGAGGCACTGCTCAAGTGTCGCGTGCTCGATCGCACCGGGCTGATTCTCGACATCTTCGCGCAGCGCGCGCGCAGCTTCGAAGGCCAGCTGCAAGTCGAGCTCGCCCAGCTGAAGCACCTGGCGACGCGACTGGTGCGAGGCTGGACTCACCTCGAGCGGCAAAAGGGCGGCATCGGCCTGCGCGGTCCCGGCGAAACACAGCTGGAAACCGACCGCCGCCTGCTCGCCACTCGCATCAAGACGCTCAACGCACGTCTCGACAAAGTCGTCACGCAGCGCGAGACCACGCGCCGCGAGCGCAAGCGCGCGGAGATTCCGACGGTCGCGCTCGTCGGCTATACGAACGCCGGCAAGTCGACCCTGTTCAACAGGTTGACCGGTGCGGGTGCCTACGCCGCCAATCAGTTGTTCGCGACTCTCGATCCGACTGTGCGCCGACTGGAGTTGCCGGATGCGCGGTTCGCGTTGCTCGCCGACACCGTCGGGTTCGTGCGCGACCTGCCGCACGAGCTGGTTGCGGCATTCCGCTCGACGCTGCAGGAAGCGCGCGAGGCGAGTCTGCTCCTGCACGTCATCGATGCAGCCGATCCCAATCGCGCCGAGCGCATCGCGCAGGTCAACAGCGTGCTCAGCGAAGTTGGCGCGGGCTCGCTGCCGCAGATCGAAGTATTCAACAAGACCGATCTCGTCGGCGAGCCGCCGCGAGTCGAGACCGGCGAGCTCGGCAACGTGCGGCGCGTGTGGTTGTCCGCGCAGGCCGGCGACGGTACCGAGTCCCTGGTCGATGCGATCGGCGAATTCCTGGGGCCGGAGATCGTGCACCGGCACATCGTGCTCAAGCCGGAAGAGGGCCGGGCGCGTGCGCGGTTCTTCGCCGCTGGCGCGGTGCTCGCAGAGCAGGCGTTGCCCGGCGGGGGCGTGGACCTGGAGGTCTCGATGCCGCGGCAGGCGTTCGAGAACCTGTGCCGCCACGAGGGTTTGACGCCCGATCTGGTGCCCTCCGCCGCGAAAACTTGTGCCCACCCTGAGCCATTCCTAGAATCGCGCGGCCCTGCGTCGTTGGCATCCTGATTCCAAAGCGGCGCGCAGGTTGCGTCAGCCGAGCCCGTTTTGAGCTTCGCCCGATTACCATTCCGACTTTCTCTAAGAGCGACCGACCCGACATGGCCTGGAACGAACCCGGCGGCAATCCCGGCAAACGCAACCCCTGGGGCAGCAACAAACCGGAGCAGGGACCGCCCGATCTCGACGAGGTGATCCGCAACCTGCAGCGCCGTCTGAGCGCGCTGTTCGGCGGCGGCACCGGCGGACGCAGCACCGGCGGCGGCGCGCCCGGACGCAGCTTCGGGCTCGGCACGATCGTGCTCGCGCTCGCGACGATCTGGGCATTCACCGGCCTGTACCGGGTCGACGCCGCGGAGCGCGGCATCATCCTGCGCTTCGGCCGGCATGTGGACACGACGCTCCCCGGCCTGCACTGGCACATGCCGTGGCCGATCGAAACCAAGCAGATCGTCAACACGGCCGCGATCCAGAGCTTCACCGAGCAGACCCGCATGCTGACGTCCGACGAGAATCTCGTCGACATCAACATGGAAGTGCAGTTCCGCTCGGCCAACGCGCTCGATTTCGCCTTCAACGTTTACAAGCCGGAGGACACGCTCAAGGAAGTGAGCGAGAGCGCGATCCGCGAGGTGATTGGCCGCAGCAGGCTCGACAGCGTGCTCGAGTCGGGCCGCCTGGACATCGTGGTGCGCACCCAGGAGCTGATCCAGCGGACGCTCGATGCGTACAAGACCGGCTTGGAGGTGACCGCGGTCAACCTGCAGGACGTGCGCGTGCCGAACGAGGTCGCGCCCGCGCAGGCGGACGCCATCAAGGCGCGCGAAGACCGCGAGGGCAAGTCGCTCGCGGCGCAGGCCTATTCGAACGATCTCGTCCCACGTGCGCGCGGTTTCGCCGCGCGGCAGGTGCTGGACGCGCAGGCCTATAAGGCCAAGAAGGTCGCGGACGCCGAAGGCGAGGCCGATCGTTTCAGTAAGCTGTTGGCGGAGTACGAGCGTGCGCCCGGCGTGACGCGCGAACGCCTGTACATCGAGACGATCGAGCGCGTGCTGAGGTCCAGCCGCAAGGTGCTGCTGGACACGAAGGGCGACGGCGGCAATCTCGTCTACCTGCCGATCGACAAGTTGCTCGAGCAGGGCCGGCGCGTGCAGCGCGCGGAGCCCGAGGCAACTGTGACGATCGAAGGCACGACTACGACCGCTCCGGACACCAGCGATCGCCGCCAACGGGGGACGCGCTAATGGCCAACCGTGGATTTCTGTCGCTCGGCGCGCTGATCGTCGCTGTGCTGATGCTGTCGATGTCGACATTCACCGTGCGCGAGACCGAGCTCGCCATGAAGCTGCGCTTCGGCGAGATCGTCCGCGCCGATTACAAGCCCGGGCTGCACTTCAAGGCGCCGTTCTATCACGAGGTGCACAAGTTCGAGCGTCGCATCACGACCCGCAACTACCCCTCCGAGCAGTTCCTGACGAGCGAAGGCAAGATCCTGCGCATCGACTTCTATATCAAGTGGCGCATTGCCGACGTGTCCAGGTACTACATCGGCACCGGCGGCAGCGAGGACATCGCGGCCGTGCGTCTCGGCTCCATCGTCAAGGATGGCATCAAGGGCGTGATCGCGCGCCGCACGATCCAGCAGGTCGTGGCCGCTGAGCGCACCGAGTTCACCGGCGAGATTCTCAAGTCTGCGGAATCCAAGGTTGCCGAGCTCGGCGTGCAGCTGGTCGACGTGCGCGTCAAGAAGATCGATCTGCCCGAGGAAGTGAGCGAATCCGTGTTCAGCCGCATGCGCCAGGACTTCGACCGGCAGGCGAAGCAGCTGCGCGCCGAAGGCGACGAGAACGCGGAGAAGCTGCGCGCCGAAGCGGATCGCCAGAAGACCGAGATCCAGGCGAACGCCTATCGCGAGTCGGAGATGATCAAGGGCGAGGGCGATGCCCGCTCCGCCGAGATCTACGCGCGCGCCTACTCGCGCAACGCGGAGTTCTATTCGTTCTATCGGAGCCTGCAGGCTTACGATAAATCGATCGGCACCGACAACGACGTGCTGGTGATCGGGCCCGACAGCGAGTTCTTCAAATACCTGAAGCGTGCTGAGCGCCGTTGAGCGCCCAGCAATGAGTTGACGTGAGCTGGTCGGATCTGCTTGCGGCTTTGGCGCTGTATCTGGTGCTGGAAGGCATCCTGCCGTTTCTCAATCCACAGGCGATGAAGCGCGTGCTGACGGCGATGGCGACTTTTTCCGACCGGCGGCTGCGGCTGTGGGGGCTGGCGAGCATGGCGGCCGGCGTGCTGCTGCTCTATTTTGTTCGACGCTGACGGGTGAGATTGCAGGTGAGCAAGACGATGATTCGCAACGTGGTCGTGATCGGCGCTCAGTGGGGCGACGAAGGTAAAGGCAAGATCGTCGATCTGCTGACCGACCGCGTTGCCGGCGTGGTGCGCTTCCAGGGCGGTCACAACGCCGGCCACACGCTGGTCATCAACGGCAAGAAGACGGTGCTGCGCCTGATCCCCTCGGGCATCCTCCACGAAGGCGTGATGTGCTTCATCGGCAACGGCGTGGTGCTGTCGCCGAAGGCTTTGTTCGAAGAGATGGCCGAGCTGGAGCGCGCGGGCATCGAAGTGCCGCGGCGCCTGCGGATCTCGGAAGCCTGCCCGCTGATTCTGCCGCATCACATTGCGCTCGACCGCGCGCGTGAAGCCGCGATGGGCGAGGCGAAGATCGGCACCACGGGTCGCGGCATCGGCCCGGCGTACGAGGACAAGGTCGCGCGGCGGGCGATCCGGGTGCAGGACCTGTTCGCGCGCGAGCGTTTCGCCGCCAAGCTCGGCGAAGTGCTCGACTATCACAACTTCGTGCTGCGCCACTACTTCAAGGCGCCGACGATCGACTTCCAGGAAACGCTCGATGAGGCGCTGCAGCTCGGCGAGCGCCTGCAGCCGATGACCGCCGACGTTTCGGCGGAAGTGAATGCGCTGATTCGCGCGGGCAAGCGGCTGCTGTTCGAAGGTGCGCAGGCTGCGCTGCTCGATATCGATCACGGCACATATCCGTTCGTCACATCGAGCAATTGCGTGGCGGGGCAGGCGTCGGCTGGCGCGGGCGTCGGTCCGCAGCAATTGCACTACGTGCTCGGTGTCGCGAAGGCGTACGCGACTCGCGTGGGCAGCGGCCCATTCCCGACGGAGCTCGACGATGAAGTCGGCGAGCGGCTGCGCGTGCGCGGCAACGAGTACGGCTCAGTGACGGGCCGGCCGCGGCGCTGCGGCTGGTTCGACGCGGCGGGTCTGCGGCGCGTGGTCGAGATCAACGGCATCACGGGGCTGTGCATCACCAAGCTCGATGTGCTCGACGGCCTCGACACAGTGCGGGTCGCGGTCGGCTACAAAGTGCGCGGCGAGCGGCGCGATCTGTTGCCGGTCGGCGCCGATGCGGCGTCGATCTGCGCGCCGATCTACGAGGAATTGCCGGGCTGGCAGGAGAGCACCGAAGGCGTGAAGACGTTCGAGGATCTGCCGAAGAACGCGCAGGCGTATCTGCGGCGGCTCGAAGTGCTGGTCGGCGCGCCGATCGCGATCATCTCGACCGGGCCGGACCGGCTCGAGACGATCATCCTGCAACATCCCTTCGATTAGCGTTTGCGAGCCAACGTCAGCCCATCACCGACGGGCAGCAGACTCAGATCGATGCGCTCGTCGCGATGCAGCTTGTCGTTGAGCGCGCGCAACGCGACGGTGTTCGGCTCGCGCTCGTTCGGGTTCGCGACGGCACCCGACCACAGCGTGTTGTCGAGCGCCATCAGGCCGCCCGGCCGCAACAGCTTCAGCAGCAGCTCGTAATAAGTGTCGTACGCCGGCTTGTCCGCATCGACGAATGCGAAGTCGTAGCGACCCGCTTCGCCAGCTGCGAGCAGTTGCTCCAGCGTGCGCACCGCCGGTTGCAGCTTCAGCTCGATCTTGTGCTCGACTCCAGCATCACGCCAGAAGCGGCGAGCGATCGCCGTCCACTTCTCGCTCACATCGCATGCAACGATGCGGCCGTCTTCGGGCAGCGCGAGCGCGACTGCCAGGCTCGAATAGCCGGTGAACACGCCGACTTCGATGCAGCGCTGCGCGCCGACGAGCTTCGCGAGCAGCGCCATCAGCTGTCCCTGCTCGGGCCCGATCTGCATCTGCGCTTCCGGAAGCGACGCAGTCGCGGCGCGCAAGCGGGCGAGCACTTCGGCCTCGCGCACCGAGTGCTCGACCAGATAGCGATGAATATCGTCGCTGATAGTGAGGCGGCGGTCCGTCATCTCGAATGTCTCAGGTGTGCGGCACGCGTACCAGCGACTTGAAGCCGCCATAGATCATCCGCTTGGCATCGAACGGCATGAGCTTGGCGTCCATCATCCCGGCCAGGCGCGGGTCGGCGATGACCTTGGCGTTGACCTGATCGCGGTGCGCTCGTGACTTGAACACGATCCAGGCGAACAGCACCGTCTCGCCGGACTTCAGCCGCACGCTGCGCGGGAACGAGGCGACCTTGCCGGCCTTCACGTCGTCGGCAACGCATTCCCAGTAATCCATCGCGCCGTGCTCGCGCCAGATCTTGCCGGCCTTGGTGGCGAGGCGGCGATAGGTCTTGAGGTTTCGCTTCGGCAGCGGCAGCACGAAGCCATCCACGTAAGGCATGCGGCTCTCCCGGAGTGCTGCCCGGATTCTAGCAATGCGACTAGGGCTGGGGCGGATCGGCCGTGTCGCTGTCGTCGTTGCCTTCGCTCTTGATGTCGGGCGGCGGCTCGTTCTGGTCCGGCTCCGGCTGCGGTGCCGCGGCACGCTCCTGCTCTTGCTCACGGACCCGCCGCTCGCACTCGGTGCGGTCGGCGCCGGTCAACTTCTGACAGGGAGAGTCCGCGGGACTCGGGTCGGCCGCGTGCACTGCCCAGGCGCTGGCGATGCAGCTGGCCAGCGCTCCGATCATGCTCAGGCGCAGGCTGAGACGTCGAACGATCATGACTCCTCAACGACCTGCGGCGGCGGCGGTTCCCCGATATGTCACGGTCCTCCCCCTGCGATCTGGCGCCGTTTGCGGATATGCCCCGCTGGCCCTGGCCACTGTCCAAACAGGCTCTTCCGCTGCGCCGCGTAATCGTCTACAACTCACCGGTCTGCTTTGTCCCCGGGTGCCTGCGTGGAGCTGCTCGAACGCGAACAATGTTTCGCCGATCTGAACGATTGGCTGACGAGCTCGGTCGAGCAGGGCGGGTGCGTCACCCTGGTGCACGGTGAAGCCGGCATCGGCAAGACCGCCCTGCTGCAGGAGTTCTCGCGTCAGCAGCGGGCTGCCCCGCGCGTGCTCTGGGGAGCGTGCGACGCCTTGTTCACGCCGCGGCCGCTCGCGCCGCTGCACGACATCGCGCGCCAGACGCAGGGCAAGCTTCTCGCCGCCGTCAATGCCGAGACGAGCCGCGATGCCATCTTCACCGCCGCGCTGGACGAGCTCGAGCACGGGCCGCCGGCGCTGGTCGTGTTCGAGGACTGCCACTGGGCCGACGAAGCGACCTTCGACCTGCTCAAGTTCCTCGGGCGCCGCATGCAGCGCACGCGCTCGATGCTGGTGATGACCTATCGCACGGACGAAGTCGGCTCGCGTCATCCGTGTCGTTTCGTGATCGGCGACCTGCCGTGCTCGATCGTGCGCCGGTTGCCGCTGCAACCGCTGTCGGAGGTCGCGGTCGCGAAGCTGGCGAAGCAGGCGGGACGCTCGTCGCACGAGCTGTATCACACCACTGGCGGTAATCCGTTCTTCGTCACCGAGGTGCTTGCGACCGGCGCCGAATCGATTCCGTCGAATGCGCGCGACGTCGTGCTCGCACGAATGGCGAAGTTGTGCCCGAGCGCACGCGCGATCGCCGAGCTCGTCAGCATCGTTCCTGGCAAAGCCGAGGCGTGGCTGCTCGAGCAAGCGGGCGTACATGACGAAGCAGGCATCGAGAGCTGCCTGGGCATCGGCATGGTGCGCGACGATTCGGGCTCGCTCGCGTACCGCCATGACATCGCGAGGCGCGCGCTCGAAGACTCGCTGTCGCAGTCACAGCAGCAGAGTCTGCACGCCAAGGTTCTCGCAATCCTGAAAACCCGGCCCGGTATCGCGCCCGCACGGCTGGCGCACCACGCCGACGGTGCGAGGAACGGGGCTGAAGTGTTGCGTCTCGCTCCTGCCGCGGCGGCGCATGCGGCGGCGGTCGGCGCGCATCGCGAGTCGGTGTCGCACTACGAGGCGGCGCTGCGCTATGCGGACAACATTCCGCCCGCGGAGCGCGCGCAATTCCTCGAACAATTGTCGTACGAGTGTTACTTGATCGATCAGGTGGAGCGCGCGATCGAATCGCGCCGCGAAGCACTCGAGATCTGGCGCGCGCAGGGCGCACGCAAGCAGGAAGGCGATGCGCTGCGCTGGCTGTCACGCCTCAGCTGGCTGGAAGGTCGTCGCGCCGAAGCCGACGAATACGGTGCCGCGGCCGTCGCCGCGCTCGAATCGCTGCCACCGGGCCCGGAGCTCGCGATGGCGTACAGCAATCGCGCGCAGCTCGACATGCTGGCCGCGGACGCCGACTCGGCACTGCAATGGGCGCAGCGGACGCTGCAGCTCGCGGAGCAAGCCGGCTACGACGAGATTTCCTGCCATGCGCTCAACAATCTCGGTACCGCGCGGCTGATCGCCGGCGACGATGCGGGTTGGGATGATTTGACTCGCAGCCTGACGCTCGCGCTCGCACGAGGGTTCCAGGAGCACGCCGCGCGCGCGTACACGAACCTTGCAGCGATGGCCATCCAGCGCAAGCAATACAGCGCCGGGGCGCGCTATCTCAGCGAAGGACTCACGTATTGCGAGCGACACGATCTCGACTCGTGGCGCTTCTACATGATGGCGTGGCGCGGCCGCGCGCGCTTTGAGCAGGGCGACTGGCTCAGCGCCGCCGAGGACGCGCAGTCGATCGTCTCGGAAGCCGGCAGCGCACCGATCGCGCGCATCCCGGCACTCACGATTCTGGCGCACTTGCGCATTCGCCGCGGCGATCCGGACGTGACCACGCCGTTCGAGGAAGCGCGCACGCTCGCCGCTCGGACGATGGAAATGCAGCGGCTCAGCGGCGTCGCGCTGGCTGCGGCGGACGAGGCCTGGATCGCGGGCGACCGCGAACGCATCGCGCGGGAAGTGCAGCCGGTGTATGACCGCGCGTCGACGCGCGGCGATTTGTGGATGAAAGGCGAGCTCGCGTTGTGGCTGTGGCGTGCCGGCGCATTCGCGCAGCCGCCCACCGACATTGCAGAGCCGTACGCGTTGGAGATTTCCGGCGACTGGCGCGGCGCGGCGCGAGCATGGCAGGCGCTCGGCTGTCCTTACGAGCAGGCGAATGCACTGGCTGCGGGCGGCGAACAGGAACAACTCGAAGCGCTGACGATCCTGGAGAGACTCGGTGCAACGGCTGCGGCCAATGCATTGCGCCGACGGATGCGCGAGCAGGGCATGCGCCGCATCCCGCGAGGCTCGCGCACTTCCACCCGCACCAACACGCACGGGCTCACCAAGCGCGAGGCGGAAATCTTCGAGCTGCTGGCGCAGGGACTGCGCAATTCGGCGATCGCCAAGCGACTGTTCGTCACGACCAAGACGGTCGATCATCACGTCTCGGCGATCTTCACCAAGCTCGGCGTGTCCTCGCGGGCGGAGGCGATCGCGCTGAGCAAAAAGCCGGCAGAGTCAGGCTGAAGCCTGACTCACGCCGGCGTCGGAGTCGGGCTGAAGCCCGACCTACAGGTCCTCGACCTTACTTCGGCAGCAGAGTCACCGGCACTTCCATGACGCTGTCGACCGGCAGCTTGTTCAGCTCGGCGGCCTTGCGCACCGCGGCTTCGCTCGGTCCTTCGTAGACGCAGAACGTCTTGGTCTTGTCCGCGTTCGCGTACGACTGGATCCAGCGCACGCCGACCGACGCGTTGTTGCTGTTGACCTTCGCCTTGGTTGCGGCATCCAGGCCTTCGAGCGCGCCGGCAGGGAAAGTACGCTCGATCAGGTAGCGATGGTTGGTGGGGCTCGGCTGCGTGGCCGCTGCGGTCTTGGCGGGCTCGCCCGCGAAGGCACTGGCGAACAGCAGGCAGCCCAGTACTGCGATCAGCTTCTTCATTTGCAATCTCCGATAGTGACGATGGGTCCCGCCGCTCGCTCACACGAAATAGAAATACGGATCGAGCACGCGCACCTCGGTGATCTGCGTGACCGGCAGCTTGTTGCAGGCTGCGGCGCGGCGGATCGCCTCGGGCGTGGGCGCGTCGTAAATGCAGAACGTGCGCTTGCGATCGGGTGTCGCGTAGGAATGGACCCAGGTGACCCCATATTCGGCATTGCGCTCGATGACCTTGCGGCACACGTCCGCGCCGGCTTCGTTCATGGGAATCGCGAGGCCGTCGGGGAATTCTCGTTCGACGAGATAGCGAGGCATTTACCGTTACTCCAGGATCGCCCGGTCAATTCCGAGCGGGGACCATCGTGCCAGCGCGGGGCCGGCGCCAAATCGGAGGGCTTACCCAATTTGCAGGGCTAGCTTACCTAGATTGGTTGCCGCTGCGGATCGGTTACGGATGATGCGGATGACGGACGGACAACGGCCGGCGGCGCGGGCATACTGCGCGGCGCCGGAGGGAGCTGAGGGAGCTAAGGCAGGAAGCTGGTGCCCAGGAGAGGACTCGAACCTCCACGGATCGCTCCACTGGTACCTGAAACCAGCGCGTCTACCAATTCCGCCACCTGGGCAAGGATGGGAATCTCGCCGGGGGGTCCCCGGACGAGGCGCGCAATCTACCGGTGGTATTCCGGGGTGTCAACAAACGGCAAGTAGAGATGAAATCAACCAAGAAAACGAAGAAAACCAAGCATTCCGCGGGCGCGCCCGAGGCGCACTCGCAATCGCCGGCGGCTGCGGCGCGCGTCCTGACGACGCTGCGCGAAGCCGGCCGGCCCCTTACTTTCGATGAATTGGCCGAGCGAATCGGCCGCGACGGCAAGGCAGCGCGGCGCCGGCTGCATTCGCAGCTGGATGAGTTGCTGCGCGCTGCAGAAATCATCGGTAATCGGCGCGGCGAATACATGCTGCGCGAGCGCGTTGCGCAGCTCGTCGTCGGCACCGTGAGCGGGCATCGCGACGGTCATGGGTTCGTGTTGCCCGACGATCGCTCGGCGCCGGTGTTTCTGCCGCCGCGCCAGATGCAGGAAACGATGCATGGCGATCGGGTCGCCGTGCGCGTCAGCGGTCAGGACAATCGCGGCCGGCCGCAAGGCGCTCTCGTAGAAGTTCTCGAGCGCAACACGCGCGAGATCGTCGGTCGCCTGTACGACGAGTCCGGCATCAGCTTCGTCGTGCCCGACAATCCGCGGATCGGCCATCGCGTGCTCGTGCCGCGCGGTCACCTCGGCGGTGCGCGCGCCGGTCAGGTCGTGCTGGTCAAGCTGATCGAGCAGCCGTCACGCACGGCGCAGGCGTTGGGTCATGTAACGCGAGTGCTCGGCGAGCACGCCGCGCCGGGCATGGAGACCGAGATCGCGATCCATTCGCACGGTCTGCCGTTCGAGTTTCCTCGCGAAGCGGTTGCGGAGGCCGATGCATTCGGTCGCACCGTGTCGGCGGCGGCGAAACGCGGGCGCGAAGATCTGCGCGAGCTGCCGCTCGTGACGATCGATGGCGAAGATGCGCGCGACTTCGACGACGCCGTGTACTGCGAGGAAGTGCGTGGCGGCTGGCGGCTCGTGGTCGCAATCGCAGATGTCGCGAGTTATGTCAGCCAGGACTCCGCGCTCGACAAGGAAGCCCAGAATCGCGGCACGTCGGTCTACTTTCCGAATCGCGTGTTGCCGATGCTCCCGGAGGCGCTGTCGAACGGGTTGTGTTCGTTGAATCCGCAGGTCGACCGTCTCTGCATGGTGTGCGAGATGCGCGTCAGCGAGCAGGGCAAAGTCACCCGCGCGCGGTTCTTCGAGGGCGTGATGTGCTCGGCGGCGCGGTTGACGTACACGAAGGTTGCGGCGTACCTCGCCAACCCGACCGCGAGGCACGAGCCGGAAGTCGTCACGGTCGGTCCGCAACTGATGCAGCTGCATGCGGTTTTCAAAGCCCTGCTGCAGGCTCGCACGCAGCGCGGCGCGCTGGATTTCGACGCGCCGGAGCTGAAGGTGCGGTTCGACGCGGCCGGCAAGATCGCGGCGTTCGTGGAGTCCACGCGCAACGACGCGCACCGGCTGATCGAGGAATGCATGATCGCGGCGAACGTCGAGGCGGCGCGCTTCCTGAAGAAGCACCGCATGCCGACGCTCTATCGCGTGCACGGCGCGCCCGAGGACGACCGGCTCGAAACGCTGCGGCGATTTCTGCAGGGCTTCGGCATTCAGCTGCCGACCGATCGCGATCTGACGCCGCACGACCTCGGCGCGGTCCTGCACCGGGTCATGGCCAGCGAGGAAGCGCACCTGATCCAGACGGTCGTGGTGCGCTCGATGCCGCAGGCGGTCTACCAGCCGGAGAACATCGGCCACTTCGGCCTGGCATTGCCCGAGTACGCGCATTTCACCTCGCCGATCCGTCGCTATCCGGATCTCATGGTCCATCGCGGAATCCGCCACATCCTGCGCGGCGGCACGCCGGAGGATTTCCCGTGGTCGCCCGGGATGATGGCCGCGCTCGGACAGCAGTGCTCGTTCAAGGAGCGCCGCGCCGACGAAGCGACGCGCGATGCGTTGTCGTGGCTCAAGTGCGAATACATGAGCGACAAGCTCGGCGAGGAGTTCGACGCGCTGGTCACGTCCGTCGTCGACTTCGGTCTGTTCGTGCAGGTGAAGGGCGTGCAAGTCGACGGGCTGGTGCACGTCAGCGCGCTCGGCACCGACTACTTCTCGCGCGACAGCTCCGGTTTCCGCATGGTCGGCGCGCGCAGCGGCCGCGTGTTCAAGCTCGGCGATCATCTGCGCGTGCGGCTGATCAACGTGATCATCGACGAGCGCAAGATCGATTTCGAGCTCGCAGACTCGGGCGGCGCGCGTGCGATCCGCGGACCGTGGCAGCGACGTAAAGGTCGGCGATGAGCGAGACGACGGTCGTGTTCGGGCTGCACGCCGTGCGCGCGTTGCTGCAGCGGCGGCCGAAGAGCGCTTCGCTTCTGGTACTGCAGAAGGGAAGAGAGGACGCGCGGTCGACTGAGTTGCTGCGGCTGGCGGAGGCCGCGGGCGTGCGCATCGAATGGCGTGACGCTCACGACCTCGATCGTCTCGCGGGCAACGAGCATCACCAGGGCGCTTGCCTGCAGATCCGTGCGCTCGGTCCGCTCGGTGAAGGTGCGCTGGACGAATTACTCGACAAGGCACCAGCGCCGCCGCTGCTCCTGGTCTTGGATGGCGTGCAGGATCCGCACAACCTCGGCGCCTGTCTGCGCACCGCGGATGCGGCCGGTGCGAGCGCGGTCATCGTGCCGCGGGATCGCGCTGCCGGCCTCACGCCGACGGTACGCAAGGTCGCCTCCGGCGCCGCCGAGACGATGCCGCTGATCCAGGTCGTGAATCTGGCGCGCACCCTGCGCTGGCTGAAGGAGCGCGAGATCTGGGTGGTCGGCGCCGACGACCAGGCGCCGAAGTCCGTCTTCGAGGCACAGCTGACCGGCCCGCTGGCGCTGGTGCTGGGCGCGGAGGGCGCGGGCCTGCGCCGGCTGACGCGGGAGAACTGCGACCTGCTGGTCGGCATTCCGATGGCCGGGACGGTGGAAAGCCTGAATGTGTCCGTCGCGGCCGGGGTGCTGCTGTTCGAGGCGGCCCGCCAGCGGCGGCCTAGCTAGTCCTCCCTGCTTCCGCTACTATGCGCGCCCCGTCGGGCATGTGCCCGGCGGTAACTCCTTGCCTCACCGCAGATTCTCGCTGACGGGAGGCACATCCACGAGGAGCAGCAATGCGACATTACGAGATCGTTTTCCTGGTCCATCCCGACCAGAGTGAACAGGTTCCAGCGATGCTGGAGCGCTACAAGGGCATGATCGCGGCCGGCAACGGCACCGTGCATCGCCTCGAGGATTGGGGCCGGCGCCAGCTGGCGTTCCCGATCGCGAAGGTCCACAAGGCCCACTACGTCCTGATGAACATCGAGTGCGACAGCAAGACGCTGGGCGAGCTGACCGGCGGCTTCCGCTTCAGCGACGCCGTGCTGCGCCACCTGGTGATCAAGATGGACGCGGCGGTGACCGAGCCTTCGCCGATGGCCAAGGGCGACGATGAGACGCGCGACGAGCGCTTCATCGATGACGGCGAGGACGATTCGCCGCGCGCCGACGCCTGATCCGCCATTCACTCTTTCGGAGACCATCCATGGCCCGCTTTTTCCGCCGCCGCAAGTTCTGCCGCTTCACTGCCGAAGGCATCGAGCAGATCGACTACAAGGATCTCGGCATCCTGAAGAGCTACATCACGGAGACCGGCAAGATCGTTCCGAGCCGGATCACCGGGACCAAGTCGCACTACCAGCGCCAGCTCGCGATCGCCGTCAAGCGTGCGCGTTACCTGGCGCTGTTGCCGTACACCGATCAGCACTGAGCTGACGTAGCGAGGTGCGCGCCGCGTTTGCTACGTGGCGCGCGTGACCATGCATCGTGCAATAGCCGCCTGGTTGACCGAGCGTCCGTGGCGCGCCGCCGGCGTGATCGCGTTCTGCGGCGTGCTCACGCAACTGGTACCGCCGCTCACGGTGTTCGTGTGTGCGATTCCCGTGCTGAGCGCCCTGCGCTTCGACGCGCGCAACGGCTTGATCGTCGCCGCGATCGGCACCGGCGCGGCGACGTACATCACGTACTCGCTGGCGTCGTCGGTGATGGCTGGCACGTTCATCGGCATCGCACTGACGTTCTTCGGTCCGCTCGCGCTCGGCGTGCTGCTGAAGCGCACCGGGTCGCTGAATTTGTGCTTCCAGGTGGCGGTGCTCGCCATCGGCGTGTTGCTCGCTATCGTGCACGCCGCGCTGCCCGATCCTGTCGGGTTCTGGAAGCCGCTGCTGCTGCAGATGCTGGACTCGATGCAGCAGGCGGGGATCAAGCTCGAAGGCGATCGCAACGCGCTGGTGGACGGCTGGGCGCCGGCGATGTGGGGCGCGCTTGGTGGGCTGACGCTCGCCACGCTGTTCGGCTCGATGCTGTTGGGCCGCTGGTGGGACTCTTTGGTGCGCGCGCCGGGAGCGTTCGGTGCCGAGTACCGCAATCTGCGGCTCGGTGTCGCACTCGGCGTCGTGGTTACCGTGGTGTTCGTCCTGGCGATCGTGACCAACCGCCCGTTGATCTCGGCGCTCGCCTGGGTCGCGTTCGTCGCGCTGGCGTTCCAGGGGCTGGCGGCCGCGCATCGCATGCGCGCCAGCGGCCGGCTCAATCGCGGCTGGCTGGCGGCGATCTATCTGCTGCTGATCGTGCCGCTGTCGTCGATGCTGACGATGTTCGTGCTCGCCAGCTGGGGTTTTGCTGACAATTGGTTGCGGCCGCGTCGGCCGGCAAGCCTGTAGACTTCAATTTGTGACTCGGTAGGTGCTCTCATGGAAATCATTCTTCTGCAGAAAGTCGCCAACCTCGGCAACATCGGCGACCGCGTCAAGGTGAAGCCGGGCTACGGCCGCAACTTCCTGCTGCCGCAAGGCAAGGCGACGCTCGCCACGCCCGACAACATTGCCAAGTTCGAAGCGCGTCGCCACGAGCTGGAGAAGGCGGCGGGCGACGAGTTGTCCAAGGCGCAGGCGCGTGCCAAGAAGCTGGAGGGCTTCAGGCTGTCGCTCAGCGCGAAGGCGGGTGGTGAAGGCAAGCTGTTCGGCTCGATCGGCACTTCGGATATCGCCGAAGCGACCAGCAAGGCGGGCTTCGAAGTCGAGCGCTCGGAAGTGCGTCTGCCGCACGGCCCGATCCGCCAGGCTGGCGAGCACGTCGTGCAACTGCACCTGCACACCGACGTCACTGTCGATCTGCCGGTGACGATCGTCGCCGAGGAATAGGTCGGGCCGTAGCCCGACTGCGCTCGTGGCCGAGCCTGAATCCAAAGTCGCTGTCGTCGGGCCGCGTCGGGCCCGCGACAAGGCTGCGGTCGACGAGATCCGGGTGCCGCCGCACTCGGTGGAAGCAGAACAGGCGGTGCTCGGCGCGCTGATGCTCGACAACCGCGCGTGGGACACCATCGCGGACCGCCTGGTCGCCGACGACTTCTATCGTCGCGATCATCAACTGATCTTCGAAGCCATTGCCGAGCTCGCCGGTCGCAGCGAGCCTTCCGATGCGGTCACGCTGTCGGAGTGGCTGGGGCGCAAAGGCGTCTCCGAGGAAACCGGCGGACTCGTCTACCTCGCCGGCCTGGTCCGCGACACACCCAGCGCCGCAAACGTTCGTGCTTACGCCGACGCAGTGCGCGAGCGTTCTACGCTGCGTCGCCTGATCACCATCGGCGGCGAGATTGCCTCGAGCGCTTTCGAACCCGAGGGCCGTGCGGCCACCGAGCTGGTGGACGAAGCCGAGCGGAAAGTCTTCGAGATCGCCGAGTCCGGCAACAAAGCAGGCTCGGGCTTCATTGCGCTGAAGGAAGAGCTGGGCGGCGTGATCGATCGCCTCGACATGCTGCACCAGTCGAGCGGTGCGCTGACCGGCGTCAGCACCGGCTTCAACAAGCTCGACGAGATGACCGCCGGACTGCAGAAGGGCGATCTGATCGTCGTCGCCGGACGTCCGTCGATGGGCAAGACGACGTTCGCGCTGAACATCGCCGAGAACGCGGCGTTCGGGCCGGCCAAGGCGAAGGTCGGCGTGTTCAGCATGGAAATGTCGCGCGAGCAGCTGGCGTTCCGCATGATCTCCTCGCTCGGCCGCGTCGATCAGGGTCATCTGCGCACCGGCAATTTCGGCGACGAGGAATGGTCGCGCATCAACACCGCGATCAACATGATGAAGTCCGCGCAGATCTTCATCGACGACACCGGTGCGCTGACGCCGACCGAAGTGCGCGCACGCGCGCGCCGCCTGAAGCGCGAGCACGGGCTGGACTTGATCGTGCTGGACTATCTGCAGCTGATGCAGGTGCCGGGCACGAAAGAAAATCGCGCGACCGAAATCTCCGAGATCTCGCGCTCGCTCAAGGCGCTCGCCAAGGAGCTCAAGGTGCCGGTGATCGCGCTGTCGCAGCTCAATCGCAGCGTCGAGCAGCGCACCGACAAGAAGCCGGTGATGTCGGACCTGCGCGAATCGGGCGCCATCGAGCAGGACGCCGACCTGATCATCATGATCTATCGCGACGAGGTGTACGACCCGAACACCACGCGCAAGGGCATCGCCGACATCATCATCGCCAAGCAGCGTAACGGCCCGATCGGCGACGTGCAGCTGACGTTCCTCGGCAAGTACACGAAGTTCGAGAACTTCGCGCCCGAGTACGCCTACGAGAACTCGTGAGCAGCGTTCCGGTCGTCACCGTCGATGCTGCCGCGTTACGCAACAATCTTGCGGTAGTTCGCCGCTTCGCTCCGGGCGCGCGGGTCATTGCCGCGGTCAAAGCCAACGCATACGGTCACGGCCTCGTGCAGGCCGCGCGTGCGCTCGCCGACGCTGACGCTTTCGGAGTGGCGCGCGTCGAGGAAGCGGTTGTGTTGCGCGCCGCTGATATCAAGCATCCGATCGTGGTGCTCGAAGGCGTGTTCGCCGCGAGTCAGCTCGACGTCGCAGCAGCGAACGATCTGCAGCTGGTGGTTCATTCGTTCGAGCAGATCGCGATGCTGGAGCAATACGCTGGCACGCAGCGTTTCGCCGTCTGGCTGAAGGTCGACAGCGGCATGAACCGGCTCGGCTTCCGGCTGGAAGAGCTGGAGGCGGCACATTCCCGGCTGCGCGCGTGCGCGGCGGTCGGCAGCATGAGGCTGCTGACGCATCTCGCCGCTGCGGAGAATGCCGGCGGCCTCGAAACGAAACTGCAGCTCGACCGCTTTCGCGCGGTGAGTGCGCCGCTGCGCTTGGAGCGCAGCATCGCGAACTCCGCCGCCGTCATCGCGTGGCCGGATGCGCATGTGGAGTGGGTTCGGCCGGGCTTGATGCTCTACGGCGCTTCGCCGTTCGACGATCGCAGCGCTGCGGACCTCGGATTGCTGCCGGCGATGACGTTCGCGACGCAAGTGATCGCCGTGCGCAACGTCGCAGCCGGCGAAGCAATTGGCTACAACGGAGTCTGGCGCGCGAAGCGCCGCTCGCGCATCGCTGTCGCTGCGGTGGGCTATGGCGACGGCTATCCGCGCTGCATGCACGCGGGAGCGCCAACGCTGATCAATGGTCGCGAAGCGTCGGTCGTCGGCCGCGTCTCGATGGACATGACAATGATCGACGCGACGGAGTTGCCCGACGTCGCAGTCGGCGACGCAGTCACGCTATGGGGAAAGGGATTGCCCGCGGAGCGCGTCGCGCCGTTCGCCGACACGATCGCGTACGAGTTGTTCTGCCGGATCGCCGAGCGGGTGATGAGGGCGTGATCAGCCCTCGAAGAATCCCATCTTCACGCCGGCCAGCAGGATCACATCGTTGTCCTGCAGCTTCCTGGCCTGCTCGCCGATGCCGCTGCCGTTGACCTGCGGATAGTCGTTCGGCTTGCCGCTGTCGACGTGCACGATGAAGAAACCGTCGGCGCGACGCGTGATCGCCGCGACCTGCACACCCGGTCGGCCGAGTGTCGTGAGTGCTTTGTTCAGCTCGAGCTCGCGTCCTGCGAACGCGCCGCTCAACACCTGCAGCTTGGCCTTGGGCAGTGCGACCGGATGTTCGCCGGTGGCAGAGCTCGAAGGCACTGCGCGAATCGCCGTCGCCGTCGCTCCCGTGGATTTCGGTGCCGGCGGCGGAGCAATCGCGGAAGCTTTCTTCGCCGCGGCGGCAGCAACTGCCGATCCCGGCGTGATCACCATCGTCTTCTCGAACTCATCCGGCTCGCCGTCGGCGCTCTGCGTGTCGACGAAGCGCAGCTGATGGTGACCGACAGTCACGACGTCGCCGTGCTGAAGCGCGTGCTTCTTGATCAGCTTGCCGTTGACGTACGTGCCGTTGGTGCTGTTCAGATCTTCGAGGAACGAGTCGTTGAGAATGTTGATGATCAACGAGTGATGGCCGCTGACTGCCGGGTTGTCGATGCGGATGTCGTTGTCCGGCAGACGACCGATGGTGTAACGCTCCTTGTTCATGTTGTATTCGGCCATGACCGAACCATCCAGGCTTAGGATCAACCGTGCCATGTGCGTCCTCGGAACTCCCGGTGAGTGCGAAATGCTAACCGAACCAGCGCAAGATTCTGTCAACTACGCCCGTCTTCGCTGCGAACGAGTCCACAACTTGAGCAAGGATGATCGACACATTGTCGCGTCCGCCGTTGTCGTTCGATAGCTGAATCAATTGCTTAGCGACCGTTTCGAGACTAGCACTAAAGGTGCTCATAGTTAAGTGAATGTCGTCGTCTTCGACCATGTCGGAGAGACCGTCCGAGCACAGGACGAAGAAGTCCCCCTTCTGAACCGGCTGCTCGTGCACCTCGACCTCGACAGTCGGCTCGACGCCGAGCGCGCGTGTGACGTAGTTCTTATTTGTCGCCCGCTGCGCCTCGGCCTGCGAGTAGAAACCCCGGTCGACCAGCTCCTGCAGCAGCGAGTGGTCCATGGTCATCTGCTCGAAGCGGTTTGCCCTGAGGCGATAAAGCCGGGAATCCCCGACATGAGCGATGGCGACCCGGTTGTTGAAGA